>Ga0169931_10011246_pt1 | contig 12632 bp, 4 predicted proteins | sample Kivu_15m_20L_FD_129675 | JGI IMG/M metagenome (GOLD analysis project Ga0169931, IMG submission 129675) | Freshwater microbial communities from Lake Kivu, Western Province, Rwanda to study Microbial Dark Matter (Phase II) - Kivu_15m_20L... | ecosystem: Environmental > Aquatic > Freshwater > Lake ...
AACGCGGCCGAGTGGATCCTCGAACTCGACCGCGGCCAGGGCATCCCCTGGAAGGGCAACTACTCCGACTGGCTGGACCAGAAGGAACGCCGCCTGGAGGTGGAGCAGAAGAAGGAGGACGCGCGCATCAAGGCGATGAAGGAAGAGCTGAAGTGGGTGCGCTCCAACGCCAAGGGCCGCCAGGCCAAGAGCAAGGCGCGCCTGGCCCGCTTCGAGGAGCTGTCCGACACCGATTACCAGCGCCGCAACGAGACGAACGAGATCTTCATCCCCGTGGCCGAGCGCCTGGGCAACGAGGTGATCGAGTTCAAGGGCGTCACCAAGTCCTTCGGCGGGCGCTGCCTGATCGACAACCTGAGCTTCAAGGTGCCGGCCGGCGCCATCGTCGGCATCATCGGCCCCAACGGCGCGGGCAAGTCCACGCTGTTCCGCATGATCCAGGGCGTGGAGCAGCCCGATGGCGGCGAGGTGCACATCGGCAAGACCGCCAGGCTCGCCTTCGTCGACCAGAGCCGCGAGAACCTGGCCAACGACAAGACCGTCTGGGAGGACGTCTCCGGCGGCCTGGACAACATCGTCGTCGGTCCCTTCGTGATGCCCAGCCGCGCCTACATCGGCCGCTTCAACTTCAAGGGCAACGACCAGCAGAAGCTGGTGGGCAACCTGTCCGGCGGCGAGCGCGGCCGCCTGCACCTGGCCAAGACCCTGGCCCAGGGCGGCAACGTGCTGATGCTGGACGAGCCCAGCAACGACCTGGACGTGGAAACCCTGCGCGCGCTCGAGGAGGCGCTGCTCGAGTTCGCCGGCAGCGCGATGGTGATCAGCCACGACCGCTGGTTCCTGGACCGCATCTGCACCCACATCCTCGCTGCCGAGGGCGACAGCCAGTGGTTCTTCTTCAACGGCAACTACCAGGAGTACGAGGCCGACAAGAAGAAGCGTCTGGGCGAGGAGGGCGCACGGCCCAAGCGGGTGCGCTTCAAGTCGATCTGAGACCGTCCGCCGCGCGCGGGCGGACGCTGGGCCCTGCGCTAGGGTAAGCACCGACTGTCAGTCAATCGCAGACCTGCCTAACATGCCATAGGGGAGAAACCGGGGGTACCGGTGGTTTCGGCGGTCTGATGCTTCGGGCGCTGTGGTGTAGCTGGCTGCTGGGTTTGTTCAGCGCCGCCTGCCTTGGCAGTCCGGTTCCCGTGCGGCATGCCTGCGCGGTCACGAGTCCGCCCACGCTCACGGCTGCGGCGTGGCAGGCAGCGCCGGGGGGCCGCGTCTCGATCAGCCGTGCCGAGTTGCCGTGCTGGGTGGCGCTCGAGCTTCCCGACGCCGCGGCGCAGGCACAGGGTCGCGTGCTGTCGGTGGCCGAGCTGCACCTCCTGCGCGTGGTGCTGTCCGCCTACGACGCCACCGGTCAGCGCGTGGCCTGGGCGCCACGCCATGGCACGCCGGAGCACGCCGTCGTCACGGGGCAGCGCGCCTTGCTGATGCCGGCCCTGCCGCCTGGCACCGCGCTGCGGGTCAAGGTCGAAGCCCTGCCCGGCACGCGCGACGTGCCGGGTCTGCCGACGGAACTCGTCTTCGAGACCGTGGATGCCGCCGCGGTGATGCGCGACGAGCAGCGCTTCGACCTCGTGAACACCGCCACGGCCACCTTCCTGCTGGCCGCGGCGCTGTTCGCGCTGTGCTTCGCCGTGCTGTTGAAGGAGGCGGACTACATCGTCTTCGCGGTCTATGCGGTGGTGCAGGTCCTCGTGGTGGTGGCCAAGTCGGGCCTGCCCTTCGTGGCCGAACAGCCGCCCGCCTGGCTGTATCACGTCAGCACCTGGCAGCTCGTGCTGTCAGCGCTGTCGGCACTGCTGTACATGCGGCTGGGGCGGTTTGCCGAGCACACCCCCTGGGCGGCGCGCGGGGCGGTGGCGATCGCGGTCGGCTTCATGCTGGCCGCGCTGGCGGGTCTGTTCCTGCCGCGGGCCGAGGCGGTCCTGATCCAGGCTCTGCTGCCCCTGCACTTCGCGGTGGCGGTCTGGGGCCACTGGCGCGGCTGGCGGCGTGGCGAGCACGTCTGCGGCGTGCTGCTGGTGGTGCTGGCCCCGATCATCGCCTTCTGGGGCGTGTACTTCGCGCACCTGGTCGTGCTGGGGCGGCCGATGCCCTCCGACCTCGTCGTCGGCTCGGTCATCGACGTCGTGCGGACCCTGCTCCTGCCCGCCGCCTGCGTCTATGCGCTGGCGTGGCGCACGATGCAGGCGCGCCGCGCCTCGGCCCGGGCCCTGCGTGAAGACCGCCTGACCGGTCTGCTCAACCGCGAAGGCCTGCGCGAGCAGATGTCCCTGGGCGTCCGGCGTGGGGAGCGCCCGGCCCTGGTGCTGCTGGACATCGAGCGCTTCGGGCCCTTGAACCAGGCCCTGGGCGGCGACGCTGGCGACCGCCTCCTGGCCGGTACCGCGAGCCGCCTGCGGGGCCTGCTGGCCGGCATCCCGTCGGCCCGGGTGGCGCGCCTGCATGCCGACCAGTTCGGTGTGCTGCTGTCGTCGGCCGAGATCTCGGCCGCCCTCAAGTCGCAGGTCGAAGGCTTCTTCCGCCAGCCGGTGCTGCTGGACGGCCAGCCCGTGGACGTGGCCCTGCGTGCGGGCGTGGCCTTGCTGCGGCCCGGCCAGCCGGACTTCGAGGTCTTCCGCGATGCCGAACTCGCCCTCAACCGCGCCCGCCGCACGCGCCAGCCCTGGGTCGTGTTCGACCGTGAGCTGGACCGTCGCCCCGGTGCCGACCTCGCCCTGCTGTCGGACCTGCAGCGCGCCGTCGAGCAGGACGAGTTCGAGCTGCACCTGCAGCCCAAGGTGCGCGTGTCGGACGGTCGGCTCACCGGCGCCGAGGCGCTCATCCGCTGGCGCCATCCGGTGCGCGGGCTCGTGTCTCCAGGGGTGTTCATCCCCTTCGCGGAACAGACGGGCCGCATCGGCATGGTCACGCGCTGGGCCCTGGCCCACATCCTGCCCTGGCTGGCCGAGCGCAGGCGCCTGGGTTCGCCGCTCACGGTGTCGGTCAACCTCTCCGCCGTGGACCTGGTGGACGTCGACCTGCCGCGTTACGTGGCCGAGCTGCTCGGGCGCAGCGGTGCCGACCCCGGCGACCTCGTGCTCGAGGTCACCGAGACGGCCGCCTTCGACAACCTCGACGACGCCCAGCAGCGCCTGCAGCAGTTGAGCGAGCTGGGCATCGGCCTGTCGATGGACGACTTCGGCGTCGGCCAGTCGGGGCTGTCCTACCTGCAGCGCCTGCCCGTGTCCGAGCTCAAGGTCGACCGCAGCTTCGTCCACGGCGTCCACCGCAGCCCCGAGGGTGTGGCCCTGCTCGAGTCCATCGTCGCGATGGGGCGCCGGCTCGGCCTGAGCATCCTGGCCGAAGGCGTGGAGACGGCCGAGGACTGGGAGGTCCTCGAGCGTATCGGCTGCGACCAGGCGCAAGGCTGGCTCATCGCACGCGCGATGCCGCAGCGGGAATTCCTCGACTGGCTGGGCGCCCGCCCCGGCTTCATGCCCCCGCGGCGGGTGGCGGAATCGACATGACGCAGACCGGACGACCCGATCCGCCCTCGCCCGGCCGCCTGGCCGAGGACGTCGAGGACCTCGTCGCCAGGCTCGAGGCTCGCGAGTCGCCCGACGTCCTCGTCATCGGTTCCGGCTACGGCGCTGCGGTGGCGGCCCTTCGCTGGGCCGAAAAGGGCAAGCAGGTCTGGCTGATCGAGCGCGGTCGCGAGTACCAGGCAGCGGACTTTCCCGAGAGCATCGAGGACATGGGCCGTCACCTGCGCTTCGAGCGCGAGTCCAAGGGCGTGGGCACCGCCACGGGTTACGAGGACGCCTTGTTCGACCTGCGCCTGGGCCGACGTTTCTCCTCGCTCGTGGGCAACGGGCTGGGCGGAGGCAGCCTCATCAACGCCGGCGTCATGCTCTGGCCGCCCGACGCCGTGTTCGCACTGCCCGAGTGGCCGGCGGCGCTGCGCGGCAAGGGCCACGAACTCGCCGCGGACCGCGACCGTGCCTGGGCCAGCCTCGGCACGCAGCGCGTTCGCGCCTCGGAGGCTGGCGCGGATGCCGGCCCATGGACGCCGGGGCGCACCGAGAAGTTCCAGCGGCTGCAGCAGTTCTCCGCCGCCTGCCGCACCCGGCTCGACCCGGCGAAAGTGGCGGTCAGCCATGCCGAGGACGTGCCTGTCACCGTGGCGCTGCGGGCGGATCCCGATGCCCACGCCCAGGCCTGCATCGGTTGCGGCAACTGCATGTCGGGCTGCCGGCACGAAGCCAAGCTCAGCCTGGACCGCACCTACCTTCGGCGCGCGGTGGCGAGCGGCGCCCGGCTGTTCACCCGCGTCAGCGCCTTGTGGCTGGAGCGCGACGGCCCGGGCTGGCGGGTGCACTGCACGCGCACGGCCGAGCGCGGGCTGTGGGCGGCTGCCGGCGGGCGGGCGTCAAAGCCGGCCGCGCCGGGCGGTAACCCCTACGCCTTCAGCATCCACGCGTCGCAGGTCGTGGTGGCCGCGGGCGTCTTCGGCACCCTGGAGATCCTGCAACGCTCGCGCAGCGATCGGCTGGCTTTCTCGTCCCTGCTGGGTGAGCGCATCTCCGCCAACGGCGACGAACTCGCTGCCGTCTACCGCATGCCCCGCCCCGGGGCCGCGGTGGGCTGGGAGGCCGGTGCCGGCACCGACGATCCCGGGCAGACCCCGCCTGCCGTCGGGCCCACGATCTGCGGTGTGGTGGCCTTCGAGCCGCAGGGACGGCCTGTGACCGATCGCACCATCGTCCAGGACGGCACCGCGCCGGCGCTGATGGGGCTGCTGCTGCGCGAGATGCTGCGCACCCTGGCGCTCACGGCGCCGCACGGCAGTGCGTCGCAGGTCGATCCGGCCGCAGTGGCGGACGACACGCTGACGCACAGCATGTTCCTTCTGGGCATGGGCCACGACGAGGCGCGGGGCCGGTTCGAGTTGTCGGCCTCACCCGAGCGCGCCCAAGAGCGTGGCCGACTGTCATGGGACGAGGACGCCGGTGTCGCGCCGGCCGGGCCGCTGCACGGCCGTCGCATGGCCTTGGCGGCCTCCAGCCCGATGAAGGCCTCGGCCTTCCTGCCGGGTTTCGCCGCCGGCGCGCTGCCCGGCTGGCTGGGCAACATGGGCAACCAGGGCGCCAGGGGCTGGCTGTCCGTCCATCCCCTGGGCGGCTGCCGCATGGGAGACAACCGCGACGAGGGGGTCGTCGACCACCTCTGCCGCGTGTTCCGTGCCGATGCCGGATCCGATCCCCACGCCGTCCACGAGGGCCTGTACGTGATGGACGGCTCGATCGTGCCGCGTTCCCTCGGGGTCAACCCTGCGCTGACCATCGCGACCCTGGTCGAGCGGGCCCTGCGCCTGCAGGAGCCCGGGGCCTCGACCGGGGGGCACCCATGAACTCGACCACGGTGCTCGGCGAACTGCTCCGCGGCCGGGTGCGCGCCCGTGGCGGGGACACCCGTCCCTGGGACGTGGCGTTGGACGTCCAGATGCGCGTGCGGGACTGGGAGGCCTTGTGGTCGACTCCCCGGCACGTGGTCGACGTCGACCCTTTCGACCCGGGCCGGTCGCCCGACCTGCCCAACACGCGGCTCCTGCTGCATCGCCCCGACCGCACCGCCGCCGAGGAATGGCAGGTGCACAGCGGCAGCGTCTCCTTCTTCGAGCGCGCGCCCGGCCTGGCGGGCCGCCTCTCGCGCCTGCTGGCGTGGGCCGCCTACCGTGTCGCGCTGTGGCGGCTGGCTTCCCTGCGGGGCCTGCTGAAAGTGCCAGGCAGGATCAGCCGGCTCCTGCACGGCTGCCTCGAGGGCTGGCGCAGCCGCTGGCGCGATCATGCCGAGTTGCGCTGGCCCTACCGCTTGCTGCATGCTGCGCGCTCGCTGGGCGGGCTCCTGGCCTTCCCGGCGGCCCTGTGGCAGGCCACGAGGAAGCGCCGCTTCCACTACGAGATCGTGTTCCGGCGCGAAGACCAGGAGCTCTGCCTCGTCGGCGACAAGCACATCACGGCGCTGCCGGGCTGGCGCGACGTGTCGAGGGCACTGCGGCACCGGTGGGGCGGCCAGCCCTTCCCGACCTTGCGCACGCCATGGGCGCAGCTCACCCAGCTCGACGTCCGCCTGGAACACCGCGGCGCCGTGACGCCAGGGGGCGCCCTGGCGCTGGGCCTCCCGGCCCCGATGCACGGGCGTCTGGCCATGGACATCCCCGAAATGGTGCGCCGCTACGCGCCCCAGGTGGCGCCCGAAGCCAGCCTGCTGAGCGGCCTCGCGGGGCTGGCGGGTTACCTCCTGCTCGTCCTGCGCGATCTCGTGCCCGCCCACCTGCTGGAACTCCTGCCCGCGCCGGCCTATCCTGAAGGCCTGCCCCCTGAGCGCCGCCTGCCCAGCCTGCCGGCGCAGCGCGACGAGTTTCTCGAGCCCTTCCCGGTCCTGCAGGAGGCCGACGGCGCGCTCGTCGAGCCCGAACTGCACCCGCTGCGGGTCCGTCTGCACGCCAGCCCCTCCGATGGCGACGAGGAGATCTGGCTGGCCCTCGTGCGCTACCGGCCGCGCCGACTGCAGGCCCGCCTGGCCGCCTGTGGCGAGGTGCACCACCGCAGCATCGTGCTGATGAACGGGTTCGCCCAGAACACCCTGCCCTTCGTGGCCGAGGAACTGGGCCCCGCGGCGCTGGCGCCGATGCTGCTGCGCGAGGGCTGGGACGTCTGGCTGTTCGAGTACCGGGTGAGCCCGATGCTGGAGGCGTCGAAGAAGTTCTCGACCATGGACGACATCGCCGCCCGCGACATCCCTGCGGCGGTGCGTCATGTGCTGAGCACCTTGCGCCAGGACCCGCAGGCGCCCGAGGAGGCGCGCGCGCACGCCCAGGCCCCGCAGCAGATCGCACTGTTCTCGCACTGCGTCGGCTCCGCGTCCCTGGCGATGTCCCTCCTCGGCGGACACCTGCGTGGCCCGTCCAGCGGCAGCGTGGCGGGCCCGAGCCTGCTGCACGGGGTGCTGTTCTCGCAGTTCCTGCCCCGCGTGGTCGGCTCCGAGAGTGCGCAGATGCGCCTGGGCGTGGCCTCGATGCTGCACAACTTCCTGGGCCTGGACCACATCGAGTTCACGGCCGGGGCCGTCCAGCCGGACCTGCTGCACTCGGTGGCCGACCGCCTGTTCCGGCTGATGCCCGTGGAGCCGGGCGAGGAATGCCCCCACGGGCCGGATCACCCGCCCCACGCGCACACGACCTGCCGGCGCATGACCAGCTTCCTCAGCCCGCTGTACCGGCACGACCAACTGCACCCGGCCACGCACGCCCGACTGGACCGCTACTTCGGCCGCACCAACCTGGGCGTGTTCATCCATGGCAGCAAGTGCGTCTCGGGCGAGCGCATCGTCAACGCCCGCGGCCAGGGCGTCTACCTCACCGAGCAGCAGGTGAGTGAGTGGCTGGACATGCCGGTCATGCTGATCCAGGGCGATCGCAACCGGCTGTTCGACATCGAGTCCCTGGACAAGTCGGCGCGCGACCTGCGCGCCATCTTCGGCGCCGCGCGTCAGGCGCAGGGCTTCGACCGATTCGACAGGCTCGAAGGCTTCGCTCACTTCGACTGCACGATCGGTCACCGCGCGCCCAAGGAAGTCTTCCCCCGCGTCTGTGTCTTCTTCGACAAGGCCTGGCGCCGCGACGCCGTGCTCGCGACCTCCACCCCGAACCGCATCCTGGCGCGTGTGCCCCGCACCGGGCCCCTCGTCGGCTGGGCCCCGCTCGACCCCTCCACCGGCGCGCGTCGCGTCCACCTCTGGGCGGAGCTCGACACCACCTGCCGTCACCGGCCGGTCGGCCTGTTGGTGGCCGCTCGCCTCACCCCGCGGGGGGGTGGCGCGATGCGCGAGTCCTATACCTGGTGGCCTGCCGTCGAGCGCTCGCTGCCCGATGTCGCCGTGGCCGCGACGGGCTCGACGGCCGGGGCGCCGCAGTTCCCGGAAGACCGCACCCTGGTGCTGGGGCTGGCCCATGTGGAGGTGCCCGCCGATCACGACCTCGACGCCACCGTCGTGGGCCTGCATGTCTACAGCAGTGACGCCTTGCCAGCGCGCGGCACGCCGGCGGTGCGGGTGGCCGCCCGAGCGCGGGTCCCCGGGCCCGGGCGCGAGCTCGACGTCGCGACGCCCCAGGAGGACGACCTCGAGGTCTGGCTGGATCTGCCTGCGGACCCCGTCCCGTCGGGCGGCCCCGAGCCCTTCCTGCAGCAGGGCGATGCACCGACGCACGCGCTGCAGCTGGGCCCGTCGGCCGCGGCCCCGGTGGAGCCGAAGCTCGCCCGAGCGCTGCTCGAAGCCTGCGCGCTGCGGGTGGCGCAGCACAATGCAAGGGTGCGGGATCCTGCGGTGCTCACGCTGTCGCGCGATGACCGCACCCTGCTGCGGCGTCCGCAGGACGGTGCCGTGCACCTGCGCTGGCCCAGCCCGGCGCTGGCGGGCGCGCCGGTGCGGCTGGCGCTCACGAGTTGCCGTTACCCGGGCCTGACCTACTTCGAGGGCGAGCGCAGCGACGCGACGCTGCTGGCGCTTGGGCGCCGGCAGCGCGAACTGCTGGACGCGGGTGGCGGCCATGCCGCCGTCTGGATGCTCGGCGATCAGGTCTATGTGGACGCCACGGCAGGCCTGCTGGACGCCTCGTCCCCCATCGAGCGCCACCTCCCGGTGTACCGCCAGGCTTTCGGCTCCCCGGGCTTTCGCTGGCTGGCGCGGCACGTGCCGCTGTACATGGTGTCCGACGACCACGAGATCGGCGACGAGTGGACTGCCGACCACCGGGCCCTGGGTGCGCGCGAGGAGGTGAACTACAAGATGGCCCGCGCCACCGAGTGGGCCTACCAGACCAGCCACGGGCCGCCTGGTCTTGCCGCCGGTCCGGGTGGGAGTGCCGATGCAGCCTTCGACATCGAGGGCCTGCCCTTCTATCGACTGGGCACCCGTTGGCAGCGCTCACGCCTGCAGCGCCGGCTGCTGGACGCGGCACAGTGGCAGGGCCTGGAGGCCTGGCTGTGCTCTCAGGTGGGCCGGCCCGGCTTCAAGTTCATCGCCACCGGTTCGGTCATCGCCCCCGGCATCCGGGGCGGCTCCCGCGACCCGCAGCGTCCTTCACGCGACGCCGACAACTGGCAGCTCTCCCCGGCAGACCGCGCGCGTCTGCTGGGGCTGGTCGACACGCTCGGCGTGACCGGCCTGGTGTTCCTCTCGGGCGACTACCACTGCGCGGCGGTGGCCCGCATCGAGCTGCCTTCGGGCGGCCGTGCGTGGTCCCTGGTGGCCCCGCCGCTGTACGCGCCGCTGCGCTTTGCCAACCTGCCGCCGGGTCTGCTGCTTCCCGACGAGACCATTCCCCTGGCGGGTGGCGTCGCCCGGGCGGTGACGCTGGCGGCCCAGGCTGCCGGCCAGCCGCCCGAAGGGTGGATGGAATGCGAGGTGACCACAACGGCCTTGACCGTCCGGATGATGGGTCCGGGCGAGGCCGGCCAAGCCCTCACGCTGAGCCTGCAGGCGGGCGACGCGCCCGTCGAGACCCTCACGCCGCACTGACAGCGCGGCGCGAAGCAACCCCGTCCCTGTGGCCCGCCGGCCCCGCGTCAATAATCGACCGGTGTCCTGCCCATACCTGCCTTCCCCCCGGGTTCTCCAGGCCTGGCGCGCGCGTGCCCTCGGGGGCTTCAGCGTCGGCCTGCGCCGGGCGCTGGCCAGCGCGGTGTTGCTGGGGTGTTGCGCCCAGGCCGCAGCGGTGATCCCGGCGGCCGGTTCGGCCGCGAACCCGGCGTCCGCGGCCCCCTGGGCCACCGCCCCGGCGCTCGATGTGCCGCCCGAGCCAGCCCCGTCCGGCCCGGCCGCGGCCCCGGCCACTGCGCCCGCGGCTGCCGCCGCGCCCCCACGCCCAGCCGCCGTGGCCGCTGCCGGCCCGGCCGGCCCGCCGCCCTTTGCCACCGTCACCCGCGACGCCACCCGCGTCGAGGGCGTGCTGGCTGCCTGGCGCAAGGACGACAAGGTCTGGCTCGAGCTCAGGCCCGAGGACTTCGGGCGCGCCTGGCTGTTCTCGCCCAAGGTGGCGCGTGGCATCGGCGAGGGCTGGATCTTCGGCGGGCAGATGATCGGCCGCACCGGCCCTGTGGGCCGGGCCCAGGTGGTGGCGCTGCGGCGCGTGCACCAGCAGGTGCAGCTCGTCGCGCTGAACCCGCAGCACCTGGCGCAGGCGGGCACGCCGCAGGCGCGGTCCGTGGCGGCGGCCTTCACCGAGAGCCTGCTGTCCAGCACCACGGTGGCCAGCCAGCCGCACCCGCAGAGCGGTGCGGTGCTGGTGGATGCAGGCCCGCTGTTCCTGGGCGACCTGCTCGCCCTGTCGTCCTCACTGCAGCGGCGCTACCGGCAGAGCTATTCGCTCGACGCCCGCCACACCGGCTTCACCGCCGTCCGCGCCACGCCGCTGGAGCTGGTGCTCAACGTGCAGGCGCACTTCGCCGCGTCCTCGCTGTCGCTGCCGGGCGCCAGCAGCGCCACGCCCGGCACGCCCGCGCCCTTGCTGCCGACCACGCTGCCCGACGCGCGCAGCCTGCTCCTGGGCCTGCACTACTCGCTGGCGGCGCTGCCCGAGGTGCCGATGCGCGCGCGCGAGGCCGACCCCCGCCTGGGCCACTTCACCACCAGCGTCTTCGACTACACGCGCCAGACCGCGGCCACGCCGCGCCGCAGCCTCGTGGAGCGCTGGCGGCTCGAGAAGAAGGACCCCGCCGCGGCGCTGTCCGAGCCCGTGCGCCCGCTCGTGTTCTGGCTCGACCGCAGCGTGCCCCTGGCCTTCCGCGAGGCCGTCACCCAGGGCGTGCTGGAGTGGAACAAGGCCTTCGAGCGCATCGGCCTCATGAACGCCCTCGTCGTCAAGGTGCAGCCCGAGGACGCCGACTTCGACACCCTGGACGTCGGCGCGGCGTCGATCCGCTGGGTCACGAGCGCGCAGTCCGGTTTCGACGGCTTCGGCCCCAGCGTCTCCGACCCGCGCAGCGGCGAGATCCTGGACGCCGACATCGTGATCGACGCCAGCGCCGCGCGCACCATGCGCAACCTGCGCGCCCAGATCCTGGGCGGCCAGGCCGACGGCGGGCCGGCGCCCGAGCCCGAGCTGGACTTCGAGCGCCTGATGCAGTTCGGCAGCCCGGCGCGGCTGCGCGCCCTGCAGGCGGCCGCCGCGCTGGGCCATGTGCACGCCCCCGGCGAGGCCTGCGACTACGCCAGCCGCCTGGCCGAGAGCCACGCCTTCGCGCTGGAGCTGCTGGCCGCGCGCGGCGACATTCCGCTCGCGCCCGACAGCCCCGAGGCTGAGGCCTTTGCGCAGGAGCGCGTCAAGGCCGTGACGGTGCACGAGGTCGGCCACGCGCTGGGCCTGCGGCACAACTTCCGCTCCTCGCGCGCCTACACGCTGGCGCAACTGGCCGACCCCGCCTTCACCGCCGCCAACGGCACCACCGCGTCGGTGATGGACTACCCCGACCTGAACCTGCCGCCCCCGGGCGTGCGCCTGCGCGACCACGGGGCCGTCTTCCGCAGCGCGATCGGGCCTTACGACCACTGGGCCATCGAGTACGCCTACCGCCCGCTGGACGGCCTGGACGAGGCCCAGGAGCGTGCCGCGCTGCAGCGCATCGCCGCGCGCAGCGCCGAGCCGCTGCTGGCCTACGGCACCGACGAGGACAACGCCCTCGGTGTCGACCCCGAGTCGCTGACCTTCGACCTCGGCGACGACCCCGTCGCCTTCGGCCGCCTGCGCCTGGCGATGGCGCGCGAACTGCTCGACCGCCAGGAGACGCGCGCGCCCGGGCCCGACGAGGGCTGGTCCGTACTGCGCCGCGCCGTGCGCTACGCGGTGCGCGACGCCGCCGTGGCCGCCGGCGTGATGGCGCGCCAGATCGGCGGCGTGCGCCTGCTGCGCGACCAGCCCGGCAGCGGGCGCGACCCGCTGCAGCCGGTGGACGCCGCGGTGCAGCGCGCCGCGCTGGACGCGCTGCTCGAGGGCGTGCTCGCCCCGCAGGCCTTTGCGGTGTCACCAGCGCTGCAGCGTCGCCTTGCGGCCGACTTCAGCGAGGGCCCGGGCAGCGACTTCTCGCTCGCCCAGACCGTCACGCGCCTGCAGCGCGCGCTGCTGGGCCGGCTGATGGGCGAGGAGCTCGCCCTGCGCCTGCTCGACAGCGCCGACAAGCTGCCACCGGGCGCTGCCTTCGGCGCGGGCGAGTTGCTGCTGCGCCTGCGGCAGGGCCTGTGGCGCGCCGCCCCGGCCGACCCCGGCGCCGCCGCGCTGCAGCGCGACCTGCAGCGCGAGCACGTGAGCCTGCTCGCCGCCGCCGTGCTGCGGCCCACCGCCGCGCGTGCCGACCTGCGCACCCTCCATCGTGCCGAGGCGCGCGCGCTGCGCCAGCAGCTCGCGCAGGCGCTGGAGCGCGCCGGCCCCGCGGGCGCGGACAGCGCCGACCTGGCGCGCGCCCACCTGCAGGATTGCCTGGAGAGCCTGGACGAGGCGCTGACCGCGCGCGTGCAGCGCCCGGCGTCCTGAGGTTCAGGCT
>Ga0169931_10011247_pt1 | contig 12632 bp, 7 predicted proteins | sample Kivu_15m_20L_FD_129675 | JGI IMG/M metagenome (GOLD analysis project Ga0169931, IMG submission 129675) | Freshwater microbial communities from Lake Kivu, Western Province, Rwanda to study Microbial Dark Matter (Phase II) - Kivu_15m_20L... | ecosystem: Environmental > Aquatic > Freshwater > Lake ...
CATAAATCGATACACATTCATGCCCTGCCGAGCGGTAGCCGGATCATCGCCGGTCCCCACTTTCGCATGATGACCACGAACGTGTTCGATGGCAAAATGCATATACATTACGGTCAACAGCAACAATCGACCGATCCAGCGCTCCGCGGCAGTGCGTCGGTGAATCAGTTCATGAGCGACCGTAATCCCAATTCCCCCAGTAGATAATGCGACTGATAAGATCCAGCCGGCGCGTACCCAGGTCGAAATATCAGGTTTTGCCCAAACGCAACCGAGCAGACAAATCAAGCTGATCTGTAAAGGAAGGTGTGCATAGAGCATCAGATTATGCAAAATCGATTTCGAGAGATCCTTTTCGCTAGCCGCATCCATATTTTTTCGGTCGCGTCCAAACAATCCATCGAGCAAGGGTATACCGAAAAATACAATCAAAACGGTCACCCAAGCGCAAATGCCACCGTACCACAATCCGATGGCCGCTGTGAGAGGAATGAGAAAGGAACCAAGATATTTCATTTTTTGCTTCAATCCTAAAGTAAAAATCTCGGAACCGTTTCAGCGATCCGTCCGTTTCAGGGAACGTTAATTATAAACATGGCATGCAAGCGCCTGTCATAAAATCGCGACAAACAACGATCAACCAATCGGTATGCGAGTCGAACTGGACTTGTACCAAAAACCGGGACAGCCGCAGCTAACGCCGTCGGCTAAGCCCCAACACAAATAAACAGAAGAGGGGGGAACTATCATCGGCGAACCGCTACCATGACCATGTTCGTTACGGGGTAGGGGATACGCTCCAAACCCTCCTCGGTTTGACGATACAATTTTGCTTTTTCTTGCCAGCGATTGGCGACAATCCAGGGATTTGTAAACTCTCGAGAAGCATTGTGGATCGTAAATCCCGCTTGGCGAACCGCTGCGCACCACTCGCTGTAACTCCAATAACAAAATGTTTCATGCATTTCACTAAGCCAATTATCGGTATAGTCTTTTTTGCTCAGGAATTCGCACGCATCTTGCATCGACAAAGCAATGTATTTTCCGCCGCCATATTCTCTTTCTTCAAAAGGTAATCGATAGCCTTCATCGCAACGAAAATCTTTCGCAAACCTCAGAAATCGGCCATAAGTCGAAAGCCCGCTAAGATATAGGCTAAATTCTTGCCTCTGATCTACATGGAATTCCTGATCCCAATCGTCGTTTCTACCATCCGTGCGACAGAGTTCCATCCATATCGATTCATGTCGATTCTCAGGTCCTATCACATCGACGTTGAGCCAGCGTCCACCTAAAGTTAATTGCTCCCGCAGCAAGCCGATGAATCTTATGAGAGCATCTCTTCCGCCATAGGATTCGATTTCATGCGTGAGTGCAAACGTGGTAAATGTATTAACCGAGTTTTTCTCAAAAATGGATCCAGCCGCGAAATCTCGCTGGTAAAAAAATACATTTTCGCCACCAAAAAGTCCCTGTTCCTTTCGGTGCAAACATTCCGTATACAGCTGTCTCGCAATTTCGATACCGTAAAAGTCCGACTCGCGCAAAGCCGGATCAATTGTCATCTCTCGAATCAATGATCCCGTACAGCAACCGATGTCGACGATACGTCCAGGCTGCACCAAACCGCGTATCAAATCAAACTTACGAGTTGCCCCTGTATCAAAGGAACGAACGTAGGTATTGTAATCGCGGGTGCCGGTCAAATCGCCATCTTCGGTCAAGAGCATCGATCGATTCAAATCGATGATCCGTTCGTCATAGCCATATTTTTGATACAGCTTTTGCGTGGCTGCCGCAACTTTTTGCAAATACTCATCGTCCAACAGCACTCTATTTTGCTCCACGCACCTTTCAATCCATTTTTGCAAAACCTTCCAAGGTGGATCTTCCTTAAACACAACCTTTTCCCGATCACGCAATTCCACGGGCAAAATTCGAAAACCTAACGCCTCATATTGGGCAATCACTTCCGGTGTTGAACAGGCGACGATAGTATTCTCTGGCGTTAGATTGCATTTCCCATGGCTATCAACTTCAATCTTCTTCAAAACATAATCTGCAAAGCGATCGGAGGTCCCCACATCATCGATCAAGTAGACGAGCGATGGAGCAAGAAGCTCGGACGAAAAAGTTTCGATAGCAACTTCACGGCGATGTGCGGGAAGCGGATTGCGTCTGGTGTTGCTGTGATTTGCGCTTGTCACAGCCCAGACTACTGCGCGAATGGGTTCGGTGAGAATGAGCTTCCTGCCCGCAACATCGATCATCCATTCCGGATCACCCTGGATGATTCGATTCAAATATTCCGCTTGAAAAACGGTGAGAAGATGATGGCGTCCAGGAAATAAAATGTAAGTCATTTTCTTTTAAGCCGTCAGAGCCGTTGAGAGAAGTTTGCCGAAGCGTAACACGTTAGGCCGTTGATAGAGCGACAATAGATGTCGAGCAATATTGAGCGATTTCTTATTCGTCGCAAACCACACCGGCTTCGGAAAGTTGACCAATGGCCCACACAAAACACTTTTTTCATATCGATCCAATAGCAACGTGTTGTGAACGCTACCGATACCGCTTTCAATATTTTGCAGCGTCGCGCCCGGGTATCCTCCCCAAGGTGGCGTCAACAAACTGTAGGCTAAGCCAGACCATTGATTGACACAAATCGAAGCATAACGCAGTTGGTGGATCGCTTCTTCGACCTTTTTTTTCTCTCGTCGTTTAAAATCATTGGGAAAGGTTATCGATGCACACAACGTACCAGCAAGTTGTTTATTGCAAAACTGAATCGCAGACTGCAAGAAATCTGTAGTCGAACTCGCTTCGATAGCTGTCTCCGCACAAAAGCCTACAAAAGATTCCTCCGCATAGAAGGAACAGTTTACTTTGTCATCTTGATCCTTCAAAAATAGCCAGGGTAGGCAATTCTTTTTATCAGGTTGAATATCTTTGCCTGAGTGCCTGCGGAAACGGTCCGCCGCTCCGGGATAATAAGCTGGACGAAGCGGGGTTTGATTCAGGAATTGATCGACAAGCTGCAAAAACTCTGTACGCTGTTTCCACTGCAAGCAAGTCACGACAACGCGAGTGGCTAGACAATTAAAGGCCGCGTTATTGGTAATCGATGCTGCCACATGCTCGGCTTGTGATCTCAATTGCCGCTTCGAATAAACACCTGGAACAATAATCCAAGGCGAGACATTACCCAATTCACTGCTCAACGGCTTAGAAATCAATGGTGTGTTGGCCCGCTTTCTAGTTTCCTGTTCGGCGGCTTGGTCACCCCACACGATTCGATCGTGGGTTTGCGTTGAACCGGTGATATGCACTTCATCCACATCGGGATGCTGAACCAATTGCATACCAATTTCACCGCCGCCACCGATGATCCTCAGCAAACCCGCCTCGATCAAAGGCCCAAACGCCTGTTGAAAAATCGGCCTTAGATAATCATTCACGGGATTCATCTTGAGAATCACTTGCTGTGACTCAAGCAGTATCCGATGCAGGCTATCTGTAACACAAACTGCGGAAACGTTGCCGGCCCCTAGCACGGCGGTGATACTCCTCACATTCGTGTCGCTAACCTTGCCGAGCCATGTGCCATGAATATCCGCTGGTTCAACCTTAGGCTGCATAATAGCTTCGGCAGAGAGACCGATAAAAGCCAAACGATCCCAGAGATAGGGCGTAGGGAAAATAGGAACAACGGTTTGCTGTTGTGACGTCTGACTTAAATATCCTGCTATTCTCGGCCGTCCGTTGCGAGCCACTTGCTCTAATGTTTTTATCACCAGTTGCAGCATGCGGGTGACGATGACCGGTCCGGTGAGCATCTCTTCGGCCAAAACATCAGGCTGATCCGGACACTCTTTACCGCGCGATCCGGCGGAAATCCACGCCTCTGCCACTTCTCCGACTGTGGCAATGCATCGCTCACACAGCAAAATTTTCTGGGCAATCGTCAAACCCGTGTGGCGCACGTTGGCATTTTGCAGCGATACAATTGCCTCAGTTAAAGACATTGAATTCGTTCCGTTAGAGATATGTTTTTAAGAATGCAAGTGTCTTTTCCCACATCGCTGCGGATAAAACATGCCCAGTTCCCGGTTCAATAAAATAACTGAATCGGTCAGCCGCACCAGCTTTCTGATAAGCTGCTTCGATTTTGGCCAGACCTGACTTGGCGAAAGCGATTGGACTCCCATCATCCGTTTCGCCCAAATTGAGATGAAGGGCTCGCGGCGCGATCAACGCTGCCATATCGGGAGTATCGCCAAATTGCTGCCAGCCAGGTACAAAATTGGGAAAGCAATGCAACATCTTATTCGCATGAATCGCTTCATAGGTAGGCAAACAACAATTCCCGACAATAGCCTTTAAACGCGGTTCGTGTGGACCGACAAGCCAACAGTGCGTTGAGCCCATCGAATGTCCGTAGCATCCGATTCGCGCGGACTGAACTTCGGGACGGCTTTGCAGATAATCTACTGCGCGACGCATATCGAGGATATTCTTCCAAGCCATGCATTTTCCTTGAACGACATAGCGAAGAAATTCAAATCGCTCATAGTTTCCATCTTGCAGTTTATTTTCTGGATCACGTCGCTCTTCGAAACAGAGCGCATCAGGACATAAAACGACGAATCCCTCGCGGGCTAAAGCCGCACCGGTGTGATGCATTGGATTGCCGGCCAGTCCCGCCGGTTCGCTCTTACCCAAATGCCACTCGCCGTTGTGTTGATGCCAAACAGCAACAGCAGGAGCAGGTTTATCCGCTGTCACGCCGTCAGGAATCAGCAGCAGCGCGGGAACTCTATCTCCCGGCTCAACCTCATACGACAGCGATTCAATTCGATAGCCTGTACGCTCTAAGCTTTCCTTATAAATTGGGTTCAACGGGCATGGCGTTGGCCATTCCCCACCCAAACATTCCACCAAGCGTTGTTTCATTTCTTCCTGCGCAATCGCTTCGCCAATGGGCATCGTATATCCCTTTGCTTCACTGACATTTGCCGTGAGATGAGCGACTGCCATGGAACCGACTGCGGTTCGCGCTATAAATCCGCGGCGGTTGAACGACGGTCTGGAATCAGTCATCGCCTATTGCTCCCCTCTGAACCCACGATCACACAATTAGCCGAACTTGGTGCTCCAAGATTGTAAAGGAATCAGGAGCCCAGAGGGGAGTAGCAGGATAAATTTTCTGTACGAACGTCTCGGGGAATGAGACTATACAGAGATAGTGGACCTCAATAGTTACGTGGCGACAATAGGATGAATGACCGAACCGTGCACATCGGTCAGGCGGAAATCGCGTCCGGCATAACGGAACGTCATACGTTGATGATCGTAGCCCATCAAGTGCAGGATTGTGGCATGTAGATCGTGGATGGATACTCGATTCTCGACGGCTTTAAAGCCAAAGTCGTCGGTTGCGCCGTAAATCATTCCACGCTTGATTCCACCCCCAGCCATCCACAAAGAAAAACCCCAATGATTATGGTCTCGACCTTGGCTTGCTCCCGATCCATCCTGTCCCATCTCAACCGAGGGAGTGCGTCCGAATTCGCCAGTGCACAAAATCAAGGTTTGGTCAAGCAATCCTCGCTGTTTCAAATCGATGATCAAAGCTGCCAACCCCGAATCGCACTGGTTGGCAACTTTGCGATGCTCGTCCTTGATGTTCGAGTGACTATCCCAAGGCTGCATTTCCCCATGCCATGTTTGCACGAACCGCACGCCGCGCTCAATGAGCCGTCGCGCCACAAGCAATTGCCGATTTTGTGGACCGTCGCCATAAAGCCGCACGATGTGCTCAGGTTCCTGTGAGATATCAAAAGCTTCACTCGCCTCCATTTGCATTCGATACGCCAATTCGAACGACTCGATACGCGACTGAATAGCTCCTTCTCCTGGTCGATCCGCCAAATGCTCTTGATTAAATTGCTGCAGCAACGCAAATTGCTGGCTTTGCTCCTGCGGAGATAATCTTTTATTCTTTAGAAAGTCAATCAACTTTGTCGGATCTTGATTAAGCGTATCAACACGCGTTCCTTGATACGAACCGGGCAAGAATGCACTTCGCCAATTCCCAGCACCCCCAACCGGAAGTCCACCGGGGCACAGTGCAATGAATGCGGGGAGGTTTTCGTTGATAGTTCCCATTCCCCATGTCAACCATGAACCGAGACTCGGTCTAACCAAGCGTTGATCGCCGGTATTCATCAGCATCAGTGACATTTCATGGCTCGGAAGTTCAGCGTACATCGAGCGAATGACGGTCATTTCATCAGCGCACTGTGACAACCGCGGAAACAGATCGCTGATTGGTATACCGCTCTCGCCATGCTTTCGAAAACGAAACGGTGAAGGTAAAGCGACCCCGGTTTTCCGTTCGGTCTGCAGGTTATCATAAGGAAGCATTTGTCCCGCCCGCTTCGTCAGTTCTGGTTTGGGATCAAACGTATCAACCTGCGAGACACCACCATTTAAGAAAACATGAATAATGTGCTTTGCGGTCCCTGGAAAATGGGTTGGCACCGCGCCGCTGAACGCCGCTGCCGCGGTGTCAGTCGACAGAAGATTAGCTAGTGCCAAACTGCCAAAGCCCATCCCGCATCTCTGAATCCAATGTCGACGATTCAAATTCATTTCTTGCATATCCATTAATCCAGGAAGGTGAATTCGTTCGAGGCTAGCAAGGCATGCGCAAACTGTGTCCAGCGACGCTCCGGATCGTTACTGGTCTGTTCGCTGCTCGCCACCGCTTCCGTTGTTTGGTTCATGAAACGTTTCGCGATCTCCATTTCAGAATCGTTGGGATTTCTGCAGAGAACACGACGCACGATTTCCACGATTCGTTCTTCAGGAGATGCGAGGTTCAAATTTTTCGTATCCAGGGCTATTTTTGCGGCGCGGTCTTGAATGAAATCTGAATTCAAGGCAAAAAGTGTCTGCTGCGGCACAATGGTTTCCGGTCGTTTTGCCGTGCATGCATTCGGATTAGCCATATCAAAAGTGCTCATTAAATTTGCGATGATATCGCGATTGATGAATCCATAAACACTTCTTCGCGGGATGGCGGGCGTGGCATTTAGGTCGATCGGCCGCCCTCCCATCGTTCGGTCAAGTTCACCGCTGACGGCTAACATCGAATCGCGCATCGCCTCAAAATCAAGGCGTCTCCGCGGCATCCGCCACAGCAATTGATTATCGGGATCGACCTGACGGCAGCGATCCTCCTCTCTTGCCCCTTGTCGATAGGCCTGCGTCAACATGATCTGCCGATGCAACCATTTCAACGACCAGCCATTTTCATTCCATTGATCCGCTAGGTAATCTAATAATTCCGGATGAGTGGGGACTTGTCCTCGAGTGCCAAAATCGTCTGGAGTACGGACAAGGCCTACTCCAAAATGATACTGCCAGACCCAATTGACCAGGACTCGCCGAGTAAGTGGGTTACGTTCCGAAATAACCGCTTGCGCTAATCCGAGACGCCGCTTACCATTCTCAAAATTACCGCTCATTTCGTCCGGCATGACCGATAAAAATTTTGGCTCAACTTTTTCGCCCCGAGCAAGTGGATTTCCGCGAATAAAAACAAACGTTTCCTCTGGGTTAAGTTCTTCCTTTAAGACCATAGCGCGAGGAGGCGATCCGGGTGCCGACAAATTCAGTTGATGGATCGCACCTTTTTTGCCAGATATCAAATCGGCAATTGTGCGATTGGTTAAGCGGACGGCTTCCTCTTGAGGAATATCGAATGGCGTGCCGACTGCATAGAGATAATGCCTCAACTGTCGATACGACGCACTATTGATCACTTGATGTTGCGGGCTATCATCAGGAAATACAGTCCCATTGGTGGCTGCTTCATTGCTCGCTTCCAGAACAGCTTGGAGCCACAATTTTTGAGTTTCGGCAAAAACGGTTCCATAAATCGCTGCGACCTCAATCAATGTTTGTGGCTTCTTCTCGAGCAAGCTATCGATGATCAGTGGATTCCACTTGGGGGGTTCAGACCGAAGAGCGTGGTAGCTTTCGGGCTTGGCTCCGGACGCCGTTAATTCCGATCTAAGACCGTTTGCATAGTCAATGCAGCGTTTTTGAAACTCTTCCGGCGTTGTTGTTCCCCAACTCTTGATTTCGAGCCATGGTCCAAAAACGGGGTCGGCGATTGGAAGCTCGTTGAGATACTTCACCCAACGATTAAGAACGGCCGGTCTTAGGTCATCGGTGCGATACGAAAGGAATTGAGTCGACACATCCTGTTCACCAACACCGCGAGCGATTTCTGTCAGGTATAAGCCAACTTGCATACGCAGTCGATTGCGCATCACCTCTGTTTGTTCTCGGGCGAGGTCATGCAACTTGCGATTTAGATCTTTCAAATCGGCGTCATACTTTGCTCGAGCCGCTTGGTCGGAAACGTCTCCAATCGCGGGGAGTTGCGTTGGAGCCTTGCTGCTCGCGATGCAGGCGTACAGAGAATAATAATCGGTTGTCGGAATGGCATCAAATTTATGATCGTGACAGCGCGCGCAGGCTACAGTCATACCCATCAGGCCTCGGCTGATCACATCGATCTGATCGTCGATCGTATCGTGGTAGTTTCGAAACTGCATACCGACGGTCAGGAATCCCAAAGCGGCTAAAGAGGGCGACTGTTCCGGCAAGCTCATTTGATCTGCGGCGATTTGTTCGACAATAAAGCGATTAAACGGCAGGTCTTCATTGAATGATCGAATCACATAATCGCGATATGTGTAAGAAAAGGGGAAACTAGTGAATCCAATCGCCGCCCCTCCATGCGTGTCCGCGTACCTCGCTAGATCCAGCCAATAGCGTCCCCATCGTTCGCCATACGCAGGAGAATCAAGCAATCGCTGAATCAACTTTTCCACACTGTCCGAAGATGGATCTTTGACAAACTCTTCTACCTCTTGCCATGTTGGAGGCAAGCCGGTCAAATCGAACGTTGCACGGCGAATCAACTGAACGCGATCGATCTCCTTTGAATAGCTGAGTCCCGCAGCATCCAATTTTTGAATTAGAAATCGATCGATCGGATGAACGCTATCGGACTTATCGTTTTTGGGAAGAGCCTGCAGGAGATCGCTTGATTTTTTGATCGGCTGAAAGGCCCAATGTGCGGAATATTTTGCACCTTCATTGATCCATTGGCGAATCAATTTCTTCTCGCCGTCCGTCAGGACTTTACCAGTCTCTGGTGGTGGCATGGATACTTCGGGGTCGGCCGATTCAATCCGATGAATCAATTCGCTCTCGTCTGACTTCCCTTCAACGATAGCACTTTTTTTAGCTTCTAACTCTATATCGATTCTCAGGTCTCCGCCGCGCTGGGCGGGATCGGGACCGTGGCATTGAAAACAATGTTCCGCAAAGATCGGTTGAATTTGCCGATTAAAATCGACTTCAGCTCGAAGCGCTGATTTGGGCCAGGTCACCAAAAGTGAAATGGTCAACAGAAAACAATGGGCGGCTGTAACGTGGAAGTGCCAAAGAAAACCGCTCGTCTCTTTCCCGAGGTCGAATTTCGCAAAAGGTAACGGGATCATGAGGGGTACTCGGATAGTAAGGCGGGGAACCGAGATAAAAGGAAGGATAGGTAGCGGAGCGAAACCAGCTATCCAATCGCTGGCGTTCGAAACACTTTTCACTGAGCGTTTGCGGTGAAACACAACACTGCCTGCAAAATCTCACTTGCTAATTATACTGCAACAGCGTCCCTCGTTTCTATTCCAACCTCATGAAAAGGTGACCGAAATCGGCCTACCTAGACTGCCAGATATCACTTTTTCGACTTTTTACCTACGAAAACCAATTTGAACTGATTGCCGTTTCGTATAAGACACACTCCGTTTGCCGACAGTGACCTAACGAAGCGGAAAAGATTCATTGGCGAAGTCTGGAAAAAGATGCTGCTTTGATGAACCGTGAGTGTTGCGAGCCGTCTATTGTTTCAGAGCGACAGAAACAAGTATGTCGCAGAGAGAATGGGATCGACATATCCCGTCTACAAACCGCATCCAGAAATCCTATGAGCACCGTTATGCAAACAAACATCATGCATTTTCAAAGTCACAGCGACGTAAACGCAGTGCGGGAAAACGCAGTGCGAGTGCTGGGTCGATATTGGAGATACCACTGGTAAGGCCGCTGCTGGCCGATACTAACGCATACAACGTTAGCTGACCCGGTGTTACTTCCAAAGTGACCCCGGGTTTTTTTACGCCTCGAAGCGAAACGTTTTTTTTCAGTTGTTTCATCCACATCAACCCATAAGCTCATTGACCTCTTCTTTTTTGGTAGGCTCAGGCTGGTGCCTATATTCGTCTTACATACGGATGTCGCTGAGTTCGATTCTCAGGTCTACCACTGATAATTTGCAGCATGATTTCAGGCACACTGCGAAATCCCTTCGCACGGAAACGTCAAATCATGCTGACGATGACGGATGACGATCTTCAAAGTTCGGAAAATAAATCTCCTGAGGCACGGAAAATTCGCTGCTTTGACGCAGCGGTCGTGCAACAACCCAGTCCGTAAAGGCGCTCGCTACGCGAATCATGGCGAAACCAATCTTCTTGCCAAAGGGTCCCCCCGCGCCATAAAGAAACCAAGATGCGCCGCGGTTCAGCATTTGAACCATCGAACCCAAAATAGGTTTTTTCTTAACTATTTCAACGCCAACCGAAGCTTGCGAAAAATTCGAATACGTCGTTCGACCTGCCGAACGACAATAGATGGCGAGATTTTCGCAATTAAAGCGAAAGGCATCGTATTTGTTATATTTCCCTACCAAGCCGCGCGCGAATTGTGAAATCCTCTCCGGTTCACCCTCGGTCACGTCGGGATAATTCCATTCTAAAGCACGACGACCAAGCAAAAACTCTTCCCAGGAAATCAAGCGAACGATCCCATCGCTGAGATAATCGACGATTTGTCCTTCGCCCACACTAATGCCGCAATGAAACGCAGGACCATAATAAACAGCATAGATAAAGCCAACTTGTGGCGTCTCTTGAAATTTCTGATCACCGACATATGCCATACGCAAATCAGAATCATTCGAGTTCAATCCCACTTGAAAAAAGATCCAGCCAAGCATGAGAAACTTACTACCCAACAGTGCAGCGATCCAATAGACCGCATCCACATGCTGCCATTTCCACATCACAACCACAACCACAAGAATCGAAAACAGGCCGTTTGCCCATAGCCCAATTTTGGTCGAAAGCGAATGAAAGTGCACACTTACCCAGAGTATCAAACACCCTTCGACGGCAATGCCTGCCATAAGTGCCAGCAACCAATAGGGTCGAATAACTTCGGGAGAGGTCAGGGATAACCAACCGACGATCAGTTGCAGCAGCACTACCAACCAAAATGGACTGCGTCGCGCAGCAGTGGCAGAAGATTTACCTATGGCTGAGCGATCAATCGACTTCCGGGTCGGGGCAAGTCGACTGACAGGAGATAGCACCAACGCCAGCAACCCAGCCAATAAGTGATAAGCGCCCGTAAGTCCTGCAAAAAACATAGCAGCCCCAACCAGCCATTCCAGCGGTAATGCGAGCCAGTGGGGAACCGAGATACACATTAATCCGACCACCAGAAATCCGATTCCGGTCCCCATTAACCCGATCCGTACAGATCGCAACGAACTGGAATTTTCTTGGCTCATAAATAACTCAGCTTGAGATCTTAACAGCCTTATCCATTTTTAAACGTTCCCATGCATGGCGTTCTATTTTTATATCACGATGGCCTTGCTACTTCGCAGTCTTGCGACTGGAGAACGAACTAACACTATAACAAAACATCGTTCGATCCATCGGTCACGGGAACTGCCACCATGAATTTGGAGTGAAATCGAGCGATCCTTTACGAGAGGATATGGTATGAAAGCGACATTTAGTTATTCTTTTGCCTGTGCATGACCACTGTTGCTGGGAACCATCAAGGCCAGGATGCTCACGACCCGGTAAGTTGACGGATACCGCTCCCTGATGCCGATTCCATTCTTAGCATGGCAAATTATATCAATACCCATCTTTGCGCGACAACCGAGTGAAACCGCTATGACCACTTCCGAAAGAAAAACGATCGACCGAAGAAACTTTGTGCTGGCAACCAGTGGGCTCGGCCTGGGAGCCTGGGCGGGACTTGGGGCTAAGGTCAGCTTCGGTGCACCGAAAGCGGCACCTTCACGTAACGCAGACCGTGTCATACGACTCGCACATCTCACCGACGTTCATGTCCAACCCGAGTTGCAAGCTGGTGAGGGATTCGCAAGCTGTTTGAAGCATGTTCAAACGGGCGAGGATCCACCGACGTTGATTCTCTTCGGGGGTGACAACGTGATGAACGTCGATAGTGCAGCAAATACAGGGGAACGCGCTGCGATTCAATTGAAACTTTGGAACGTGGTCTTGGAGCAAGAGTGCAAGTTACCGTATCGAATCTGCATAGGGAACCATGATATCCTTGGCAATAAAAATGAGAGTGGCAAAGCTTGGGCGGTAGAAAAATATGGTTTAAAGCATCCATATTACAGCTTTGATCAAGCTGGCTGGCATATGATCGTGCTGGACTCCACCGAA
>Ga0169931_10011248_pt1 | contig 12631 bp, 8 predicted proteins | sample Kivu_15m_20L_FD_129675 | JGI IMG/M metagenome (GOLD analysis project Ga0169931, IMG submission 129675) | Freshwater microbial communities from Lake Kivu, Western Province, Rwanda to study Microbial Dark Matter (Phase II) - Kivu_15m_20L... | ecosystem: Environmental > Aquatic > Freshwater > Lake ...
AGCGTCGCGTCGGGCGTGTGCACCACCAACGCGTCGCGCAGTCCGACCGTCACCACCGCATGGTCCCCCTCGCTCCGCACGATGCAGCCCGACGACTCGATCCCCAGATGCTTGCCGACGACCGTGTTGCCGCTCGCGTCGACGCCGAGCAGCCGCGTCAGCGACTGCCATCCGCCCAAGTCGTCCCAGTCGTACGGGGCCTCGACGACCGCCACGTGCCGGGCCTGTTCCATCACCGCGTAGTCGATCGAAATGCCCTGGATGGCTGCGAACTCGCGGCGAAACGTCTCCGCCTGGACCGGCGTCTCCCAGTCCGCGACGATCGCCTCCAGCCGGGACAGCATGGCGGGCTGCCGTTCGGCCAGCGCCTCGACGATCGTGCGGGCTTTCCAGACGAAAATCCCCGAGTTCCAGTAGAAGTCGCCCGCCCGAAGATACTCCGCGGCCGTCTTCGCGTCCGGTTTCTCGCGGAACTGCCGGACGACGTACGCCGGCGCCTCGCCTGCGGCGACCGGCAGCGCTGCGCCCCGCTGGATGTAGCCGAAGATCTCGGCCGGGTAGGTGGGCCGAATGCCGAAGGTGACGATGCGGTCGGGCTCCTGCTCGACCAGCGACGCGCCTTGCCGCAACGCCTGCCGGAAACGATCCGCGGCGCGAATCACGTGGTCGGCGGGCAGCACGGCCATCGTCGCGTCCGGATCGCGGCGGCGGACCAGCAACGCCGCCAGACCGATGCACGGAGCCGTGTCGCGCTTGCACGGTTCTCCCACCAGCGACGCGGCCGGAAGCTCCGGCAACTGCTCGCCAACCGCGGGAAGCAGCGGCGCGCTGGTCACCACCAGCATCCGCTGCGGCGGCACGAGGTCGCCCAGCCGATCGACGGTCTGGCGCAGCAGCGAACGCCCGCCCACGAGCGCCAGGAGTTGCTTGGGCCGGGCGGCCCGGCTGGCTGGCCAGAAGCGAGTTCCGGCGCCGCCCGCCATGATGACGGCATGCAGCATCACGCGCGGTCTGCTCTCGAACGGGTGCGGGAGAGGAAAGTACGGGGCCAGGCGTCCGCCCGACGCCGACCAAGACCCCATCATAACCGCCGCCGCCCGCACGTGTCATGCCGCGTTCCCGCAGGGCGACCCGCCGCGACAGGCGGCGCGGCGCTCCGTGAAAAACGGACCGCCCCGCGTCCCCAGAGGCGGCCGGAAACGCGTCGCGCCCCCGGGGCCGATCGGGCGACCGGGCGTCACGGAGCCGACGAATCGGCCAGCCCGCGACGCAGGGCGGCCAGCACCGGCCGCGGATCGTCCGTCGCGGCCACCCGCGCCACGGCCAACCGCGTGGCGCCCGCCGCCCGCACGGCGCCGACGTTGGCGGGCGTGATGCCGCCGATCGCGAAAGCCGGCGCGGCCGTGCGAGCCGTCAGCTCCTGCAGATAGGCCAACCCCGGAAAAACCGCGAACTGTTTGGTTTCCGAGGGGAAAGTCGGTCCCGCCCCGAGATAGTCGGCTCCCGCCAGCACCGCCGCGTCGGCCTGGTCCAGGCTGTGCGTGGAGACCCCGATCAGTTTGTCCGGGCCGAGGACAGCCCGGGCGTCGGCGAGCGACAAATCGTCCTGTCCCAGGTGGACGCCGTCGGCATCGGACGCCCCCGCGATGTCGGACCGGTCGTTGACGATTGCCAGCGGCGCCGCCGCCGGCGGCGGTCCGTCCTCGCGGGAACGCGTCGCGGGGTCGCGCCGCACTTCCCGGACGAGCGCCGTCACTTGCCGGGCGCGCGCCGCGAGTTCGCGATCGGTCAGCCGTTTGTCGCGCAATTGCAGCATGTCGGCGCCCGCCTCGAGCAGACGGCGGCAACGCACCGCGAACGCCTCGGGGCTCGCCTCTCCCTCGATGAGCACGCAGATTCGCACGTCGGCGAGGCGGGAGGCGGCGCGCTGCGCGCCGGTAGCGGCCGCCTCCAGCGCGTAGACCCGGTACCGCAACTGCTCGCATGCGGCCGCCCACTCGGGCGCGACCGTCTTGCCGTACTCCTCGAGCGTCCGCAACGCCTCCTTGACCCGCGAGAAGTTGGCGAGGCAGGCGTGCCAGGCGTCGGCGCGACCTGTCTCCGTCGGCGTCGTCAGGCCCGTCCCGACGTCTCCGGTCACGTCGCGCGCCGCGTGCCGCCGGTGGAGCGGTAGCGCCGCCGCTGCAACGGCCAACGCGTGCCGCAACTCCTTCAACCGCAGCGTCAGGCGGGCGTCGTTCAGGACGAACCGCGCGTAATCCTCGCACACCCGCAGACCCTCCAGCGCCCGGTTCAGCGAAGCGTCGAGAATGCGGTAAATCGGCTGTTCGGAGTCCATGCTCAGCTCTGCTAGCGTGGCACACAGGGGGCGGGCGGCGAAACCGCTCGCCGCAGGCACGCCGCGGTCGCCGGGCGACAATCCCCCCCGGCCCGCCGCCGGCCCGCCGCCGGCCCCGGCGGACGAGCGGGGGGGCCGGTCCCGCGGCGGACAACCGGCCTCGCTCGCCGGAGACATTATCGTTATCTTTCCCCGTCCGCCTCAACCGCCAAAAGACGCGCGTCGCCACCCAGTCGCTGCGGGCAGGGTCGCGATTTGCTGCGGCGAGAGACGTGACGGCGATCCACCCTGAGCCGGCGAGCGAGGAGTCGCAGGAGGGCGCGCATGACGACGACGCATTCCAAGCCGCACTGGGCCGTCTCGCTGTGGCCCGGCCTGTTCCCGCTGTGGACCCGCGGATCGTGGGCCGGGCTGGCTTTGGCGACGGGCTTCGCCGGGCTGCTGAATTTGGTCGTCGCCTGCACGCTGGTGTGGCCCGAGTGGCTCTCCCCTGGAGTGCGTCTGGCGGGGGCCTGGACGGCCGGCGCGGTGTGGATTCTGGCGTATCTCGAGGCCCGGGCCGATGGGCGTCGTTGGCGGCAGGAATGGGCGTTGGCCGGCGAGGGGGCGAGCTTGGCGGAGTTGCAGCGGCGTTGGTTCCGCGAAGCGCAGCGCGCGTACCTCCGCGGCGACGGGCCTGCCGTCCACGCCCTGCTCGACCGCTTGCTGCGGGTCGATCCACGGGACGCCGAGGCGCAACTGCTGCGGGCCACGCTGCTCCGTCACGAGGGGCAGCGGTCGGTGGCCGAACGCGAGTTGCAGCGGCTGGAGCTGTGGGAGTCGGCGGCGCCCTGGCGGTGGGAGATCGCCGCGGAGCGGCGGGCTCTCGCCGACGCCGACGCCGAAGCCGACGCCGAAGCCGCCCTCCCCAGCCAGGCGGACGACGCGCCTGCGCCGCCGGTGGCGGGGGAATCGCCGGCCGCGAGCCTGCCGCTTCCGCGGACGGCCGGGGCTGCGGCGGATGGTCGCGGCGCCGAGGCCGCCGACCTCGTCGCCGACGTCGCTGAAGAGTCGCCGGCCGCTGCGTCGCGGCACGATTTTCCGCCGATTCTGTCGCTGCCGCCTGCGTCGCGCGAGGGCCGGGCCGCCGACCGCGGGCTCCGCGCGGCCTGACGGGCGGAGCGACGTCGCGGCCGGCCCGCCAGCCGGGCGAAGCGGCGTCGCGGCCGGCCCGCCGGCCGGGCGAAGCGGCGTCGCGGCCGGCCGTTGTCGGCGAGAGCCGACGCCGTGCAGCGGGGGGCTGCCGCGAGGTGCGCCGCGGGGTGCGGTCGGAGAAGATCTGCCGGCGCCGCGGGGGCCGGTTATGCCGAAGGGGACCGGGCGGCGGTGCGGTGCGGGACGGGCCGATCGCCGCGGCCTGCGCCGGGCGCCGCGACAGGCGACGGGCAACGTCGTATGATACCAGCGGCCCGTCGCGGTGCGATTTGGGCGGGCCGCGGAGGTTGTGGGCCGGGGAGGCGAGACAACTGTTGCCTCGAGGCGTATGATTAGGCAGCGCCGGGCGACCCCAGGGGGTCGTCGGGGCTGCGGCGGCCGCGATTCGTCAGCGGGCGAACCGACTGCGTGAGAGCTGGAGAATTCCCGGGAGAGCTGCGATGTACGAACGCTTCACGGACCGCGCGCGGAAGGTCATGCAGTTGGCGAACCAGGAGGCGCAGCGCTTCAACCACGAGTACATCGGCACGGAGCATGTGCTGCTGGGTCTCATCAAGGAGGGGAGCGGCGTCGCGGCCAACGTGCTGAAGAATCTGGACGTCGACCTGCGGAAGATCCGCCTGGAGGTCGAAAAGCTGGTCCAGAGCGGTCCCGACATGGTGACCATGGGCAAGCTCCCGCAAACGCCGCGGGCGAAGAAGGTGATCGAGTACTCGATGGAAGAGGCTCGTCATCTCAACCACAACTACGTCGGCACCGAGCACATCCTGCTGGGCCTGCTCCGCGAGCAGGAGGGCGTCGCCGCCCAGGTGCTGATGAACCTGGGGCTCAAGCTGGAAGAAGTCCGCGAGGAAGTGCTCAATCTGCTGGGGCACGGCCTCGAGGGCGACGAGGCGGGGGGCCGCGGCGGCCGCGGCGGAGCGGTGGAGCCCGGCGAGTCGACCGAGGATCGCGAGGGCCGTGCCAAGGCGAGCAAGAGCAAGACGCCGGCCCTCGACAGCTTTGGCCGCGACCTGACCGAACTGGCTCGGCAGAAAAAGCTCGACCCGGTGATCGGCCGCGAGAAGGAGATCGAGCGAGCGATTCAGATTTTGTGCCGGCGGACGAAGAACAATCCGGTGCTGCTCGGCGAAGCCGGCGTCGGCAAGACGGCGATCGTCGAAGGCTTCGCCCAGCGGGTGGTCGACGGCAACGTTCCGGAACTGCTGATGGACCGTCGGATCGTCGTGCTCGATCTGGCGATGATGGTCGCCGGCACGAAGTACCGCGGGCAGTTCGAGGAGCGGATCAAGGCGGTGATGAACGAGGTCCGCCGCGCGAAAAACACCATTTTGTTCATCGACGAGCTGCATACCCTGGTCGGCGCCGGCGGGGCCGAGGGCGCGATCGACGCGTCGAACGTGCTCAAGCCCGCGCTCGCGCGCGGCGAAATCCAGTGCATCGGCGCCACGACTCTGGACGAATACCGCAAATACATCGAGAAGGATTCGGCCCTGGCCCGCCGATTCCAGGAGGTGCTGATCGAACCGACGACGCCCGCCGACACCGTGCAGATTCTGGAGGGTCTCCGCGACCGCTACGAAGAGCACCACCGGGTGCAGATCACCGACGACGCCATCCGCGCGGCGGTCGAGTTGTCGGGCCGCTACATCACCGGCCGCTGCCTGCCGGACAAGGCGATTGACGTGATCGACGAATCGGGCGCCCGCGTCCGGCTGAAGTCGATGAGCAAGCCGCCCAATCTGAAAGAGATCGACGACGAGGTCGAGCAGCTCAATCGGGAAAAGGAAGAAGCCGTCGCCAATCAGGACTTCGAGAAGGCGGCTTCGCTGCGGGACTCGGCCGACAAGCTCAAGAAAAAGAAGCAGGAGATCACCCGCCAGTGGCGGGAGAAGTCGCGCGAGAACGGCGGCGTGGTCGACGAGGACGTGATCGCCGAGGTCGTTTCCAAGATGACCGGCATCCCCCTGACGCGGATGACCACCGAAGACACGCTCCGGCTGATGCACATGGAGGACGAGCTCCACAAGAAAGTCATCAGCCAGCACGAGGCGATCAAGGCGATCGCCAAGGCCGTCCGCCGCAGCCGCAGCGGACTGCAGGATCCCAAGCGCCCGACCGGCACGTTCCTGTTCGCCGGGCCGACCGGCGTCGGCAAAACGCTGCTGGCCAAGGCGCTCGCCGAATTCATGTTCGGCGACGAAGACGCGCTCATTCAGATCGACATGAGCGAGTACATGGAGAAGCACAACGTCAGCCGCCTCATCGGAGCGCCGCCGGGCTACGTCGGCTACGAAGAAGGAGGCCAGCTGACCGAACAGATTCGACGGCGCCCCTACGCGGTCGTGCTGCTCGACGAAATCGAAAAGGCCCACCCCGAAGTCTTCAACATGCTGCTGCAGTTGATGGAAGAGGGACGCCTGACCGACAGCTTCGGTCGCAACGTCGACTTCCGCAACGTGATCCTGATCATGACCACCAACGCCGGGGCCGAAGCCATCAAGAACGAGGCGGCCTTCGGCTTCCAGAAGCCCGACGAAGACGCCAGCTACGAGAGCATGAAGACGCGCGTCACCGATGAGATCGAGAAGGTCTTCCGCCCCGAGTTCATCAACCGCATCAACGACATCATCGTCTTCCGCCACCTGACGACCGACGACCTCAAGCAGGTCGTCGACCTGGAACTGTCGAAGGTCCGCACGCGGTTGGCGGAAAAGGGTCTGTCCCTGGAACTGACCGACGAAGCCAAGGAATGGCTGATCAAGAAGGGCTCCAACACCGACTACGGAGCGAGGCCTCTCCGCCGGGCGATGGAGTCGTTCGTCGAGGATCCCCTGGCCGAGGAACTCCTCAAGGGCGAGTTCAACGGCAAAGACGCCATTCGCGTCGAGGTCAAGTTGGTGGGCGACAAGAAACAACTCACCTTCGAAGGCCTCAAACTCAAGACCGAAACGCCGGTCCCCGTCGGCGCCGTCGCCGACGAAGCCAAGCCGGAGTAGTCCGCGGGTCGACTTGCCCGACTCCTCCCTGATCGCGTCCCGCGCCACGGCCCCCAGGCCTCCCGCCTGGGGGCCGTCGCGTTGACGGCCCCGCCGGCCGGACTTCCGCCGGCTGGAACTGTGTCGTGGCCCCCCTCTGGATGGGTTCCCGCCGGACCGGTCGCGATCCGCTCGGCGGCGCGGTCGCGCGCGCCGCCCGTCCCGGTCGGCCCCCCTCCGTCGCCCCGCTCCCGCCGTGCCGCGGCGCGCCGCCGCGGGCCGGGTAGCACGTCGGCGAACGACGCGCTCGCCCCGACCTCCGCCGCGGCGTCCGCCGCCGGTCGGGCGCCCGTCCGCGGCGGTCGAATCGTCGCCACCGTCAAGGTTTTCTCAAGCAGCGCCGCCTGCGCGGTCGAAACAGACGACGAGGGATCCGCCCCGCTGGGCGCGGGAACGCCGCGTCACGCGACGGCGGTCGCGCGGGAGGCAGGGCCCGGGCGGCCCGTCCCGGCAGACGCGGCGGTCGTCCCCGCGAGCGGTAAGCGACTCTTGGGTTCGGCGATCTCCGGCGGCCCGGCGCGGAGAGCGTCGCGGGCGATCCGCGGCGATTCCGTGCGGCGCGTGCGCGTCGACGGCTTGGCGGCCTGCGGGCAACAGGAGCGGCGACGTGGCAAGCGAGCGACTGGCTTCCGACGGGCGCCGGGGGATTCTCGACGCTCTGAGCGACACGATCGCCAACCTCGGCCAGGCGTTGCTGGAGTCGGTCCAGGGCGTGGGCGCCGTGGCGCTGTTCGGCTGGCGGACGCTCGGCTGGCTCCTCACGCGCCTGCCGCGTCGCGACACGCTGGTGAGCAACATGTACGCGATCGGGGTGCAGAGTCTCCCGGTGGTGGCGCTCATCGGCACGTTCATCGGCATGGTGTTGGCGGTGCAATCGTACACGCAGTTTCGGGCCTTCGGCTTGGAGACGCGTCTGGGGGGCGTGATCAACAAGTCGATGTTTCGCGAATTGGGTCCCGTGCTGGCGGCGACGATGCTGGCGGGCCGCGTCGGCAGTGCGATGGCGGCCGAATTGGGCACGATGCGGGTCACCGAGCAGATCGACGCGCTGGTCAGCCTGGGGGCCAATCCGATCCATTACCTGGTGGCCCCTCGTTTCCTGAGCTGTCTTCTGTTGATCCCGTCGTTGACGATCGTGGCGGTGTTCATGGGCGTTTTAGGAGGCAACTTCTTTTGCGTCCGCTGGCTGGGCATCGACGAGCACCATTACTGGTCGCACGCCACGGGCTTCGTGGAGACTTGGGATTTGTTCTACGGGGTGGTGAAGAGCATTTTCTTCGGCGGGGTGATCGGTCTGGTGAGTTGCTACCGGGGATTCAACTGCCAGCCGGGCGCGGAAGGCGTGGGTCGGGCGGCGACGACGGCGTTTGTGTCGAGCTTTGTGGCGATCATCGTGATCGATTTGTTTCTCAGCATGTTCCTCGACGAGGTGTACGCCGCGATCTGGCCCTACACGCCGCGATTGTGAACGGCGACGGCGGCGCCTGCGGGGCGGGGGAGCGAAGGGCGGACGAGCGGCCAGGCGGAGCGGGCGATGACGGACGAGCCGTTAATTGACTTGCGCGGGCTGCACGTGCGGTTCGGCGCGCAGCCGGTGCTCCGCGACGTGACGATCGCGGTCCGCCGCGGTGAGACGCTGGCCGTGATTGGCGAGAGCGGTTGCGGAAAGACGGTGCTGCTCAAGACGATCATCGGTCTGGTCGCGCCGCAGCGCGGCGAGGTCCGGTTCAACGGCCGCAGTCTCAGCGAGCTCGACGACCGGCAACTGACGGCGTTGCGAACGCGCGTCGGCTTCGTCTTCCAGAACGCCGCGCTCTTCGACAGCATGACGATCGCCGAAAACATCGCCTTCCCGCTGCGGCAGCACCGTGCGGGCGACGAGGCGGCGTGCCGCGAGCAGGTGCTCGCCATGCTGGGCGAGGTGGGGCTGCCGCCGTCGGTGCTGCGGAAGCGGCCGGCGGAGCTTTCCGGAGGCATGCGGAAACGCGTCGGCCTCGCCCGAGCGCTGGTGATGCGTCCCGAGGCCCTGCTCTACGACGAGCCGACGACCGGCCTCGACCCCATCATGAGCGACGTGATCAACGAACTGATGATTCGCACCCGCCAGCGGTACGAAGTGACCAGCATCGTCGTGACCCACGACATGCACACCGCCCGGAAAGTCGCCGATCGCGTCGTGATGCTGTATCCGCTCGCCCGCCTCGAGCCGGGGGAGCCGCAAATCCTGTTCGACGGCACTCCCGATGAAATCGAACGTTGCACCGATCGCCGCGTGGCGCAGTTCATTCGCGGGGAAGCCGGGGATCGACTGATGGAAATGCGCGAATTGCAGGACGGTCAGGGGGGCTGACGCGGAGGACGGCCTGCCAGGGCCGGCCGGCGGCGCCGGCGGAGGCGGTTGCGAATCGCGGCCGACCGGCGCGGAGGTCGTCGAGCGCGCCGCGGGCGCGTGGGGTGGACAGGAGTTCTCGGGAAGGGACGCCATGAGCGAGCGCAACAAGCAATTCCGCGTCGGCGTGGTCGCGATCGCGACCGTGGTGATCACGGCGATTCTGGTCGCCTGGCACAGCGACTTCTCGGCGCTCCCCTTTCGCGAGCAGTACGACGTGCAAATGCTGGTCGACCAGGCTCCCGGCGTGGGACCGAACACCCCGGTCCGACGACGCGGCTTGCTGGTGGGCCGGGTCGCGAACGTCGAAGCCACCGACGACGGGGCCCTGATCACCATCAGTCTCGACCGGGGCAAGGAGATCAAATCGAACGAGGAGGGCCGCATCCAATCGTCGTTGATCGGCGACGCCGTCATCGAATTCGTCCCCGTGAAGTCTCCGGCGGGCGCGCAGGCCGTGCCCCCCGGCGGTCGGGTGCAGGGGAGCTACAATCCCACGCCCCTCGACATGCTGGCGGAGATCCAGGGCGATTTGCGGCAGACGGTCGTCTCGCTGGGTTCCGCGGGCGACCAGGTGGCCCAACTCGCCGGCCGCCTCAACAAGGTGCTCGAGGAGAACGATCTCGAGCGGGTGACGCGGCTCGTCGAGTCGCTGGAGACGGCCGTCGCGGAATTCAAGTCGGTGATGCGGAACGTCAACGACGTGATCGGCGACGAACAGGTCAAGGCGCAACTCCAGAAAGGCCTCGAGCAGCTGCCGACGCTGCTGTCGGACGCCCGCGGCATCCTCGAAGCGTTGCAGGGAGCGGTCGTGTCGGCCGACGCCAACCTGAAGAATCTGCAGGGCTTGACCGGACCGTTGGGCGAGCGCGGTCCGGCGATCGTCGACGTGCTGGAGAAAAGCGTCCGCAATCTCGAAGCGCTGCTGGGACAAGTCGCCGAGTTCACCCGCAAAGTCAACCAGAGCGAAGGCACCGTGGGCCTGCTCCTCCGCGATCGCCAGCTCTACGACCAGGTGCTCGCCGCCGTCGAGCAGGCCTCGGGAACCATCCGGGACGTCCGCACGATCGTCGCCAACGTCGACGCCCTGAGCCGGCGCGTCCGTCCGATTCTGGACGACGTCCGGGTGTTCACCGACAAGATCGCCCGCGACCCGGCCCGTATCGCCCGCGGCGTGATCGATCGGGAAACCCCCATCAAATAGTCGCCGGCGCGCCGCGAACCGCCTCAGGGACTCGCGGGCACGACTTCCAGCGGGGCGCCGCCGGAGGGGAGCGAGCCGGCAGGCGCGTAAGGGGGCGGCAACGGTCCGACCGGCGGCACGGCCGTCGGCGGCCCGAACATCGGCTCGCCGGCCGGGGCCGGAATCTCCTCGGTTCCGCCGGAGTACGCCGGCGTCGACGACGTCGGCAAGGGCGTCCCCTGTTTGGTGCTGGCCCGCAGCTGGTCGGCCCGCGCCACGATCTGGTTGGTCGGGACGATCTGTTGGGGCGATAGGTTGTAGCTCAGCGTGCGGTAGTCCTGGATCTCCTGCGGCACGAGATTCTCGCTCGCGAAGTCGAGCGGCGGAATCTGGTACCAGGGGGCCGGAATCGGCTGGCTGATCGAAAGCGTCTCGTAGCCCGCCTTCACCAGCCGGATCTCCCGCGTCCCGTAGTACACGAAGTTGGTCGCGCACGGCGTCACGCCAATCGGCTGGTTGTCGACGTAGACCATCGCTCCCGGCGGATTCGAGCGGATCAGCATCCGACGACGCACGCAACCCGTCTGGCACAGCAGCGACGCCGCCAGCAGGCACAGCGTCGCGCGCAGCGCGAGGGCCCGCGGGGCGCCGGCGTTGCTCGAAGGCGAGGCGGTCGGCATGGCAAGCCGCTGCAAGGGTGGTCGAGGCGGAGATCCCGCGCAGGCGGGAAAGCGGGGTTTCCGCGCGGCCGGGAACGCGAGGTTTCCGCGCGGGCGGAAGTGTAGGCGATCGGGCCCCGTGCCGCCATCCCGGTTCCCCCGCCGACGCCGCGAACGGCCCCGATTTTTCCCCGGCAAGGGGGGGGGCGGCGTCGATTTCGCCGCCTCGGGCGGCTAAGATTGAGGGGCTCTCCGGCGGGGCTCGCCCGAAGCGCCCCGCACGAGCGCGACGCCGTGCGCAGGGCTGCCCGCGGCGGAACCGCTCCGCGGGGAGCCGTGCTGGAGGAACGACGCCTCGCGGTCGCCGTGCTCCGCGCCGCTCGCTGTGCGTCCCTTTCGGAAAGCTCTCTATTCGTGGCTCTGTCGCAAGTCAAGCTTGACCAGGAAGCGCCCGGCATTCGCTGCGCCGCCGCCAGCGACGTGGGGATGCGCCGCCGCAACAACCAGGATTCGCTTGCCGTCGCGCTGGCCGAGAGCAGCAAATCGTGGCGCGAGCGGGGGCACCTGTTCGTGATCGCCGACGGGATGGGGGCCCATGCCGCGGGCGAGCTGGCCAGCAAGCTGGCGACCGACCATATTCCGCTGGCCTACCACAAAGCGCGCGATCGCGACCCCGCCGATTCGCTGGTCGAGGCCGTGCACGAGGCCAACGAGCGGATCCACCGCAAGGGGCAGGACAGCGTCGATTTTCACGGGATGGGAACGACCTGCTGCTGTCTCCTGCTCCTGCCTTCCGGAGCGCTCACGGCCCACGTCGGCGATAGTCGCATCTACCGGTTGCGGGGGAATGCGTTCGAGCAATTGACCTTCGACCACAGTCTCGTCTGGGAGATGGGGGCGGCGGGCCAGGCCAGCGACGCCGACGTGCCCGCCTTCGTGCCGCGCAACGTGATCACCCGTTCGCTCGGCCCCCACCCCCAGGTGAAGGTCGACGTGGAGGGGCCCTTTCCGATTTCCCCAGGCGACCGTTTTCTGCTGTGCAGCGACGGGTTGACGGGGCCGTTGAACGCGGAATTGATCGGACTGGTCCTGGCGACGCTGCCCCCCAAGGACGCCGCCCAGACGCTCGTCGACCTGGCCAACCTGCTGGGCGGTCCCGACAACATTTCGGTGATCACCATCGAAGCCGCCGACTTGGCCCGCATCGACGGCGGACGCGACGCGCAGCCGCGCCACGCCCCGGTCGATCGAGGGCCGCGCCCGGGCGGCTTCGCCTGGCGGCAGGCTGCCGGCTGGATCGGCGCCGGCCTGGCCGCGGCCGCCGCGGCTCTGGGGCTGGCGGTCGGCGGGAGCGGTTGGGCATGGGCGGCGGCCATCGCGGCCGCAGGCCTGGCGTGGCAAGGCGTGCGCGCCGGCGGCGGCCCCGCGGCGAGCAACCCGCGCGACGTCGGCGGACCCCCGGGAAAGGCGCCTTACCGCCGCTACGAAGTGGGCGCCAACGCCCACCTCATCGACGTGCTGGGCGACATCGTGCGCCAGATCGAAGATCTCGAGGCGCAGCGCGAGTGGGGCTTCGATTGGACCGACATCCATGAAGACCGCAGTTTGGCCCATGGGGCGATCGCCCGCGGCGATCTGACCGGGGCGGTGGTCGCCTACTGCCGCGCCGTGCGGCGATTGATGAAGTCGCTCCGCGACGCCCAGGGACGCGGCAGCAGCGACTCCACGATCAATCTCGACGAAGAGGGCTGAGCCCCGCGTCGCCGGGCCGCGGCGCTCTCCCGAACGGCAGCCCCCTCGGGCAGCATCCACGGGCGGCCCCGCCGTGCG
>Ga0169931_10011250_pt1 | contig 12630 bp, 10 predicted proteins | sample Kivu_15m_20L_FD_129675 | JGI IMG/M metagenome (GOLD analysis project Ga0169931, IMG submission 129675) | Freshwater microbial communities from Lake Kivu, Western Province, Rwanda to study Microbial Dark Matter (Phase II) - Kivu_15m_20L... | ecosystem: Environmental > Aquatic > Freshwater > Lake...
ATGCCAAGTACCATCGAACGGGTATACAAGCCCCGTATCGTACGGGTTGAGCTCACAAGCGGCGCCTTTGTCGAGGCGCTGGCCTTCGTCGCCGATCGGTCGAGCCCAGGGTATGACCGCCTGACCGATGACGAAGTGCTGCGGCGGCTCGCCTGCTGCGAAGGCGCGCGTGGGCCCAACCGTGATTACGCCATCAATACCTGGCGAGCCCTGGAGGCGCGGGGCTTTGATGATCCGCGTTTGCGCCGCCTTGCCGAAGCCCTGAATCGTCGTTCAGCCGTGGACTGAACGATGCGTCATCTCCTAGGGCGTCTGCTCGCAACGATTCCGGTCATGGTCGTTGTGGCGGTCATTGTTTTTGCTCTCCTGCACCTGAGCCCTGGCGATCCCGCCTTCGTGCTGGCGGGCGATACGGCAACCCCCGAGGAGGTCGATCGCGTCCGTGCGGCCCTCGGGCTGGATCGGCCTTTTCTTGTCCGACTGACCGAGTGGTCGCTGAATGTGCTTCGCGGCGATCTCGGCGAGTCGATCTTTTTCGGTCGATCGGTATCCGAACTCATCATCCAGCGGGCGGGGCCCAGCATTGCCCTGTCGGTTCTGGCCATCGCCATTGCGATCGCGGTCGCCCTGCCGCTTGGCATCCTTGCGGCGTGGGCTGCGGGTCGATGGGCTGACCGGTTCGCGATGGGTTTTGCGGTGATCGGTTTTTCGATGCCGGTCTACGTGCTCGGGTATCTGCTGATCTTCTTCTTTTCGGTGAAACTGCGCTGGCTGCCGGTTCAGGGCTATGCGCCGCTGGAAGAGGGGCTGTGGTCCTTTCTCAGGTTTCTCTTGCTGCCCGCGCTTGCGCTCGGGCTGGTCTATGCCGCCCTGATCGCCCGGGTGACGCGCAGCGCCATGCTCGAGGTGCTCGGACAGGACTACATGCGTACGGCCCAGGCCAAGGGGCTGGGCACGCTGCGGATCGTTTTCAGACATGCCCTCAAGAACGCTGCCATCCCGATCGTGACGGTGATCGGGATCGGGTTTGGCATGCTGATCAGTGGCGTCGTTGTGACCGAAACGGTGTTCAACATTCCCGGCGTAGGCCGATTGACGGTCGATGCGATCCTGCGGCGCGACTATCCGGTGATTCAGGGGGTGGTGCTGGTGTTTTCGGCCGTCTATGTGCTCGTGAATCTTCTGGTCGATCTCAGCTACGCCTTGTTTGATCCCAGGGTGAAAGGATGAGTGCGCGTCGTCTGCTTCGCCATCCTGCGATTGCAAGCGGCGCGCTGGTGCTCCTGTTGCTCATGGCGGGAGCGATCCTTGCACCCTGGCTCTGGACGGTCGACCCCCAGGCGATCTCGCCGCTTTCGAGGCTCAAGCCGCCGAGCAGTGCGGCTTGGTTCGGTTCCGACATGGTGGGGCGGGACCTCTACAGCCGTACGCTTTACGGCGCGCGGATTTCGCTGATCGTGGGCTTGAGTGTCGCCTGCCTTGCGACTGCGCTGGGCCTGGCGATCGGGCTCCTCGCAGGCTTCAATCGACTGTTCGACGGGCTGGCGATGAGGGTGATGGACGGCATGATGGCCATTCCCGCCATCTTGCTTGCCGTTGCGATGATTGCGCTCACCGGGGCCAGTCTGCAGAACGTCATCATCGCCATCACGGTGTCCGAGGTCCCCCGGGTGGCCCGTCTGGTGCGGGGCATCGTGCTGCAGCTCAAAGCCTCGCCTTTTGTCGAAGCGGCTCAGGTGGTCGGCACCCGGTTCCCGGCGCTGCTCGTCCGACATATCCTGCCCAACGCTGCACCACCGCTCCTGGTTCAGGCGAGTTACATGTTTGCCTCGGCGATCCTGGTCGAGGCGGCCCTGAGCTTCATTGGCGCCGGATCACCGCCGTCCGAACCGAGCTGGGGAAACATCATTGCCGAGGGCCGGACGGTCTTTCAGATTGCTCCGCATATCGTGCTGTTCCCTGGCCTCGCGTTGGCCATCACTGTACTGGCGGTCAATTTGCTCGGTGATGGGTTGCGCGATGCCCTCGATCCCCGATTCGAGCGCCGATGATGACTGAGCCACTTCTTGCCATTGAGGACCTTGCGGTCGAGTTTTCAGGGCGCAATGGGCAGGCCCGTGCGGTTGATGGTGTATCGCTCGAGCTCGCTGCAGGTGAGACGGTCGCGATCGTGGGCGAATCGGGTTGCGGCAAGAGCGTGACGGCACTGTCGATCCTGAGCCTGTTGCCCCCGCGCACCTCGCGGCGCATTTCAGGCCGAATTCATTTTCGGGGTCAGGATCTTGCTGCGCTGCCCGCCTCAGCCTTGCGAAGCGTCCGCGGGGGGGCGGTCTCGATGATCTTTCAGGAGCCGATGACTAGTCTCAATCCGGTTCTGACCGTGGGCGAGCAGATCGTCGAGACGGTCCGTGCGCATGATACGGTCAGCCGGGGCGAGGCACGTGAGCGGGCGCTCGCGATGCTTGAACGGGTTCAGATTCCGGATGCCGCGCGACGCCTCGAGCAGTATCCTCATGAGCTTTCGGGTGGCATGAGGCAGCGCGTGATGATCGCAATGGCGCTGGCCTGCCGGCCGCAGCTGCTGATCGCAGACGAGCCGACGACCGCGCTCGATGTGACGATTCAGGCGCAGATCCTGGAGATTCTTCGCGAGCTGGCCCGGGAGTCGTCCATGGCGACGCTCCTGATCACCCACGACCTGGGCGTGGTGGCCGAAATGGCCTCGCGTGTGTTCGTCATGTATGCCGGGCGTATCGTGGAAAGCGGCGCGACCGCCGATATCCTGAATCGTCCGCTCCATCCTTACACAGTCGGGCTGCTGGGCGCCCGCCCGCGACTTGGGAGCGTCAGCGCTTCAGGGCGGCGCGGCCGACTCGCCGAGATTGCCGGTACGGTCCCGCTCCTTCACGGCCCGCATCGGGTGTGTGCGTTTGCCGAGCGCTGTGCTCACGCCACCGAACAGTGCCGGGAGGTCGTGCCCCCGCTCGAGGAATTTTTCGAAGGGAGTTCGGCCCCGGGCCGCAGCATTGCCTGCTGGCACCCTTTGAGACACGGCCAATGAGTGCGCCCATTCTCAAGGTCTCAGGTCTGGTCCGGCACTTCGAGGCCAGAGCTTCCGTGCTCGACCGATTCACCGGACGGCGGAGCGCGCCCGTGCGTGCGGTTGACGGTGTCGATCTGACGATCGCACCGGGTGAAACCTTGGGACTGGTGGGCGAGTCGGGCTGCGGCAAGTCGACTGTAGGCAGGATGATCGTCGGACTCACCCGACCGAGTGCCGGCAAAATCTTTGTGCAAGACAAGGATGTGGGTGCGCTCGATGGCGAGTCGGTGCGTTTGCTCCGCCGTCATGTGCAATTCGTATTCCAGGATCCCTACGCTTCGCTCAATCCCAGGATGCGGGCCGGGGAGGCGATCGGCGAGCCGCTTCGCAACTTCGAAGGCGGCAGTGCGGACCGGCACCGGCCCGAAGTGGAGAGGCTGATGCAGCGGGTGGGTCTGCGGCCCGATCAGTATGACCGCTATCCCCACGAATTCTCGGGCGGGCAGAGACAGCGGATCGGAATCGCCCGCGCACTGGCGCTCCAGCCTGGTCTGATCGTGCTCGATGAGCCGGTATCGGCGCTCGATGTCTCGGTTCAGGCGCAGGTTCTCAATCTGCTGGTCGACCTTCAGGATGAACTGGGCTTGGCTTATCTGTTCATCGCCCACGATCTCGCCGTTGTCGAACACATCAGTCACCGCGTCGCCGTGATGTATCTCGGGCGTATCGTCGAGTACGGCAGCCGTGAGCACGTTTTCAGCCGACCACGGCATCCCTATACCCGAGCATTGCTCTCCGCAGTGCCCTCGATCGAGTCAGGCTCCAAATCGCAGCGGGTCATCTTGCGCGGCGAGCTACCCAGCCCAGCCAATCCACCGCCCGGCTGCCGATTCAGCACGCGCTGTCCGATCGCACGACCCGAGTGCAGCGCGACCGAACCGCAGTTGCGAGTGATAGGGTCTGGCGTGGCAGTGCCTACCGAGTCGCCGCACCAGGTTGCCTGTCACTTCCCGGAAGATTGATTCCGGGGAGATTGATTCCGGTCAGCGCCGGCTTTTTTCGATGTTCCAGAGCACCAGCGTCCCGGGCATGCCGATCACCCCCGACAGGCGGGGGCTGTGCGCCACCGGCGCGAACCACTGGCCAAAGGGAACGTAAGGAACGACGCGCTCGTAGGCCTCGTGTTGGATCCGGGCGGCGAGTGCTCGACGCTCTTCGAGCGTCTTGAGCTCTGCGAATTGGTCGATCAATTGCTGGTAGGGCGCATCGCAGGGCCAGCCCGGCCAGGCCTTGTCGCAGGACGCCTGCATCGGGACGTTTCCGATCGGATCGGAGACGATCAGGCCCGGCCAGAAGGTGAGCCCGATGTGCCAGCCGCCTTGCGCCGGCGCCGCGCGGTTGGCACGCCGCTTGGACATCGACGCAAAATCCATCGCCTGCAGTTCGACCTTCATGCCCATCGCCCGCAGGGCTTCGACCACAGCCAGCGTCGAGAGGTTCATCGTCTGAACGTCGGTTGGGTGCAAGACGACGATGGACTCACCCTTGTAGCCGGACTGCTTGATCAGTTCACGGGCTTTCTGCATGTTGCGGCCAAAGTCGGCCTCGACGCCGGCCTTGGATTCGAGTGGTGCCCCACAGACAAAGAAGGCGCTGCACACCCGATAGAGATCGGGGTCGCTGAACATCGTCTGAAGGATCCTCTGCTGGTCGATCGCATAGAGCAGGGCCCGGCGCGCCTCGGGTTTGTCAAACGGGGGATGAAGGTGGTTCATCCGGATCATCCCCTGCGAACCCAGCCGATCGGTTCGGACGATCCTCATGCCGGCCTGACGAAGGATGGGCAGAAAGTCGGTCCCAGGTGCCTCCAGGTAGTCGACCTCGCCATTCTGAAGCGCCAGTACGGCGGACTGGGGGTCGCGGATGTTGACCCACTCGACCCGGTCGACCTTGACGTGCTTGCCTCCGGCGGTGCCACTGGCGGGCTCATCCCTGGGGACGTATCGGGCGTTTCGCCGATACACCACCTTGGACCCTGGTACCCACTCTTCCCGAACGAATTCGAAGGGCCCCGAGCCGATCGCCTCGGTGATCGGGCGATTGGGGTCGGTCTCGGCCAGCCGCTTGGGCATGATCGCGGGCACGACGCCGCTGGGCTTGGAGATTGCCTGCAGCATCAGCCCGTAGGGCTTGTTGAGCGTCCAGACAACGGTGCGGGCGTCTCGTGCCTCGAGCGAGACGGTGCGTTGCATGATCTGCCTGCCATTCGAATCCCGGGCCGCCCAGCGGCGCAGCGATGCCACCACGTCTTCTGCGGTGACAGGGCTGCCGTCATGGAAGGCGAGTCCGTCACGCAGAACGAAGGTCCACACCAGACCGTCGGCTGAGTTGGTCCAGCTGCGCACCATCTGAGGTTGAGGCAACTGGTTGTCATCGCGACCAAACAGAAAATCGTAGACCATGGTGGCGTGGCGTTGCACGATGCCCACCGTGGTCACGATGGGGTCAAGCGATTGAAGGTCGGCAAAAGGGACGACCCGCAGCACGCGGTCGTCCGCAGCGCGAGACTGGCCATGAGCCGGACCGACGGCGCCAAGCGCCGCCAGTCCGAGCGCGAAGGCGAGCACAGGAATGGTTTTGGAATAGATCATGAGCAGTCCTCGTCTGAATGAAGCCTATCGGGCGGCGCGATGTCCGTCGTGGGCGAAGCTTGTGACAAGGATCGTATTGGATGATCGGTCGCTGAGGGTCTGCAAGGCTTTGCAGCGCGTACAGGGAGGGGGTAACCGGCACCGTCTAGTTGAGTGTCAGCTAAGGAATTGCCCGACTGGCTCGAGGACCTGGGCAGCTGGGTCGCCTGGCTGCTGCTGCCCGGTCCGGTGATCGGGCTTGTCTTCCTGCGGAGGCTCCTGCGCTGAGCGGCGCGCTACTGGGCCTGGATCGCGCTATTGAGCGTCTGCCACAAGGGCTCGGTCCAGGGCACCATGTCCTCGCGGTAATACCACCAGAAATATCCCCCCACATAGTTGGCCTGATCGATCTTCATGGTGTAGTAGCGCGTGAGGAGCTCGGCCTTGCGGTCGGGGTCGCTGCTACCGATTTCGCCAAAGCCGATCTTCGAGTTCGGGAATAATGCGGCGAGTCTCGCGAAAACCGCCGGCCAGTTGGGACGGAGCTCATTGCAGTCCTCCTCGTAGTAGCTGATGAAAACGTAGTCGAGCCCTTTTCTCATCCGATCGGGAATGTTGGCTTCGGTCCAGGTGAACATCTCGTTTGCGCGCCGCGCCCAGCAGTCCTCGCTGTAGTAGAGCGTCATTGCGGTGGTCTTGCCTCGAGCCTTGACCAGATCGAAGGCACCGCTGATCTTGGCGACCACATCTGCCGTGCGGCCCAGCCACTCGCCGTTGACCTCGTTACCGATCTCCCAGATGTGGATGACCTCGCCCATCGAGTCGAGGTAACGGGTCGTGCGATTCAGATAGCCCTTGACGCTGAGTCGGCGCACATAGGCCGAGTCGAGAATTTCACCCATCAGATAGCTGACGGCGGCCATCTGAATCGCCGGCTTGCGGTAATAGGCGGGCCCGACCGTCTCGTCAAAGACGATCCGTGCGGTCGGCTTTCGCGCGAGTCGTCGAAGCGACTCGATGATGGCGGGCAGTTCACTGATGTCGTCGATCGTGACCCCATACAACGGGACCGGCAGTGCGGCGGCCACGTTGATCTCTGGGATTACCGGGTCTTTTTGCGCAATCAGAGTCGGTTCGCCGTTTTGATTGGCGATGGCATCAGCCTGACCATTGGCGTTGTTGTTGCGACTGCCGCCGCAGTTGCTGATCAGGATGCCCGATGCGGCGATCAACGCGGCGAGCGCGATCAAGCCCCGGCGACGGCGATAGCCGTGCCCGGAGGGTTCGTGTGGTTCGGATGCCATGACTGCGCTCCCAGTTTGAAGTCGAATCGTCCTGAATCGGCGTTCAGTCGAGCTGAGGTTCCGCTGAGCTGCAATGCACTGAGCATGGCCGCGCGCGTGCCGATAAGGATTGATCCGGGAGGGGGATGGAGCGGTACGTTGCGACGGACGGCCTGCGGACTTGATTTTTGAGCGGTTCAGTGCAGATTCGCTGGGACCGCCGAGCCAAGTGGTATCGGCTCGCCGAATACGAAGCGCTCAAATAGGCATCTGCTGGCGTTTGCTCATCAGTCGCTCCGCGTAACTCTCGCCCTTGCACTGGGCGAGTACCGCATGGCTGGCGTCGCCCCATTCGTGGGTCTCGATCACCCGTCCGGCCTTCTCTAGCGTCTTAAGGTGCGACTTGACGGCGTCCAATCGGTCCAGTGTCGATTTGAACTCGTCCGGTCGGATCAGATCGCCAATCGCCTGACGCAGGCTCCGCTCATCGAGCCTCATCAGGGCCTGGTATTGATCCCGGTCGACGATTGGGGGCAGACCTCGGCCGTGAAACGCGCGCGTGCTGGGATCCTGATCCGACTGGATGAGTCGGTCCGGATGCGTGGTCCTTGCACCGAAACTCATGTCGCTGTCGATGCCCACAAAACGACGACCGTCCGGCGAGCGCATGATGTTTTCATTATGGCTGTCGGCGGCGCCCGTGACCGCATGGAGCCACTGTAGTGCGATCAGCGAGCGCTGCCATTCACCCCGGTCGGGTTCGAGCGGCGCGACGTAATCGCCCTTGTAAAGCAGGACCTGGGAACCCTGGCGAGTCTTGACGACATCGATCTCGATGCCCTTCAGTGCGGCGAACCGGGCTCGATTCTCGGGGTTGCGAAACTGCAGGCACTGCTGTCCGATTGGTGTTTGTGTGATGTCGGCAGGGGGATTCCATTCCCGCTCACGCTTGGCGGTCGTGCCGTCGACCCGCTCCATCAGGAGCCCCGGTACGTCATCGACCACAGCGATCTCGCAGCGTGGCACGACCCCGAACCCCAGCAGCCGGTCGATCTGCGCGTGCGCGAGGTTGCGAAGCTCATATCGCGGCGCGTTCAGATCGATGCCGACTCGTTCGGCGGCCATGGGTATGCGTTCGGTGTCTGTGGTTTGGAGGGGCTTGAAGACGCCTTGCTGGACGGTGCCGGAGCCGTTTCTGAAGTCGACTGCATACACCGCATTGAAGTTACCACTCCCGAGCTTTGTGGCCTTGCCGATCTGCACACCCAAGGCGAGGTCGCGCTTGACCGCGTTTTCCGTGACCGGGAGCATCGTCTGGCCGTCGGGGTAGGTACTTCGGAAGGCCGCGCTAGTTTCGGCCGAAGCGGGCCAGCCCGCGCCCGCGAGCAGCAGGGCCTCGGTACGCGTGAAAGCAGCATGCGGACTGTTGTCAAGCGCAACGAATGCGGCGATCGTTGCGGGATCGGGCGGCGATAGGCTGAGCCGCGCTGCAGTCTCGATCGAGATCCCTGCATCCAGCAGGGCCACGAGATCGGCAAGCGGCAGTCCGCGATCTTCTGCACCCGCTTGTTGTAGTGCGGCCGCCTCGGCGCGCAGCAGCTTTCGACCGGTCGCAGGATCGGCGCGCAGCCAGCCCAGCGTCGTGTCATCGGGCAGCTGTCTGACGGCGTTGAAGGCCCGGGCGATCGAGGGTTCGCTGCGCCTGATCCAGGCGAATTCCTCGAGAGGCAGGTTTTTACGGTGCGCGGTGCGCAGGTCGCCGGCTGAGAGACCGGTGCGCGCGGCGATCTCGATCGATTCGGCGCTGATGCCAGCCTGCACGTGTCTTTTTGCCTGCGCAGCATCATGGCCCGCACGCCGGCAGGGTCCGACGAGCTCCAGCGGAATCTTGAGGTCGAAGAAGGCGCGCGCGTCACTGTTGAGCCAGGCGCGCTCATCCTCCTGGATCTCGTGCGCAGCCTGACCCGGGTAGTCGACCGCAAGCACGGCCTCCAGGTAGGCCCGGCGATCCGAAAGGCTGTTGCGTTCCTGATCGGAAAGCTTAGTCAACGAGCTCAGCGACCGGCTCAGCGCGAGACCGTTGTCGATCTGATCCGTGGTGAAACCGTTCCGGGTGAGCTTCGCCAGGTCTTCGATCGCATCGTGCCGTTGACACTCTGGATAGCGTATGAGCAGCGCGAGTGTGGGGAGCGGCAGTCGGCCATCCGTGCGAGGGGTCTGGGCGGCCTGGGCGAGTAGCTCCGGCCGGAGGCCCTGAGCGAGCGCGTCGCCTGCTGTCTCGAGATCGACGCCTACTCGAGTGAATCTGAGCAACTCTCCGAGGTCGACTGCCAGTGCGTGCTCGCCCATCGCTCCGCCCCCGGCCTCGATCGACTGATCGACGCGGTCGATCATGATGCGCTCGAGTTGAACACGGACCGATAGCTCCTGCATGAGACCGCGGCGCACCAGCGAGGCGCGTCGTCCGTATTCATTCACGGCGTGTTCGAAGTGCTCCAGAGCGGTACGGATTTCCGCCAGTTGCGCGCGTCGACCCGCCGAGTCGCCTGCAGGCTTTTGCGCGTAGAGCGCCTTGAGGGTTTCGCCTCTGGACAAGACCGCCTTGTAGCGGGTGTCACGACGAATCGGGAAGAGGCCCAGAAACGACGTGTCGGCCTTCGCGTTCCGACCCGCGTAACGCACCAAGCCCCGTTCGCCTGAGGGAAGCGGGGGCAGTTTGCCTGCCTGAGCCTGTCGGATCAATCGCTCTGCACCGCCTTGACCTATGGCATCGGCTCGCAGGCCACCCGTCCAGTCGAGTCGCTTGAACATCGCCACGCGCGGTCCTGCGCTCTGCACGGCGCCTTGCAGCGCAGCAGGCGGGCCCTTCGCGGGAACCGGATCAGCCTTGGGCTCTGGAAGCGGGCCACTCGGATGCAGGACCGCACTCGTTGAGACGCGGGACAGGGCGGGAAAGCCCGCTCCGGCCAGCGGGCCACCCAAGGGTAGCGAGCCACTCATTGCTCGTCTCCGTCGCCCGCGTCCGGATGGAGGGCATCAAGCGCCGCGAACGCACCGGCGATGTCCATCGAGGTGTCGAGTGCGAGCCGTGCAATGGGTGCGCCAGCCTCCACCCAGCACCAGCCGCTCTCGCCGATCGCGTCGCTCACCGCAAGCAGCAGCCGGCCCGTCGGCCAGCGATCGGCCCGATCGACTGCCGCAGCCTCCCGGATCAGGGCATTGGCCAGTCCCACCCCGCCACTCGCGCGTCGTGCCGCCGCAGCCTCGCGCTCCAGCGCACCAAAGGCGACCCGCAGCAGCACGACCATCGGGCCTTGGCGCCAGTGGAGCAAAAAGAAGCGGGACTGGATCCCGTAGCCGGCGAAGCCGCAGAGTGCCGCATCATTGTCCCGTTGGATCAGCAGCGACGCCCAGCCCGCCAGATCCTCAAGCGAGGCCTCGATCAGGGCTGAAGCATGCAGCCCCGGGGCTTCCTCCGAGAGATCGGCGAGGATCGCCGAAGAGAAGGCGGGGATTTCCGTGAGACCGGCCGCGCGCAGTTGCGCAATCAGCCGATCGCCGCTGGATGAGTTGGGGGTCTTGGGTGTCATCGTCGCCACTCACACGCGCAGACCGAATGCCGCGCCGATTTCGGGCAGGATGGCGGGCGGCTCCTGCTCGTCGGAGGCGTCTACGGCCTGTGGCTCGCCCTCATGCCAGAGTGACGCCGCTTCCGCGAAGCGCGCCAGCGCGTCGGCAAAGGCCTGAACATCGATTACTGCGACCACAAAGCTGCGCCAGAGCACCAGGCAGTCGCGCCCGTCGGTATCCTCGCCGATCGACAGGCAGGCGCCGGCCGTACGCTCACCGAGCAGATTGGCCCGCAAGAGCCCGGGTGCCTCAAGCTCGGGATCGTCCAGCACCCGAAGCACTGCGAAGACAAGAATCTCGGTTCCGTCTCTGGAGCGACGCAAGCCCAGTTCCAGCCCATTGGGAAGGTCAAGTCCCAGCCCGCCCTGGTCGTCAAATTGCAGTTCAGGCAGGCCGAGCAGCGTGCCGAGGCCGCTCACGAGATCGTCAGGGGTCATGACAGGGTCCTGATCAATGTGCGAAATCCGCTATCGTAGCCGCCTCGCGCCAGCCGCGTACATCCGCCTCAGGATCGAGTCGCGGGAAAATTTTCGTCCAGACTGCGGTGCCAGCGCTGCCAGTCTCGCCCCGGGTGAACCACCCCGCAGGCAGGGCACACGCGCTCGGCGTCTTCGGTGTCATAGAAGCTTGCAAAGGCCTTGGGCAGGTCCTGGTCGATCTGCTGTACATGGACCTCGCGACGAGCCACCTGGGTGCCGCACTCTGCGCAGTACCACTCGAAGGCATCGATATCGGTGGGCGCGCGGCGGCGCTCGATCACCATCGCGAGGCTGCCTGCCTCGGGCCGTTGGGGCGAGTGGCGCACGAATGCGGGCAGCAGGAAAATCTCGCCTTCCTTCAAATGAACCCGTTCGATCCGACCGCGGTCGGCCACCAGCAGCGAAGCGTTACCGCGTAGCTGATGAAAGTACTCTTCGTAGGGGTCGACATGAAAATCGGTGCGCTGGTTGGGACCCCCGACGATGAAGCAGACAAGATCAGCGTTTTGCCAGATCTGCTTGTTGTTGACCGGGGGCTTGAGCGCTGCCTCGTTCTCACGAATCCAGTTGTCGAGCTTGATCGGAGCACTGTAGTGCGTCGCGCTGGGCGGGAGCGTGTCGGGGTTCATGCAATGGGCCTCTGGCGAAGTGATTCATTGGGCGGTGCAGGCGGGGCCGTTTGGCCGGTGAGTGCGGCGACGGCTCGGATCGCGAGCACGCGCGCAAGATTGGCCCGATAGCGCGCGCTGGCGTGAAGGTCCGAGCTCGCCTCGCCCGCAGGCCATTCGACCGCGAGCAGGGTCTCGGGTGCGAATCGGGCATCGAGCAGTCGCTCTGCAGCCGGCCAGCGTGTCACGCCATGGCCGAGGCCGGTGATCGCCACTCGAGTGCCTGTTTCAGGCGGACACTCGGTCGTCCGCCTCGATTGATGGGGAAGGTCCAGGGCGTGGCGGGTAATCGCCACGCCCACCAGCGCAAATCGGGAGGCTTTCTGTTCGCTCTTGAGATAGAGGCCGTTTCGGCCAGCCGGAAAACGCAGTCCCAGGATGATCTCGTCGGCGGCGAGCGCCGTACCGTAGAGCCCGGTGAAAAAATCGTCTGCCCGGATGGCGCGTTGCTGCGTGATCACCCAGGCTTCGCTCGCGAGTACGCCCGCAGGCCAGCATGCCGAGGGGTCGTGCAGGGCGACCGAGCCCCCGATCGTGCCGCGGTTGCGAATCTGCTGGTCGGCGATACCGCCTGCAAGCTGTGCAAGCATCGGCCAGCGACGGGTAAGCTCCGGGCTGGTTGCGATGCGGTGGTGCGTGACGAGGGCACCGATCCACAGCGTCTCGCCCTCATCGCGCAAGGTGTCGAGGTCGGGGTGCGCTGCGACGAGGTTGCGCAGATCGATCAGATGCGAGGGGTTCGAAAGACCCGTCTTCATCGCGGCAATCAGCGACTGGCCGCCTGCGAGGAGTCGGGCCTCGCCACGGCCCTCGAGCAGCTTGGCCGCCGCCTCAAGGTCCCAGGCGCGCAGGATCTCAAGCGCAGGGTTCAGCATGTCGACCCTTCGTCCGCGCGCC
>Ga0169931_10011251_pt1 | contig 12629 bp, 12 predicted proteins | sample Kivu_15m_20L_FD_129675 | JGI IMG/M metagenome (GOLD analysis project Ga0169931, IMG submission 129675) | Freshwater microbial communities from Lake Kivu, Western Province, Rwanda to study Microbial Dark Matter (Phase II) - Kivu_15m_20L... | ecosystem: Environmental > Aquatic > Freshwater > Lake...
AATTAGTAGGAGAACGCCTGCTATACGTACTCCTTCCATCCAGCAAGAATGAATGACATCTTCGTCTCTCTTTTCTTCTATGTATATGATAGTACAGTAATAATAACTTCGCTGTTTCTTTAATTGATGACCTACATCACTGATATGGTCCTTTTGCTTTCTTTTCTGATTAAAAATAAATGATTGTTTTCGGTTCGCTGTTTTAAATCAGCTTATGTCGAAAAATATTACGCAAAATCATCCAGTGTGGCGAAATAATGATGATTCACTAGAAGGAGAACAACCTTCATCCATGAAACCGATTTCGCCACAGAAATTTCATAAATCGTCGAAGCGTTCGGATATTTCATGGAGTGCAGAGAAGAGAGAAATTGAACAAGCTGTGAACGAAAAAAAAACTGAGTATGATGTTCGTCTCAAGGTTTTTCGTCAACTCACAACTTACAAAAAGTGTCCATTACAAGAACTAGCCTTTCGAGAACTTGATATTCTTATGAATGCACATTTAAAGGGTCATTTGGAAAGAAATAAACTTGTTGTAAATGCTATCCAAAACATACCTATAGAAGGCGACACTGATCCAGTGTCCATAGGTAACGACTGGGAAGATGCTAGTCATGAAGTATCTATTCAATCACTTGAAGAACCTAAACGACCCAGATCCCTTCACGAGGAGATTGATGCAAGTTCATCCCCAAATAAGTTTGATAAAGACAAGTATAGGAAAGAGTTTGAAGCAGAAGTGGCTATACTACCCTATTCCAATTCATCTTCCTACAGTAACACTCCTCCTACCTTCCTGGATCCACTTTGGTGCATGGAGCCGAGAATATTTGCTGTAGAAAAGTCGACGACGGGGAAACGTTTTTATATTGTAGCTCAACTGGGACGATTTATGGACCATTATTGGAGAGTTTGTAATCCAACTACTAGACATTATTATGAAGTTATACGGGAAAATACGCCATGCCGACTATATTTTGGTATGTGCCAATGGTATACGGATGCCTTATTTTTGGTTTCAAAGAAAATACTAATACATTGTCTACACCTTTCAAGATCTTGAATATGTAAAGATTTATAATCCCACATTGACAGATGATATTGGAGAAATTCTACTTGAAGAATTCATTATTGAGTTATGTACAGAAGTCAAAAAACAGTTTAATCTAGACATTGCACGAAAAAATATTGTTGATTTAGACTCGTCAACTGAGAAAAAGTTCTCTAGACATCTGATTGTGCATTTTCCAAATGGACAACTGTTTTCCAATACAAGTAGTTGTGGACGATTTGTGAAAAATTTCGTCGGTCGATTAGCTGAGGAAGTAGCGACCAGTGAATTATCTACTCGTCATCCGACTCTTTTTCAATACCTCTTTGTTTGGAAAGAAGAGCATAAGCCACCAACATTATCATCATCTGATGAAAACACTGCATCTAATGATACTGATATGAATCAAACATTGGTAGACAAAAAGAAAACGTGCTTTGTTGACCTTGGAGTGTACACGAAGAATCGCTTGTTTAGGATCTTGGGATCTTGTAAATATGCTAAACCCCTGACTGCTGCTCTAAGAATAGCTAGAGACAATCAATTTCCTTTACCGAAAATAAACCTTTTTCAAAAGAAAGACAAGCTAGGTGAGGATATTGTTGAATCCCTAGAAGACGGAATCTCAGGAAGAAAAACACTGGTGAGTATTCATGGATGTTTTATGTCTTTATTTCATTCATGGGTAGGATTTTGTTTCTGAAAAATCTTAATCAACTCGTTCCTAAAAACAGGCTATCCAACGTATGCAGATTAGATACAACTGGGAACAACATGGTAGAGCTTTAGCTGAATCACTCGTGGTGCCACTAAATTACTCAAAAATTTCGTATGAGTTACTACCAGACCTTCTTGAAATTAATGACCCACAGTTGAAGAGACCTTTGACCCACACAATTATAAGGGCAACGCAAACTACATCATATGGTCGATCCCCCTATCCATGTCTCGACGAGTTCATCCTATCCACACTGGCAACAAGAAATGGAGTGCAGGGTTCCATCCGAGCATGGGCCATCAATCCTGGTCGCAATATTGATACTTCGACTGGAATCATTACTTATCATATGAAAGACAATCGTTGGTGTGAATATATTGGACGAGCACACAAAGGTAATAATATCATGTGGCATATTTCGTTAAAGGATATGACTTATTGGCAGACCTGTCATGATCCTGACTGTAGGACTGCTGGTTTTCGGGGACAAAGCAAATCGCTACCCGATAATGTACAAGAGCAACTTAAAGAAGACTTATTAGCCAAAGCAATAGAATGTGACCTCGAATTTGAAAAGGCGTTGATGACATTGTCTATCAGCACTGTGAAACCAATCAAAAACGAAGGCGAGACGAGGCGTTCTAGTGAATCAGTTTCGTTGAGCTTGCCGACTGAACCCGCATCGTTACCTCTTTCTAGTACTAACGTCAAGTGTAGTGATGGCATGCAACAGGCGAAATGTCCTGTTGACGAAGCCTATATTTTGAATGCATCATTTGAGGAAGCTCTAATCGACTTTATTAATGCTCATCCCACTATCTGACAATCATTACAGTACATATTTGACCTTTTTATATTTATACTTTAATTAGCATCTTCTCGCTATCGCCATCAATCCACCCGTCATTCGTCGAAATAAACCTATGATGTGTCGGGTCATTCCATCCTTGAAAAATAATTGTGTACAGCAGTTTAATTCACCATTTGTGTTTGATACATGAAATATTAATATGTTGCTAATTATACTGAAGAAAGCCCAAGCACCTTTTTCATTACTTCGTATGTGATGTATGCAATACCAGTTCCTGGAATTGTAGCAACACAAGCCGGTCCTACACCCTTATACAACGCACCAATACCATTTTTCCGCGCCACGCCTACCATACAATCTATTGTATTCTTGTAAAGGACTGGGTTCCCGTTAATACCTTGGACTTGTAATCGTTTGCGAACAACGTCAAGGGGATGTGCCGAAGACTGAGCTGCAGCTCCTGCTAGAGCACCAAGTCCAAGTGAAACAAATACTGGAAGTGTCGCGAGAACGGGATCTTCACCTGCTTCATTGGCTCGACGCTTAATGATGGCTTCTAGCGCAATTTTTGACGTTTCGTAGATCATAAATTCAACGCCAACATAAGGGAACATGGCAAATAAAGTGGGAGTTAAACCTTGGTATAAACCTCTTGGGCCCGCATCTTGAATCACACCAGCAAATGCAGCTCCGATACTGGAATACCTTCCCGGATACATGGTAAGCATTGTTTTAACAACCTCAAGAGGATACACTAGCGATGAAGCAATCATACCCGCAAAACCACCAGCCACAAGACGCTCAATGGGTGTGAGTGTAATGTTATCATCAGGAGATGCACCCAATCTTTTTCTTTTCCATTCAACTATCCGACCCTTGAATGATTCAAAGGCAAAAAACTGAACACCACGTGTGGGTGCTACTTTTAGACAATTCGCTCCATTACCCTTGAATAAACCAGATACCCCTTCGGCTCGAAATATCTCTGTAAGTTCTGTAATCATATTTTTATTCCCCCCACGAACCATTTGCGCTGTAGCAACAACCTCCAAAGGTGCCACAGCTGTTCTCGAAACTACACCTGCTATAGCTCCGGCAAGTAGAAACTTAAAACGATCAGCGTCAGCCCAAAATTCTTGTACACGTTGAGTAATTGCATCACGAAAAGCCAGCCACGATCCTACTACTCCCAAGAAAGTCAATGCTGATTCTGATGTTGTGATAACTGCATCTGTCGATGCAGCAACAGATGATGCAGCTCCACCTCTATTGATGACACAATTTCCAGATTCACTAAATAGTGATGATGTTGTTGACGTCCCAACACAAACTTGAGAGGTATTTTCATATTCTCTACTTTTGAATACTATAGATTTGATATGTGGTAGTGCCCCAGCTTCTGATCCAACAGGTGTTGTTGTGAGTAACAATAATAGCAGTAAAGCACTCACGTGATTCCTGCATGGTTTACTTTTCATTTGTGGCATTTTTAAAAGGCAGACTCTTGGAATATATGCTAATGTAGGTAGGATACAAACTATAAACAGATTACTGGTGACAGATTGAAAGTATTGAAAGTACAAACGATAGAAGGAGCTTGAGAGATTTGTTGCTGAAATTCACAGATCTCCTTCACTACAAATGATATACTTTGTACGCTATCTGTTTCTCACTCATAAGCAGAAGGGGTTGCGTACTGCGGCAGCTCATGAACAAATTGATGAGGACAATTTTTCCCAGTAGGGTCCTACTGTAGGCGCGAGATACATGCCTATGTTGAAAATGCGTCGACTTTTCTCAAGTTTCCATCTGCTTGTACGTCTTTCTTAGTACTGTTCATCTGTAGAAAACATGCGACGTGGACCTATGTAATCTCGCTGTCGTCGTGGGACGTCTGAACGGCGTACGTACAGGGCAGAAGCTGGTACAGTAGGGCCAGTATGTAGGGACGGAACGACGGAACTACCTACATAGACACAACGTACAACGTACATGTTCAAGTATCATTCGTGCTGAAGACCTATCTCACCGTGAGCATCGAGCATGCTCTATCTATTTACGTTGCAGCGCGATCAGATGCACGAAATAAGATGACACAAAATGACGAAATCTTTCACGTCACATCCTGTCCGATCATAACAGCCGGCAGAAGAATTTTCCGAGATATGATCACACCAATGCATTACTACTGTACTGTACGAAAATCGAATGAAAAGGATGGTAAAATCATGATCTTCAAACTCAGCCATATAGAGAATCAAAATCTCAAAATGAGGTCTATTTGCAGTTGTAGCCTTATTCTCGTTACAATCTTCATGAACTCCTCGCATGCTCTAGGTTTGTCAACTCCTAGAGGAGAACGCCAAAAGGTTGTTCTCAATAGAGGGTATCTACGGTGGGTAATAAATCATTCCACGCGAAGCATTGTACCATATCGATACACGACTTCTACACAAATATTCGGTCTCGATTATGATGCGATGAAAGATGACGAGGAATGTGAGCTGTTTATACGACCTTTAGCTTACAGTGGTATTGATGAAACGCGTGGACTTGATCGAGGAAATGACACACCATTGCCTCCTTCACAATGTGTCCAATTAGAATCTCCAGATCCATCAATATCACCAGAAGATGTAGTGAAAATATGTATGGACTCATTAAAAAATAATGATGAACCATTTGCAAATTCAGGTGGGTATTCCTCATTGTTTGGCATCTCATTTTGCTTTCATCCAACTTACAGAAATACCTTTTTCAACTTGCTCTCGAGTAGGTTTAGAAGTCAGCTTCAACTTTTCATCAGATAGATGTAGATCAGCATATGGGGGTAGCCTACAAGGTTTTATTTCCTATGCAGCCAATCCTACTTTTGGTTGCATGGTAAATTGTCGTGAATGGAGTATATTATCGATCGGGCCTGAAATAGCCGGCACTCAAGTACGAGGAGCGATGAAAACAGTTCTAATATTGGTTCAACCTAGTTCAGATAAGATTGCTCCACGTCGATTTTTATGGACTTTACAAAAGGAACGAAGACCGCCAAGACAAGGATGTTGGTTAGTTCATGAATGCCTCTTCGTAGATAATGCTTACGATATGACATTATAGTTGCAAATGACAACTTCAATTTGTATGCGTGTCTGCTTTTGTGTTTTTACGCCTGTTCTTAGATTATTTTTCTTAAATGTTACTTTTGTGTCCTTCTTACAATTATGGCCACTACTGTAGTACATGGACACTTTAGATTCTCCCCTGCTATTTTCTTTTCATGTGCGCATAGGCTTGATCTCTGAAGTGTATATCTAGTGCGAAATGTTTTCCATATGGTCCTTGTATCCGTAGAGAATCAAAAGTTTTATCTTGCGACATGTTTTGTGGTATGGGCAGTAAGTCCCCATCATCCCCGTCTAGTATATCCGTTTATGTGGCTAGATCTATATCAATCCCATACATACATACCCTACACTTGTGATAGTGCTGACTCGAATCGCTGCATTCATATATTCGAATGAAATCATATTTAAGCAATCCATACTATTCTATAGACCAGATCTGCCTCCGTCACGAACATGTATGTAAAGCTCGTGATGTACTTGACGTTGTATCATTTCAAGGTATACCTGTAATGCGTATAAACGCCGCATGCCAGCTATTAGGATAGTACATGCACTGTAAAAGACAGTTTTCTCTACGGTACTGTACGCGTACATTCCGAAGTTTGCCTGTACAGTAGGGTATGCTGGTATGCCTGTACTATGTATTGAACATAACTTACAACATAGATAAATGCTAATTGCAAATATGTATACAATCATTCTAGCATGTTGCTTCTTAACCACAGCTTCATTACAGCTTCCTACAATTATGAAGGACTCCACAAGGGTTATTGGATACGTCGATCATGTAATGAAAAATACGGGTTTTTCTAAGCCGCCCCACAACGACCCTATGGTTCATAGAAAGGCAGTGCCAAGGCCTTTTGTGATTGAACAAGTGAAATCGCCCGAAAGTGATAAAGAATCTCATGAGATATCACAACTGGTTATAAGTGTATTCTTCGATGAGGAGGCTGAAAAGAATCAAGTAGAACGAACATTTGATGTTAGGGATATTTTCACGTGAGTTTGGAAAGAGTGACCAATTTTTTTAGAATACATTTCTCACTTTAACCATTCATACGTCTTTTGCTCCTCAAAAAAACTAAGTCCATGGAAAGGGCTTCAAATCGCGTATTTACGGTATCTGTATGATTCGGTATGTTCGTGGGACAATACATATTATCATGAATAACTTTCTCGACTCATAATGCCTATGAATGTTTTTTTTTCAGGATCTACGACTAAAGAGATTTGTGCAGAAAAATAATTATTGCTATGATATGTTCATCGCTAGGGAAGTTGTAGCTGATGTAATTGGGGGAGGTTCAACACTGGAGGGGGTAATATATAATAAAGATAGTCTGGGCTCATCACCATCCAATCTTCGACGGGGTGAAATCATAGGATTTGTAGATATTATTGAGAGACCATTTGGTTTACTACCGGAAATGAATAGACTTGATCCAACTTTGGGAAGTAAAGATCTTGTGGGAAAGAAATCAGATGTAGTTCGTCCACTTAGACCCGTATTAGCCAATTTATCCGTCAAGAAAGAATTTAGAAAAAGTGGGGTAGGATCCGCACTCATAGAATGTTGTGAGAATGCAGCTGCTAATACATGGGATAGGCGATATAGTGAAGTCATACTCGAGGTGGAAAAAGATAATTTATTGGCTCAGAAGTTTTATGAAAAACGTGGTTATCGAGCACTATTTACTGACCCTGCATGTCGACGATATGATACCTCGAGTTTATTCCTTAGACAAGTTAGAACTAGTAAAATTTGCTACAGAAAGAGCCTAGATCAGTGGAACAATGGAGACAATAAAAGCAGTAACGAGGGAGACGATTCTAGCCTGAGTAAATGGAGTGTAGAGAGGGCGCTGCGTAGTTTTCATAAATATATGAATTCGTTTCCAAAATTTTCGCTACGTTCTTTCTTATCGGCCATACAGTATACAAAGCGATAGACGGACATAATTGTGTTATGATACATAACGGATTATTCTATTTTATTGTCTTACTTTAGTCTATATCCTAGCTCCAGCCATTTGATCCAGTGGTCATCTATATCGATGGTTGATTTTTTTTATTTCCAAATCTGACCGATCGAGAACTTGGCTTTAATATTTGAAAGGAGCACATCAAATTTTCATCCACAGATATCATTCCACCAGCATTATCAAACTCTCCACAATAATTTGGTGCAGAGAAAAGCGTCACCAGTCTCCGACCGGCAAAGAATTCATAGCCATCTTCAACAACTTGATGTGCCCTGACAATAAGGTCTAAATCATTCTTTTCAAGAAATGACGTAACGACATTAGCACCAAAAACAAATGAAACTCCCCTTTCATTTTCAGCCCAACCCTGTATGACAATACAATCCAATCAATCCGATAAAGATTAGATACATGCATGAACAGAGGAGGTGTAAAACAATAACATGTCAAAGAGACGAATGGATACGTACAGACAAATTCGGATCTGGATCTGACCATAATAAATCACATAAAAGACCCACATCCGGAACATCAGTAGGTCGATTCAAATTCGCAATTTGTTGTATATTATCCAATTCTGGTGATAATCCACCATGCATACATAAAATTTTCTCATCCACTAATGCAGATACGGGTAAACAATTAAAAACCTCCGAAAAGACTTTCCACAATTTGATACTATATCGTCTTTTGCATTCATCATAAAAGCCATAAATTCTATTTATACCCGCACTTTCATGATTCCCCCGTAGAATGAAAAAGTTCTCAGGATATTGTATTTTATAACAAAGTAAGAGACAAATCGTTTCAAGCGATTGTTTGCCTCGATCCACATAATCACCTAAAAAAAGATAATTGGCCTCGGGTGGAAACCCGCCATATTCAAAAAGACGTAATAGGTCTGTATATTGTCCATGAACATCACCACAAATTTTCAATGGCGCTTCTAATTCTAAGAGCATCGGTTGAGACAATAGTATGGGTCGGACAAGTTGACATAGTAGACGAATTTCCGATTCCGATAGTGATGCTTGAGTTCCAGGTGGTGACCCTCGTAAGGCTAGAAGTCTTTGCGTAATAGATACAACAGCATCAAGATTGGTTAAAGTGGCATTGTCAGACAAGGTACTTAGTGTTGAAGTGGATGTGGGTTGTGTGCTGGTTGTGGTGGTGTCAGTCTGAACTTCTTCAGTCGTTGATAATGAAGATGATGAAGACGAAGAAGATGATGATTGCTTTTCTAACCTTTGATTCGTTGCAGTATCACTTGATATTTCCTCCTTGTACTTTAAATCTATTATTTCATCGGATTCAGATGACATGATTGAGGGTTTGAATTTGTCACTTCTGGAGAAAGAAAAGTGAAGGATGTCGTGAAAAACATCATACCTAGAAAGATCGAGTTCGTCGTGATGTCGAGTCTGATTTCTTTTTTCATCTGACGTTTTTTCTTATAATAGCTTTTAGATTGAGTCTACCTACGTATGCTAAGTATTCAATCCTGAACAAAACGCACGAATTATTTGAACTTTGATGTCAGCCAAGTGCAAGCACGACAGAGCTTCACTGGACCGCGAAAAGGAATTGGATTAAAAGTAGGACATCACATAGATAGACCTCTTTGGGATGAGCCAATATCAACCATCTCCTCGCTATATATCTATACTACCTAAGAATACTCAAGAAACATGAATTATGCCGAGGATCGTTTAGATCGACGAGCAAGGATGATCAACCTTATAGAGAACGGATCTATGTCACAATCGGATGAGGGTGTTTTCAACTGCGAAAGTTATCCTCCTACTAACCCACCAAAATCAAATAATATTGATAGTCAATCAGGTTTCAATAATAAAAGCAGTCTTGTAATGGATTTGAATCAAGCTCATTCCATGATTCATGCTGGCATGTCATGTTCCAATACCATGGAAGCGACCTGCTATTTAAAAACGGGTCATGAATTAGCAGGTCGGACTCTACGAGATTGTGGTTTATGTTCTCATGCTTCTTTTCATTATGCCATGGCTTGGATGTGTGACGAGTCAGACGCAGATAGAGCAGGTATACTATCATTTTTCATGAAAAAGCCATGCGTTGATACTTACCATAATTGAATCTTTCTCATTGTATGATTTTCATTCATGGATGAATCGTTTTTCTTTTCCTAAAAAATCGAAACAAAGGAGACTATGCTCAAATGGCAGAATTTTGTGGTCATACAAGTGTTGGTATTTATTCTCTTTTATTTTACCGTTCTGGTGAAACGTTTTGTCATGATTTCTTCACTTACAGTGATCAAATAAAAGTGGTTTCCAACGACAAAAAATATTGTCTTGATTCTTGCCTCTTTGATGATAATTCATCTCATTGTGGATGTGGACTTAATCCTTGTGGTAGAAGAGAATTTTATATACCCTTTGATTTGGAGGAAGGCCACTTATATCAAGACTCTATTCATAGGTTTGATAGATTAGCATCTATTTTAAACGATGAACCTAGAACATCAACCATGACGGCCTCTGAGGTGTACGAAAAAGTTTTTACAAACATACCAGCCGATTCTGCGCAAGGAATAAATACAACAGATGAGCGATTGAATTCCGCATCCTTTAGCAGCTTAAGATTTTGGGAGTCTCCTAGGGATCAAACGAATCATGATTTCAATGATGCTACAACAAGAGATGTGGCGCAGCATCAAATCCTAGATAACGAAATAGAACACCCATTGGCGAAAAGTTCAGCAGTAGTGTCAACAGTAAATTTTGTAAATGCCGAGGATGGAGTCGACCTAAGTGCTCATAAAATAAAAGAGTATTCGAACTTTGGCCGACACCTCCCACCACTTTTACAAATTTTATTGTTGAAACTGCTTTACGTATCGCCAAAGGGTGGTCCATTTCTTTATCTCGCTTGTGAGGCTGTGCCACATATCTCAGTTTTTATATCTCGCTCGGCCAATTTATCTCAAGTTATGGCAGATCGATACAAATCACACTGGGCCTATTTTACTTTTATTCGATATGTCGTTCTGGGAGAAAGAATGAAGAAGAATCGGAGGAAACAGAATGCATATCATATCCCCATTTGGGACATTGTACATCATTTAGACTCGCGTTATGATAATCCTTTCTTATCTTTCAACTACGATGAATCCATGATAATAAAATCATCCATTCCGCCTCAATCTCCGCGATATCTCAATATATCAGACCATATCATCGGTGGTTATAAACCTCTCTTCGCAGTTGGTGATTCGCATGTAATCTCTGTTGGTTGGCAAACAATACGATTTCCTTCCACGTGTCGTGTTGAATTCCGCCACATAGTGCCATTACCGGTAACAGGTCTAAAAGCTTGGCATGTCAGAGATGGAACGAAGTTTTTTACTCACTACAACTTGTGCAAGATTTTGGATCAATTACCATCGTGGTCTCGGTCGATAATATTTAGCGCGGGTGAGATTGATTGTAGAGAGGGTATCGGTGGTGAGAGATTGGAGGGCTATAGGGAGAGCTGTACCGAGGAAGTAATAAGAACAGTTAGGGAATATGTGCAAGCTCTTGAATTACTTTCTCAGCGTTACAATTTACAAATATTGGTAATGCCTGTTGCACCACATGCCGCTCGAAGTGATAAAAACGGTCGCAAGCTAGGGAGAGCGCGGCGTAGAGAGCGGATGATCTGTTGGAATGATACCTTGAGAGAAGAATGTAAGGCTGCCCAAGATAGTCGCGGCCAGGCTTTGTTCTTACTCGACTACGAAATGAGACTACGATATCCTGACGATAATTCCGTCGGGTTCGTCCTAAACCCTTCATATAATGCTGATTACACACATATGAATGCGGCATTTCTAACTCTTCTAGAGGATGTGTTGCTTGAATGTGGATGTTCATTACAACTCTTATAATTCATGTTGATCGTCTCAACAATTAAATAATTAATATTAACCATTAAGTCTTAAGTTATTCGTTATCCTAGATTACTCATATTTGTAGCATACGATTTCTAGTATAGTCCATATAGCGTCTGCCTCTTTTGCTATACTCTCTTTTCAAGCTGCTTTCGCCTTCTCGTAGCCATGCCAACGGATCTTGGCCAATTAGTTGCGTTAAATTGATTTCACCTTCCAAACCTTGTTTCCGGCAGTTTAGTCGCAGCTGCTTCAAACTTTTCTCTCCGGGATATGTTTTATGAATCGATATACATTCCTTCAGTGTAGCAATTGCATCACCGATTTCTCCGCGATTCCCGTAGTATTCTATAAGTGACCCATACGACAACAAGTCTATAGTCCTACCTTCGGCTTCCACTTTGGCTTTAAACTCCAAAGCTCGAGAAATACGATTCAAATGAACAAGCATTTGAAGTACAAGTCGATCACTGTATGCAGTAGGTGTCTAACATGAAGCGAAAACATATGAGATATAAATGCTCAAGAAAAGCTGAAAAAATAATTAATTACTTGCCGTATTGTGAGCTTTGAATTCTTTGTCATAAAAGGCTAGAGCTTTATCAATACTACCTGACTTCGACAATACTTGGAGCATCGAATTCAGAATATGAATATCAGCTTCAACAGACTCCATCGCCGTGAACGCATCTACCAAATTCTTTTTCTTCAGCCATGAGTTGCATATGCGTTCGGGCATCACTTCTCGCACGGTAGGAACCAACGATAAAAACGACGGGGTTCCAAGACTCATGGAAAACGTTTCTCTTACTTTCTCTATGCGATTAAGCGGGAACCCCTGAAGAAGAAGACTAAGCTCGTCGTCCGTATCAGCAGCGTTGGGAAATGTAGGTGACACATCCTCCACTGGCTTTATTGCGTGCAGCATATTTTCTTGTAATTCATTTAATTCTTTAAGCATCGTGTCAGCCTTTGAATTGAAGTCATCGAATTCAATCGCGAAATTCCCCTCCTCCTCCTCCTCCTCCT
>Ga0169931_10011253_pt1 | contig 12629 bp, 12 predicted proteins | sample Kivu_15m_20L_FD_129675 | JGI IMG/M metagenome (GOLD analysis project Ga0169931, IMG submission 129675) | Freshwater microbial communities from Lake Kivu, Western Province, Rwanda to study Microbial Dark Matter (Phase II) - Kivu_15m_20L... | ecosystem: Environmental > Aquatic > Freshwater > Lake...
AAGCCGGCCGACCAAGCATTCTATCGCCTGGGCCTAAAGGACAAGGAAGATCAGCAGCTGTTGGATGCCGTCGCCGCCGAAGAGGGCAGCACCGAGGCGGAAAACAGGAGGATGGAAATCGGGCCGGAACTGAACCACCGCCTTCTCAAGTTCTACAAGTTGTTGGGCACCGAGTCACTGCCCTCGGACGCTGTGCTACCCCTGGTGCTCCCCCTCGGACTCATCGAGGCGCGGCGCGTCAAGGATTGGATCTCGCCTAGCCAGGACTCCTTTGTGCCGTATGATTCGGACAAACTGCGGCCGCCCAAATGCGATTTCGAACGTCTCGAAGAGTTTCTAGGGCTGAATCCCACTTCCCGCTGTCTCCAGATCCTCCTTGGGGCTCAGACCGCTTCCGCCAAGGGCCGGCACCACTGCGCCACGCTTCTGGCCGTGTACCTCCTCAACGACCGACACTTTCAGAATAGCCCGCGGCTCCGAAATCACAAGATCTACGCCTACGGGATGCTGGCACGCTCGCTGGCAGTGTTCAACGTCCGCCTCGACCTTGTCGTCGAAGTTCTCAGGAGAATGAGGAGGTGCGTGCGCTACGATTCGGATCGGGGGCTGGTGCTACTGGCCAAACTCCAAGTGCTTTCTCTCTACGGCTTCAGCGCCAAGTCGGCTAGGCTGTACGAGCACCTGACCAGGGAATCTGCGTTTCTGAGACAGAGTCGTTTTACGGCCTCCGCCATTTACGCTCACATAAACGGCCAACTCAGGCGGTGCTGCAATGCCGTGCTCGAGATCTGGATCGCCAAGAGGGAACGGTGGATGACCGTGGACGCTACCCAGACCGTGCGGGACAGGGAGGACAAGAAACTCACCGACGCGGCCTGGCGGCTGATGCTCAAGGTGAAAAACATCCTCGGCCGGGTGCGAGAAATACTTTCAGAGCATTCCGACGGCCCCTCGCTCGATGCCTTTGCCTCCGAACTGTCCTCTAGGCTGTCCTTCCGCCGAAAGGTTGTGCTGGGCATGATCAACGCCGTCTGCGATAGGACACACTTGACGCTCGCCTGCTACAAAAGGATGCTCTCTTGCGTTCCAGTCGGCGCTCAGGGCTCTCCCCTCGAGGACCTGGCCAAGGCCTACGTCTGGCCCTCCCTCAGGCCCGCCTCCATCAAGAACTACCAGACCCTTCACGACCGATTCGTCGAGGAGCAGGAGAAACGGACCGACTGGACCAGGGACATTGATGTTGCAGACAACTGCTTCGAAGAATTGACCTTCATATTGTCCACAGGCCTACACACGACCTGCCCACGGGCTTCCATGAACCTCTACTACGAGACACTGGGCTGCTATCAAACCCTGTCTAACCAGCAGCCCCACCCGAGAGCCGTGCTGCTCCAGAGGATGAACAAGGTTCTGAACAATAAGGATATCGGGAACGGCGAAGGAGCCATAGGACTATGCGGCAGGCAGGTCAGACTCAACCTGCAGGCCTGCAACAAGATTGCCGCAGACACCTCCTCCCTCGAGACCTGCAAGCACCTGGACGACACGGATGCCATCCAGTTCTTCATGACCCGAGACGGACCGTACTTGGGCGACATCTTCACCTTTGCGCACAATTCTATTCTTCACTCTGGCGGCGTCTGAAATCCAACAAAAAGTGCAGTGTGTGAAAAAACATTAAAAAGCTTTGAAAGGACAAAAAAATAATCATTTCTCTGTGCAACCAGTGTGCGATTGTTTCGTGTCCCAGAAAAATATAAAAGCCAACTAAATATATCTCTCTTGTAATCTTTCCCATACTTATTTTGTCCCTTTCATTTCAGAATGCCTCTCGTCGCGACTGCAGGCGTCAAAGTCACCAACGAGCACCTCAGCTGCTTGCCGAGAAAGGGTGCCATCCTGCTTCACAGCCTGGCCAGCTCCGCCGTCGAGGAAGGTTTTCAATCCGCCATCGTTTTCGACAAGAGGACCAGAGTCCCCGCTTCCCTCGGTCTGCCCGAAACCACTGATGCCGAGGACCTAACGTGCTTTATCCAGGTGTCGCCCTGCTACCAGCATTTTGTCAAGTACCGCGACGCTGCGGACGACAGCAAGATTGTTCTGACTGTCCAGAACTATCTTGACATCTACGCCTTCTTCAACTTCAAGTGGCCTTCGGTGGCCTCAAAATTGCTCGCCTATGCCAATGACATGAGGACTGGAACAGACTGGGTCCAGCTGACCAAGAATCTCAGCTTTCTGAGCAACGGGACATGCAACTACAGCGCCACTCTGGGCGACGACCTCATCTTAACGGCAAGCGTTGATTCCAGGACAGCCCAAAGCAGCGGCGGTGACTTCACCTTTGTCGTTGCGGTGGCCAAAAACGACCGAGTTCTCAAGCTGCCTTTGGGGACAGTCACCAAAATGTTTGGGGACATTCAAGGCTACAAGCACATTGAAAAAATGTATTTAACGGCAGTCAGAACACTGGCCGTCTCAGTCTAAACTGCTTCAAACATGAGCCAACAATCCCGTTCCTCTTGTTCATCTTCCTGCTGTGCCTCGGGCACACCCTCTTCGCTGCCGGAATCCCGTTCTCCCTCATCCTGGTCAGCTCGCTCGCCGCCGTCGCGTGCCGGCGACGCTTCCTCCGTGCCGTCTCCGGGCGACCCACCCTGTCCTTTATCGCCCTACGCAATCCCGGTTTTTGCTTGCCGGAGCGTCAACCTAATTAGTTCGGCCTCCAACTCTGGAAAGACTTTTCTCCTTGTCAACGTGCTCAGACACAGGGAAAAATTCTTTGAGGCCGGAGCGGCAAAATCCATTCTCTATGTGAACTGCAACATGCACAACACAAAAGAAAACCCGTTTGAAAATTACGAGGACGAACTTCCGCCCATCAGCGTGTACAACCTGAGCGAAATCGAAGATGTGAGCGCCGTCGTTAGGAAGAAGCAGATTGTCATTCTCGACGACGTTGTCCACTTGAGCGACCCCATCTTGTACATGGTCACATACGCCGCCAACCACCACGACCTGATCGTCTTTGTCGTCAACCAGGGATGCATATCCAACAAGATGTTTGAGCTAGTATACAAGGTTCACAGCATCATCATGCTGTTTCGAAATTCGTCCAGTGCTAATTTGGCCAATCACCTGCTGGCACATTTTTTCATCTCCAAAGAAAAGAAGAATTACCTCAAGAAAATCTTTGGCAGGGCCGAGCAACTAAAGACGTCCGTTGTCTTGAAGCTCAATGCCGTGGCTAGCTCTTCATATGCCTATAAAAAGATACTGGCTTTTGCCGACATTGAGCAGTTGTTTGTAAAAGAGAAGCCGCACTGCTTGGTGTTTCCGGAGCCGGAGGAGATCGATGAGATCAAGGAACTTTCTGAGAAAATGAACTTTGGATCCAACGTGGCTAATGACGATTTCGTGCTGGTGCAAGCTAAGCACGTCAAGAGGAGCGAGAGCGGCGTTGACGGGGAGAAGGAGTTGAAGGGCCAGGCCTGCTCTAAAAAGTCGGAGTGGGACCAAATGTATCAGACGGTCGTGGACGAAATTCAGAGCACATTTCCGCCAAAGCGCTGGAACAGCATAATCAACGTCTTCAAGGAGGTGTTGAGGGTGAAGCAGTTTTGCATCTCACAAGACTTCCGAACTCTCCTTATAAGGAATTCTAAGAAAAACAGGGTTTCCATTATCGATTTTCTCACTTTGGCAACCAGAAGGTCCCACCCCAACGAATCTAGAGAGAAATTCCTTCCGTACTTACCCTTTGTCAAGCTGCTCATTAAGAACGGAATCCCATCAACGTTCCTCAAGAATCAGAAGCTGACGGAAATTGCAGGTCAAAAGAATGGACCCAGAACCTTGTCGGCAAAGTCCACCAAGCAAGACAAAAATCGAAAGGAGCAATGGAGGCACATGCAGTTCTGACATTAGATCTCACCTTCTTAAAAAACCCAAGCTAAACCCTGAAGAAAAGGTCGCCAGCGGCTCCGAGAACCCTGAACAGTCTTTGAAGATTCGGGACCAGCTTCTGAGCAAAAAGGATATAGAGACAGAAAGCTTTCTGCAGGACTTGATGGAACAAGTTGCCAGCGAACTGCCCGAGCATCTAACTGAAAGCGAAAGGAACACAGAGATGATTAAAAAAGTTGTCGGAAGGCTCCACTCGATCGGATCCAGCCTTGTGCTAAAGCTGAATCCGCTCATTAAAACTATTGTCGAGTACAAGTCGGCTCTCCAGACGGAAGGAGATTTGGCCACCATTAACGTGCCCGAACTCGGGGTGCGAGAAAAGTCGGAAATCTACAAGAGAATGTTTTACAATTTCGTCTCGGACCAAGAGTGCGTTAGCTACAAGATCTCGAACAAGTCCGATCTAGGTAATCTCTGCCACCAAGAACTGTTTGTTTTGACGCTGTTTGTGTTTGCGACGTGCCGGAGGACAAGATCAGACGGCCTGCTTCAACTATTTGTGTCTGGAAAGAGCTCGACCGGGAAATCGAAGCTCATCGAGTTTCCTCTGCTGCAGCTCGCGCACCAGACAGTCTCGTCCAGCAGCGGAGAGGCCGGCTGCGGCCGGTTCAATCTCAACTCGAAGAGCCTCATCATCTTGACGGACATCCCCGTCTCGCACCTCTACGGACACGACCTCGAGCACTGGAAGACCATCTCCAGGGCCGAGCCGACGACCGTGAAGGTCCACTCCTCCACCCAGGTCCTACCCCCCTGCTTTCTCCTGGCGACGTCCAACGACAGACTGCACGACCACGTCGTCCGGCCCAAGAACGGTGCCGGCCTGCCTCGGTATCTCACCAGCTCTGTCGACTCGAAAAGGGTACGGCCGGAACATTTGGAAGCACTCAGGTGTCGTTTCCTCGAGTTCCACGTTCTCAAGGCCTGCAGGCAAGACCCCGAAGATCTTCGCAACAGCGATCTGTTCAGGAGAAATCACCTTGTACTAGGAATATACGACTGGGTCATGCAGATTCTCGTGCTACACGCGCCCGCAGACTTTGCTTCAAAACATCTCTACCACTATGCAGTGAGCGGCCTCCAGAAGAATTCTGAACTGTACCGACAGACGTTTGAGTGTTCAAGTGAAGATCTCGAAAAGACTATGCTCAATTTAAAAATAAACTACAATCTCTTGTGAAATGTGTAGTTAGTAAATCTTGTGCCAGATACTGTTCTTTTGCGTGACCAATAAATTTCTCCAAGCACCCAAAAAAATTACACCCTCTATCAAATAACTAAACTCTCTTCTTTTTGACTTTCAGATTAGCCACCTCCAGCAACATTGGGCACCACTATCGCGCCCCTTTGTGCCGCCACGACCGACAACGACAACGCAACGCGGTCACCAACATTGGGCCACTTTGTGCCGCCACGACCGACAACGACAACGCAACGCTGAAAAAAAAACTACGCAAGGACAATCAAGGTGAGAGAGAAAAATTTATTGCATCTCAGCATTTAGTTTGCATACTGCGCATTGATAAACTTTTGCAGCACGGCAATATCTGCAAAGCCCAGTTGTAGGCCGCCCTGCCTGGGAAGCCATTTCAGTGGTTCCTGTAGTTTACGACCCCTCAAGTTGCTGAGAAAGGCGTCCAATTCCTCGTCTCGCGCCAGAGGTCCCTCAACCTCTAGACGGGCGTCGGGGACCGCTTCGCCGGTAGACTGGCTCAACTTGGGCATAAAGTAGGGCTTCAGAAACAGGTAGACCTTCTTGGCAAAGACCGAGCCCTCCAGTCGGACGCTGTTGGAACCCCTCTGGCTTAGAGTGTAGGAGCAAAAGACATGATTGTCGTTGACCTCGCACTTTGCCGCCATTTCCGCCATCTTGAGAGACACTGTTGGCAAGACCATCATCAAATTTTCAACTCCCTTCTCAGTTAAGTGAAAGGAAGTCCCTCCAGCGTCATTCTTAAACTCCAGGGCTAGTTCTCCGTCGTTACCGATGAAAGAGGCAGTCCCCTTCTCGAGCTGTTGTCGTGCAGATGATTCCCACTCCATGTTGCGCACTAGAGTTTTTGATGCAGACTGATTTTAAACACATCAATCTTATTTCTTTTATACTTTTTTCAGGCATCGTTAACCCATGGAGCTGCCCCGAAGTCAAGTCCACGAATTCCAGCACTTTAACGTGACCGTGAGCAACAAGAGACAGTCGCCCATGCACACTGAACAGTCCTTCACGTTCGAAATCGAGTTTCACAGATTTGTGCTTGTCAACAGAGAAGCAGAACTCATCCTCCGAGCAGTGGACCAGGCACTGGGGCGACGCTGCGACGGCTTCTCCGTCGACCCACCGTGCATCAAGGTTGACCTGGGAATCAACAGAATTCTAGAAGTGCAGCCCGGCGAACTCTTGAGGCTAAGGCAGCTTCTCTCGAAAGTAAAATTTGTCTATGCAAATTGATCACGCCATGAATTATCCAGCCTATTTGGACTACCTGAATGTGAAACTGAATCACAGTCAACAGGACACAATCTGGGAACACGCAGAAGAGACAAATAGTGCTGTTTGGGCTGTACTGCTCGTCATTTTGCTAGCATTGTTCATCCTGTATGGTTGCGCTCGCGGAGCTGCTCCGTTTTAATCAACCCCGCTGACACTTTGTCCCAAACTATTTAACAGTGCTCTTCAGAACAAATCAATTAGTAGCGGTGCAAGCACATGGAACCCTCTGCCCTCATCTTTTTGGCACTTTTTTTTCTGGCTTTTTGTGTCATCTGTTGGTTCGCGTGGGATGCGTGATGGCGTCTGGCCTGATACGTGCCATCAGGGAGCTGGATTGCTTGGCCGAATTTGTGGCAGACACTCTGGCTCATGTTTCCCCCTCCAAGTACGTGAGAGACGCTCAAAGGATTCTTTTGGACATAATCACCTGCTGCAAGAAAGCCCTCGGCGACACGCTGAAAAGGGTCCGCTCCAATCGTCGCCGGCGCCGCTCAGTTCTGCACAAGTTTAGGCAACTGGCCCTGAATAAGTGAGTGAATTGGTGCAATGGAACTCATAGACATTGTTTGTTGCAGGTGCAAAAGAATCTTTGACAATTTACGGCAGTTTGAAGAGCACGCTTACGGTGAATACTTGGAAGCCAACAAGGGAAGGCTTGAAGTGGACTGGTGCGGCAACAAATTTTGGACCTGCTTTGGCTGCGAACGTCAATTTGCAAGCTACCAGCGCTTTTGCAATCACCTGAGATTGGCCAGGGGTCTGCCTCTGCACATTCGGTGGAAGAATTTAATCGTTTATGAGTTTCGTAACCTGCTCGAAAGGTTTGGCACTGGCCGCATGCCACAATGACTTCGTTCTGTGCTCAGACCTTGTGCAACGAGTTCCAGATACTCGTGGAAACCCTGTGCCGAGAAAACCACCCCGCCGTTCACAGGCTCCTTCCCTTTTACGACGAACGCTACATAACTGAAGTTAGAAACGCGTGGGCAACGCTGGACTGCATACGACAGGAGCTCTCCGGCCTTCAATCTAGCCTCCAAAATCTCACAACCCTGTTTGTAGCGCAGCAACAGCAACTGTACCATCCTTCCCGGTGCTCTCAGTTTTCACTGCACACCGTCCCTTCGTCGAGGCACCACGTTGTTCCCGGAACAGAACCCGCCGCCGCTCCCCCCAAGAAGAAAGCCTCCAAACCTAGGACAAAGAAGAAGGACGCCTCGCAAATCCAGCCCGAATCAGTTCTGACACTCCCGGTGACACCGCTGTTGCAGCAGCAAGAACCTTCCTGCTCTGATAACGAAATCAACCTTGAACATTTGGTGCAAGAGTTCTGCTCCATTCCGTACAGTCCTGTCACGCCTGCCTTTGATCTCGACAATCTCATTTAAGTTGCGTGAAACGGACATTGGCAATCAGTTTGGTTTTGCCCTGCACTGTGGCGACAACGATCGAAATGGATGACGTCGCGCCCATAGAAGAAGACCATATCTGCGTGAGATTCATCCGGAAAAAACACAAATGTATCATGTTGTTTTTAATGGTCCTGCTCGTGTTTGGCCAAATTTACCAGGGCATCGGCCAGGCCTATTCAGGGGGCTCGACAATCGACTTGACTCCTTTTGGGGATCTCGTGAAGCTGCTCAGAGACGTTCTCTTTAACGGGACGATCTCGTTGGATCTGAAAGATGCCGTCTGCAAACTGTAGTAATTTTGTGCTGTTGATGACAAATAAATGAATTGCTTAAAACCTCTACCATTTTAGTTGCTTGGTAAGATGGAGACTGACAAGAACTTTGCTAGGGACCGCCAGCTAGATCAGCTGATGGGCTGGGTAGACGAGCAAATTGGTAACGGAAATGTCCCGCGATTTTCAGACGTGATTGATTATGCCAGAGTGGAAGATAGCTACAAAGGTCTCAAGCCAAAGATGATTACCGCCAGACTAAGGCTACACAAAAACTACTTTATGAGTGCGTCACAGCAGCGACCCGCAAGGAGGTCTCGAAAGTACAGGCCCGTTCTGACCAATGCCTTGGGAACCCTCCACTGTGACATTGGCTACTTTTCAATCTCTGAGCATTACGCTACGCCCCGAACCTATAGGGCAGGCTTCCTTGTGTGCAAGGACGTGCTCTCAAGGTTCATCTACGCTGTCCCACTGAAGATGGCAAAGTCGTCACAGGCTCTGCTGGCCGCTTTCGAGACCGTCTTTGACAGACACGAGAAAATCTTTGGAAGTCAGGGGCACAAAATAATTAGCATAAGTTTTGACCAAGAGAGGGCCGTACTGTCACATCAAGTTCAGAAATTCTTTAAGGAGAAGCAAGTCGCCTTTCATGCTTTTAAATTTTCAAGCAGCAAAGCCAAGAGTGCTGAATCGGCCATTAAGCAAATCAGATCGACGTTGACCAGGCTCGTGGCTTCCCAGCCCGACAAGAGGTGGTGGATTCACCTGCAGAACGTTGCGGACATATTGAACGCAAGACCCATCGTTGTCGCCGGGAAAAAGATGTCGTTTTCACCCAGAGACGTCAACTTGGGAAATCTAGCTGCATTCCGGAAAGAGCTACATAAGAAGGCTCCCTACTACGATTTAAATCAGTTTGACCTTCACCCTGCCCTGGCTAACTTTGCCTTCTCGATCGGAGATCTGGTTCGACCCAAACTCATTGTCACTTCTGCAGCACTTATTGGCTCAAAGCGCTCCGAAGTGGCCCTCAGCAAAACAATTTTTCTAGTCCAGAAACAGTTTGCCTACATTTCCGTTGGTTATCACTTGTCAAAGGCGTACCTCTGCGTTGCTTTGAATAACCCAGAAGAATCTGAATTGTTCGACGAAGGAGACATTGTACCTACCACCTCGGACTAAAATGAACTGCGAGTCCTGTCGGTATGTGATCCTTCGGCCCTTCAAGACCAAAATACCTGCCGGAGAAAGCACATTTCAAGTTAGCATTCCACAAAATTTTTTGGACCACGATTTCTACGTGTCGGACCTCGAAATCGTACCCTCCTACTACAGTTTCCAGGCGTCTCTAATGAAGCTGGACGAGGATCCCGAATTCGTCGCGCCCTTAGCCGAATCGATCAACTACAAGGTGAGATACAACGCCAAGTTTTCAGACATCAGAGACTTCACTTCAAACCACACGGAGGTAGAAGAATATGTCAAGGCCTTCAATGAACATTTGGCCAACCTTATGCCCTCCTACAACAACACAACCCCGGCTTTTATCGACTGGGTGGTCGTAGACGACGAAGGCAACATTCCGTCAACCACCATGAACTACTTCATTCGACAACAGCCCGAGCGCTTTTACCAGAATGTCGATGAAGATGTGATCTTCAATGTACTGCCTCAGGCCGCAAGGCAAGTACCAGGCTCCAACAATTACGCCTTCCCAGACAACCTTGACAACGTCAGGCTGAGATTGTGGATATCACCAGGCTATGCAGTGGTTTTTAGATCCGAAGAGCTTCTCGCTGCTCTAGGTTTTCAAGGGCAATTCAAGGCGGTGAAATTGCAGTACACACTGTCTAACGCCACCAGGCCGAGGTACACCAATAACATATCCAGACACACACCCGCAAAGCACTTTGCGGGCTCAAAGAAGAAGATTAGCGTTGTCCCGGTCAATTTTGATTCGCCTGAGGAGTACATCTTGGTGTCCCAACTCACACTGAGCAAGCCTGATATCCTGGCCGATGAGATCAACGAGGCCTTGCTCTTGTTGTCGCGGAAAACCAACTTTGCCTTAAAGCTTAATCACCTCAGAGACTTTGACAAGTACAAGTTTGACTTTCCGTCCTCCAGGCAAATTTCCGTCAGCATCCAGCTGCCGAAGCGCGTTGCGGCAGCTCTAGGATATGATGATGACGTCATCACGTCCACGTCCAAGTCGAACGCCGTCCGGATCAACGATGTCAAATTTGACCTCGATAAGAAGGCCGCTACCCTCTGCATGGACACTGGCCTTGCAATCGTCACACAGAAAAACTATGCCAGCTACAACCTCGTGGGCTGCTCGGACCACCATCTCGGAACTCTCAAAGCTCACCGTGACGGCAAGCTGGCCCTCGAAGGCGGCCAAAGAACGTGCACCCCAAAGATCGAACTAGGCGCCCTCGACTCTTCCTCCCTGCCAGGACACAGAATCGTCCAGTTTCAGGTACTGCAATTCGACGACGGGTGCAAGATGGAACCGCTGAACTGGCCTTGCTCTTGCTACGTCCAAGGTCAACTTGTCGGCTACCGGTGCTCTTGCCAGCAGCAAAAATAGTATAAATGGAGCCGCCAGTCCCAGGGCCGCTTTAGTTCACACATGGCTTTTGTCTGGTAATGATCAAATGTGCTCCGAGGTTGGACGAGTGTAACAGAGCAGATATTCTCAGCCATTTCGAAGAGGAAGAAGGAGCTTCGATGACCAAGAGGCGGCGAGGTGCCAAAGGACGTGGCAGAGCAAAGAGGAGGCGAGCATCTGTCAGGAGGTCCAAGATTCGTGTCGTGCACGGAAGGGTTGCCATCAAGGTTGCAGGTTTCAAGCAAGTCCAGCACATTCCCGCTTCGGAAATTGTTCGGCTTATACCGGTAAATAAAATCAAACTTGCCGCCAAGAAGATTCTGGGCAAACCCAAGAGGAGCAAGAAGAAGGTGAGGCGACACCGCCGAGCAAAGTAAAATGCCAAAGAGACCCAGAAAGAGCGACTACAAGAATGGCCACGGCTCGAGCAGCACTTCCGATTCCCATTCATTTGATGACGACTGCTTTGACTATAGCGGACCAACGTCGTGGAAGCCCAAAAAGTCGACCGAACTCAACTCAACGTTTGTTGTTGTCGAGCCCATCCAGAAGGTTGACGGGGACGAGCCCAGGCAGTTGGACTATGAGATGAAGTCGACAAAGGTCATCAAGTTTGGCGCCATGTCGAGGTTCCTTGTCACGGGGGCTTTTATGAGGAAGAAGGCCACCATACCCGCTGACGCAGCCAACAATGTGGACGAGCAGACGTTTGATTGGGAATCGATTCCTGCAGCGGATGCCGCTAGGGTATACGTTCAGCCGGGCTGGTTGGATTTTCTGATCAAGGAAATCAATGTCTATCACAATCTTCAGAAGATCAAAACTTCGGAAGAGAACAGAGCCATCACGCCCCACATTAACCGTTGGATGGACGCTTACCAAGACAAGGAGGTACTAAAGCTTTCTGCACCGCAGGCGTATCATCCTAACCGTCACATTGCTCCTCTGAGAGAGAACAGCCTCACGATTGACTCTCAAGAGTGGCAAGACTATGCCAAGACCATCTTCCACGAGAACGAGCTTACCATCGACTACTATCCACGGATTTGGCCTTTTGTCCAACACGTTAACCATCTGCACAAGCATGCTTGCAAGGCTCTGCCGATGCCGCTGTTTCAGAAGCTCGTTGTGAGAATGACGTTTGTCGACGACATGAAGTGCATTTTCAAGAAGGCGGCCGGTAACACGGACGACTATAAGTTTCAGTTTGAAAATGTCCAGCTAATTTTGGAAGAGGCCAAGCTGGATTATCACAAAGAGAGGGCACTCTTTTCATCCAAGAAACTGATGTCGTTTCCAGGTCTTGCTAGGATAACAAAAGTGGAGACGTTTAACCCGACCAGTCCGACCTACAAGACCCATTACACGGACGTGGTGTTGCCCGACTGTCTCATCGTGTTCGCAATCGAAAAGAAGGCTGCCAACGACCAGTACAAGTGGTCCCTCGACACTGAAAAGAACAAGTACCTCAAACACAACATCAAGGAGGTTGAAATTACGTTTAATCATCAGTCGTTTAGCGTCAAGCAGCCGTCGCCTTCAAACTATGAGTATGACGATCTGTTCACCAACCAGACTCTTCACAACCATCTGAAGCATCCCCTGTTTGGTCTAGTTCCCGACAAGAAGAAGTTTGACATTGAGCTCTTTGCCGAGGGCGGCAACAAATCGTCCTACCCTGCCTTCATCTTTCCGTTCTCTCTGTTCAATGGGGACAGCGACACAAGAAAGGTGCCTGCGCTCGATGACGGCTCTTGTCTCTCGAAGAGAAGCACACTGGACCTCTTAGTCAGGTTTGACAATGGAGGCTCGACCGACGCTGCCTATGTCTTTGTCATTTACTGGAATGACCACAACCTCGTGTACGATCC
>Ga0169931_10011254_pt1 | contig 12628 bp, 20 predicted proteins | sample Kivu_15m_20L_FD_129675 | JGI IMG/M metagenome (GOLD analysis project Ga0169931, IMG submission 129675) | Freshwater microbial communities from Lake Kivu, Western Province, Rwanda to study Microbial Dark Matter (Phase II) - Kivu_15m_20L... | ecosystem: Environmental > Aquatic > Freshwater > Lake...
CGCGGTCTTTTTCTATATCTACACATTTAGGACTAAGTAAGCATAATCCTTTTTTGATAGTATCTCCTTGACCCAAGGAGACCTATGAAGAAGATCTTATCCCCACTTGCGGTGATTATTTTGACCCTAATGCTTTCCGGCTGTAGTTTTGACGGAAAGTTTCGCTATCCTTGCCAGGATCCTGCAAATTGGGAAAAGGACGAGTGTAAGCCTCCAATTTGCACCGTAAACGGCGCCTGCCCAGATGATCTTGTTGGAGATCTTATAAATCAGGATAACTCAACGGGCGATACCATTGACGAGCCGGTGACTGGAGAGGAGCCACGTGAGTAGACAACGATATTCAGCTGCGGACTTGGACGCGCGACTTAAATTTATCCTAGGAGTTATTCTAGGTCTTATTCTTCTTTGCACAGCGGTAGGAATTCTCTACGCGCTTATATTTGTAACTCAACCTGTTAATGCACAATCTGAAAATGACAAGATGTTCTTTAACGTTTTAGGTTCTATTGCTACATTTATTACCGGAACTCTCGCGGGTATTCTTATTGGATCTAAAGGTGGAGATACTTCAATTGCTACCTCACCTGAAGAGCAACCACCTGCAGTTGTAGAGGAAACTCCAGTTTCACCAACACCAGACGATGCCAAGGCAGCCGCGGAGGCAGAGCCTGTTGTTGAAGGTAAACCAAATTCACAGATGCCAGATGAGCAACCAATTGACAATGACTGGGATAAGGAGGACTAACATGTGCGCAACATGCGGATGTCGTAAGAAGCCAAAACCAAAACCAAAACCACCGAAAGGTAGATAATGGCAGAGCAAGGAACAGCAGCTCGTCTTATTGAAGTTGCCAAAGAAGAGATTGGAACCATCGAAGGTCCTAAGGACAATGAAACGAAGTACGGCAAGTTTACCAAGACAGACTTTCAGCCGTGGTGTGGGTCATTTGTCATGTGGTGCGCTAATGAAGCTGGAGTAAAGGTACCAAATACCGTTTACACTCCTGGTGGTGCAGCTGCGTTTAAGAAAGCTGGTCGCTGGTATGATGCACAAATATGTGACCCAGATCCTGGCGACATTGCGTACTTTGACTTTCCAGGTGACGGTGTTGATAGAATTTCACACGTTGGAATTGTCATCAAGGATAATGAGGACGGAACTGTTTGGTGCATTGAAGGCAATACATCAGGCGATCCTAAGAAAAGCCAGCGTAACGGCGGTGAGGTTGTAAAGAAACTTCGTGCCTACAAGAAGAACAAGGCAAACGTTCAAATCTCGATCGTTGGCTTTGGTCGTCCTAAGTTTAAGGGTGCAGGTGCTTCAGCACCAGTAGCAAAAGCAGAGCCAAAAGCAGACACATCAAACAAGTGTCTCCACTGCGGTAAGGATTTGTAAATGAACCACGACCATACAACTATGGTCTCATCTCCAATTACTGAAATGGAGATTATGTGGGTTCTTATGTTTGCTATGTTTGCTTGGAACCTGCTTATGGTTTATCAGCATAAAAAACTAAAGAAAAAAGTAGAGTGCCATTGCGGTGCTCATCTCTGTGTCAAATGCGAAAGTGGTTCTCATTAAATGTATGAATATCGAGTCAAGAAGGTGCACAAGGTTGTTGATGGAGACACTATCGACGTTGATATTGATCTAGGATTTAATGTCTCCTTTTATCAACGCGTGCGCCTTGCAGGTATTGATACTCCTGAGTCTAGAACTAAGGACGCTTACGAAAAGGAACTTGGTCTCGAGGTAAAGAAGAAACTCGGCGAGTATCTTGCTAATGCCAAGGACATTGTTATTAGAACTGAAAAGCCAGACTCAACTGAGAAGTACGGTCGCATTCTTGGTTGGCTTTACATTGACGGCGCGGACAAGTCGGTCAACGAGGCGCTTATTGCTTCAGGTTATGCCTGGGAGTACATGGGTAATGCTAAGGTTAAGGACTTTGATCTTTTAAAGAAGCGTCGTGAAAAGGCAGCTAAGTAATGCCAGGAACTTTTAAGAAAATACGTAAGCATCCCTTTAATAACACGCAAATTAAAGATGGAAAGATAGTTCGTCTTAACAAGAACGGAACTGTCCGTGCGGTGTTAGACGACTATAAGGTCAATCACAAGAAGTAACTAGGCTCGGCCAAAGTCGTCATCATATCTTATGATGTCATCTTCTCCAAAGTAAGTTCCTGTTTGAATCTCAATAAACACTACATCTGTATCAATAGCCTGTATTCTATGTAAGCTTCCTTTTTCAATTACAATTGTGTCTTCTGGCTTTGCAACGTATGTAGCGTGATTGTTTGTCACGAGTGGATTTCCTGCAACTATAGTCCAATGCTCTTTGCGGTGTTTGTGTGACTGTAGCGACAGTCGTTTGCCAGCATTAACTACTATCTTCTTTACCTTAAAGGTTTCTTCTTCAGCAAGTATTTCGTATGTGCCCCAAGGGCGCTCTTCGATCTTGTTCATAGAATTACTATATCATAGTGCTAACCGCGGCGGACGCTACTCAAGGCATGTCCTAAAGACATACTCGTCTATCAACCTTCCACTCAATGTTTACCCTTCGCCACGGTCAGCTTCATCTATGAAGATGGAGTGGATGGCAGTTGTACGTCATGCCCAGGACGGTCACTTGCTCTCTCAGACTTACATGCGCTAACTGCTCGCCTTACATGCTGGGCACAAGCTTAATGCTATTATATCAGGATTGAATTTATTGGTTCTTTAGGGTACTAATCCAGTCAACTATTGCCTCAAGCGAGAGGTCCATCATTCCGTCCTCGCCAAGAAGCTCTTCAAGACGTTCTATAACTGGAGCAAGTTCCTCCTTGGTAAGACCTGTTTCTCGAGCAATATACTCCTCCATAAGTCTCATCAAGTCACCTAAGAAGTCCAACGGCACAAGTGCCAGTCTTTCCTCCTCAAGGAACTTATTTAGAGCATCATCATCTCGACCGTACTCAGGATCTAGGTCCTCTTCATCGAACATGTGTCAATACTATCTTACAATACTTGCGGTGACAAAAGCAAATAAAGAAAGGCAGCCATCTCTGACTGCCTTTTCCTTTTACTTCTATTATTACTCGGTTACCTCAACCCAAGAGGTTGAAGCCTCGTCCCAGGTGTACATCTTACCGTCTGTAGGATACGGGACTGGCGCTTCCCAAAGACAGCTGCTCTCATTTAATACCCATGAATTAAAGGGTTTTGGCGGAATGAACGCATCGCGTGCTGCGTCATACGTGTATCCAATTCCTGCGTAATTCTTACGTAGTGGAGTTCCACCTTCGGAGTGAACGCCTCCCCGTGTGTTGTAACTCGTCTTAACCCATGTTCCACCAAGGTTATCTATTAACCACTGGTAGCCTTCGTCTGGGTCACTATTCGAGCCAACGAGAACTCGCAAAACGACGTTACCTCCGTCTAGTTCTGCCCAGTGTGCCATTTTTTCTCCTTGTAGTCTAGCCGACCTGCGGTGATAATTTTATATCAAAACTTATAGGGTGATTACTACCCTTTATCCTTGATGCCGTTAAATAGCGGAATGGAATCTGCCAAGGCAACCGTTCTCTTTGTCACATATCCGCCCTGCTTTTCCAACTGCTCGCGGGCGCTCTTTTCGTCCTCGCCCAAAACCTGAATAAGCATTGTCACCTCGTAGGTGTAGCAGTGCGTGGTATTTGCCTTCTTACTTTCCTTATCTGGTAGCTTGTTTGCCATATCTCTCCTTTGTGGAAAGACATCATAACACATTTAGAACGTAATTGAACCGCTTGCTGTCCATTGATAAATTCTGTAACCACCAGAAGTTGTAATTGTTGGAGACCCAGTAGTAGATGTTGCCAAAGGATAAGTATCAGCATAACGGATTGCTACAAATCCAGAACCGCCATTACCACCTGTAGAATTTCCATTTGCTACAGCACCACCACCACCGCCATCTCCACCGCCTCCGCCGCCACCCGCTACAACTAGGTATTCAACATTAGGCGTGACAGCTACAGTGTATCCAGACGCAACAGTACCAAGAATTCTTGCCATAGGATAATTGTATCCCACTTGAAAGTAGTTGAAAGTCAAACTAAGTTACTTCTAAGTAAGGCGTCAAGAAGTCCTACTAAGAAGTCTCCAGCTTATGATAGATTATGACCATACAGGTAAGGTAGGGGAAAATGTCAGCTGGCGTTCATAACATCAAAGCCGAGAAGGGCGCTACCTTCTCTCAGATCTTCACCTGGAAGATCGACTCAAACGCGGTCAACCTAACAAGCTACACCGCCCGCATGAAGGTCCGTGACCCTAAGAGGGCACCCAGCGTAAACCAAATCCTTTCTCTAACATCCGCTGCGGGAGGAGGGATTACATTAGGCGGAGCCGCTGGAACAATCACGGCAACAATTGCAGCAACAACTATGGACAACATCGTCGCAGGAAAATATGTCTACGATCTTGAGCTCGAGGCTTCAAATGGCACGGTAACACGTCTTCTCAAAGGATCATTCACCGTTTATGACGAGGTGACATATTGACAGATCCTACAAGTATTGTTTATATCACCGACCCCTTAACAACTGTCACAGTAGACGAGGCTCCTGAAAACCTAGTTGAGGTTTCATTAACTGAAACAACTGTCACGGCTCTAACTGAGTCTGACATCTTAGTTGAGACAAACACGTCTCCAATTTCTGTTGTTGTAGTTGCTGAGCCACTTATCACAGTTGAAACAACTACAAATGACGTTGAGGTAGTTATATCAAACCTGCAAGGTCCTCAAGGTGGTGTTGGTCCTACAGGTGTAACAGGCCCAACCGGTGTTCAAGGAGTAACGGGTCCCGCTGGCGCTCCTACCGGAGCAACTGGCTCGACAGGTAACACCGGTCCAACCGGCGAGCAAGGAAATACCGGAGCTGTTGGTCAAACTGGCAACACCGGTGCAGTTGGTTCAATTGGTCTTCAAGGCAACACCGGTAACACTGGTAACACTGGTCTAACAGGCATAACAGGTGTAACAGGTCTACAAGGAGACCAAGGTCCACAAGGCATAACTGGTAATACTGGTGTAACTGGTTTACAAGGAAACACTGGTAATACTGGTGTAACTGGTTTACAAGGTATTCAAGGTATAACAGGCGCAACAGGAAGTACTGGGTCTCAAGGAAACACTGGCGTCACTGGCGCTCAAGGCGAGCAAGGTATTCAAGGTGTAACAGGGCAAACAGGTTTAACTGGCAACACTGGCGCAGTTGGAAATACTGGCGCTATTGGACAAACAGGAAGTATAGGAGCTACAGGTGCACAAGGACAAACTGGATCTACAGGTATTACTGGAAGCACAGGCGCAACGGGAGCAGTTGGACAAACTGGAGTTACGGGAGATGTGGGAGCAGTTGGACAAACTGGTTCCACCGGACCTACAGGAGTAACTGGTCAAACAGGCGCAACTGGTTTACAAGGTATTACAGGTGAAGTTGGAAATACTGGCAGTACAGGTGCGCAAGGTAATACTGGTGCAGTTGGTACCACTGGTGCAGTTGGTAATACTGGTGCAACAGGAGAACAAGGTAATACTGGTGCAGTTGGGCAGACAGGTGTAACAGGCCCAACAGGAGAACAAGGTGAAGTTGGTTTTACTGGGCCAATAGGACAGACAGGAAGTCAAGGAGTCACTGGTGTTACTGGCACAACAGGTTTACAAGGTATTACTGGAAACACAGGTCTTACAGGCGTAACAGGAGAGCAAGGTGCAACTGGTAATACTGGTGCAACAGGTCTTACCGGTGTAACTGGCTCAACAGGTCCTACTGGTGATGATGGACAATTTAGCGTCGTTGATGCAGTTCCGCCAACTGCGGCTGAAAGTGGAGATGCCTGGTTTAACGCAAGTGACGGAACAGTTTATGTTTACTATGATGGTTATTGGATTGAGGCGGTAGGCGGAAATCGCGGACCTACTGGAGCTACAGGTACAATCTCGATAGTTACAGCTCCAACCTCGCCAGGCTCAATAGGTATAACTGGTCAAGCCGCCTATGACGTTTCGTATCTTTACCTTTGCGTTGCAACTGATACCTGGATACGCGTAGCGCGTATTTCCTGGTAGTTTATCTCTAATTACCTATAAAATCCTGATACATTTTCCGCGTACACTCTTGACCGAAAGGGTGTACAACACGCATACCAAATGTATGATTGCAAAGATTGTACATTAGAACGGAGAAAGTACAATTTCTGACAAAAATGTACATGCACTTTTATACGCTCGAGTGTCCACTTCTGCCCAGGCTACCGAAGGTATCTCGCTTGATGCTCAGGAGCGCTCGTTGATCTCAGCTGCCCAGGCAGCAGGGTTTACTAGCTACGAGCTTTTACGCGAGGAAGGCAGATCAGGTAAGTCTATTAAAGGCAGGCCAGTCCTTAAGGAAGCACTTACCCGTCTTGCAAGTGGTAAGGCTGATGCTCTATTCGTTACCCGTATAGATCGCCTGGCAAGGTCTACACAAGACTTTCTTACGATAGTTGACCACGCGCACCAAAATAACTGGAGACTGGTCCTATTGGATCTTAACCTCGATACCTCGTCCTATCAGGGACGATTTGTTGTCACAATTATGTCTGCCTTGGCTGAGATGGAACGCGCCATCATAGCAGAGCGGCAAAAGGATATTCACCATGACCGTCGCAAGCAAGGCCTTGTGTGGGGTAAGGATCTTGGACCTAAAAAGCGCATCTTACAGGAAACTATTGATCTAATCATCAAACGTCGCGAGGCTGGACTATCAATGCATGCCATCGCAAAAGAGCTTAACTCAAAAGGTATCTTGTCGGGATACGGCAGCAAGTGGACCGCGTCAAGTATTAAGTACGTTCTTGACCGCAAGTAGATCTTTCCATCTCGGTATAGAATAAATCAATGGCGCGCTTACTTGGTATTGCATCATCGCATGGACTATCATCGCGCACTGTTCTTGCTCCAATTGCACCTATATCAGTAAATGGTGCTGGATATTTGGCAAGTCCGAGGAAAGATGGCGTTGGATACGCAAGTGCAAGAATTGAAAAATTTAACTTCGTTACCGAGTCAAGAACGACAATCTCTGCAACTATGCCAGACACTAGAGGCGCAATGGCAGGAATAGGAGATGCAACCACAGCAGGATATTTTGCCGGTGGTATTAACTACCCTAGCGTCTACAACACTACACAAAAATTAACGTACTCTGGAGAAACAAGAAGTGAAATAGGCAGTACTTTTACTACTGCTCGTTTTAACAATAAAGGCTTTGGCAACAGTTCAGGAACAAATGGATATATGGCTGGAGGTCAAGACTTAAGTAGTTTTTACACTACTACAAGAAAATTAGCTTTTTCAAACGATACTTGGAGTGATGTAAGCGCAATTTTATCTAGTAATAGATCTGGAGCTGGCACGGCATCTAACCCTACGATGGCAGGGTACTTTGCTGGAGGATATAACGGCTCGGCCACAACAAGCAGTATTGATAAGCTTTCATTTAATGGAGAAGTAATGTCAACGCTATCTGCAACACTTCCAGTGGCGTTTGACAACGCTGGAATGATGAGTAATACTTCTTATGCTGGATATGTTGTTGGAGGAAACTTAACTGCAATATATAAAATTGCGTATCCAACTGAAACTGTATCTACTTTAAGTGCGACTATGCCGTACAAAAACACTTTTTCAGCTTATTGGAGCTGTCCTACTAACTACGCTGCCGTTGCAGGAGCGCGTCTTGACCCGTATCCAAACGTCTCTAACGCTATTCAAAAAATTGACTATAACACAGAAACTAGAAGTACATTTGGAGCGACACTAGAAGCGGGCGGAGAAACAAGTAACTACGGTGTGTCAAACGCCTTACTTGGCGCATAATGAGTAGTTTAATTCCGTTGGAGCCAAATCATCCTATTTTTGATGCTTTAATGGAAATACAAAAACCAAGGTCAAAGTTTCAGCTAGAAGCTTTTGTTGCAGGTCAGCACGATACAGACGAGCAAAGATATAAGCAAGTATTACTCGAAATACAGTCTTTGATTTATTCCATAAAACATGCAGCATTAGACATAAAAAAGATGAAAATAGAAGCCGATAGACTTCGTGCTACCGGTGATGAAATAGACGCTATAGAGGCAGAAAAGAAAGAATTATCTATAGAACAAAGTAGCCTTATTTTTAAGGGGGCACAGAGAGAACTTGCAGACTTAATAGAAATGTGGGAAGCTTTTCCTCATAAATACACTTATGAAGAAATTGAAAAAAATCAACCTGTATATTGGGAATCTAGATTAGTCCGTCAAGCACAGCTAGAGGCAATAGGATCTCAAGGGAAGATTGGGTGGGCTGCATTAGACTCGTTAAGACAAATAGGCAAGCTAAACGTGGAAGAAGAAGTACTAAATATGCTTGAGCAACAGAAGGAGCTATGATGTCCGTTGAGTATCCAATGAGTGGCAACATTATAGGAAAAAATCCTATAGTCTACAAAGGTAACGAATTTATATGGAATGAAGAGCTAAATCAGTGGGAGCTAGTTAAAAAGTAGCTAATTATCTGTTTAATTAAAAATAAATATAAAAGTACTAAGTAATTAAACGAGCCAGACAAGCAAGGATAGGTACCTGCTGTCTGGCTCAAGTTTTAGCATCTCTCCCCTGACAAGCTAAAACGTCTTACTACTATATAACTAAACTCGAGTCTTGTAAATATTAGCGAGCAAACCTTGCCGCGACTCCCCAGTCTACCTCGCCTGACGGGACCGCTCTTGGAACTAGCGCTCGTCCTTGAATCTCGGCCTTTGAGCCTAAACCTGTAACTGCCATACCTCTATCGCTTATCTTGCGTTGAAATGCAATCTGCGTCATTGGGCGCTCGCCACGTTCCTCGGACCATGCGCGATACACTGCGTATAAAGCCTTAACTGGCAAGCTAGTACCTTCTGCCTCCTTGGTTTCCTCGTTTAGGAAGATACCAATGCGATCCTCGTTCTTCTTGTACATTTCACTTGCCTCGGAAACTGCCTTACATGTTCCAAGTGCGTCGCGCGCAGAGGACCCAAGCAGTTTAATTGCGCCCTCAACCGCCCATGATAGAACAGCAGGAAGAGCTCCCTCAGGATCAAAGATGTAGTGTTTTAACTCTGGATCTGGATTTTCAGGAACATTTAGTAGTGGCACAGGACGAATACGACGCCACATTGCGTCATCGTTAATGATTGGTCTGTGATTCGTAGTTACCCACAACTTAGCGCGACTTGAAAACGTAAACGGTTTTTCTCCAGGCGAGCGCGCGGAGATTTCACTTGAGCCAGTAAGTTTCTTAACTGAGTTTTCCTTAAGTCTTTCAGACTCTGGTAATTCGTCAACCCAAACAAGACGACGACCACGCAACTCTGCCCAGTGATAAAGATCTGAGCTTGATGACATGCCATCACCTTGAGCAAGAATAGATGAGTCCAATGGCCATGCGTATTGTTGTGTTCCCATAGCTTTAACTAAAGCTTCAACCATTGTGTTTTTACCAGAGCCAGATGGGCCATAAACTAAAAACATTACGTCATAAGTTCTTAAACCTGTAAGCGAGTAGCCTGCTGCACGTTGTAACCACTCCTGAAGCTCGCGATCTCCTCCTGTTGCAAAGTCCAAGAATTGTTCCCACTTAACGTTTCTCATTCCTGGTGTGTATGCAACTGGCGCTCGTCGCGTGATGTACAAATCAGGACGGCCTTTAAGAAGCTCGCCCGTGCGAAGATCTATAACACCGTTTGCAACACCAAGCAGTGTTTCGTCTGAATCCCAGTTTTCTACACCGACAAGTACCCGCGGATCGGACGTTGCGTTTTCAATTGAGCCTGCGATACGTGAATTTGACTTTGCCTGCAATGCCCAACGCATAACCTCGGCTTGCTTATCTGCATCTTCATAGTTTACAACCTCTGATGCAATGACTGGTGATAGCTTCTTTGCAAGTTCCTGCATCTCTAAGTTTTCAACGTCAGGTTTCCAGTATCCACCGTCCCAATGAAACCAGCCAAGGCCAGGTGTGTAACGTATTGCTGGACCAAACGAATCTACAAGACGACGACCATTACCTGTATCAGTTAATGTTCTTTTACCAGGTTCGCCACCTTCGTTATCATTTACAGAGTCAACGTCGCGCGGGACGTCAATCTTTGTAAGATCAGACGCACTTGAAATTGAGTCACCGTCAGATATAGACTGATAGACACTTCCTCCAATGGTTCCTGGCATCTTATATGTCTCTGTTGATTCAACTGCCTTTTGAGCTGCCTTTGTAAGCTTATCACGAGTTTCCTCTTGAGATTTTTGTGCCCACTCATTAAGTCCTGGCCAAAGTCGTTCAGTCTTTGGATTGTCAATAACAAATGTAATAGCACGACGAACGTGCATTAACAATCCTCCAGGCCCTTCAAGCTCTAGCGGAGGCCTAACCTTTTCTGCGTTAAATCGAATCATCATTGTTTCAACTGCAAGGCGTCCTGCCTCAGTGTTTACTGGAAACTTATTTGCAAGAGCACAGGACATGCGAAATATGTCTACCGCGCGTGATCCCTCTTCAATTCCTTCTTCAAGAAGCTTATCAACGTCAACGCGCTCGCCACCAAAATCTAAATTATCTAAGAAACTCCAGTCACCTTCACCTAAGGAATTTGCAGAGCGTCTGCCTTTCTTACGAAGAGAGACAAGTAACTCCTCAGGAGCCTGTGCCATTTCAATTTCCCAAGGCGCCTTTCCTGCAACCCAGTCATAACACACACCTGAAAAATGTCTTGATGGAGCAATTAAGACATACCCGTTGTGCTTAATATCAATTCCATTAAGACCAGATTTTTTAAGATTTCCAACAAGCGCTTCGTTTTCATCACACTTGTAAAATAAGTGACGACCTCTTAAAACTTTTCCGCCACCAGTTGTGTACTCACCTGTAATTGCCTCAACGGTTGGAGGAAGCGCACCTTCTACAAGTTGTTCAAACTTTTCAAATGAATCAGGCCCACCAGAGCGCGGATCAATGTCAATTACAAAGAATCCACTTGATTTACACATTACACCAATGTTCATCTGTGAATCTTTTTCCCACCACTTATTTACAGTGTCAGGATCACTAGTTGCAAACTTGTTCCATTCAGGAAGTGATGGGTGTTTGCCAACATCCTTTGGCTCGGAGTGAGTTCCTCCACAGGTGCAACGTCCACCAACAATTCCATAGCAAGGTAAAAGCTGCCAACCATTTTTAGCGTACCACGTCGCGGCAGGTCCTAGGCGCCCTTCTGCTGATTCCCAGCTACTCATAGAGACACCTCGGCTAACATCCTTTTGTCGCTCTCCTATCAAAAACTATTACGTAACAACACTTTATTGTGAATTTCTAATCATATCACTTTTTTGTTGTAGTTGTTATCGGGCGACTATAAACGGTCTGTATTCATAAGTACACCACATTTATAATCTTTTATAAACTCAACTATATTGATATACAATTAACTATTGCTTACGGCTGGAAAGGTCAATAATTATGCAGGATTTTATTTCACAATTTGGCATGATTGTGGCCCTTATCGGCGGAGCTTCCGCGATAGCTGGTCTTCTTTTTACCCTATATAAGGTGGTTAAAAGAATTGACGCGGCAATTGGCATAGACGACGCAGGAAGAACGATCTCAGACCGCATGGACCGCGTTGAATATCAACTTTGGGAAAACGGCGGCGAGTCCCTAAAGGATCAAGTTAACCAAATCGAGAAGCATGCAATTCAAACTGCAACCGAGGTAAGTTTTATCAAGCAGGTACTGTTGCAGCTGCTTCAAATGCCAGATATGCAGCCTCCTAGCCCAGAAACTCCAAAAACACGTAAAAAGAAAACAAAAGCTGCTTAAAGTAAAGCAGTTTTACTTTTATCCTGTTTTTCATATTAAAGTACCTTAGCATAGAGGTTGAAGGTAACGATACCAGCAAGATTGATAAAAACTTTTTTGCTTAAGTTGTTTACTATTCTCGAGTTATAGTTTATAGTATCTCCTAACACGCCACTTCTCACCAGCGTGTAACTGGAGACAACATGTCACTGTCGAACCGACTGCAGGAGGCCGCAAGCTCAAATCGCCCTGGATTACCTTGTCGTTTAGGATCATTGATGCGAGGAGACGAGCTTCCTAAAAACGAAAAAGAGTATCTTGAAAAAATTTTAGACGTAGAGCTTGGAGACCCAAAGCGGATTCCAACCACTGCGATTGCTGAAGCCTTAAAACAGGAAGGTTACATAATTAGTGTAGCCGCGGTTCAACGTCATCGCCGCAAGCAGTGTCGCTGTTACGGATCAAGTCCTAAGTACTCCAAAGGAATAGGTAGATGACATTTTCTGAGAAGTTAAACGAACTTCTTTCAAGTCCAACAAGCGGATTTGCTCAACGAGCTCGCCCTACCTATCCAACAGGTTGGGAGCCTGGAGTTCTTCATGAGGAAGACGGAAATGTTATCGTCACAACAGATCTTGTTCCAAAGATTGACGACGAGGACTCGTGGAAGGCAGCGGTACAAGCCTTAGGAGTTCAAGTCCCAGAAGGTTGGACTGTTCGTCTTTATGAGGC
>Ga0169931_10011255_pt1 | contig 12627 bp, 13 predicted proteins | sample Kivu_15m_20L_FD_129675 | JGI IMG/M metagenome (GOLD analysis project Ga0169931, IMG submission 129675) | Freshwater microbial communities from Lake Kivu, Western Province, Rwanda to study Microbial Dark Matter (Phase II) - Kivu_15m_20L... | ecosystem: Environmental > Aquatic > Freshwater > Lake...
ACCCTAACGAAGTATCTGCTCTTTGACTCCTGGCAACATCTCATCGACTTCATGCTTGACGAGGCAACCCCAACCTCCAAGGGGAATACATCCTAACTATTCTCGAATTTACAATTGCTGCAGTACTTCCACCAGTGTCAACCATGACAAATTCGAACAGTATATTTAGATACAAATACTACCGCAGAGGCAATAGCGCAGGATAATCGCATCTTATTTTGTATAGACGGCAACAGATATAGGTAAAAAGCCAGTGGATTTGCTCTCATTCCGAAAAATGATTAATCTGTCTGTATCGTAATTAGCCAATTAAGATGTAATTATCCTGGGCAATAACCTTCTCTAAACGGATCCAATATTAGCTTAAAACAAAGACTGAACCTGGGCCGCCGACAGACCCAAGAGAGGTGCGACCTGGTTCGAGGGCATACCCTGGGCCAATGGGCGTAGCCCAACAGCTTAAAGAACTAAAATCGACTGAGCTGGCCCCAGGTGGTTGCGATAGTGTCAAGCAGTAGCACCAGGGCGGTGTTTTCGGGCAAATGATGCAGCGGGTCGGCAGCCTGGCTGGTCAGGGGTGTGCTGCCAAGGGCCAGCCCCGCTTGGGCCGTTTACACTGGGGGCACCGATTCCCCCCGATCTAGGGTCGGCTGGCCCGCCGCGTAGGCCCGCAGGGCTTCAATAATGTGACTATTGGCCTTGGGGAAGGGAAATTCGTCGAGAGTGTCGAGGGTGACCCAGCGCACTTCGTCGCACTCGATGGGCTGGGGTTCGCCGCTGAGGTGGGTGCAGTGGTGCACGTTGAGGGTGACCTTAAAGTGCGAATAGGCATGGGTAACGGTGCAGAGGCGATCGCCCACCGCCACCTCAATGCCCAGCTCCTCCTGAATTTCTCGACCAATGCAGGCTTCTACGGTCTCGCCCGGCTCGATTTTGCCGCCGGGAAACTCCCACAGTCCGCCCAAGAGCCCCTCCTGCTTGCGGCGATCGATCAGAATTTGGTTGCGATCGCCCCAGATCACAGCGACGCCGATTTGCTTGTGGGGCAGGGGGCCTTTGGCTTCTGACATGGGCAGCTCCGACTGACTATGGCGATTATAGGCCTGGCAGTGGCCTTGCCAGGGGCAGCGGTCGCACTGGGGCTGGCGACGGGTGCAGAGGGTCGCGCCCAGATCCATCAGCGCTTGGTTAAAGTCGCGGGGATGAACCGGGTCGAGCAGGCGTTCAGACAGTTGCCAGAGATCCTTCAGCGCCTTGGCTGGCGGCACCGGCAGCGCCACCAGCCGGGCCAGCACCCGCTTCACATTGCCGTCGAGAATGGCGTGGGGCAGGTTGAAGGCCGAGCTGAGAATGCCCCCCGCCGTGGTTTTACCAATGCCAGGCAGGGTGGTAAGGGTGGCAAAATCCCTGGGCACTTCGCCCTGGTGATCGCTCACCAGGCGCTGGGCCGCCTGGTGCAGGTTGCGGGCGCGGGCATAGTAGCCCAGCCCTTCCCAGGCTTTGAGAATGGTTTGCTGGTCGGCGGCGGCCAAGGTTTCTACCGTAGGAAACTGCGCTAACCAACGCTGGTAGTAGGGCAACACCGTTTTGACCTGGGTCTGCTGCAGCATAATCTCTGACACCCAGATGGCGTAGGGGTCGTCAATGTTGCGCCAGGGCAGCACGCGCCCCTGGTCGGCATACCAGGCCAGCAGCGCCCTCCGCAGGGCCTGAACAAGAAAATCCGGCCAGGGATGATGCGCCTGGGCCGGATGGGGGGGGAGTGAGGACTGGGTTAGACCCCTGGTTGCCGTTGTGATGGCTGTATAGAGTGCCTCGGTGTCGCGCAGGGTGTTGCGTACAGAGGGGAGCTCGGGAGTAGGGGAGGAATGGATGGGGCGATCGCTCACTCAAGCTCAGGGGCAGAGTCCGCCGACATCAGCGAGTCCTCGAAGGTCATGCGCTGCTCAGCACCCCGCAGAAAATACCCGCTCATCATAGCAGAGGCCAGCAGACGGCCCAGGTTTTCGCGGTTGGTGGTAATTTCTACGTCAAAGTGCTGGGAGGGCAGCCCGCCGAGCAGACCAATGATGTTGTGCTCCATCATTTGCTGTACGTCGGCAGAGGCCGGATTAGACAGCTGAGCAATGGTTTCGGGGCTCATGCTGTGGACGTATTGCATCAGAGAGCTGGCGCGCTCAGAGTTTTTGAATCCGTTAAACAGATCTTGGGATTTACCGGACGAATTGCTCACAGGGGATACCTCGCGTGGCTGGCAGTTATGTATGCGGCCTGGGTTGATCGGATTGAGCTGGAAATAGGTGTAGTGTTCCTAATATGGGGCATAACACTATTATCTGTTATCTACATCACTCTTGGCTATCTACATCAGGCTAGTTGTCATTCCTGAAACCCATGTGCCTAAGGTAACAGCCCCGGTGTAGCCGCTGGGTAAGTAGAACCGTACCGGCGGTGGAGGGATTTTGCGCTCAGGAGTCGGGAGTCAGGAGTCAGGAGCCAGGAGGCAGGAGCCAGGAGGCGAGAGATTTTTGGGAAAGAAGATACCCTCCGGTAGGGGTGCAGGGTCTGCGCCCTTAGGAGGAAGCAGAATGCTTGGATATTTTTCATTGTTTAGACTTGTCCTGAGGTTCCTGCCTCAGGATCGTAGTGCGTCATCGCCCTAGATAATGCACCGCAGCTAACCCTGGCGGTGGGTGGGGCGATCGCCAACCCACAGGCTCCAGCATTCAGTCTGTTCTCATCAATTTGGCCTCTCTATCACCCGGCTTTTTAAGGCAATCATCATCTGGCCGCGATCGCTTTCTGCCACAATGACCACCACTGTCCTCAAACGCTTCAAAATGACCCTTGCTTCCCCAGATGCCCCGTTTGCAGGCGTGGCTGCACCTGATCCGGACTTGATCGCCCAATATCGGGCTGTGCGTCAGCTCAGCGAAGCACTCTGCCAGCCCCTCGAAATCGAGGACTACGGCGTGCAGAGCATGGCCGATGTCAGCCCGCCGAAGTGGCATCTGGCCCATACCACCTGGTTTTTTGAAACCTTTCTGCTGCGCCCCTACCAGGCTGGGTATGAGGCGTTTCACCCCGGCTATGGGTACCTGTTTAATTCCTATTACGAAGCGGTGGGCGATCGCCATCCCCGGCCCCAGCGTGGTCTGTTGTCGCGGCCCACGGTAGCCGAGGTCTACCAGTACCGCGCCCACGTCGATCAGGCCATGGCCCAGCTTTGGCAACAGACCGCCGATCGCCCCGCCGTAGCCGAGCTGGTCACCCTGGGGCTGCACCACGAACAGCAGCACCAAGAACTCCTGCTCACCGACCTCAAGTACAACCTGGCCATCAACCCGCTGTACCCCGTCTACCGCCAGGAGGTCGCCCAGGGAGAAGCGGCCACCCCAGCCCCCTTAGAGTTTGTGGAGTTTGCTGGTGGCTTATACACCATCGGGCACCAAGCACCAGGGTTTGCCTTTGATAACGAAGGCCCCGCCCACCGGGTCTACCAGCCAGAATTTGCCCTAGCCCAGCGCCTGGTCACCAACGGCGACTATCTGGAATTTATCGCCGCTGGGGGCTACCAAACCGCCGCCCACTGGCTGGCCGAGGGCTGGGCCATGGTGCAGAACGAGGGCTGGCAGGCCCCCCTATACTGGCAGAAGCAGGGGGAAGACTGGTGGGTCTTTACCCTAGGAGGCCTCAAGCCCGTCAACCCAGTCGAACCCGTCAGCCACGTCAGCTATTTTGAAGCCGATGCCTTTGCCCAGTGGCGGGGCTGCCGTCTACCCACCGAAGCCGAGTGGGAGATCGCCTCCGCCCAGGTTCCCATCCAAGGCAACCTGCTGGCCACTGACCATTTGCACCCCCAACCTGCCCTCGGCCTTGGCCCCCTCGACCAACTCTACGGCGACACCTGGGAATGGACCCAGAGCGCCTACCTACCCTACCCTGGCTTTCGCCCCGCCGCCGGAGCCGTGGGAGAATATAACGGCAAGTTCATGTGCAATCAGATGGTGCTGCGGGGCGGCTCCTGCGTGACCCCGCCCGGCCACATCCGGCCCACCTATCGCAACTTCTTCCCCCCCAGTGCCCGCTGGCAGTTTAGCGGCATCAGACTCGCCAAAAGCTAGATGAGCAAACTTTGAATTTTAGATTTTGAATTTTGCATTTAACACTCACCCCTTCACCCCTCACCCCTCACCCCCTATGTCCCCCAGTTCTAGTTTTCAGACCAAGCCGTTTCCCGTTAAGCTCTACGACTTTCACCCCCCGGGGGAGGATTTTCGCAGTGCGGTACTGCGGGGGCTGAGCCTGCCCCAAAAGTCGATCTCTCCCAAGTTTCTCTACGACAAGCGGGGGTCTGAGCTGTTCGATGCCATTTGCCAACTGCCGGAGTATTACCTGACCCGCACGGAGATGGGTATTTTGCGGGCCCATGCCAGCGATATCGCGCAGGCCCTAGGTCATCGCGCCCTGGTGGAACTGGGCAGCGGCAGTAGCCAGAAGATTCGGATTTTGCTGCAGGCCGCCCCCCAGGTGACCACCTACGTTGGGGTCGATATTTCGCGCCAGCACCTGCAAGAAGCCTGTGGGGCACTGATGCAAGATTTTGAGGGGCTGGAGGCGATCGCCGTCTGCGCCGACTATACCCAACCCCTGCCCCTTGAGACTATCCGAGAGCTCCACCACCGACCTACCATCGGCTTTTTCCCCGGCTCTTCCATTGGCAATCTGGAGCCCGCTGAGGTGATTACGTTTCTAAAAACCGTGGCGGTGCTGGGCGATCTGATCGTTGGGGTAGACCTGAAAAAATCTCCGGCCATTCTTGAACCCGCCTATGACGATGCCCAGGGAGTCTCAGCCGCCTTTGCCCTGAATCTGCTGGTGCGCATTAACCGGGAACTGGGGGCGAACTTTGACCTGGCCCAGTTTAGCTACCAGGCCCACTACAATGCCCAGGCGGGGCGGATCGAGATGGCGATCGCCAGCCTCTGCGACCAAACCGTGCGCCTGGGCGACGTAGACGTCTCTTTCCGCCAGGGCGAAATGCTGCGCACGGAGCACTCCTATAAATACACCGTGGATGAATTTCAGCTCCTGGCCATGGAAGCTGGCTTTCAGCCCGTGCGGGTGTGGACGGACGCTGACCAGCTGTTTAGCCTGCACCACCTGAAGCAGATGTAATAGTTGCGGGTTCAATGGTGGCAACGCTGGAGCGTTGCCACCATTGAACCCAGACGCTCCTGCGTCTTCAGGACGGGGCGCAGAAGCGCCGTCGCAGGCATTCCACGCGAAGCGTAGGAACGATAGGAATCCTGCGTCTCCTCCCAGGCCCTCAGTGTGAGAGGCTAGAACCCGATGTTCACTGGCTCGCCCCCTATGCAGGTTGACTGGCAAGACGTTAAATCCTACGACGACATCCTTTACCAAAAGGCCGATGGCATCGCCAAAATCACCATCAATCGGCCCCACAAGCGCAATGCCTTTCGCCCCAAAACCATTGTCGAACTCTACGAAGCCTTCTCCAATGCCCGAGAAGACAGCCGCATTGGCGTGGTGCTGCTCACCGGGGCTGGCCCCCACAGCGATGGCAAATACGCCTTTTGCTCCGGGGGCGACCAGAGCGTGCGGGGTCACGGCGGCTATGTGGATGAAACCGGCGTACCCCGCCTCAACGTGCTGGATTTGCAGCGGCTGATTCGCTCGATGCCCAAGGTGGTGATTGCCCTGGTGGCGGGCTATGCGATCGGGGGCGGCCATGTGCTGCACGTGGTGTGCGATCTCACCATCGCCGCCGACAATGCCATTTTCGGCCAGACCGGCCCCAAGGTGGGCAGCTTTGACGGCGGCTTTGGAGCCAGCTATCTGGCCCGCATGGTGGGGCAAAAAAAAGCGCGGGAAATTTGGTACCTGTGCCGTCAGTACAGCGCCCAGGACGCCCTGGCTATGGGCATGGTGAACTGCGTTGTACCGGTGGATGACCTCGAGGCCGAGGGGGTGCAGTGGGCCCAGGAAATTTTGCAGAAAAGTCCGATCGCCATTCGCTGTCTCAAGGCCGCCTTGAACGCCGACTGCGACGGCCAGGCGGGGCTGCAAGAGCTGGCGGGCAACGCCACCCTGCTCTACTACATGACCGAAGAAGGGGCCGAAGGTAAGCAGGCGTTTTTAGACAAGCGCCCCCCGAACTTTCGCCAATACCCCTGGCGGCCCTAGAACGCCGGTACAGAAACCCGGTTTCTCGGCCAGCATGCCAGTCATGCCGTTAGAGCAACGACGAGGAAACCGGGTTTTTAGCCATACTGTACGCTGCCCTAGCGACCCATGGCGGTCAATGGCGGTAGGGCATGGGTAGCTGAGGATGCAGGGCCTGGTAAGTCAGGCGCGCCATGCCATAGAGAATGAGGGTTTCCCCCAGCAGTTCGGAAAACTCTTCGAGGGTGATGCGCAGGTGCTCACCCAGGAACAGGCCTCTGGAGGAGGCATGGGTAGACAGCTCTGAGGCGATCGCACCCTTGGCCGTCTCGGCACCAAACCCTCCCAGCAGAAAAATAGCTAGCCCCGCCAGCACCCACGGCACTGGGCAAAAACCAGGAGACGGGCCGGGCCATGCGCTGGCGAAACCGCAGCAGCCCCAAACAGAGGCCCCCAATGGCAAACAGGTGAGTCGCCTAGAGCCAGGAGGGCAGCGATCGCAAGCCATTCAGATCTAGCAGCGGCAGCGCCTCACCCCGCCCATAAACCATGGCGAGGTAGGCCAGGGCCAGCCCCGCCTCGAAGCCGATCAGGGCGATCGCGATCGGCGGGATCCATTTTTGTGCGGTCATCACCATGGGCCTCGGGATTGACTACGCCCATCTTGGCCTCGCCCATGGGTCAGCCGCCATCCGAAAAAGTCGGATTCAGTCGGGCCTGGCCTACCTTGTTGATCGCACAAGCAGACGTGGGACAATAGATACCCTCTGCGCAAAGGCTAACAACGGTATGACGGCGGCAATGCCCTATTCTTCTGAGACGATTCAGTCAGCGATGCAGTCAGGGGAGTTGACCTTTGCCCTGCCCGACCCCAGCGACGAAAAAATCTCTGACTACGAGTTTAACCAGCAGATGGAGGCGGCCTGGCAGGTGTGCGATCGCTTTGATCTGCAAACCGACATCTGGCGCGGGCGCATTCTCAAGACAGTGCGCGATCGCGAAAAGCGCGGCGGCGACGGACGCGGCACCGGCTTTCTCAACTGGCTGAAGGAGCGCGAAATTACCAAAAGCCATGCCTACAACCTGATCGAACTGGCCGAGAGCGCCGATCAGCTGCTGGACACCGGCATGCTGACCCCCAAGGAGGTCAACCAGTTCAGCAAGCGAGCCTTTGTCGAAACCGCCAAGGCCGCCCCTGAAGTGCAACAACTGGTCAGCGACTCGGCCCGCAAGGGCGACCACATTACCCGCCGCGAAGTGCGCCAGGTGGCCAACGAGTGGGCCGCCATGACCTCTGACCTGATCCCTGAAACCCTGCGGGAAAAAGCCGCCAACAATACCATCCCCACCCGCTACATTGCCCCCCTGGTGAAGGAGATGGAAAAGCTGCCCCCGGCCCACCAGAGCACCCTCAAAACCGAAGTCGAACTCAACCCCGACCTCGACACCCTCAAGCAGGTCACCGCCGAGGCCCGCTACCTCTCGAAGTACCTAGCCTCGGCTAACCAGGTACAACTGCTCGAGGCCAGCGGCCTCGACCTAGAACTGGCCCTCGAAGAAGCCCTGCGGGTGGGCTGCCTCAATTCTGCCGCCGATATGGTGGCCCAGGCCGCCCAAATTGAGCAAACTGCCGTCAAGCTCTACACAGCCTGGAAGCGGCTGAACCAATTGGCCGAGCGCGTGTTTGTCGACAGCGGCGAGAGTACCCCCCACCTGCGCGCCCTGCTTACGGCCCTTGGCCCCATTACCAGCGAAACGGTGCAGGTGCGCCTGGGCGAAATCGACAGCGTCACCGCCCAGACCATCCGCTGGCGACTCATGGTGGAAGACGATTAAAGGACAATTCTGGCGACGACAGTACCCAAGAATTTTGCTTCCTCCTCAGGGCGCAGGGCCTGCGCCCCTACTGGGGGTATCTTCTTGGCTGAAAATCTCCCCAGACCGTCGTTTGCCTTTTAAGAGGGTGTTTGAAAAGTCAAAGAGCGTCTCAGGTTATACCTAGGTCGTAGGCTAATGTCCTCAAAAATCAGCGTTTTTGCTGTCTCTTGGTGGCAAATCAGACCTGGGACAACCCTTTTCAAACACCCTCTAAGGCACGTACAATTATTTGTACATGTACTTTTTTGGAGTTCACCAGGCGCATGGACACCATTACCTACACGGCTCTGCGCAGCAATCTAGCTAAGACCATGGAGCAGGTCTGCGACGACCATGCGCCGGTCACCATTACCCGCAGCAATGCTAGGCCGGTGGTGATGCTGTCTCTAGAAGACTACCAGGCGCTCGAAGAAACGGCCTATTTGCTCCGCAGCCCCAAAAATGCCAAACGCCTACTCGACGCTGTAATGGAACTTGAATCTGGCCAGGGTCAAACGCGGGAGCTGCTGGAGTGAGGCTCATTTTTGCGGCCAACGCCTGGGAAGATTACCTCTACTGGCAGAAAAGCGACCGTAAAGTCCTCAACCGTATCAACGCTCTGATCAAAGACATTCAGCGTCAACCCTTTGAGGGCATTGGCAAACCAGAACCGCTCAAACATGGTCTATCGGGCTATTGGTCAAGGCGCATTACCGACGAACACCGCATGGTCTACAAGGTTGAAGGTGACGCGATCTTGATCGCTCAACTGCGATACCACTACTGATACCGCGAGAACCCGCGAACCACACGATGTGTCCCGATCGCGGCGGGGCAACCTGAAAGAGGTAATAGCCTCCCATCGTTTGGGGTTCACCATGGGCGAGTTCTACGATATTGGGCATGAGCCAGGCGATCGCCCTAGTGCTGGGGCCGGTTGGCTGGGCGGCGTTGGCAGGCGGAGTCGTTTGGACGCTGAACCAACCAAATTGGGATCGGCTGGCCTTCGGGGTAGTCTATGTTTCAGTGATGCGGGATAGGAATAATAGAATTGCTTAGCGCTATATCAACTTGCTACTCGCACCAATAGGCTTTAATTCTCCATGCCATCGTTAGATTTGATTCATAATGCCGTCAAAACGGCTTTAATCAAGGATGGTTGGCTAGTAACCGACGATCCATACATTATCGAGTACGGTAGAACTAAGTTATATGCTGATTTAGGAGCAGAACAGCCCTTGGCGGCTGAAAGGGGCGGCGAAAAAATCGTTGTCGAGGTGAAGAGCTTCTTGGGCGCTTCCAAGCTGCAAGACTTGAAAGAGGCTCTGGGGCAATATGACATCTACAACTATTTACTGGAGGAAACAGCCCCTGAGCGGAGGCTTTATATCGCTATCAGCTCTGGGGTATACCAAACGTTTTTTCTACAAGACGTTATCCAATTAATTTTAAGGAAACATCAACTTCCGCTGATTGTTGTTGATCTTGAAATGGAGGTAATTGAGCAATGGATAAGGCAATAGAATATCCGAAGCTAATCGAGAAGATTTTGTCTGAACATATTGCTATCTGCAATCGCCACCCCGATCGCGAGGTACAAACCTTTTTAGTTAAGGATGAGGCCCAGGGCCACTATATCTGGATGAATCTGGGCTGGCAAAAGGGGCAACGGGTCACAGGAATGACGGTTTACGTGCGCCTACAAGATGAAAAATTTTGGGTCGAAGAAGACTGGACTGAAGAGGGCATTGCTACGGCTCTACTGACAGCGGGGGTGCCTAAGGAAGATATTGTTCTGGCTTTTCATGAGCCGAAGATGCGGCAATATACAGATTTTGCCGTAGCCTAGAAAAAAGGGTGAGCTATTCAATGCGATCGGGGATTTTGGGATGGGCGGCTTGATAGTGGGTTTCGCAGAGCCAGAGGTAGTCGCCCGTGTAGGTGGGCATGCGCTTTAACCCTAACCGCTGATGGTGAGGGTCTTCTTCGCGCAAAAAGGCGTGGAGGGCCAAAATGCCCGATCGCTCGGCTTCAGTAAGCAGACCATCCTTGAGACGACCGGGTTCTGTGACAGAAAATTCCTCCTTGAGCAGGGTGCCGGTGGCTTCTTTCATGGCGTCTAGGGACTTCTGAATCGCCCAATCGTCCATGATGGCTTGGCCAAAGTAGATGTTGGCGGCGGGAGCAGGGAGGGGCAGCACGGTCTTTAAGACCCGCGAGACGAGGTTGGCATAGGGCGCAACTTTGATCACCCAGTCGCGGGGGGCCTCAAACTCATAGACGCCTAAATCGGGCTGATGAACCCGGTGCTGGCAGTTTTCGGCTTCGCACCAGAGATGCAGGCGATAGCCTTTGTCAAATGGTCGTCGCCAGTTGCCGTCGATGGGTTCTAGGGTAAACAGGCGGGGGCCTGCTTTGGCTTCGTTGGCGATCGCCCGCATGATGCCCATGGTGTAGTTGGCGATGCGGCTTTCCCACTCGGCCAGATTGTCTTGGATTTCGGCAAAGCCGCGATCGACTTTGGTTTCAATGCGGGTGAGCTGTTCGCGGGTGGTGTCGTCTTCGAAGCCGTAGAGCAGGTCTACAATTTCGTGGCGGGTGCGGCAAGACTGGCAGCGATAGTGGGTATCCCCTTCTTCGAGGAACTGGCGCAGGGCGCTGATTTCAAAGCGGCCCATGCAGGCGCGGTTATCTATTTCCGTTGGGCAGGGAACGGCGAAATGGTAGCGGCCTTCTAGCCCTGGCCAGGTTTCAGTAATTAGGGTGTGCAGGGTTTGCTGCAACACGTTGGTGAAATATTCGGGCCAAACGGCTTCGGTGTAGAGGTGGAGTTCTCTATCGCGCAGTTCTAGCATGGCTTCGCCGTGTCTTTGATTGCGCAAAAACATGCCCTTTTGCCAGTGCAGTCGGTGGGTTTTACCATCGCTCTCAAGGCGCTGATAAATATACTCATGGGTACGCACAATCATCCACGGAATCAGCCCTGGCGGCGATTCTTCCATGACGCAGACTACGGCCAGGCGGCGGCGATCGGGGTTGGGTTCTTCTTCGGGCAGCCAGGGGAGGGCGGGGCGCACCTGGGGAACGTGTTGGGACACCAGACTGCCGGTGCCGTCTTCTAACCGGTAGGAGACATCGTATTTCTCCATGAGCCGCAAAAAGAAGGGATAGAGTTCGGGTTCGTAGCGGGGTTCGTTGGCGAAGGGATGGTCGAACAAAACCTCTTTGAGTCGGCTGTCGGGCAAAATGCCGTCCATGGCTTGGGTGGTGCGGTCTTCGAGCACAAAGCCGATCGCTTTGGTTAGCCATTCCGGTTGCAGCACTACGTCGTCTTGCAGCGCTTCATCGTCGCCGTAGTAAACGATATAGCCCAGGTCGTGCATGAGGTCGGCCAGGGTACGGGTGGCAATAGCGCTCAGGCCATGACGTTCGCACACGGCGGCAAAGTTGGCATAGGTAATGCGCGGTTGATCCAGGGCCAGCAACTCATCCCGCGATTCGCGCCAGGCTCGGTTGAGCTTGGCCCCCATTTGGTCAAAGGTTTTGGCGGTGTCGGCAATTAGCTGTTTGAGGGTGGCAATACCCACTTTGTCGCCTGTGTCTGGGTCGTCTATCAGGCTATCGACTTCGAGAAAATCGACAATCATGTCGCCGTAGTCGCGCTTGAGCACGGGTTTGTCGATGCGAGCGATGCGCTCCCCGGTTTTGCAGTGGGTAGAGACGATGATGACGCGGGCCGCTTCGCCCACCCGCAGGCGCAGCATTTTGAGCCAGTCTTCGACCTGGCACTGCTGCACGCCACGACGGGGTTCCCACAGCAGCAGGTAGACCGAGCGTTTGCTAAAGAAAAACTGGTGGGTGACGCGGTAAACTTCTTGCCCACCAAAATCCCAGGCGTTGAATGTGAGTTGGGTATCGGGTTTGTCGGGATGGGGTAAGCTAAGCGCTTGAATATCGATGCTGATGCCGTGGGTGGTTTGCTCACCCGCCTGGGGATTTTTGCCCGTTAGCGCTTTGAGCAGGGTGGTTTTGCCCACGTCGCCTTCGCCAATTAATACTAACTTGGCTTCGTGGAGGGTTTCAACCTCCTGGGGATTTTGCAAACTCCTGAGATAGGCAAAAAGCTCCTCAATGCCGCCTGAGTAGGCACTTTTCAAAATAGGATCAAGAGGGCTAAGCTGTTAGGCATTCAAACCGCACTAGTACAATCGACACAAAATCGTTGCAGCAAGGGCTTTGCGGAAGTCAGCATGCAATTTAGATGCTCAACAGCTTACCCCAAAGGGAAAGCGATGCGAGATTAGTCAGCGTCGAAATCGCGTCCGGAATCGCCGTGATTTGATTTCTGGAAAGGTAAAGCGTTGTGAGATTGGTCAGCGTCGAAATCGCGTCCGGAATCGCCGTGATTTGATTGTTAGAAAGGACAATCGATGTGAGATTAGTCAGCGTAAAAACCGCGTCCGGGACTGTAAATTAGTTTGTGTCAGAGGTCAAAACAAGATCTAATGAACTAACTACCCAAGGTATGACCGATGACCTTTCGACCTGAACTAATCGACGAGTTACTCCAAGACTACCGCAGCC
>Ga0169931_10011256_pt1 | contig 12626 bp, 18 predicted proteins | sample Kivu_15m_20L_FD_129675 | JGI IMG/M metagenome (GOLD analysis project Ga0169931, IMG submission 129675) | Freshwater microbial communities from Lake Kivu, Western Province, Rwanda to study Microbial Dark Matter (Phase II) - Kivu_15m_20L... | ecosystem: Environmental > Aquatic > Freshwater > Lake...
AATAAATAAAATATATAATAAAATATATAATAAAAATGTCAGAAGAAGCAGAAATTAAAATTGATGATAGATTATTGGAATTAAGTGAAACAGAATTAGAAAAAAGAAATATGATAAAAATAGATAATTATATATTTGAAATTTGTTGTTATAATATATTACAATCAGATAGAATAATAATATTTGTATCAACTAATAATTATAATGAACGAAAAATATATTATTCTATTTACTATAGATCATTAAGTGAATTAGGATTTTGGAGATTATTAGTGTTAGATGAAAGTACAGGTGCATTTTTAAAAGGTGAAGATTATGTTATGTCAACATTTGTAGATATGAGATTACAGATATTTTTTTCAAGATATTATAGAAGGAGTAAAAAAGAAATTAATTTAGCAGTAGTACATGATTTTATATTTAATAAGGAAAATAAAGATGAATATCAAGCAAGGAAAAAAATACAAATAGGAGAAGAAATGAAATTAACATATGAAGAGAGAAGAAAATCAAGAAGTATAACAAAAAATTATATAAGTAGTGATAGAATAAGAGTAATACAAGAATTAAATAATATAAAAACAAATGCATCGTGTCATAATTCTATAGGAAGATTAACATCAGAACAAATTAATAAATTTTTAGAACCATTTAGTAACAAATATATAGCAAAAATAGAAACAAATAAATATTTATCAGAATACATTCATGATATTTTAATATGTGAAGATATATTTGCAAGAATTAGTGGAAATATATATAGTATAGAATTAGTAAATAATACTGATGAAACAGATGTATTAATTTTATATTATTTACATTATAATTTTAGATTAGGAATATCTATAAATGGAATAACATATACAGATATAGAAATAACAGAAAGAACTAGTATAGATAGAAATGTATTTGAAGTTGGCAAATATTCATTTTTTACAAAATTAAATAAATATGTTTCAATTGGTTTATTTGAAAAAAAAAGTGAGATTACAGAATTCGGATTATGTAGCAGAATAGTACCCGCTGGTGTATTCGTATGTAAAATATTAAATTATGATTTGTATATAAATGAATATGAAGCTGATAATTATAGATTATATATACATCCAGATTCAAATTATCATTATATTGGAACAAGATATGATGAAATGTATCCATATAATATAATAAAAAGTGATGCAACTATAAATACAGAATTAAATGAGAGATTACAAAAAATAAGTATAGGAGGAGAAAATACAAAAGCATCAGAAGCAAGATATAAAATGTTATTAATATCATATTTTAGAAGTAGTTTTGCAATAATATGGACAATGCAAATTATGACCTATTATTTAAAATTAATAAGAAAATTTGATGAAAGAAAGGTGTTATCAGGTATTACAAGTGGTCAAATATTAGTATCAAAATTTAAGCCAATATTTAGTGATAGATTTACAAATTCCGAATTTATAAATAAATATTATAAATTATTCGATTTATTACATACATTTTATATAATAGATAAAATATCAAAAAATCCATTAATATATAGTAATCCATTAGGTTTTTTTTCTGATACTGATAGAAATAGATTTAATGATATGTTATCAAAAATAAATATCATTATGAAACGTAATATAAAAGAAATAATATCAAGATTATATCCAAATATTACTGATTTAGTTAATCAAATCAATAATTCTATTGATACCGATATTTGTAATCCTTCATTTTTTGATGATACTCCAGATTATCTTAAAAATAATATCGTTAATACTAATTTAATCGATATTTATAAAATTATTAAACATATCTTTAATCAAAATTATAATCCCGATTATCTTTATAAAATTAAATATTTGAAATACAAAAATAAATATTTAGAACTAAAACGCCAGTTTTAATTCTATATATTTATTTTTATTGATGAAAAAGAAACAAAAATAAATATTTAGAACTAACTAAAACATAATAATAAAAAAAATTGCAAAAAGTAAATATCTGAATGGCGATATTATATATATAAATTAGATTACGATCTCTTGGCTACGGCTTGAATCCACTGAAAAGTGAAAGAGAAAAAAACAACAACAATGAACGCAGACATCATTCAATTGCGTTATCCATGGGATCAAAAACCACAACATCCTGAAGCCTGTTTCAATCCGTGGTGCCGTCATCAACACGACGAGGAGTGGCTTCTTGAAGCAATGTTTGCCGAACATATTGGCGTAGAACGTTGTCCTCAAGGTGCCGACTGTCCGGAGCCCGAGAACTGCCACTTCTTCCACCCGACATGGGAGATTGAGTACAACCACCCGCAGACTCTCGCCCGCTACCTATCACTTCCGTACAACCAAGAGGTGAAGATGTCGCGCGAGTGCAGTTATCTGGGGGAGCGTCTTTCCCAGATTGGACTGGCAGACTGGAAGGAGAGTCAGCACCTCAAGTCTATCGTGCGGGAAGTCTTCGCACTCTTCGGTGGTGATGTCCAAGTTGTGGCGGATGCGGTCGTCGTGGCAGTGGTAGCAGTTGCGGGACAGGGTATCTCCACAGTTTCCATCACCGGAGCACGTGAAGCCGTGAGAGCGGCGGTAGGAGACGCCCGTGCATTGCAAGTGGAGGAAGTGCTTACGGGGATCTGTGAGGTCCTAGAGCCAGAGCTTCTTCTGCAAGAGGGCATCACGGGCAAGATGATGCGCGCGATGGACATTGGCGTAGCATCGTTGTCTGGCGGTGGGACAGTTGAGGCGTCGGTGGTGGCGGGGTTGGCGGAGGTAGGAGTACACTAAACTCGCCAATCTTTTTCTAAAAAAATGTAAAAAAAGAAAAACAAAAATAACAAAACTTTTTTATAAAAAATTGCATAAATAAAATATTTGAAAGAATAATAATATTATGGTAATTAAAGAAAAAGACATTAAAATGAACATTGATCAAATCCAATATCCTTGGCTTATTGAGGAGTGTTTTGGTGTTGCTTGTGTTAATCCAGTTTGTCGTCATTGTAATTTGGATGAAATTCATCCATTTACACTTGCAGAGTTTGGTCTTGGTAAAGATGGAAGATGTCCAATGAAGCATCAATGTCCAGATTCAGCAGGTTGTGGTCTATTCCATCCACTTTCGGAAGTTCAGTACAATCATCAACAAACATTTGCGAGATACATTTCACAGCCTTATATTCAATTTTACAAGAATAAACTTGATATGGGATATTTGTGGGACAAAATTGATGATTTGGAACTTGTTGATTGGAAAGAAGAATGTCATCTTGGTCAGACTCTCGAAACTGTAATTTCTGTTTTTGCAGGTGATCAAATCATTCAAGCAGTAAATACAGCAACACAAGCAGTAGCAGAAGTAAAGGGTGAAGGAGTTAGTACAGTAATGATTACAGGAACACGAGAAGCAGTAAGAGCGGTGGTAGGAGATTTTCGTGCGGAACAAGTGGAAGAACTACTAACGATGCTTTCTGGAATGATGCAAGAGGAAATTCAGGGACAAGCAATTAGTGGAAAGTATGGAAAGGTGATGGTTAAAGGTATTAGAGCTTTGGGAACTGGAAAAACAGTAGAGGAATCGGTAGAAATGGCGATGGAAGATAATTAAAATTTTTATAAAAGTTAAAAAATAAAAATAAAAAAATTGAAAAAAGATTTATATAATAATAAAAATACAGATTTAGATATGATAAAAATAGATAGAAATAAATATATGTATATAGAAGCAGAAATATTAGAGAAATGTAAAAAAATAGTATGTAATTATAAAAGTAGAAAAAATAAAATAAGTGATATTGATATAGATATAGATTTAGAAGAAAATAATATATATAATTTACCGAATATATTAGTATTTAAGAGTAAAGAGGAGACAATAGATTTTGAGAATATATTTAGTAGTGTAAAAATTTTAATAAGTGATTATAATACGATAGGATATAATAAATGGTTAGATATACCAGAAAATATAGAATATATAATAGTTGAAGGAAAAATATATAGAAATAACAAAAAAAATAAATTAGAAATGGCATATTTTATGAAGACAATTGAAATTATAAATTATATAGAAGAAGTAATAATACCAGAAGATAAAATAAATGAAGAAACATATAATAAAAACACAGTAATAGATGTAATAATAGATGAAATATGGAAAGTATCAGAAAGTAATTATAAATTAAAAGATAAATTAGAGGAATTATTTATGATTATAATAGAAAGAATAGATAAAGAGAAATTAAATAAGAAATATGAAAATAATTATACAATATTAAATTATATAGATAATGAGACGATAATAATAAGATTATTAGAGAAATTAGATAAAAATATAATAAATAATGTAGATGATGAGGGTGAGAATATATTATTTAAGATGTATTTAAGTGAGAATATATTATTAGAAATATTAAATTATATGACAGAAGAAAATATAAATTTAGAGAAAAAAAATGGGATAACGTGTTTAATAAGGAATTGTTATAATAGTAATAGTAATATATGTATAGAAATAATAAATAAAATGAGAATAGAGAGTATAAATAAGAAGGAGAAAATAACGGAAAATACAGCATTAATAATAGCGTGTAGTAAGAATATGGATGAAGTGGCAATAGAAATAATAAAAAAAATAAAGAAGGATGAGATAGAACATAAAAATATATATGGATATGATGCTAGATATTATGCGGAGAAAAATAAAATGTTTAAAATTATAGAAATGATTAATTCTATAAAAAATTGAAAAAAATAATTATTTGTATATTAATTAATAACAAGGAACTAAAAGAATGGCATCTTATATGAGAGTTATTGAAAAACAGCTAAAAAATAAGAAATTTTCAATTTTATTAACAAATATGCTAAATCATAATAAGGAAATGGTTTTGGATCATCTTTACAATTTTCAAGTAAAGAGACATAGAATTAGAAAGCTAAATTATCAACTAATATCAAATCTTCTTGATAATTATGAAAAAGATTTTAAAACTTGGGTTATTTCATTTGATATGCCTCAAAAATTTAAAGATGTGTCTATTATTCTTCAAGATGAACTAAATAAATATTTTTCACCAGAATCTAGTATTGTTAAATATTCTCACGCTTTGAGAGTAGCAATTATGATGTGTTTCTTTTGTTTGGAGGAAATACTAGCAACTAATATGAAACTTCTTATTAGATTCCGAAAGATGTATAGATATTTGTATTATTATGGTGGTGTAAAACTAACAGCATATTTTATTAATATTCTTCTATCTAATGTTAGAAGTGATTTTATTATTAGTATTTTGTAATAATAAATAAAAAAATAAATATTTATATATAATAAATAGAAAATGATTTGGTTGAAAAGATTATTTGAAATTATAAATGGAAAACAAAAAATTAGTCCAATTAATCAAGATATTACAATAATTAGAAGACAACAAGCTAGAATTTGGAAATAAAAAAATTGAAAAAATAAATATTTTATATATTAAATATAAGAAATAAATAATAATGTCAAATGATTATTTATTTGATCAAGAAATTAAAAATATCATTAAATTAACAACTTTATTAAATGATGAAATAATTAGATCATCAAATAAGAAAAATATTATTCATACTATTAATTATATTCTTGAAACTATTGAAACTCTTAAATATTGTACTATATCCTATTCTCAATCTAAAAAATTACACAATATTCATAAAAATATTTATTACCTAAAAAAACAACTAAAATATTAACTAAATTACAATTTTTTTTTACAATAAAAAATTGCTACTTTGGGAGTCAATTTTTCTATTTATTATAAAAAAATTGAAATTTAAAATATATAATAATATATAATTATATAAGATGCTTGACATAAAGGCTATAAAGTATATATTAAATGATCATCAGACAGAGATAGAGAAATTAGAGGAAAAACGAGATAATGCCATAATAAAGATGAATGAATATATAAATAAATATGGATATATAAATTTCAGATATGAATTAGAGGATTGGATGATACAATATATAAATACAGAGAATATAAACAGAATAGAGAATAATAAAACACTATTACATTATATGATAGAAATAGATGAAAAAGATATTAATAATATAATCAAAGAAGTTTTACAAAGAGAAGATTATAATAATATAAGAGTAAAAGATGAGGATGGAGAGAATATAATGTTAAAAGCGTGTAGATATAGGAATAGTGAAATAGTAGAAAATATATTAATGAGAAAAGATATAACATTAGAAGATATAATAAGAGAAACAAGACGGGGATATAAATTATGGGATATAGCAATAGAGAATGAGATGATAGAAATAGCTAAAAAAATAATGAATAAAATAAGAGAATTAAGATTAAAAATAAAAAATGTAGAAAATAAACAAAAAATGCAAGTTATAAAACAAGTTAGAAAATATAAAATAATTAAAAGAAAAAGAGAAAATATAGATGAAGAAATTAAAAATATGAATTAATAAAAAATATATTTTTATGATTTAGTTATATTAATTTTTTGTAAAAAATATAATAAATCTTTTTTAATATTTGAATTTAATTCTTTATTATTTATTTCATTAAACATTTCTTTTTCATTATTATAATAATAATTAGCAATTTTAAATATTATTTCTTGTTGTTCGGTATTTTTTATATATTCTGGTAATTTAAGTGTATTTAAACGAGTAATTTTATTATTTATATAAACATAATAGGGAAAAACATTTTTTGCTACTAATTGAGAACCTCCAACCATTGAATATTGTCCTATAATCTTTCTTTGTTGAATAAAAGCATTACCTCCAATGTTAGAATAATCTAAACATTTTGAATAACCACCCATTGTAATTCGTGGATATAATGTAACATTATTATAAATAATACTATCATGATTTAAATGACAATCTGCTAATAATTTATTATTATTTTTAATTTCTGTAGCTCTTTCAGAACCAGCAAATATTAAATTTCTTACATGAAAAAAATTATTATCGCCAATTTTTACACCTTTTGTTTTACTATAATCTTCATGTTGAAATGTTCCATTTGATTGAATTGGAATTTCACCAATAATATTATTATTCAAAATTATATTATTATTTCCAATAACTGTTTTTGGATACAATATAACATTATCATATATTTTATTATTATCACCAATTATAACATTATTATGAATAATAGCTTTTTTACTAATATAATTATTTTTACCAATTATTATATTTTTTATATACATATTATATTTGTTATATAACTAATATTTTATATTAAAAAAATTGATTTTTTAATTACTTTAAAGCTCATATATTAATTATATATTATAATAATAAAATGACAACTCTATCTATTGAAACACAAGAATTAATGTCAACTGAAGAAGCGATTGAGGGAAAAGAAGAAGCAATTAAGGCAAAGAATAGTGCTTTTAATTGTATTCTATTTACAAATAGATCTATTCAATCATCAACAGAAGCTATTAATGAGTTAAAAAATTGTATTAAGGGGTCAATGAAGATGATTAATTATTTTAATGAGGCAATTACTCACGCAAGACAAGCGATTACATATGCTGAATCTTGTGATGATATTAAATTATGTGATGAAATGAAAATGTTGATTATTGAAACAACAAAAGAAATAGATGAACAAAAAAATAAGATTGATAAATGTGAAATGATGATTGTTATAATTAGTGCTAAAATTTCGGTTCAAGAGATGGAAATTCAAAAAATGAATAAAATTATTGAAAAAATGGATAAAATTATTAAGAAAATGGATGAAATTATTTAATAAAAAAAATTGATTTTTATATTAGATTAAACGGATAAATAAAGATTAAAAATGGAAGTAATCAGTAGTGAATTATTTGTATTAAAGGATAAAATAATAAATAAATCAATAGAAATATCAGAAGAAAAAGAAGAAATAAAAAGACAGAAAAAGATAATAGAACAGATGGAAGTATATGAGGAATTTCGGAAAAGAATAATGAAAATAATGGATTATGCTAAAAATTATCAGATAATTTATAGAAATAAACATGAAGAAGTATTAATTATGGAAGAAAAATTAAAAAAAATTAAAGAAGAAACAGAAGAATATACAATAATTAAAGAAAAATATGAAGAAATTAAAAGAGAAAAAACAAAAATGGAAAAAGAAGGAGAAGATATTGAAAGATTTTTATTAGAAATAGCAAATATATAATGATTTTTTTAATTAAAAAAATTGCAAAAAATAAATATTTGAAGCCCTATTTATAAACAATATTATAAAACTAACATCCACAAAACAACACAATTAAATCAACATATTAAATCAATGTCTATCGCTACTATTACATCATCTAGTGCTTCGGCTAGTGCTTCGGCTAGTGCTTCTACTGGTGCTTCGGCTATTACAAGACTACGGGAGGAGTATACTAAAACAGTAAAGAGAATGAATAAGTATAAGAATGCGTTGATGATGCTTGATAGATTTGATAGAGATATTATTTGCAGGGATGAATTAACATCATTGGGTGAAATTCAGGGATTGCAAGAGGAATATCCAATAGTTGCTATTTTGTTGAAAAAGAAGGCATTGGAGATGATTAACAAGACAAAAGAAGCAATTAAACAGCAAAAAATGCTTATTGAAGAATGTGGAAGTGTTGAAATGGCAAAAATGGAGGTAGAAAGACTAAATATTATGGTTGAAGAACAAAAGAATATGATTCGAAAAATGCTACCAGAAAGAAGCACAACAACTTCTTCTTCATCATCATCTTCATCTTCTTCATCAAGAACAGAAGAAAGAAAGGAAGAGATGACATTTATGGTATTTGATGATAAACTAGATGGAAGATTGAGGATTCAAATTAATTTTGGGAATGGAGTAATAATGACGATGACACCAGAATATTTGCGGTATGAAGTTTGTATGAGGATTAAGGAAATGAGGGAACAGCGAAAATACTTGATGGAGCTACAAAAAGCAATGGTAGATACTGTCTTTATGGAAAGGAGGATGGTATATGAGATTCTGGAGAGAGTTGAATCAATAGCAAGAAGAACATATGAATTTATGGAAAAGAGAATAAGGGATTATCGGACAGTTTATGATGAGGTGAGGGAAATTGTGGATGATTTGTCTTTTTGTATTGATGATGATGAATAAGAGATTTATATAATTAAATAAAATTAAAAATCATATACAAAAAAAATTGCAAAAATAATAATTTGAATGTTCAATAATAATATCAAAATCATATAACTATCAGAGAGAGAAAACAGAAAGGAAAACAACAATGTCAAGTGATCGCCAAACTGTTGACGAGGTGCTGGAAATTTTGGCTGATACACAGAAGAGAATTCTTTTGACCAAACAGTACATTGCACAAACCGAGGAGAAGCTAGCAGTAGCTACCACAGAAGAGGAAAGGGCAAAGCGTGTCCGACAGCTTGGGCTTTTGCGTGTTGATCTTGAAAGGCGTGAGGAACGTGTCCGGAAGATTCACGCTGGTTTGGAGAAGAATGCCGACAAGATTAGGGAACACGCAAGAGCCTCTGGTATTGCAGGTGTAGTGATGAAGAGCATTACAACACGACTGGCTTCAGAGGTACATGCAGGACGCTTTAGCGCAAATCTCGTTCGTGCTTTTCCAGGGCGATTTGAAGCCACTGAACCGATTGAAGAATTCAAGTAAGAAAATAACGGTGATGAAGAATGATTAAATAATCAAAGCCAATAATTTTTATAAAAAATTGCAAAAAAAAATATTTTGAATGGCTATAATAATAATAAAGATTAGATTGCTATCTCTCGGCTACGGCTTGAATCCACTGAAGAGTGAGAGAGAAAATGACGACGATTGACAATGACATTGACATCGTTGACGAGACAGAAAGCCCTCAAATGTATGAGGCGTACGAAACCACCATTTTCGTCGTGGGTGGTGAATCCATTATCTACGAAGAGTTTGAGGAGGACGTACATTTTGAGATCGAAGATCCTGATGAACCGATTGTGCACGACCACGACGATTTCATGGCGTGGCGTCTTACGGGTGATCGGGAACTAACCGAGGAAGAACTCAACTGGTAGGAGGAACAGAGGTAAGGGAGAACGAAAGAGACTGATAGAGTCCAAAGAACCGAAGCCTAAAACTTTTTCTACCAAAACAAAAAAATCAAAAAAGAAACATAAAAAAATATAAAATAAAAAAAATTGTAAAAAATAATAGTTTGAACGGCTATAATAATAATAAAGATTAGATTACTATCTCTCGGCTACGGCTTGAATCCACTGAAGAGTGAGAGAGAAAAACAACAACACCATCAATGTCATCAGCATCAGCATCCAGCTTCCGGTACAATCGGGAATACCTCGCCAAGGAACAGACCCTATACGACCAGTTGCGTGTGTGGCTACCCGAACAACCATACCTGTCGAAGGACATGGTGGATGCCGTACGCTGCTTGGGCGTTGGCTTGTGTGCTGTCAGGGACTCGTCACCCGAGGAACAGCGTCCGTTGTTCCACCAAGCTCGTTTGGTTCTGTCTCAACACCTCGCCCCTCGTGAAGACGGCGACTTTGGTTCGCTCGTCATGAAGTGGTTCGACGACATGCTCGACACCGACGAACTGGAGACCTTGCATGTGATGTGCCAGCGTTTCCTGCGTTGCTTGGAGGAACACGTTCAACCACCCGCTGACGAGGATGACGAGGGCGACGAGGGCTGGTACGATAGTGCCGACGAGGACGAGGACGAGGACGAGGGCGCGCTCGTTGGATACGTTGACACGGGGAAGTTCTAACTCGTCTATGGCGGAAGTAGGTGGAGAAAAGGTGAAGAGGAATGAATGAGTCTGTAAGAGACCGCAGAATTGACACCAAAAAACTTTATCTACTTAAGCCAGAAAAAATGTAAAAAAAACCGAAAAACTTTTTGTAAATTAATGTTTTTAGTATAAAATAAAAAAATTGCAAAAAATAATATTTTGAATGGTATTTATAATATCAAAACCATAAAAGAGAAAACAACAATGTCATCTGCAAAAGAATCCGATCACAACCGTGAATACTTCGATAAATTTGTTGAAAAATATTTTGAACTAGCCGGTCGTCTTCACAAGTGGATGCGCACACAACCATTCCTGACGGAGGACATGGTTACTAGGGTGAAAAACATGATAGGCGAACTTGTAGATGCACAACACCATTGGCACATGAACGAGGAACGCATTCTCCTGTATCATCGGTCACAAAGCCTTCTATCGGAGATCATCGTGTCTCAACAAGATGGCGATCTTGCTTCTGACATTTTCAAGTTGTTTGAAGAGCTGTTTAACAACGGCTTGTTTCGCAACTTGATGGGGACAATCCAAAATTTCTTATTCCATCTCTCGAGACACGTACGAGTTGAGTATGATGAACACGATGACGAATACGTGGACGAACACGAGGATGAACTCAAAAACGTTCACTATGATGAGGACGATGATGAGGACGATGATGAGGACGATGATGAGGACGATGATAACTAGGATGATATGTGTGCATATAAATTCTAGGTGGTGAAAGGTGAAGAGGAATGATTGAGTCTGTAAGAAACCGAAGAATTGACATCAAAAAACTTTTTGTAAATTAATATTTTTAGTATAAAATAAAAAAATTGCAAAAAAAAATATTTTGAATGGTATTTATAATATCAAAACCATAAAAGAGAAAACAACAATGTCATCTGCAAAAGAATCCCATCACAACCGTGAATACTCCACTAAATATCTTAAGCTGTACGCTCGTCTTATCGAGTGGCTACGCACACAGCCATTCCTGACGGAGGACATGGTGACTAGGGTGGAATACCTAAAAGGCGAATTTGTAGATGCTGATCACCATTGGCACATGTACGAGGAACGCATTCCTCTGTATCGTCGGACACAAAGCCTTCTGTCGGAAATCATCGTGTCTCAACAAGATGACGACTTTGCTTCTGACGTTTTCAAGTTGTTTGAAGAGCTGTTTGACAACGGCTTGTTTAGCATCTTGGAGGTGATGATCGACAATTTCTTGTTCCGTCTCTCAAAACACGTACCAGTTGAGCACGATGAACTTGAAGACGTTCAGTATGATGTGGACGATGATGAGGACGATGAAAGGTACGATGAACTGCGTGCACATCAATTCTAGGTGGTGAAAGGTGAAGAGGAGTGATTAAGTGTGTAAGAGACCGAATGCTTAAATTGTTATAAATTATAACAAATTAGGAATACCGAAGAATTGACATCAAAAAACTTTATCTACATAAGCCAGAAAAAATGTAAAAAAAATAAGGGAAATAATGATAAAGGAATTTCATATAACAAATTGTGTCTCAATTATTTTTATTGGAACATAATAATTAAAAATTATAAGTTTAATGAGTTTATATATAAATATATATATATATATATATATAAAATGATAAAAATAAAACATAATGCTGGATTTTTTTCATGTTGTAGTATAAAATTATTACAAATTATAGAATTTATAAATTCACAAAAAAGATTACCAGATAATGTAGATAGTTCAGAACAATTTAAAATGTATAAAAAAGAACAAAATAAAGATATAACATATGATTTTTTTGAACAATATGAAAATATTAATGATATAA
>Ga0169931_10011257_pt1 | contig 12626 bp, 11 predicted proteins | sample Kivu_15m_20L_FD_129675 | JGI IMG/M metagenome (GOLD analysis project Ga0169931, IMG submission 129675) | Freshwater microbial communities from Lake Kivu, Western Province, Rwanda to study Microbial Dark Matter (Phase II) - Kivu_15m_20L... | ecosystem: Environmental > Aquatic > Freshwater > Lake...
ACGAGGTCAGCATGCTGATGGCCTACGAGGTCACGCGCGACATGCCCACGCAGCTGATCGAGATCGAGACGCCGCTGGAAAAGACGATGGCGCCGGTCATCGACGGCAAGAAGATCGCGCTGGTGGCGATCCTGCGCGCAGGGGTGGGCTTCCTGGACGGCATGCTGGAGGTGGTGCCCAGCGCCCGCGTGGGCCACGTGGGCCTGTACCGCGACCCGAAGACGCTGGTGGCGGTGGAGTACTACTTCAAGATGCCCGACCACATGCACGAGCGCGACGCCATCGTGCTGGACCCGATGCTGGCCACCGGCAACTCCGCCGTGGCGGCGGTGGAGCGGTTGAAGGAGACGAACCCGAAGTCCATCCGCTTCGTCTGCCTCCTGGCCGCCCCCGAGGGCCTGGCGCAATTCCATGCCCACCACCCCGATGTGCCGGTCTACACCGCAGCCATCGACCGCCAGCTCAACGACCACGGCTACATCGTGCCGGGCCTGGGCGATGCGGGGGACCGGATTTTCGGGACGAAGTAGCGCGGGCGCAGGCCTGGTGCAGGTCGGCGCCGGGTCAGGAGGCCAGCTCAGCGGCCGAACAACTCCCGCGCCACCAGCTCCTTCATGATCTCCGTGGTGCCGCCGTAGACGCGCTGCACGCGGGCATCGGCCCAGGCACGGGCGATCGGGTACTCGCGCATGTAGCCGTAGCCGCCGAACAGTTGCACGCATTCGTCCAGCACCCGGAACTGCATCTCCGAGCACCAGAACTTGGCGATGGACGCGGTGGCGCTGTCCAGCGCCCCGGCCAGGTGGCGCTTGAGGCAGTCGTCCAGGAAGGCGCGAGCCACCCGGGTGTCGGCATGGGCTTGCGCCAGGCGGTGGCGCACGGTCTGCTTGTCCGACAGCGGCGCGCCGAAGGCTTGGCGTTGCATGAGGTGGTCGCGCGTCCAGATGACGGCCGACTCCATCGCCCCCACGGCGGCAATCGCCACCAGCAGACGCTCCTGCGGTAGCTGTTCCATGAGCTGGACAAAGCCGCGGCCTTCCTCACCCAGTAGGGCGTCGGCGGGCACGCGCAGGTCCTCGAAGAAGAGCTCGGAGGTGTCCTGGGCGTGCATGCCCATCTTCTCCAGCCGCCGCCCGCGGCCGAAGCCCGGCAGGTGCGTGTCCACCAGCAGCAGGCTCACGCCCTTGGCGCCGCGCGTGGGGTCGGTCTTGGCGGCCAGCACCAGCAGGTCGCACAACTGGCCGTTGGAGATGAAGATCTTCTGGCCGTTGATGCGGTAGCACGGACCTTCAGGGCCGTCCTCGCGTTCAGCCCGCGTGCGCATGCCCGCGACATCGCTGCCCGCGCCCGGCTCGGTCATGCCGATGGCCCCGATGATCTCGCCACGCGCCATGCTGGGCAGCCACTGGCGCTTCTGCGCCTCTGTGCCGTAGTGCACGAGGTAGGGCGCCACGATGTCGGAGTGCAGGTAGAAGATGGGCCCGGTGGCGCCGGCGCGTGAGAGTTCTTCCACCACGATGGCGCTGTAGCTGAAGTCCACGCCGGCGCCGCCGTACTCCTCGGGCACGGTCAAGCACAGCAGGCCGAGTTCACCGGCCCGTCGCCATAGCTCGCGCGGCACCTGGCCGTCGCGCTCCCATTGGGCGTGGTGGGGTGTGACCTCCTCTTCAACGAAGCGCCGCACGGTGGCGCGGAACTCCTGGTGCTCGGGCGTATCCAGGGGGGCGGTGGGGGGGTAGAGGGTGTCTAGGCTCATGAATGACGCTTCCATGTTTTGCGTGGCCAGATCAGGGCGACGATATCGCGTGAAGGGGCCGCAGGGGGACATGAGCGCAGGGGTGGGCCGCCGTTTGCCCAATCCAGTAGAGGTAGCCGGTCATGGGGCTACGCGCTCCAAACCCGCCTGCAGATGCCGCGTCATCACCCGGGCGATGGCCTGGGGGGTGCGGGGGCCGTCGGGGCGGTACCATTGGGGGACGTGGTTCAGGGCGCCGATGAGTTGCAGGCGCAGCAGGCGGCGGTCGGTGCCGCGCTTGAGCGGCAGGGTGTCGATCAGGGTGCGGAACGTGGCCTCGTAGCCGTTGCGCAGGGCGATCAACGCCTCATGGTGCTCGGGCGGAAAGTCATGCGGCAGCACCTGCACGAACACGCCGGCAAACGGGGCGTCGTCAGGCGCCTGCCCCACCATCATCTGCAGGTGGGCCGTGATGGCGCGCTGCAGCTGGTCCCAGGGGGTGCCCGGGGGCTCCAGCGCCGCCTGCACTGCCGCGCTCACCCGGCGCACACCCTCGGCGTACACGGCCAGCAACAGGTCGCCCTTGGAGGGGTAGTGGTAGTAGATGGAACCGGCCGTCATGCCCGTGGCCGCGGCGATGTCGCGCATCGTCGTGATGCCGTAGCCCTTCTGCCGAAACACCCGCGCCGCCGCCTCCAGCAACTGCGGCTGGCGGTTGTGGGCGCGGGTGCGGGTGCGGGGAGTCCTTGCGAGGTCTTCGACAGGCTCTGCCCGAGCGGGACGGGCAGGGGCGGGCCGGGCGCTCATCGGCGCATCGGCCCTCAGGCCTTGGCCGGCCCGAACGCGCCCATCAGCGCATCGATTGCGCTGTCAAAGGGCCGGGCAGCGGACACATCGGCAATGCGGCTCCAGTTCGCCGCGACGAACTCGGGAGTGATGTCGTCGGTGGGTGCATGCACGCCGAGACCCTCGACGATCTGCACGGTGGAGAAATAGCCCGCCCCGGCCGACAGGATGCAGCCGCTGAGCTCACAGGCTTCGCTGGCGAGCCAGGCCACGCCGGCGGCCACGCGCTCGGGCGATGCCTCGCCGATGAGTTGCGCCAGCGGCAGGCCTTCGGTCATGCGGGTGAGCGCCACGGGGGCGATGGTGTTGACCTTCACGCCAAAGCGCCCGCCTTCGTGCTTGAGCGTGTTCATCAGGCCCACCACCGCGAGCTTGGCCGCACCGTAGTTGCTCTGGCCGAAGTTGCCGTACAGGCCGGCGGCCGAGGTCGTCATCACGATACGGCCGTACTGCTGCGCTTGCATCACCGGCAACGCCGCGCGCGAGCACCAGGCCGAGCCCAGCAGGTGCACCCTCACCACGGCCTCGAAGTCCTCGGGTGCCATCTTGTGCAGCGTCTTGTCGCGCAGGATGCCGGCGTTGTTGATGAGCACGTCCAGGCGGCCGAAGCCCTGCGCGGCCGCGTCCACCAGGCGCTGCGCGCCTTCGGGCGTGGCGATGTCATCGAAGTTGGCGATCGCACGGCCGCCCGCGGCCTCGATCTCGGCCACCACGCGCCGGGCCGCGGCGTCATCACCGCCGGCGCCGTTGACGCTGCCGCCCAGGTCGTTCACCACGACTGCCGCACCGCGGCTGGCCAGCAGCAAGGCGTGGGCTCGGCCCAGGCCGCCGCCAGCGCCCGTGATCACCGCCACGCGGCCGTCGAAGCGGATCTGATCCATGGTCACTCTCTCGTCACGGTCTGGTCACTCGTTCATCGGCCTGGGCCCAGGGCATGAACCGCTCATCCCCGGCCGCTGTACAGGGCCTCGATCTCGGCCGCGTACTTCTGGCTGATGCTGCTGCGCTTGACCTTCATGGTGGCCGTGACTTCACCGTCGTCATGGTCCAGCTCCTTGGTCAGCAGGTGGAACTTGCGCACCTGCTGCACCTGGGGCATGCGGGCGTTGACACGGTCCACCTCTTCCTGCACGAGTGCGCGCACACGCTCGTGCTCGGCCAGGCTGCGGAAGTGCGTGTAGGCCAGGCCCTCGTCCTCAGCCCACTTGCCCACGGTGTCGTAGTCGATCTGGATCAGCGCGGCCACGAAGGGCCGGCGATCGGCCACCACGATGGCCTCCTTGAGGTAGGCGCTGAACTTCAGCGCGTTCTCGATCTCGCTGGGGGTGATGTTCTTGCCCCCGGCCGTGATCATGATGTCTTTCTTGCGGTCGACGATGCGGATCTCGTCGCCTTCGGGCCCGGGCACGGCCTGCGCCACGTCGCCCGTGTGCAGCCAGCCCTCGGCGTCCACGGCCTCGCGGGTGGCGGCCTCGTTGCGGTAGTAGCCCTGGAACACGGTGGGGCCGCGCACCAGCAGTTCGCCGTCGTCGGCGATGCGCAGCTCCACCCCAGGAACGGCCGAACCCACCGTGCCCACGGGCGAGGCGGCGCTGCGCTGCACCGTCACCACGCCCGCGGTCTCGGTCATGCCGTAGCCTTCGCGGATGGGCACGCCGAGCGCGCGGAAGAAGCGCAGCATGTCCGGCGCGATGGGGGCGGCGCCGGACAGGGCCATGCGGCAGCGCCGCAGGCCGATGAAGTTGGTGAGCGCGCGCAGCACCAGCAGGCTCCACGCGCCATGGGCCAGGCGCTGCGCGAGGCTCCAGCGCTCTCGCGGCACCTCCGCAAAGGGCTGCACCGCGGCCAGGGCACGGCGGTAGAGGGCAGCGCGCAGCCCGCCGGCCTCGCGGATCTTGATCTCGATGGAGGCGTGCAGCTTCTCCCAGATGCGGGGCACGCCCAGAAACAGCGTGGGCGCGATCTCGCGCAGGTCGGCCTGGATGGTGCGCAGGCTCTCGGCAAAGTTGACCACCGCGCCAGAGCGCAGCGGCAGGTAGACGGTGTAGATCTGCTCGGCCACGTGGCACAGCGGCAGGTACGAGACCATGGAGTCCGCCGGCGTGCAGCGGTAGATGGCGTCGGTGCCGGCGGCCATGGCGGCGATGTTGCCGTAGCTGATCATCGCGGCCTTGGGCCGGCCGGTGGAGCCGCTGGTGAAGATCATCAGCGCGGTGTCGTCCGGCGTCTGGGCGGCCAGGCGCTCGTCCACCAGGCGCGGGTGCTCGGCTTCGAAAGCGCTACCCAGCGCGCTGACTTCGTCGAAGGTGAGCAAGTTGTCCACCTGGTAGCGGCGCAGACCCTTGGGGTCGATGACCACCAGGTGCGTCAGCCGGGGCAGGCGCTCGCGCACCTCCAGCACCTTGTCCAGCTGCTCCTGGTCTTCGCACACCACGACGCTCGCGTCGCTGGCTTGCAGCAGGTACGCCACCTCGGCCGCTGGCGAGGTGGGGTAGATGCCCACCGTCACGGCGCCCACCAGCCCGCAGCCCAGCTGGGTGAACACCCATTCCTTGCGGTTCTCGCTGATGATGGCGCAGTGACCGCCCGGGGGCAGGCCCAGCTTGACCAGGCCGAGGCCGAAGTGGCGCGCGGCCTGCTCGTAGCCCGCCCAGGTGACGGGCTCCCAGATGCCGTAGTCCTTCTGGCGCAGCGCCACCTCGCGCGGGCGCGTGGCCGCCCAGTGGCGCAGCTGCTGCGGCAGCGTCAGGCGGTCCAGATCGGTGGCAGCCGTCATGACAGCCAGCGCTTGCGGCGCTTGTAATGCTTCACGTCGCGGAAGCTGGCCACGTCCTGGCCGCCTTCGCCATAGCCCAGGTAGAAACGCTGCACGTCGGCATCGTTCACCAGCTTCTCGGTGGGCCCGTCGATCACCACCTTGCCGCTTTCCATGATGTAGCCGTAGTGGGCGATGCCGAAGGCCGCCATGGCGTTCTGCTCCACCAGCAGCATGGCCACCCCTTGCTCGCGGTTGATGCGCGCGATGATCTCGAAGATGTCCTGCACCACCAGCGGTGCCAGGCCCAGCGAGGGTTCGTCCAGCAGCATCAGCGAGGGCTGGCCCAGCAAGGCGCGGCCGATGGCCAGCATCTGCTGCTCGCCGCCCGAGAGATAGCCCGCGCGCTGGCCCCGTCGTTCCTTCAGGCGCGGAAAGTACTCGTAGATGAGCGCGGTGTCGGCCTTGGCCTTGCCGCCTCCCGCGCCCGGCCGGCCGTCGAGTGCGAAGCTGGCGGCCACCAGGTTCTCGTCGACCGTCAGGTCCTCGAAGACATGACGGCCCTCGCGCACATGGGCGATGCCGCGCCGCGCCAGCAGGTGCGGCGCCACGTCGGTGATGGGCTCGCCACGCCAGCGGATGGCCCCGGCACGCACCTGCCCCACCTCCAGCGGCAGCAGGCCGGAGATGGCCTTGAGCGTGGTGGTCTTGCCCGCGCCGTTGCTGCCCAGCAGGGCCACGATGCGGCCCTCGGGCACGGCCAGCGACAGCCCGCGCAGCACCTGCACCGTGTGGTGGTAGACCACCTCGATGTTCTCCACCGACAGCGCGGGCGGCGAGGCGGCGGCGGGGATGTCGCTGGCGTGGGCGAGCACGGTGGAGAACCTCGGTGCGAGGGGCAGGAGGCTTCAGGTCGCCATGGAGATCCAGTCGCTGGCCGGCTGCAGCAGCTTGCTGCCCGCGTCGTAGCGGTAGATCCGGCCCATCGGGATCTGGTGGCTCGCCAGCGACACCGGCTTGCCCATGATGCCGCCGGTGTCCCAGTCGCGGATCGACTCCAGCGCGGCCTTCATGTTCGGCCCGGTCAGCGCCTGGCCAGCCTTCAGGCAGCGCTCCATCGTCTCGCAGAAGATCGAGCCGACCAGCCAGCCGTGGGTGTAGAACAGCGGCACGTAGCTCATCTGCGGCCGGGCCTTGGCGGCGAAGTCCTTGATGGCCTGCATGGACCGCGCGCCGGCGGTGTCGTAGCTGTAGCGGTAGGGCATCACGCCCATCCAGCCCTGGCCGGCCGCGCCCATCGCGTCGACGGTGGTCTTGTCCATGCTCCAGATGGTGCCCATGGAGGTGACGTTCATCCCCGCCTCGCGCATCTGCTTCATGAACTCGGGAATGGGCGCGAGCACGTAGCCATGGAAGATCACGTAGTCCGGGCGGGCCCGGCGCAACTTGGCCACCTCGGCCGAGACGTCCACCGCGCCGGGCTTGGTGACGATCTCCTGAACCAGCGGGATGCCCAGCTTCTGCGCATGTTTCTTGGCGCCGGCGATCGGATCGCGGCCGAACTCGGTGTCGCTGTAGACGATGGCCACGGCCGGCTTGCCCCCGGCCTTGGCCTGCGAGTTGATGTATTCGAGCTGGATCTCGATCATGGCCAGGTAGGTGGGGCCGGCCATGAAGTAGTAGGGCACCTTGGCCGGGTCGGCCAGATCGGAGGCGAACGAGGGGCTGCTGGTGATGGTGGTGCCCAGGCGGCTGACCTCGGCCGCCGCGGCCTTGGCCCAGGCGGTGGAGTCGCCGTAGAACACGGGCGGCTGGTGCGCGCCCATGATCTTCTTGAACACGGACATGGCCTGGTCCATCTTGTAGCCGGAGTCCTCGCCGATGTAGCGCAGCTTGCGTCCGGCCACGCCGCCGTTGGCGTTGCGCCACTCGCAGTAGTCGCCCAGGCCCTGGTGCAGGCCCACGCCGGCGAAGGCGAACACGCCGGTGATCGGCGGGGCCGCACCGACGACGAGGTCACCGCCCTGGGCCAGCGCCGCGCTCAGCGGCAGTGCCGACAGGCCGGCTGCACCCAGGCCGGCACCGACCAGGCGGCGGCGTGCGGGGCTGCGAAGGTCTTGTTCCATCTCGCTCATCGTGGGTCTCCTTGGGGAACGTGGGTTCAGGGTCACAGGTGAAAGAGTCGGTGCGCTGCGGTCCGGCGGGTGCCGGGCCGGTCAGGACCGGAAGGGCCAGAGGTGGAAGAAACGCCGGATCCGCCGCCAGACCTCCACCAGGCCGTGCGGCTCGAACACGAGAAAGCCGATGATCAGCAGGCCGAACACCACCTGCTGGATCGGCGACAGGATCTCGGTGGCGCGCGGCGTCCACTGCGCGGCGAAGGCCACGCCGCCGCGCAGCAACTCCGGCACCAGCGTCATGAACACGGCCCCGAGGATGGTGCCCAGCGTGCTGCCCAGCCCGCCCACGATGATGGCGGCGAGGTAGAAGATGGACAGCTGCAGCGTGAAGTATTCCGGTGTCATGGCACGGTAGAAGTAGCCCAGCAGCGCCCCGGCCACGCCGGCGTAGAACGCGCCGATGGCGAAGGCCATGAGCTTGTAGTGCAGCAGGTGGATGCCCAGCACCTCGGCCGAGATGTCCTTGTCGCGGATGGCGGTGAAGGCTCGGCCCACGCGGGTGCGGAACAGGTTGCGCGCACCGATCAGCATGACCACCGCACACCCGCCGATCAGCCAGGCCATGCGCGCGTCGGTGTTCAGCTCCAGACCGAACAGGCTGGCCGGCGGGACGTTGACGCCCTTGACCCCGCCCGTCACCGACTCCCACTCGCGGAAGACGTAGACCAGCAGGAACTGCATCGCCAGCGTGGCCACCGCCAGGTACAGACCCTTGATGCGCAGGCTGGGCAGGCCCACCACCACGCCCAGCGCGGCGGCCATCAGCCCGGCGGCGGGCAGGGTCACCACGAAGGGCACGCCGCGCTGGGCCAGCCAGGCCGCGGTGTAGCAGCCCACGCCCATGAAGGCCGCGTGGCCCAACGAGATCAGCCCGGCGCCGCCGGTCATGATGTTCAAGCCCGCCGCGGCGATGACGTGGATGCCCAGCACGCACATCAGCCCGACCAGGTAGCCGCCGCCCACCAGCGGGAAGGCCGCCAGTGCCACCAGCACCGCCACCAGCCAGGCGCGCTGCACCCGCGTGGGCCACAGCGCCTCGTCGTGGACGTAGCTCTCGCGGAAATCGTGGATGCGCATGGGGTTGAGGTTCGGTGGTGCCGCAGGAGGGGTGCGCGCCTACAGCCGCTCGATCTGACGGGTGCCGAACAACCCGTAGGGCCGCACGAGCAGGATCACCAGCACCACCACATACGGCACGATGTCGCGCACCTTGCCGCCCAGGTAGCCGGCCGTCAGGCTTTCCAGCAGCCCGACGATGAGGCCCGCCACGATCGCGCCGGCGATGCTGTCAAGCCCGCCCAGGATGATCACCGCCAACACCCCCAGTGCAGCCCCGCCGAGGGCCGGCGACAGGCTGGTCATGGAGGCCACGATCATCCCGGCCATCGCGCCCACCAGGCCCGCGTAGATCCAGGTCAGCCGCTGCATGGCGCGCACGTCGATGCCCAGCACGTAGGCGGTGACCGGGTCGCTGGCGGCCGCTCGCATCGCCACGCCCGTGCGCGAGCGGCGGAAATACAGCGTGAACAGCACGATCACCACCGCCGCCAGCACGAAGCTCCACAGCACCTGGCCGGGAATCATCACGTCGCCGATGAACAACGGCTTGCGTGGCAGCAGTTGCGGCATCTCGTAGTTGCGCCCGCCCCAGATGGCATCCACCCCGCCATGCAGGGCGCTGGCCAGGCCGATGGTGGCCATCAGCACCGAGATCACCGGCTGGCCCGACAGCGGCCGCAGGATGGCCCGCTCCACCAGCGCCGCGCACAGGGCCACCGCCGCCAGCGTGGCGGGCAGCGCCATCCACAGCGGCAGCCCCCACATCACGTGGGCGGTGTAGAGGAAGTAGGCCCCCAGCATCATGAACTCGCCCATGGCGAAGTTGATGACTCCCGTGCCCTTGTAGATGAGCACGAAGCCGAGCGCCACCAGCGCCAGCAAGCCGCCGGACAGCAACCCGATCGCCGAGAACTCGGCCAGCGCGATCCAGTCGAACCCGGTCACTTGACGGCCCTCCGCGTGGCTTCATCGCCCAGGTAGGCTCGAACCACCTCCGGGTTGGCGCGCACCTGCGCGGGCGTGCCCTGGCCGATCACCTGGCCGAAGTTCAGCACCACCACGTGGTGCGAGATGTCCATCACCAGGCCCATGTCGTGCTCGATCAGCAGCACGGTGATGCCGCGCTCCTCCTGGATGTCCAGGATGAAGCGCGCCATGTCCTCGGTCTCCTCGCGGTTCATGCCGGCCACGGGCTCGTCCAGCATCAGCACCTTGGGGCGCATGGCCAGGGCGCGGGCGAGTTCCACGCGCTTTTGCAGACCGTAGGCCAGGCCGGCCACGGGCAGGTGACGGATGTGGTCGATCTCGAGGAAGTCGATCACGTCGCGCTCGATCTCGCGGCGCAGCGCCACCTCCTCGCGCTGGGCGGGGCCGCGGTACCACAGCGCCGTCAGCGGGTTGGCGTTCAGCCGTGTGTGGCCGCCGAGCTTGATGTTGTCCAGCACCGACAGCCCCCGGAACAGCGCCACGTTCTGGAAGGTGCGCGCCAGCCCCAGGGCGGCGCGGCGGTCCGGGCGCACGCCGGTGAGGTCGCGCCCGTCCAGCAGGATGCGTCCGCGCTGCGGTCGGTAGAAGCCCGACAGCGTGTTGAACAGGCTCGTCTTGCCCGCGCCGTTGGGGCCGATGACGGCCGTGATCTCGCCGGGCATCACGTCCAGCGACACCCCGGCCAGCGCCTGGATGCCGCCAAACCCGAGGTAGACCCCCTCGGCGCGCAGCACGGGCGTGGCCTCGCCGGGGGCCTCGGTGGCATCCGGTGCCAGGCCTGCGGCGGGCGCGAGCGGCAGGGCGGTGGTGGTGGACATCGTCGTGCGGTGGCTGGAGGTCAGCCCGTATTCAAGCGTGCCGCACGCGAACCGGCAATGAGGTCATTCCCCGAAACACCAGCGAATTGATCCACGGTGGCGTCAGGGTCAAGGGCTCGATGGCGCGGAATCGCTGCAGCAGCGCCGGAAAGGCCACCTGGCCTTCGGTGCGTGCCAACGGAAAGCCCAGGCAGATGTGCAGGCCGAAGCCGAAGCTCAGGTGCGGCGGGCCGTCACGGTCCAGGTCCACGCGGTCGGGGTCGGGGTAGGCGCGCGGGTCGCGGTTGGCGGCGTTGAGCATGATGAACACGCGCTGGCCGGCCTGCAGCGTCTTGCCATGCAGCTCGTGCGTCTGGCTGACGACGCGCACCTGCGCCCCGGAGGGCCCGTCGTAGCGCAGCAGCTCTTCCACCGCATCGCTGGCCAAGCCCGGGTCAGCCTGCAGCCGCGCCATCTGGTCCGGGAAGCGCATCAGCGCCAGCATGCCGTTGGCGAGGTGGTTGGTGGTGGTCTCGTGCCCCGCGAACAGCAGCATGATGCAGGTGGCCACCAGCTCGTCTTCGCTGAGGCGGTCGCCGTCGTCGTCCTGCAGATGCACCAGCTCGCTCAGCAGGTCCTCGCGTGGCGCGCGGCGGCGGTCCTCGATCCGCTCACGGAAGAAGCCCGCCATCTCGCGCGTGGCAGCCTCGGCGGTGTCGTACTTCTCGGGCGAGGTGCGCGACGAGCCGATGAACAGTGCCATGTCGTCGCTCATGCGCTTGACGCGGGCCAGCTCCTGGCGCTCCACCCCCAGCATGGCCATGATCACCAGGCAGGGCAGCGGCCCGGCGAAGTCGGCGATGAAGTCGAACTCGGTGCGGCCGTCCAGCCCCTCCAGCAGCCACGCGGCGATGTCCTCCACCTGCGGCCGCATGCCGTGCATGGACTTGGCATGGAAGACGCGGCCGGTGAGGCGTCGCAGCCGGGTGTGGTCCGGCGGGTCCTTGAACACCATCCACTGCGACAGGTAGCGGATGATCTGCGCGATGCGCTCGGCCTCAGGTGAGGGTAGCGAGGCGAAGAAGGGCCGCAGCCGGTCCGACGACAGCCGCTCCTTGTCCAGGCACACGGCCTTGACGTCGTCGTAGCGTGTCAGCACCCAGCTGCGCAGCCGAGGGCTCCAGTGGCAGGGGTCGTGATCGCGCATCCGTGAAAACAGCGGGTACGGATCCGCCAGGGTCGCCGGGTCCTCGGGATGCCAGTCGATCGTGTCCGTCACCACGTGTCCACCTCCATGCTGCCGAGCCGGTGCGGCAGCGAGACCGCCCGCCGTGCCGTCGATGAGAGATGGGTGGCGGCGCCGTGGATGACCTTGTCCGACCACCCATCACCGAACGATTGTTTGTTTTTGTATGGCGCCTGCCTATACTGGTTTGCCCCAGTGCCGCGCCTGGCATGGCCGGCGCCGGATCGCTGGTAACCGACGGGCAGGAGACCTTTCGACATGAACGACGACGACATCATCCTCAGTTCGGGCGCGCGCACGCCCTTCGGCGACTTCGGCAAGTCCCTGCGGGACGTGCCGCTGCACCAGATGGGCGTGCACGTGGTGCAGGCCTGCCTGGCGCGGGCGGGGCTGGAAGCATCAAAGGTGGACCATCTGGTGTTCGGCAACACCGCGCCGGTGGACCATGACAGCCTGTTCGTCAGCCGCAAGATCGCCCTGCTGGCCGGCCTGCCCGAGGAGAGTTCCGCCCTCGGCGTGGTGCGCGCCTGCGGCACCGGCTCGCAGGCCATCGTGAGTGCGTCGCAGCAGATCGCTTCAGGCCACAGCCAGATCGCGGTGGCCGCGGGCGGCGAAAACTACTCGCGTGTGCCGTACCTCTCGCACAGCACACGCTGGGGCGCCGGGCGCGGGCCCACCACGCTGGTGGACGGCCTGGACTACATCTACCGCTGCCCCTTCACCAAGGAGCTGATGGGCGACACGGCCGAAAACCTGACCGCGCGCTTCGGCTACCGGCGCGCGGACATGGACGCCTGGGGCCTGATGAGCCAGCAACGCGCCGGCGCGGGGCGTGACAGCGGCTTTCTGGCGCGGCAGATCGCGCCCATCGACGTGCCGGACCCGGGCGCTCGCAAGGGTGCCAATGGCCAGCCTGCCACTCGGCGGTTCGAGCACGACGAGTTCCCCCGCCCGCAGCTCACGGCCGAGAAGCTGGCCTCGCTCAAGCCTGCCTTCCGCCACGACGGCCAGGGCCAGGTGA
>Ga0169931_10011258_pt1 | contig 12625 bp, 6 predicted proteins | sample Kivu_15m_20L_FD_129675 | JGI IMG/M metagenome (GOLD analysis project Ga0169931, IMG submission 129675) | Freshwater microbial communities from Lake Kivu, Western Province, Rwanda to study Microbial Dark Matter (Phase II) - Kivu_15m_20L... | ecosystem: Environmental > Aquatic > Freshwater > Lake ...
CATTAAGATTATTAAATAAAAAAATAAACTAGCTAATAAACAGAAGATATAAATATTTACTAATGTCCTTGTTGTAAAAATTTGATTATAAATGAACCTAATAATCTTTTTAATAATAAAAAAGGTGTTAAAAAGATATGCAATTCCTGCATTATAAAGTAGGCTAACCCTGAAAAATCTATAAAAGATAAATAATTATTTTAATTGATTTAAGATTTATTGTAAAAAAATTAGCTTGTACGAATTAAAAAATATGGACAGCTAAGCGATAGGCATCAAAAATAACATATATACTTAATAATAATGAATAAAAATACGGGATAACTAGGATTCGCAATTACTGTTTTCAGTCAAGATTAGTTATCCACATTTAAGCTATAGGCAGATTATCAAACTATCTTGTAAATGTAAACAGATGATTTTGATTACTCCGGATTAAACTATCAAAATATAACGGAAAAAATTAAGAAAAACAAAGCGGTAAATTAGCTTGTTTATTAATGGTTTCCAAACAAAAATCCGTAAAAGCTTTTAAAAAAGATGTAAATATAACATGGCTTTAAACAACTAATAGAAAATATTTAAAAAAATATTTCACATTTTTTAACTTTCCGTAGACAAAAAAGACTGATAAAATCCATAAAAGGGAAGCACTAAGCCATTGATCTTAGTTAAAAAAGTTAATTTTAAAAAGCATTTGCATCAATAATAAAAGATCTTGAAATTAATAATAATTAACTAACTCAAGTAAAATATAAAAAGATTAAAAAAATAAATTTATAGAGTATAAAAAGAATATAGGCACAGGGTTTAGCTGCGAAAGAAATTCCCTAATGGGCTATTAATATACCTAATCTTCAAACACTAAATTTAGCGAGTAATAAAATGGTTTCTCTACAACTATAAGATTCACAAAATAAAAAGCTAACTACTTTAAGTTTAGGTGCAAATTTTATAACTGAAGTAAAGGTTAGTAATATGTAGAGCCTCTAGTAGCTTAATCTAAGAGATAATCCTTTAAAAATACTATGTATCAAGAATTTGCCTGCACTTAATAATATTATTTTAGCACGCAACAAAGCAATTACTAGTATTTAATTAGAAAATTTAGCATCTCTTACTTAATTAAGTATTTAAAAATAATAGGTATAAAGTTATCTTTAAACAATCAAATTAAATAATATGCCTAAACTAAATTAAGCTACATTAAATTTTTTAAAACTTATCGATGTATAATTTACTAACTTACCAAATTTAGCTTAACTAAATGTCTTGTAATAGATGAATAATCTTTCTTAGTTAAAAAGTTTAAAAATAAATGGCAATTAGATTTCTTAATTTGCATTAAATAATAATTCATCTTTGTAGTATCTGTCATTAGATTAAAATAAGATAAAAAAAGTATAATTTTAAAATATCCCAGTACTTAAAGAATTGAGTCTCAGAAATAATTATTTATCTTAAATATAGTTACCTGAAATGCAAAATTTAAAAATATTAAATATTTAGTCTAACAAACTCACTTAAGTCAATTTTAGCAATTTCACTGCCCTTTAATAACTAAATATCAGCAAAAATAAAGTTTCTTAAGTAAATTTATCTGTTCTGCCAGCTCTCAAACGCTTAAATTTGTAATAAAATAGATTAGAAACTATTGAACTTAGCAAACTCGATTTTCTCTTATAACTAAATTTAAGTATGAATAGTCTAAACTAAGTTAAATTATCTTAAATGCCAAATTTGCAAAAGCTATTTTTACAAAATAATAAAATGACGAATGCAAATTTTAATCACCTAAGTACACTAAAAGAACTTGATATAAGCAAAAATCAACTCACCAATATTTAACTGCCTAACTTTTCTGCTTCGCTAGAAAAACTTTGCTTGAATAATAATAAACTAACTCAAATAGATTTAAAAAATCTATAATATTTATAGTAATTTGATCTAAGCTGCAATCAAATCACTCAAGTTGAAGTAGATAATTTAAAATACATTAAAAAACTGTACTTAAATCATAATCAGTTGACTGAAATTAGCTTGAATAATCTTAAAACTCTTATTGAAATCAACATCAGCGGGAACATTTTATCCTAATTTTAATTATCCGACATGAAAGATCTGTAATCTCTCTATTTGCAATCAAATAAATTATCTAAAATAAAATTAAGTAATCTTCCAGTGCTGGTTAATCTTAATTTAACAAGAAATTCTGATAATGTAAGCGTTTAACTAGTTTAACTTAAGTCTCTTTAAATTTTGAACCTTTAAGATTGTAGTGTGACTCAAGCAGTTATTAATAAGTTGTCAGCTTTAAAAACTCTCAATCTTAGTTAGAATCTTCTTCCTTCAGTTGAACTATCTTAGCTCAAAGCTCTATAAATCTTGAATCTAGGTACTAACAAACTAACAAAATTATAACTTAAAAACTTTGGATCTTTAAAAAAATTGAATATTTAAAACAATTTACTTTAAACGGTGGATTTAAGTTAAGCTGCTTCTTTGAAATAATTGAATATTCAAGGGAATCAATTAAGCTAACTAAATTTGTCTAATTTATAATTACTTTCTTAAGTGAAAATGCAAAGAAATAGTCAAATAATTAAATCACTAACGCTTCCAAGCCGACTTTAAGTGTTATCTATAGACTATCAAAATATTGATTCTTACGATTTTTATTAATTGAAAAAATTGACAACAATAGCCATTTACAAGTCTTAGGAATCTAAAGGACGCTAAAAATATAAAAGTTTGAAACCAGAAACAAAAATAGTTTACGCTGATTGAAAATGATTCAAACCTTTTATTAAATATATTAAGCTTTATTATGTATTTAAGTACCATATATAATCTCATATCTAATCTAATCAAGCTGATCATATTTGAATATTCAATCTAGTAAACTTGATGGGAAATGGAGTCAAAAAAATCAATATTCAAAAGTGGAGGTGTCTGCCACTTTAGTTTATTTCTCCTTCATCTCCATAGAGACTTACAAACGAGTTTTTTCTCCTTGTCATTCCATGCATGCGAGTCTCCACATCTTTGAAATCGACCAGAAGTCTCCAGAACTACAGCGAGTTCTGTGAGATGACTCCGCTGTCCATGATCTTTCCCATAAAGTATGAATGCTCGGCTGGGAGGGTCTAACTTTGCTCCTGGATGGATTCATGAAGCTCAGGTCTGGACTCAACCGGTTCAGGTTTTGAGTCTTTTTCGTTGTCTGAGTGTTCAGAAGGATCTTCTGATTCCTTTTTCATCTTTATGAAGTATTTTTGAGCATGTGAGCGGATTTGGGCTCCATTGCGAGTCGCAACAAGAATTTAAATATTCTTCCAGTCTTTTCCGTAAAGTCTGAGACCTAAGTAATTGGGAGGGTTACCTTCAAGGAATCTGTGATGTTCTTGACGAGTCCAGCGACCGTTGGTTCGGTTATCGCGTTGCTAGATGGACATAGGTGGATCTTTCTAATAGAATTTAAATATACAAAATTCAAATCAAAATTGGTGTTATAATTGTACATCATCATACCATACTAACATACTTCATAATTAAATACTACAAAATTCGATCTTTCGCTTTGAATCAAAATAAAAAGAGATTTTTGCTTATCATTCATTACTCATCAATGTTTTTATAGAATTTTTAAGACTCAAAAAAAAATATTTTTCAGAAATTTATGAAGATTATTAAATATTTTTTGATCAAAAGTCATACTTGAAGCCCATGCTTGTCGAAGAAGGACCTCTTCTAGGATCTTGAACTCTTTAAGCTAACCTTTGAAGATAAATCTATTCAAGTTAGTTTTTGCCTCTTCTTCTTGAACCTCTGCGACGACGACCTCTTACCCTAAGATATTCATCTTCGTCTCCCATGTATAGCTTAATGTCACCTTGCTCGACGGGGTACATAGTTCTTCTTTCTCTAGGAATTTCTCTTTAATTTAGCTACTACTCGAATATGTCAACTATTTAAGGTCGTTGCTGATTGGAATATTCTCTGGCTGGTTTTTATCTTTTTTTATCAATTTGTAGACGGAATTAGTTAGAACGCTACTCTTCTTTCATTTTATTGTAGTATTTTTATTAATTTAATCTATTTTGACTGTATTGCTGTTTCAGTCGATTCTGTTTTTGTTCTTTTGGTATATCGAAATTGTATTTATCATTTATTTTTTGGTCTGACTATTATTCATTTGTTATATCGAAGTTGTATTCGTCTCTCATTCTATTGTAATTGTTGTTAAAATTGTCGAAATTGTTTAAATTTTTAGGATAATCGCTGTTTACATTACCGTTATTATTGAGATTGATATTATTAGGATTATTTTTATCTTTTTTCTGCTTATTTTTTCTTCTTTTTTCAAGCATTTTCCTTCCCTCTTACCTGAGTCTATTTTCCTGAGCTTTTCTATCCTAACTTGTAAATCTGGCATCAAACTAATTTTGAGTATTTTCCCTTTTTTCTTTTTTTCTTCTATCTTTTTTCTTTTTCGCCTGAATCTCTTGCAATTATTCGCTTTATTATATCTTTTATAACTATTTTTGAAGCTATCTGGTGTCAATTGTATTAAAGATTTGTTTGGCTATATTTTGACGATGGGAAATGATGTTGTTCCATTGTTATCTGCGCTATCGATATTAAAGTAACGAACGATTATCATCGATTTGTTATATGTTTTAGGTGCCAAAGGCTTATCTACGCTGCTACTATAGCTAACCTTATTCTTAAGACTAGTTTCCTTCGATGGCTTGCTTTTGAAGCTACACAGCAGTCAAGAAATCTTACTAGTCATACTTGAGGACTTAATAGTACTAAGCTTATTCTTCTTGAATCGGCTAAAAAATGTTTATTATTGATTTAGGATGAGGATGTTTTCGAGGCTTGCTTTTCGGTGAAAAAATGTCACTTGCAGAGTTTGCTTAAAGGTTATCTAACTATTATTTATGCTTATTTGCCTGAGTTATGTCACTTGCCTATTCGAAAAGTAACTCTTACATTGAGTAAGGATCAGCTTTTGTGAAAATAAATTTCCCTCCAGTTGTGCTAACAAATTTTTAACCTTAAAGTAAGCCTTCTTCTTGTTTCCGGTACTACTCTTCAAGCTTATTTAGGCTCTAGTTGTTGACTTTTTACAGATAACGCATAGTCTAAATGAATTATGTTTATTAGAAGTAATCTTAACTTTTATAGATGTCGAAAAGACTAAACAAAACACTCATGATATTGACTACTAGCACTTATAAAGCAGTGTAGAAGAGTTGATCTTTGTATCTTTTGCTATAAGCTAAGTAAAAACTGGCTCCTATGATGGGTGCTTACGCTAGAAGAAGGCAACCTAAGGTGACTAAGGTTGACGCTGTGAAGACACTGCTGTGTTTTTTGGCAGCTAGAGAAAAATGCATGGAATTAAAAAGTTTGCTGTATATTATTCTGAAAAATTTACAGTGGCTGAAGAGCGATACCCATCTAACGATTACAAAGAAGGTATGATTCATATTAATATCTTGCCATTTTCTAACGAATTAGTCTGACTCAAGTCTAGGTAGTGCAAGTTTAAAGTGCAATATGTTGAATACAACAACTGCGATGATTCCTATGATTGCGACTGCTGTTGGGAAAGCATAGTTTATATCAGTTTAAAGGAATTCAGCGTTGAGAAGTGATAGAAGATAGAACCATATAATGAGCTAAAGACATCCACTAAAGGAAGCCAAAACTGTGATGACTGATGTAGTTTTAGCGCAGATTTTGATTACAACTACTAAAAATATTATTACGATGTATGAGATGAGAATTGGGAAGAAATTTATTTTAGAAAGAAGTCCATCTTAGCATTTTTGTGTCAGTTGGTCTGAATAGAAACCTACTGGACACGTCTGTACACAAGTGTAAGAATAGAAAAAGTATCCAAGAGTGCATACTAGGCAGTTATCAGGGCTATCTTTGCAGCTGGAACACTGAGAACTGCATGGGGTACAGGTCTGACTGACGACTATAGGACTGCTTGGAGGACAAGAGTTGACACAGTTGCCCTGATATGCGAAGAAATTAGCCATACATGTTGTGCATTTAACACTTGAAACACAGACTACGCAGTTAGATGGACAAGCTATACAGCTGGTGTTGGTAGTCAAGTATCCTACATTCGGACATTATTTGACACAAGTACTATTTAAAAGCGAGTAATTAGCGATACATGTTGAACAAGAAAAGGCACCACTTAGACATGTAGCACACGGCTGAACACAAGTGGTGCATGTTCCCTGGAAAGGATAGGTAGGCTAGGGGCATTAGTTGTAGCAACTGTTAAGGTAAAAAAAGAAACTAGAGGTACATGAGGTGCAGTTAGTAGAAATGTCAGAACAGGTTTGGCATGTACTGCTGCATATTTGACATTGAAGAGTACCTGAAGGTAAAAAATATCCGCCTGGACATATTCTAAGGCATTGAGTAACATTGAAAGTGTAAAAATTAGGAAGACAAGAAGTGCATACTAGGGCTGAGGTGCAAAATCTACAAGGAGAAATGCAGGGTTGACACAATCTGTTGCCATCTACGTAGAAACCTATAGGGCAAACTGTGAGGCAAGTACCATTATAAAGAATAAGGCTGTCGGTACAGCTTTGACAGTAGTTTACAGCTCCAACACAAGTAAGACAGTTTCCAGCACATAATGAGCAAAATCCGTTGACAGCAGTGTAGTCAGATGGACACGTGAATTTGCAAGAGTTGTCAGGATTAAGAGCATATGGTGCTTTACAAGTGATACAATAGGTGCTGTTTGTGCAATTAAAACAGTTGTTTATGCATAATCTACATTGATTGCTCTATCCGTAGTACGTATTCGGGCATATCTAAAGACAGGTGGTGCCTGAAAGGAAAAATGGATTGTTGCATGAAGAGCAGGTAGTCGGATTATTGAGGCAGTTGGAACAGATTGCTGAGTCACATGGTAGACACTTGCTTTAATTGACTGTTGCGTAGTAAGTTGGTGGGCATACGCTCAGACATGTTGAGTTGAGTGAAAAATGATAGATTCGGGTCGTATAAGGTGTAGGTAGGCATGAGGTGCATTAAGAAGGAGTAGTAGTGCAGCCCTTACAAGGTGATTGACAATAAACGCTGAGAGTGAGACTTGATGATGATGCTATCGGTGATGAATCGTATAAAAGACGAATATCAAAAGTTGTTGTATTGGTAAAAAATATCGCATTAGCTGTAAAGGAAATATTTAAGCTGCTTGGTAAAGATGTAAAACCAGCGATGGAAAGATCTCTAGATGAGATGATATTGCAAGTGGATGTGACAGTTGTGCTACAACTTGAACTAGTAAGAGTCAGTTCTGAGGGAACAGTTACTAAAAGGAGAAGTAGTGAGGGATTTGGAGGCGATGCTGTGAATGGAGTTGCTACTCTTATATTTACCACAGATGGGGAGAGAACTGCTAGCTGATTTGATGGGGTGTAAGAAGCGGTGAGTACACTGGGTAAAAGAGTGCTGCTGGCGTTAGATTGTTAAACGAAGTAAAGAGTAGCAGATGCAGTTGTGGTCCTAAAAGAGAATGAAGATGATGTTACGAACCAGTTGTTTTTGAAATTACTTACTGATATTGTCAGAGAAGCTGGGATTGTACCAGTTATGGTGACCTGGAGGGTGCTGCCTGAACGTGTGCATGATGTAGAGAGACCTGTAGTAGGACTTGAGCAAACAAAACCAGACTAAAGTGTCACAGTAGAAGGTATTGTTATAAGCAATCGACTACCAGAAGCATAACTTTGTTTGAGAGAGAATGTAAAATCATACGAAGTAAGCGCATTTACAGTCCTGGTAGCAGGCGTTGCTGACGAAAAAATCATTTAAGCCGGAGTGGTCATGGTTACAGCTAACCCTGAAGGGAAGGACTCCATCAGCAGATTATTGTGAAAAGTTTAAAGAAGTAGAGATTGAGTGGGCTATGTGGATCGTGGACTGATGAGATTGTTTATTCTTGCAGTGAAAGTAGTCGCAGATGAAAGAGTGGTGGGGAAACAGGAAGTTAGACGAAAAGAAAGTGCGGAAATTTGGGTCATTGTGCAGGCAGGGATGGCGACATTGTTTATCGAAAAAGAGCCAAGTTATGGAACCGGTGAGGCGGGTGCTGGAAACGAAGCTGTGGGAAAAGTGATGACAAAGGTGGCGCCTGCAGGTAAGGAATGTCTATTCTGCGCAGTGATTGTGTATGTTGTAGTAGCAGCTACAACAAAACTGCTAGGTGTTACTGAAGCTGATAGTAGCGTATCAGCGATAGCAGAGATCGTTAGATTGGTGGCTAGATTAGCAGAAGGAGTTGAAGTGTTATAGTAGTAGGTTGTAATTCCAAAAGAAGAACTAGTTGTGGTCGTCGCAGGGTTGATTACATTATTGATAGTTATCGTGAGAGTAGCTGCAGATGGTACTGCACTGCTGAGAGTGACTCTAAGTGCAGAATTATTCAAAAAAGCACAAGTTCCCTAAGCATTCGAGCATGTAGTAGTTCCATCTGTTGTTACTTGTGATGGCAGTGTGACTACGATCAAGGAATTAACAATAAGTACGGTAGGGTTAGTGAAGCTAAGCGTGTAGGTATTTTTAGCGTTAATGAAAAGATCAGTTGCACTTATAAGTGCTGTTACTATTGATTGAGGTGTAAAAGTGTATGTTCTTGTAATTGTATCGACCAGATAGAAAACACTACTGACTCTGTTTTATGTTGTAAATGTTACGCTAAGTGGGAAATTTCCATATGGCGGGTTAGTTACTGTGAAGCTGGCCATAAAAAGAGAGCTAAATACACTTGTAGAGTTAGTCAAATCGTTAAGAAGAAGCTATCCTGGGGTCGATGCGCTTATTTTTTGTGTTGTTTGCTGATTTGATGTTTGGTAGGTATATGAGATTCCGAGGTCAGTTGGGTATCGTATTCTAAGAAAACTTATACTTGAAACTGGATTTGCCAAGTTGAGCAGCAGAGAGATGGCTCCACTATTGCCTACTGTAAGTGAGGCAGGTGTAAAAGTTGCTCCGTTAAACTGTCCGGCCTCAGTGACCTGAAAACTTCCACTACAGCTAGCATAGCTATTAGACGCTGAAGTTAGAATACTGATCGAGAAGGTTGACGGCAGAGTTGAGGCTGGATTACGCCCTTGCTGAAGCAATATAGATGCTGTTAGGTTTGCAGCTCTCGCCGGTATGTTGTTGTACGTAAGTAAGTCGTTGAGACGAGTTGATGTGGGCACGAGAACTGTGCATTGCCCTGCGCATATACTGGCTGCATTAGCACCAGAAATAAAGTTTGTAAGAGAATATGTGCTCCAAGCTGGCAGAGTGATCTGTAAGATAGAATTTGCAGAAATTTCTACAGATGGCGTGTAATAAAGTGTAAAATTTACAGGATTTTGACCGACTCGAGTACCCGTTGTTGCGATGTTGCAAATTATACTGGCGACAGCTATAGTGACCAACGCACTATTGGTCCCTAGCTGAGTATTAGTTCCAGTCTGAAAATACGCAAGACTGACTGTAAAGCTTCCTGCATACAGAGCGGTGTTCGTATTGAAGCTGACATTCATACTTGTGACTAGAACTCCGGTGCTGAAATTAGTAAAAACGATCTGTGAAGCTGTAAAAGTGCAGATAGGAAATATGGTATCTGCTACACCATTTATAGCTATTTTGCAGTTTGTGGCTTGAGTGAGCGCGAATCCTGTTGGAAAGTTTAGAGAGAGATCGTAGTTTGCAGTGAAGGATGAGATTGCGTTGACACGGATTGAGTAGAGTGCGGATGGTGTTCGGGCAGTGTTAGGCAGCACAGACAAAGACTATACTGCCATACTTATTTGTGGGAAAACGAAAGGAAGAAGCAAACAGAGTAGGAGGAGCAGTTTCATTGCTCGTATCATTATAATTGTGAGTTTAAATATGTAGTCATCAATCAGTTTTATAAAAAAATGAAAACCTCAAGACTTATGAGTTTTCTTTATATGCCCTTGAATTTGATATGAAATCTTATCGTAAAAATTTCAAATTACATAAAAAAAATTAAAATTATGCACACACTATATAGTTTTCAATCTGACTATAAGAGCGTCTATCCTTGTTGATAGACCAAACCTATAAATTTTTATTTCTACTAATAACATATGTAGGATCCTCTCCCTCCAAATAGATCTCCTTCTCCAGCTTCCTCCAGTTCCCCTCGCTCCTCAATCTCCAGCTCTCCCTCCAAATAGGAAAATCAAAATCCTTCAGCTCCAGGCGGCGGTGAGGAAAAGAAGATCGTGAGGTACAAATATGTAGTTGTGTATCCATCAAGTGTTGTCGTATCTGTAAGCACACTGACAAGTCAAAGAAGGCTTGTGTATGTGTGGTGCCCTTATCTCAGCGCAGATCATAGATTGGTCCGAACGGATGTCGAAATTGTGGCTGCAAGGGCTGTTCAAGATAGGACTACGCCCTCAAAGGCGAAGATCCTGTCTATTACCCAGGTGAAAAGAAGACAACTTCACAAAATAACCAACATGCTCAGCATCAGCATTCCCATTCCAATAATCAGCAATCTCGTCGCGATGATCGTCGTCCCTAGCGTCCATCCCGATCACGTTCTGTCGATCGTCGCAATCCTAATCGCAACAGTCCCCGTCGTCGTAGATATTCATCATCTCGCTCATTATCCCCAGAAATCATCGACACTGTGAGCATGCGCTTCAATAACTTCGACAGATCCAGTAGCTAACTCTTTATTTAGTCCTTGGAAATCTTATCATAAGAGAGTTTGGTTTGGACCCTGCTATGCTGGGCTTTGGAGTGCCCCAGAGATCGCAGAGCTATATCTTTGGAAAACCTAGATGATCAGAAGTCCATATTAAAAAAATATTTAAGCACTCCTATCAATTAAACTAAAATTATCAACTTTTATCATTTAAAAATGATAAAAATTCGAATTCAGCACGCATCTTTTTGTCTTTATTTTATTTATAGTTTTTTCTAATAAAGATATTTTATAAAATCAAAGCGTTCTGACACAATGTAAGCAGATTCTGACCCATCTGTAGGCAATACAATAAATAACTTTAAGTTTCTTGAGCAAAAAGGTAGTGGAATTTCAGGTGAAGTATTCAAATGCGAAGATTTACGAGACAAATCTATCATTGCAATTAAAGTTATTTCAAAAAAAGTAATAAAAGGCATGCCTTTGCTCGAGAAATCGATAGCGAGAGAGGTAGAAATACTGAAAAAATGCAACAATCATAATGTCATCAGATTTGTCGACTATTTCCTAACTGACAGATACCATATGATAGTAATTTAGTACTGCAATGGAGGTAATCTGTCAAAATATCTCGAAAAAAAGGGAAAGTTACCTGAAGAATAAGCGACTAGATATTTAAAGCAGATTCTTAATGGCTTCAAAGGACTTCGTTAGATTTAGGTTGCTCATAGAGATTTTAAACTGTAAAATGTTCTTTTGCACAATGGTGAATGCAAGATAGCAGATCTTGGTTTGGCTAAAAATATTGCACAGACTGCAGTTGGAACTACAGGAGTCGGTAGTCTATACTATATGGCGCCTTAGATACTTGAAGGTAAGGAAGAATATGGACCAAAAGTAGATATATGGTCGATTGGAGTGGCCTACTACTAACTACTGCATGGATAGTGGCCATTTATTGGAGGACTTACAAAACCTGCTATGCTTTTAATCATAAAAAATCAATAAGTTCCCTAGTTCGAGGGAGCAAAAATTTCATAAAATGCTCGTGACTTCATATTAAAATGTTTGGTCTATGATCCGAAAAAGAGAGCAACCTGGCAAGAGGTCTACTAACATCCTTTATTAGCTTAAGATAAGGCATTAACCCCGAAAGATTTATAAATTTCAAACAAAGAAGCAGAAAGATTAATAAAAGAGCAAAAATAGTATTTATCAAATTTGAAACTAGGTACGTAAAGAAATATAAAGAGTCGTCTTAAAAAGGGTAAAGATTATGCATTTTCATATTATAAGCCAGTTGGAAAAATATCACAAAACTAAACCTAAGTAATCTAGTAAACATTTAGATGATAGCTCGATTGGAAACTAAGGGTGCTTGCATCTCTCGAAGGCTTCATGGTTCAGCCTGAAACAACTAGAATTAAGTAATTTAATTAAGATTTAGGGAGCAACTTGATAAAACCAGATGGGTGCATGTATCTCTCGAAGGCGTAGTGGCCTAGCCTCACTACACTAGACCTAGGTAATCTAGTAAAAATTTAGACGAAAACTAGATCAGAAATGATGGGTGCTTGCATCTCTCGATGGCGTAGTGGCCCAGCCTCACTAGACTATACCTAAGTAATCCAGTAAACATTTAGATCGCAACTCGATCGGCAATGATGGGTGCTTGCATCTCTCGAAGGCGCAGTGGCCCAGTCTAACTACACTAAACCTATGTAATCCAGTAAACATTTAGACAACAACTTGATCGGAGCAGATGGATGCATGCATCTCTCGAAGGCGCAGTGGCCCAACCTCACTCATCTAGACCTATGTAATCCAGTAAACATTTAGAAAGCAACTCAATCGATACTCAAAAACGATAGGTTCTTAAACAAAAATTCAATCAAAAAG
>Ga0169931_10011259_pt1 | contig 12624 bp, 13 predicted proteins | sample Kivu_15m_20L_FD_129675 | JGI IMG/M metagenome (GOLD analysis project Ga0169931, IMG submission 129675) | Freshwater microbial communities from Lake Kivu, Western Province, Rwanda to study Microbial Dark Matter (Phase II) - Kivu_15m_20L... | ecosystem: Environmental > Aquatic > Freshwater > Lake...
CCATTCTCGAACTCCATATTCCTCCAGGCCAGGACGATCCTTAGCTGACATCCCCTGACGCACTTTCCCTGAACCTACCACAACTCCAAGCGAAGATCCAAGCTCACAAGCTACGCCTCATTTCGAATGTCCTGCACTTAAGGTGCACCTCCTGCCAGCGAGTTAATTATAGAGTTATCCGTCAGCCATTTTTAACACCATTTCTACGATTTTTCTTGACGCATCACGTTTCATGCAGATAAATAGCTATTAGTCAGTCATACAGTACGTACTGTAGTTGGGCCTTGGGCCCAATAAAAACATATTCGTAACTTTTGCAATCATGTATCGCACAGTAATAATAGTGACTCACTGTGCACTGTGGCAAGTGGCAAAACGTACATGCACCAGTAATAATGCGTTCAATGTTCAATAATCCAGTACTCCATCACAGCCATGGGGTTTCGATTAGTTTTATGATTACAGCTTATCACCTTCCTCCTAGCATGGTAACCATTATATTCTTGAATTTGAGCTACTTCAGTTATCGTCATGAGTAAATCTCCCGAAAACTAATAGTACATCACGCTTACGACGCATTCGATCGCCTTCCTTTTCATCGCCTACTTATGTTATCATTAAACCCATAGAATGTGCGGTACATCTATTGACACTTGTCTTTATGAATAACTTATTACTTAATTATAGTTGCCGATATTCTCTAAGACCCTAATAGAGTGATGTATTGCTACGGTATGGGTATTTAATGCTTTACGGCCATCGTATAGCCAGAGTCCATAAAAAGGTGGGTTAATGATACAGAGACGCGAACAATAAAATATGAAGTTTACGTTGACAACTGAATGACATGTATCGATGAATCCAAAGTAACAATGCTTAAATCATGAGGCTTTCGTGCCTAGTGATCTATCATCGTGTAAAACTCAAAAACGATAGTAAATATACTATTTTATATATATATTTAATCGTTTTTCCCTTTAAAGCCTTCCTCACTCAGTGGATCAATAGGACTCTTTCTGTCTATGATATCAAAGATCCTATGAGTCGCAGCCTCAACTTCTTTCTTATCCAATGCACCAATGGACGAGGAACCGATCCCAAACAACGAGAGGATTAAGGCGAACATAGAAATTAAAAAGTTTTGGAACGAGTAGATGTGCGGGAATTCAATCAATAGGTATCCTCTAGGAAAATATCAATGCGTGCACATGTGAGAATGAGTGTGTAGCCTTTGAAAACAGTAGTCCTACTAGAAAAGTGTAATAGATGTGCTTACCCCCACACTAAGGCTACTGCATTCACCACTGCTGAATTAAAATCCCAAAGCCACTGGTCGATCCAGATTTTAAACTAGATAAAAATTGCTTGCCTTCTTCTTTTTCAATTACTGCTTGAAATTGAGCATATCTATCCCGCTCAAGATTGAGCGAAGCAATTGTTTTTATGTTGAGCAAGGTCTCCATAGCAATCCCTCCAGGACTGTTGCTGTCATTGGAGAGAACGTTCTTACCCAAATCAGTTCCGAACATAGATCTCATACGAATCTTTGCGGCAATAGCCAAGCTTTGAGAGAATAAAAGTTTATGTTGGATAAATGATATTTGTTGACTGTTCAACTTCCAAATACTGAAAAAATGACTTACATAGGAGCAAGACCAAATAAGATAAGAGCGACCGGCCACATAAAAGCCAGGGAAACAATTATTCCAGTTAATACGGCAGTGATATTCATAATGAGAATACGAAGAGGCTGTCCTGTTAAGCCGTGTACTTTAGAGGTGTCATCTTGAAGTTGAGATGTGACACTACCAACTGAGCGCTTGTCAAAGTAAGAAAGATCTTGTCGGCAAAGTGAGGAAAACCGAGATCCCGCATTCTTTTATTCAAACCCTCAGAAGCCGAACCGAAGCCTACGTAGACCATCGTCCAACCTACAAAGCATGCGATGACAATGGCAAGCCAACCAGCAGCGAGTTTGTAAGACATTATTTGCATGTCGTGAGCCACTTGATTCCAATACATTGCGCAATATCCAGGTGGGCGAACATTGCCATCGCAGGGCAGAACAGGCCGGAATAAAAGTTGAATCAATAGTCCAAACAGTACACCCTAGTAATTTAGGTATATGCTCATGAGAAAAAAGTGATCGACTCATTCTGCTTTGACGTTTCAGTGCCGTACGTACCCACGCTGGATATGCTCCTCCAGCAATAATCGAGCCGATTGCACCTAAGGAGTCAAAGTGTATTAATGAAGGATGAAAAATGATTAAGCACAAATGAAGAAAGGTATGATTACTATAATCGCAATAAAATACGCACCCATAGCAAGTGATTTCCAATCCTTTAGGGCCATCGCACGTGCTCTTGAAAAGTCCCCTCCTGTGTCCCTGACTTGTGCATCCTCTACGATGTCTTGGATGGCATCATCATCGTCTTCATGGCGATTTCCGTACAAAAGCTCTCGCAGGATCATAAGGTCCAACTGCGATTCTCTCATTTGGGTATCTACCAGTCGACGATACCGACCCTTTTCGATGGCCAAAAGTTCATCGTGAGTACTGCATGTGGAAGAGGAAAAGCAATGCAATTAATGAACGTCAGACAAGCTTGATGCGCAGAAGATGTCATCTTACCCCATCTCCAGGACGCGCCCATTACCAACAAATGCTATCTTCGTTGCGTTGCGGATAGTTGATAAGCGGTGGGCGATAATGATTGTTGCACGATCACGGTGCAATAAAAATTCGTCCAGTGCCTTCTGGACGATCGTTTCTGAATGAGAGTCGAGGGCTACACCGAAAGCAAAATGATGGGAATTTCAGTGGAACAAATCAAATTCTGGATCGAAACCATTGTAGTAGCGATTACATACCCGACGTGGCCTCGTCTATATTCGGAATGAATTTTAAGATCGTCCAAAGATGAGCGCGACTTCAATAATGCAAGACGAATCAACTAAGTACGAGCGTCGACAACATGCTCACCTAGAATCAAAAGTTTGGGCCTTTTAACGAGCGCTCGAGCTATCGCGATGCGTTGCTTTTGTCCGCCTTTATAAAAAACGATTTTGTGACACCTCGAAGTTAATATAAGCCATGACATATATACACGTTCAAACAAGTATGCTTTAGACACTCGCCTGATAACTGAGTCCCTCGTTCACCGACCGGAGTATCGTACCCTCTATCAAACGACATTATAAAGTCATGTGCATTTGCAAGCCTTGCCGCGTTCTCAATGTCCGCCATACTAGCACCGTCCATTCCATAAGCGATGTTATTACCGATAGTGTCGTTGAAGAGGACCGGCTCTGAATATGGTTAGTCAATAGTGTTATTCAGAAGTGAAAAATAAACACGAAGTACAATTGTTTCATACCTTGGCCAACGTATCCAATTTGATCACGAAGCCAGTGAACGTTCAGTGTCTTTACATCCATCCCCTCAAACTCCAATGATCCCGATTGACAATCATAAAATCGGTCAATAAGAGCAGTAGTTGTCGATTTGCCATCGCCAGAAGATCCTAGATGAAGGGCGTCATAGTTAGGTTAGTCAATGAAGGGCGTCAAAGATAGGTTAGTCGTTTACAAAATTATAAAAGGAACCAAAGAACTCACCAACGAGGGCGACTGTTTCCTCTCTGTTTATTGTCAAAGAGAACTTATCTAATATAAGCTTTGATGGTCTAGCAGGGTATGCAAAAGTAACGTTATTGAATCGGACAACAGAGTCTTCATTTGAAGTAGGATTATTGGAATCGATAGCAATATCTTGAGCTTCACTACGTCCAGAAATTTCTGCGATCGATAGAATAGCTGGGACTGGAGGTTTTGACCCATACTGCTTGTCTACCAATGCACGATAGTAGCCCGATTCCGAATTCATTAATTCATCGTGGGTGCCTTCTTCTAGAACACGGCCACCAGCCACGTATGCTATTTTATCGGCTTTTCTTATAGTTGTTAAGCGATGGGCAATTACAATCGTTGTGCGCCGACCTTCGGAAAGGAGTTGATCTAGTGCTTCTTGAATGACCAACTCAGACTCACTATCTAAAGCTGTGGAAATGATTTATATAAAACAAATCCGTGAGAACGATTAATAATATTCTTCCCAAAATGGTGCCTTCTATCTACATGCAAAAATTACCTGACGTTGCTTCATCCAATAGAAGGATGGTCGGCTTTTTCAGAAGCACACGTGCTATCGCGATTCTTTGCTTTTGACCTTGAGATTTTAAAAATGAATCAAAGGGTCTAGTTCAACGTAGGCCATATAGTAAAGAAGCACTAAACCGACTCACCTCCTGATAATTGAGTCCCTTTGTCACCGACATGCGTATTGTAGCCTTCAGGGAAACTCATAATGAATTCGTGTGCATTGGCCAGTCGTGCAGCGCCCTCAATCTCATCTTGAGTTGCACTTTTCCGTCCATTTGCAATATTGCTCGCGATGGTTGTCGCGAATCGAATAAGGTCGGCTCCTAAACAACGCCACGAAAAAAACTATGAGTACAATACACGCTACACAAAACACAAAAGTCACGGCGATACTTATCGATGGCATACGAACCTGATTTACCAAACCTATTTGATCTCGAAGGTACCTAATATTAAGATCTTTGATGTTGATACCGTCAATAATAATGCGTCCAGATGAGACATCGTAAAATCTCTCTAGCAATGAGACGGCAGTCGACTTTCCACCTATGGAAAGAGCAAGAAGTAGTAGATAATTAATTTAGGGTCCGATAATTTTCGATAGGTAGAATAATCATTTAGAAAAGACATGTGACCTACCGCCGCTTGGGCCGACGAGAGCAAGAATTTTCCCAGGCTCAATGTTTATATTAAAATTATCGTAAACTAGAGAGTTGGGGCGTGTGCTATGGGAAAAATGCACAAAGCCCAATAGAGGAGAATGAGCCATACATCAAGAATTTCTAGTAAAAATCGGCGACAGAAATACTTACGGATGAGTAAAATAAACGCTTTCGAAGGCTACTGATCCCACGATTTTATCTGGTTTTAAACCTCTGTCTGAAAAGCTATCGATCTCGTATTTGGGTAAACGAGCTTCAACCCTATTTTTACCTTGCTCCTCATCCACTGACTGCTGTCTCGAGGATTGACCTGTCTCATCCTTCCTATTTCCTGTCTCATCTCCGCTCTCTGTGCCTGTTTCTGGAACAATGTCTCTTTCTTGCCCTTGAAGAGACCCAATGGACCTCTTAATTGCCAGCAATGCTGGAAAACAAGCGGTCCGAGCAGCCGTAAATGCTTCTATGAAATCAGCAACTTGACTTAAACCCTGACCAGCAAACGAAATTCCAAGCATGGCTCCAAAGACAGCCGCTCCAGTTGATTTGCATACTTTGTTGCCAGGTACTTGACCTGTGGGATCACAACCTGTCTTCCGCACTTCATCATAAATTAAAAACGAGCCATACAACGTGAGAATTCCGAAGAGCAGTAGAAAAGATCCCCGCATACCGCCTGTAAGAAATGATTTGAAAATATGAATTATACACCGACGCATCAAGAGATTTTTCTTTCTTTACGTAGATATAGAAGCTCACCATTAGCAAGTCCGACTTTCAATAAAGGTCGAACTGCAGTTTCATACGCTTCCTTTGTAGCATCAGCATAAAGTCGAATCATATTTGGAATAGCATTAAGAGACAATACACTCCTAATACTGCTAACTGTCTGGTATGCAATGCTTCCAGCTGTGGCATATGCTTTTGTTGCAGATGCGGTTTGATTCTGATTTATTTTCATGACAGCGAGAGCACTAAAACTTAACAACGGTAAAACTGATAAAATGACAAGACCAACTCGCCACGATTGCCATAGGGCGAAGGCTATTCCACCCAAGCCTGTGACAATATATTGTATCCCCTCACCAAATTTCACACCCATACCCCGCTCAATAATTTTCGCATTTCCTCCCATGGACGCAGCATAACCACTGACATTGTAGATATCATAAAATGATGCATCTTGTCGTAACAAAGCTTGAAACCAGGCAAGACGAAAACTGCGCATAACTGTCTTTCCCGTAAATTCAAAGCAAATATTTTGAATCGACCCTACCACAAAGGCATAAGCACCCAATCCCACGAATCGTAATCCCATGAGGCGTATAGAATGCATCGATTGACTAGAAAGGGAAGAAAAAGACCCTGCGAAAATATATGCTATAGCAGGATAGACAAGTCCATTCAACATAGCACCGATTGAACCCAAAAGAAAGAAGATTTTGGCCTTCGGTGAATCAACAAAGGAAAATAAATCAGAAATGGAACTCATCGCCTTTGGGGTATTTTTGCTTTTACTCGATTTGGTTTTCGTAGTAGGTATTCATCGAGTAATGTATGGCGCAGTTAGATTCAGTTGGAGGAGAGGATAGCCGAAAGCGGTATTAGATTCGTTAAAGTTAAAAGGTAATGTGTCATCTCAATGAGCGGACTCGTCGGATGAAGGCGTATGAGAAATGAGAATACGTTCGAACAGCGTATGTAATAGAAGAGAAAAAGTAAGGCTATACTTCCTTCATCTGAATCTTGCACAAAAACTTACATTTTACATACACTCATCCATGATTCATGTGATGTTAATATGTAGCGTAAAATGATATCTTGTTTTTCTTTGTTTGGATTTCAAATCGTGTCCCAAGCTATCAGCGTACATTTCATAACTTCTTGGGTTTCAGCACAGGACTGGGTAAGTAATTACGTTTTTGAATTTTCTCATTTCCTTACGGTAAAGTTACATTTGCCGATGGTTGTTTCATTTTTTTCTTCTAAAAATCAGTCACTAGATTTGCTAGATTCTACTGTACTGAATCATGTTCTAAACCCATTACCCATTGAATACATCGATGCTAACTTGTTACCTAACGCTTTTTCATGGGATGATCTGGATGGGAAATCATACACGAGTCATATGTTAAATCAGCACATTCCACAGTGAGTTAATATTCAAACATCTATTTCATGAGCTTGACATGCATGTCTTACAATCCTCCCCTTATCAATCCTTTTAGATACTGTGGAAGTTGTTGGGCTCATGCTGCTTTATCTTCCTTAGCTGATCGGATCAATATATATCGTCGCTATTATAATTCTCATACCTACTTAGGGGATGATGTGAACTTGTCCATTCAATTTCTTCTCAACTGTGGAGAAGGTATGGCTGGATCTTGTCATGGAGGAAGCTCTGTACTTGCTTATAAATTTATCCACGAATACGGATTCGTGGTAAGTTCTCCTTCGTCATTATCAATCCCCATATGTTTTGTATGTCACTGAAAATCCATGCGCTTTTTTTCATAAGCCTTATGACACCTGTCAGTCGTACATGGCGTGTTCATCAGATAGCCAGGAAGGTTTCTGTCCTTTTGTTGATTCAACATGTCATCCCACTAATATTTGTAAGACTTGCTTTAAAGCGGAGTGTTCTCCAGTAAAAATTTTTCCTTTTGCTACAGTTGCTGAGTATGGTACCTACCAGAGTGGGGATATTGATGCGATAATGGCAGAAATATTTGTTCGTGGACCAGTCAAAGCTGCCGTAAATGGAACTGCTATTAAGGATTATCAAGGTGGGATCATCACAGACGTATCACTCTCAAATACAGGTCATAACCATGGGGTATCAATTATTGGATGGGGCTGGGATTCAAATACCGATCAACGCTATTGGATTGTTCGAAACTCATGGGGACAATATTGGGGGGAACTTGGATATTTCCGTGTTTTGATGGGGGAAAATATTTTAGGGATAGAGAGTAACATCGCGTGGTCGACTCCTGGTACTTTTACTGTTCCAAGGGAACCCACATGCAGTTCCACACAACTACCATACATAGATCCCTCTAATATGAAAGATACTATATTAAAGCGACTAAAGAAATGAGGTCATTAAGTTCAAAGCTAATTACGGTATATCTGATGATCGCACTAAACTCTTGTATCGCTCTACTAAAAGTGCACAAATCTGACAAAACATTCCAAAACTACCACAGTGCCATGTCACCTTACAAACGGACTGGCCATGTTTATAGCACCTTGTCGATCAACACCTAGGAATGCACCAGACAATACTAACTCCACGACGGCCTCGGAGGATCCACGATTGCGTAACTCTCTCAACAGATCGGCTCTCTCATATTGTGGAAACATATCTACTAACTGCCCTATAGCGGCTGCTTCTTCTTCTGGTGAAAATTGAACAAGACCTAGAACAAGAAGAGTTCTTCTGAACAAAGAGAGTTCCTGATGTTGCTGTTGCTGACCAATAATGTTACCTCTAGGAATAACTGGATCTCGTTGGTGTGGCTGAACTGTATTCTCTGCGCCTGGTCTACGAACCACTTCAAAAGAGAACGCTGGAAGAGGAAGCCACCCAGGTAGCAGTCCCTCAGTGGAAAATCGAAAGAGAGAATTTTCCACTTGATTCGTAGGTGCTTGAGGAGCTATACCGTCAGTATTAGTGTTAGAATCTTCAGGTCCAAGTCGCGCAACTATATTGACCTCATTATTGGGTCTCTCTGGGAAACCTTGTCGCGTTGCAGAAGGTGCACTATTAGGTACTCTAGAAGAGCCTCTTAAAATGGATGATCGGCAAAGTGGACACTTAGCCAAGTCAATAGATCGAGCCCGCTCGACTACTTCACGAAGACAGGTTGTATGATACAGGTGGCCGCAACCAACTTTTTTGACATTTCCCGTGGTCATAGTACCGAGGCAAATACAACAAACATCTCCAGAGATAGAGGCTTTCCTCATGTCGACTTCAGATGCATCATCAAACAATCCATCCAAATCACGAGCTATACGATTTTGGTTCCGACGTTGGGCTATTTTCTTCCCAATAGCAGCGATAGCTCCTTGCAGATGTAATGCCAAAACACCATCTACTAAATTAAAGCTCACACCATGCAATGACCAAATGTGTAGGAAATGAAAGACACTGAGTAGAAGTGCCAATAATTCGAATATATACGCCATATATTCAAGAGAATTCATCCGTCTTGTATGATTTGCCTCTAATAACTCCAACGCTTGGTCTAATTTACGAGACTCTTCACGAAGCCTCGTTTCTTCTTCAGAAACAAGACTTGCTGTTCGTGTGAGGTCATCATCGACAGAGTTCTCAGAGTCGGTTTGTCGAGTTCGGAGTGCGCGAATATCGTTGTGTAATTGTAGTTGTCTTGCTTCAATATCAGTCACTTTCACATTATGCTTTTCTTCTAACAAATGCTGAGAATATCGTACTATATGTGCAACAATATCGACAGCTAATAAAGCACAGTCACAATTTAAAAGTAATACCATGCCGATTCCAGCTCCATGAAACAATGCAGCACAAACACATGCGGCTACTACATCACATATTAAAACAGCAAGGAGTAATTGTAAAACACCCTTGGGTGGATGTTGACCAGATGCTTGTGAATGAGCAACAGTCATGGCTGCTAGATGTGCTAGACTTCGTAGAAATGAAAGAACCGTGTACCAACTCAGAAGAATCAGTAAATCCAAGGTATCAGGTTCAACGACCGCGGATATTAATAATAGTTTAAATAAAAGATAACCACCCAAACGTTCTCTTCCTGATCGATGCATGCGATTCGATGTTGATGCACCGAAGTTGGATGTACCCGCAGCAGTGGGAGACGATGAACGTAAATTCGTCCTTATCATCTCATCCGTAAAAAATTCATTCCCTAAAAACAAAGTAGCTACAGTTGCATGTAATAAATATGTGACAGCTAGTAAAAGATTGGCCAAAGCAAGAAGTCGAGGTGTTGATGTAAGGATCTTATCCATGATCTGCGTAAGTGTGGACGAGGAAGTGTAAGTCCTGATAAATTGCATCACACGTTGAAATACCATTTGTATGGTATCAAGTAATGATACGACTAATGTCATAATTTGAGTACGGAAGTAAGACTTTGGTGTTTTCTCAACCTTTACTTTATTCCGTTTCAAAAGAACTGAGTTGGTATTCCTCCGTAAAATCGACCATGAAAAAAATCTGTTGTTTCTTACGTGATATTCAATCACATTTTCTTCTCTTTTAGTTGTAGTCGGTTCTTCTTCAGTTGGAGCTTTTACACCATGCTTTTGCAAGTTTTTAATGATATCCTGTATGAATTTGAAGGGATTCGGCTTTTCCAAGGGTTCTAACGGGGATCGTTTTAGTTTCATTTCGTTATTTGGGCTTCTATCATCGAAACCAGCTGCTGAATCGGTATTAGATATTGGATGAATGTGATCCCCAACTGTATGAAAACCATCATCAGTTGAAGATGGATCTATAATAATTCGTCCCATCTTATTACTATTATTATGTGATGAAGGCGCGATTATTGCAATGAAAGCAACCAAAACGGAACAAATTACATAGACTCTTCCAGATCGAATCGTATCATTTCTAGTTGGCAAGCGTCGAATACCCGGCTCTGCCCGTTGTGTATTGTTGCCGCTCCGTGCTACTATAATTGGTGGCATCGAGTAGTTTTGATGGTTGTAAAGAGGAGCAACTCATAAAAGGAATACTCGGCTCCTATTTCCTCTGTATTTGTGCGTTCTCTAGCTAGTAGCATTCGATACTGTAGCGCTTGTCACAGCAAGAGAGACACAACCAGCTGGCAAGGAGGCAAGTACTGTATGTACGTACCTACAGACTTTCTGTACTCCCCTACTCCCCATTGGGTTATACAGGTATACATAGGGAGATACGTACATACATAATTTCATCATGATTGAGCCCATCATCGAATACATAGGTCCTCTCTAGAGTAGAGCTAGCTAGCTAGTAGATGCTTTCAGTCTTTGACCAGTTCTACAGTTCTACATGCGAGCTAACATGTACCAGTTTCAATACCGAGGAAAATCAGATTAGAAATTTGGTATCATTACTCAATCAAGCTCCTGTCACAAGGCGTAAACAGATATCAACACTCCTGTGAGGATAAGGGATAGCAAGCAATAAAGAATGATATAAATGAGTATCATCCTCTTATGGCTCTCACTTATATAATGTTTTTATTTCTTGTTTTGCCTTCTCCCCAGGCATGCGTTTAAAAGGATCTGTTCTATCCCTTGAAACAGAGTAAAGATGCAAGATTTTTCTGCGATTTTACCTGAGTATTATTGGAAATGGGAGGTTCTTTACTTAGGCCATGTAAATATTACTCGCTTCTAGAGCTGATCGTATCTGAAAACATCGTCTTGCTATGTCATCCCGTATAATTTCCACAGGTGCATCGCCTTTTTCCTGACATTTTTTTGTCCTGTGATATGATGTGGCTGCCAAAAAAACCAATCGATTGGTGCACTCTTTCGCTTCAACTTGTAGGACGGCCCTGATGATCAATCCATTTGTTGATTTGAATTCCTTTTCGAATCATTGTAGCACATCCGTGGCTAACTAGTGCGCATACTCGTCTTTATCAGCAAACACTTTGTAAATTATATCTTTTAACATTTTGACAAAGTATAATTAGAACAGTGAGGACATGACATGTGGAAACACAACTTTCTTCCTATACGATTTGTTGCAAAATTTTGTCAGAATTAGTAGCTGGAGAGCGACTGCTCATGGATAATTTTTCAAGCCATAACAAGAGTAAAAGTGAATCATATTAGCAGTTTCTATACATTTCTCCAGAAACAACTTCAGTTGCAATTATATCTCAACCATTGCATAAAACAACAGATAGCGAAGGTCTCATATATATATAGTAGAAAGTGACATGATTTTGAGCTTTACACATCCAGCAGCTAGCGATTGGCCTGGAAATATACCGCCTTGTTCATGGCGTTTGCGATCGTTCCGTTTCCAAAGTGATTCAAGGATGCGTAAATACAAGAAGTAATCGCATTATATCTAGTCCAATTATTGGCTCCATAATATTATCGTAACTTTTAAAAATCATCTTACGAGAATAATTGGATATTTAAGTCTCATCAACATCATTTATCCCTAAATAAATTTTTTGCTCTTGTTGTTGTTGCTGCTGATTCTGTAAATACCAATCATCAGTGCTCCATATAGCCTTGTTGGAATTCACCATATTCATAGTTTGATTAGGCTGGGCTAGACAAACGTTTAAAATTTTTCCCAATAATTCAGCTCCATCCATATTGTATATAGCTTCTGCTGCATCATCAGCATCATGAAATTCTATAAATGCGAATCCCTTGTTTATTCCTTTTGTATAGTCCATAGGTATATCCACCGATTTGATTGGGCCAAAAGGGATAAATGCTGCACGGAGAGTTATTGGTGAAACATCATCCGCAAGACCACCTACATATATAGACCTTCTAGATTGTAGAATAGAGGTATTTGAAGGAGAGATGGAATCTACGACGGCCTCTGTCATAATCTGTTTTACGGTATTTTAGGCCGAGTGAGTTGTGAGGGGTGTAAGGTTGTTCCTTATGTATGAGTGTTGTTCTTTTTTCTTTTTTTTTTTTGTTTTTTTTTTAAAAAAAAAGTAAAAATAAAAACAAAAAAAAAACAAGATTGCTCTCTCCACTATCAGTAGCTTGTTTTTTTTTTAAACAAGATCGCTCATAGTGCAGACCATGCGTCCCTCGTACA
>Ga0169931_10011260_pt1 | contig 12624 bp, 10 predicted proteins | sample Kivu_15m_20L_FD_129675 | JGI IMG/M metagenome (GOLD analysis project Ga0169931, IMG submission 129675) | Freshwater microbial communities from Lake Kivu, Western Province, Rwanda to study Microbial Dark Matter (Phase II) - Kivu_15m_20L... | ecosystem: Environmental > Aquatic > Freshwater > Lake...
CCCAAAAAGGGACTGCGTTCCAAGAAACAATAAACCGTCTGTTCGGAGCCACTCCGGTTGAAGTGTATCTAACAGTACCCCCAGCCCCCGGATTAAAATCCTGCCAGCAGGCCATGATACCCAAATTAGGACCACCGCAATATGGGAACGGTTCAGGCTCATAGCTTGATGATAAATTTCCACCAAAGCCCACCCAGCCGTTCGAACTCACATAAAGCTGATTGTAAGGGACACCAAAAAATTGAAACGGAAATCCAATGTTTATGGCTCCGCTAGACTGATCATCAGCGAGCGCTAGCGTAGTTCCATTAGTTGGTCCTGGGTTAATAGGTATTGTTTGAAAATTGTAACCTGTAAAAGCCTGGCTTCCACCTGCGGTAGAATTGGGGTCTATAATGGCGGTTAATGGCAATGTCTGATTGGTGCAGAGCATCGTATCATTGCCAGGTGAAATTTCAACAGATTGCGCATGCAGAACCCCTGTTGCACAAAAGAACGCAAGCAAACTGATGTATTTAAAACCTTGTATTTTCAGAGTATGTAAACTTAAGCGCATTAGGTGGTTTAATGTACTAAGTGATTAAACACGTAAAAATACAAAAGTTTTTTATTAAATTAAGGTAAATTGAAAAATTGGGTTTTAAATTATCAAAGTCGCAATTCGCAATACCGAAAGGCTGAAACACTTGATATAGTTATCTAATCAGTACAACCTTGCCTAGAAAAACATGATCAGTGTTGAAAACATCTTTGATCCAGAATTTGTAATTGTACACCCCGATAGGTGAAATGCTTCTGCCGTCATTCGCACGTCCATCCCAAAGGTCTTCAGGATTAATCGTCGTGTATATTTCATCACCCCAGCGATCAAATATGCTCATTCTGTACTCCTTAAAGCCCTCGCCTTTAGCATTAAATCCTTCATTAATTCCATCACCGTTTGGTGAGAAGGCATTGGGTATGTAAACATTGAACAAAGGATCGATTCTCACCTCAGCAAATGCTGTGTCATAGCAGCCCTCTTCATTCACAGCAATAACGCGAGCCAGGTAATCGCCAGAATCAGGATAAGTATAAAAAATAGATGGCTCAAAAAACTGCTCACCCAATATAGGCTCAATCCAACTGGCTATTTCTCCGGAGGATAAATCTGTAATTTCTACAACAGGTCTGAGCAAATCTGTTTGAGGAGGGTTTACTTCAATTCCGGCATCAGGCCGGGGCCTTATACGCACATACTCAGGAAAAACTTCGGTTGCAACACCAATGCAGCCTACTACATATTCAACAGTTAAGGTAATATCATACAAACCCGCTTCGTCGTAATAATGCTCCGGACTAATTGCCGTTGAGGTGCCGCCATCGCCAAAAGTCCAGTAATACAAAGCTCCCGGTGAACCCTGAACTGCATTTCCGAACGATATAGTTGCCGGAACACAAGCATCAGCTTCAGATATTTCAAGGTCAATCTCCAATTCAGGGTAAACAATAGCCTGAATGGTATCGAATGCTTCACAATGCGGTGTTGTTACCGAAAAATAAACAGGGAAAGTTCCTGCTTCGGAATAAACCACAGGCGGTGGATCTAATAGATTTGACTGAGATTGCGATGCAGGTCCGGTAAACTCCCAAAAAAATGCTGCATCCGAATCAAAATCGCCCAAAACCTCAAAATTAAATTCGTTGTCAGTAATACATTGGTCCAAAATCCCTCCTATTTGAGCAAGCACTTCGGCATAAACCCCCACCTGCAAGTAGGCTGTATCAGAGCATGAGTAACCAGGATTAATAATCAATGTTACCTGATACCGACCTGTGTCGGGATAAACAAACACAGGATTTTCGGCCTGGCTGCGATCCTCGTTGGTGCCCGGTACTCCGAAATCCCAGTCAAAAAACAGGGCATTCGAACTTTGATTGATAAAATTAACCGTAAATCCGTTACAATAAACCGAGCCATCTAGTTCAATAGTTGCAGAAGGAGCATCAAAACCTGCCGTTGCCTCACCGCTACAATTGACCACATTGAATTGAAAATCACGCTTATTGGTGCTTAACAAAACACCATTCCGGTATTCGTTTACACAAACGGCAACAACGTATTGTCCTGCCTGTGTTGGCTGACCGGTAAGCTCGCCTGTAACCTGATTCACCAAGGCTTGCGGATTGGAAGCAAGTGGGTTGATTGCTGAATAAGGTGGAATAAAATTAACAAAATTATAAGGCGGAGGCCCCGGTGGAATGGGCATCGGATCAATGGGATCGGCCCCTTCAAATGGATCGCAAAAAAAGTAAACCAATGAATCTCCATCAGGATCTGTTGCCGAATGATCGAATTGAAGCGGATCATTGGTACAAAGAACAATGGGCGGAAAATTATTGAAACGGGGACTCGAGTTACAATCGTTGAAAGCCGAGCCCGGAATTTTAATCATATATGTAGCCCCAGTATCGCCCGGATTAAAAATATTCAGGATGGATTCATTTCTGCAGCAACGCTGATAAACTAAAAAATAGCCACCCGCATTTGGTTGAAGAGTTACCACCTGCTCGTAAACAGCTTCCTCAACACAAATATTTGCTTCACCACTATAACATGGATTGATGGAGTTGATTTCAACAAGCTGACTGCCCGGAAAATCCATTTGAATTAATGTATTCAAATTGCCCTGGCTATCATAAACAGCTACGTTGGCAGGATTATCATAGGGCGCTTGTCCCAAAAAGCAATCTCTGTAAAGCTTTAAAGTGACTCTGAACTGATTGTTGCCCAAACAATCGTAATACACCTCTCCGCCGATAATATGCGTTGCCATCAGCCTGAAGGGCTGAATAAATAACAAGAGATACAATACAAGAAGTAAGGCTTTTCTCATTCGGTGGTTAAATCCGGACCCTGCTAAGTCCGCAATAAAGGTATTGAAATTAGCGAATTACTGTAACTCTTCCAATATAATCTTTCTTCTCAAGTGTGGGTAATGTCACCTGAATTTTATAAGCGTATACATCTATTGGAATTCTGTCTAAAACACCTCTGGGCCCTGTGCCCCATTTGGCATCATAGTCGTTTGTGTAAAAAACTTCTTCGCCCCAGCGATTAAATACGGTCATTTCGTAGTAAAGAAAACCTTCGCCAACACCCGAAAAACTATCGTTAATACCATCGCCATCTGGCGTAAAGGCATTTGGAATGTAAAAAGCAAATGGAGGAAAAGACTTGATCGGATTTTGAACAGTGTCCTTGCAACGGTCCTGATTGGATACTATTAACCTTACTGGAAAAGTTCCGGTGTCGCTGTATGTGTAAATGGGATTTTGAAGCTCCGAAATATCCGACCCGTCACCAAAGTCCCAATTCCACGATACGATATCCTCGTATGACAGATCAATAAACTGAATTGTTGAATGATCCAAATAACGAACAGTATAAAGAGCGTGCACTTCATCTACGTCAACGGTAATTTGTTTTTGCACCAAAATTCCACATGAGTCTGTAACAGACAAGGTATACGTGGTTGTAGTTTGTGGCTGAACTATACGTTCAGATTCGTCGCTTATGATGTCTGCCCAGGTGTAAAAAAGTGGCTGTCTTCCTCCATAAGCATTTCCGCCAATGAAAGCGATTTCTCCTCTACAAATCAAGGTGTCTTCGGTGACATACAATCGCAAAGGAATGTAGCCGGGTATGTCAACCAAAACCGAGTCTGTGATTACCGAACCGCACTGGTCGGTTGCACTAACAAGGTACCAGGTAGAAGAATCAGGATAAGCAGTAACCGGATTACCTGAAACAAAACCATTCCAGGTGATTATGTAAGGCGAAACCCCACCATTAACGGTGGCACTTAACTGAACAGGCTGTTTTGGACAAATTAGCTCAGTGGTTGAGCCCGGATTAATATCCAGCACAGGAGGCGGATCAAAAATGAAGAATGTCAACTGCTTGAGTTCGACACCCGAGCAACCTGAATCGCGATAGGTAATCACCACAGTTTCGCCTCCATTTTCTGTGATACCATCTGAAAAAGCTACAATGTTAAAGGACACCGCATCCTGACCAGGTTGAAATGTTACAGAAAGGGGGAAATTGGTATAATCAGTTCCATAAGTAGCTGAACCCGAAGCCTCAAGAGGAACCGTGAGCGCTGAATTGGTTTGACCACTCCTACGGATGGTAATGGTATTAAAACCACATTCTTCATAAATCACATCAGAACCTTCAATATAACTTGGAGATTGCTCCAAGGTAACTTCAGAGGAACTAAAGCTTTGAGCTTCAAGAAAAACTGCAGAATCATAAATACCATCGCTTACATCGGCAATGGCCATGGTGATCGTGTATGTTTGACAAGGTATAACGGTTGCTTCAGCGATAAAGGGCCTTGTGAATCCATCGAATTGTACACTGCTTCCACCACCGGAAATGCCATTGCCGTTGTTGACAAAAAAATTAGCAAAGCTCCCTGCATTTACATTGTTTATCGTAACAGGCTGATTCGTTCCCGGAATAAGGGCAATGTTTTGATTTCCGGCAATTCCGGGTCCCGATATGAAAAATGCAAAAGCATCATTGAACTCTGAACCAACGTATTCAGGATATTCTTCGGAAGCGAATACATATTTAAACTGAACTTTGTCGCTTTCACAAAAGAAATTGAACCTCAAAACGGCTGCATCCTGTGTTTCTGCCCCACCACCTATAATTTGTTCAAGCGGACCGTACCCCCCCTGATTGAGGTCATCTCCTTTACTAGGACTGTTGTTTGGTCCTACAGCATCCTGTATGCGACCTGTACTCATGATTATTCCGGAAGAAAGGCCTATGTTTGAGCTGGCACCATTGAAACTTCCAATCATTTGGGCGGTGCCTGAAAACTGAATATTGGATACAGTTACACCTGAACCAACCAAAACATCCTGAACCAATGAAGCGGCTGTTTGTTGAGAAACAACGAGCTGAGCTGATCCCCAAAAAGGATTCATTTCCAGAAATCCGACAATGAAGAAGATCAATTTGTTTTTAAACTCAGAACCCATTTGTTTTGTGAACGAAGATTTCGGTAACTTGTTTGATTTGATGAAAAGTTTTACGGCATTAGCCAAATTCATGCCATAATCAATTCAAATGTCGACTAAAAAACACTTAATTACAAACTTCGGTTAAACATACATAAAATAAAGACATGAAAGACTACAAGCAACTGGTAAATGGAGAACAAGACCGATTCATAGAGGAGCTTTTTGAACTCCTCAGAATCCCTTCAGTGAGTGCAGATCCCGCCTACAAGGCGGATGTGATGAAAGCCGCTGAGTATGTGAAACATTCGCTTATAAATGCAGGTGCAGAAAACGTTGAAATTTGTCCCACCCCTGGTTTTCCAATCGTTTATGGAGAAAAACTAGTAGGAGCTGATTTGCCTACCGTGCTGGTTTACGGACATTACGATGTACAACCTGCTGATCCACTTAATTTATGGACCAGTCCGGCGTTTGAGCCGGTAATTAAAGACGGAAAAATTTGTGCCCGCGGGGCGGCTGATGACAAAGGGCAAATGTTTATGCACATCAAAGCATTCGAACTCATGATGCAACAGAACGATCTTCCTTGCAACATCAAATTTATGATTGAAGGCGAAGAAGAAGTAGGGTCAGTCAACCTTGAAAATTTTCTAGAACAAAACAAAGGTAAGCTGGCTTCAGATTGTGTGTTGGTTTCGGACACTTCCATGCTAAGCATGGAAACCCCATCAATTACAACAGGTTTACGCGGACTTAGCTATGTGGAAGTTGAAGTTACCGGCCCCGACAGAGACCTGCATTCAGGCGTATATGGTGGAGCTGTTGCCAATCCTGTAAATATTCTGTGTGATATGATTTCATCGCTGCACGATGAAAACAGACATATTACCATTCCCGGATTTTATGATAAAGTGCAGGAATTAAGTTTAGAAGAAAGAGCCATGATCGCCAGAGCTCCTTTTGATGAAACTAAATACAAGGCGGCCTTAACGATTGATGCAGTGATGGGTGAAGCCGGCTATACCACCTTTGAGCGCACCTCCATTCGTCCGACCCTGGATGTGAATGGAATTTGGGGCGGATACACCGGAGAGGGCGCCAAAACTGTGCTTCCTTCAAAAGCATTTGCCAAAATATCAATGCGCTTGGTTCCGGATCAGCACCCTGAAGAAATTACACAACTTTTCAAAAAACACTTTGAATCCATCGCTCCGGCAGGAGTGAAAGTGGAAGTTAAACCTCATCATGGTGGATTTCCGGCGGTTACGCCTATCGATTCTGATGAATATCGTGCGGCAGCACAAGCCATGCTTAAAACCTTCGGAAAAGATCCTATCCCGGCGCGCAGCGGCGGTAGCATTCCAATAGTAGCGGCTTTTGAAAAAGTGTTAGGTTTAAAGACCGTACTTTTAGGGTTTGGACTAGATTCCGATGCCATTCACTCACCAAACGAACACTTTGGAATAAATAATTTTTTAAAAGGAATTGAAACAATTCCCTACTTTTATCACAATTACGCTGATTTGAAGCGCAAATAATTAAACCAAAAGTAATTTTGGAAGTCTGCTGAGCGTTTATTGCATTATTTAAGATGAAACAACTGATAATACTGCTTCTGTTTTCAACTCTTTTGTTTTCATGCACCAAAACAGAGGAAAAGATTATTACAGGCAACAAACCTCCGCCTGACTCCACCAAGCCTGAGGGTTTAAGGGCAAGCTTCATAACCCGTTCCTACATTGGTTTACTTGGCCGTGAAGCCAGCAATGCAGAATACGAGAATGCTATCGGCTCACTCAATAATGGAGATTTTAATCAGGCAAGCAGAAGGACTGTAATTGCTCAGATTTTAGAGTCAGAAGAATTATTTTCGCGTGAATTTGAATTGGCTCGAATCAATTTACTGAATGGAATGGACACAATTCAGATTCGTGAGTTCATTACGACTTACGAATACATTCTGACACTGCCCTCGTTTGAGGCGCAATGGCCGGCAATTGAAGCCGAGTTGCAGAGAATTTATCCACTTCAATCCTGTGTTGTGGATCTGAATTCAGGAGCTATTGATTTTAGAGAAATGAACAGACGTTGTTTGGACAATAATTTCTATGATGAAATAAACATGGGATCGCTCAATTTCGTGCTGGCCTGCTTTCAGAATCTTTTGCTTCGCAATCCCACCGAATTCGAAATTGAGCAAGGCGTCCGCATGGTTGATGGCTTTAACGGAGTTCTTTTTTTACAAGCAGGGCAAAGTAAACGTAACTTCCAGGAAATATTTGTGGGCTCTAGAGATTATGCTGAAGGACAGGTCAAGATTTTATTTAACCGGTTTTTATTTCGGGTGCCTAATTCAGAAGAGATGGCTTTGCTGGCGGATTTTTACCAAAACGAAAATGACTACAAGGGCTTGATAATCAAAATTTTAGAAACTAATGAATATGCAGGTTTATAAATCAAATACCGTAAGGCGATTATTTCTGCCCGTTTTGTTGCTGCTATTGATTGGGGCTTGCAAAAAGGAAACAGAGTACATCTATGAGGTTGACCCGGTAACATCAAGAAAAGAGGACATAAATAAAGGCATACTCAAAAGTACTGTTGAATTTATATCCATTGCCTATTCTGACTTGTTTGGAGAAACCATTCCTCAAAACTCACTTGGCAGGCTCACCTTATTGTACCTTGCCTTTGGTGATAAGTTTCTTATAGAGGATATGCTTATTAAAAACATGCTGAATTCTCCGGTGGTTTCTTTACCTGACAATCAAACCATGCGCAGCGATATTCCATTGTTTGTAAAAAACGCCTATTTGAAGTTGTTCAATCGTGAGCCCAATGAGCTGGAGTCGTTTACGCTTCAAAAGTATATTACCGAAGATTCTCAGATTACCCCCGAACTTGTATATTATTCGATGATGACATCGGATGAATACCGATACTACTAAAATTATGTCTGAATATATTCCAAGAAGAAGTTTCCTGAAAAAGACAGCCATGGCTGCTGCCGGGGCATTTGCCGTGCCTTATATACTGCCATCGGGGCGTTTGTTTGCCGCTTCGGGCAACAGGATCGCGAACCATGTAGTTTTTTGCCTTTTCGCCGGAGGTATTAGAAACATAGAATCTGTGAGAAAGGAAAAGGGCAATCTTATGCCCGGCATTTTAAATGGAGGAGCCAGTGTGGATCCTTCAATTGCTGCCGGCATGGATGCTTTACCGGCTGTGCCGGGAAGCTCGCTGCAATCGCAGGGAACCTTGTTTCAGGAATTCAGATATGCCGCAGGACCTACGGGGCATTTTAACGGACATTCCACTGCCATTACGGGTTCTTACACCTTGCAGGATTTGAGCATCAAAGAGCCACCAAAAATGCCAACGGTATTTGAATATTACCGCAAACACAGTGATCCGGTGTTTTCACCGGCCAATGCCTGGTGGGTAGCCAATACGCTCGGACCTTATCCTTCATTAAATTATAGTACTTATCCGGGTTATGGAGCCTTGTATGGTGCCAATTACATACAGCCATCGACTCTCTTTACTGAAGATGGCTTAAGTGCCTTGGCCAATCCCCGTGTTTTTTCATCCGCCGAAGGCGAAAAGATTACCAAGTTAAAGCAGCTGTTTAACAATAGTTTTAATTTAAACACGGCCGATAATGCAGGCAGTATCAGGAATTATGCTAGTGAAAGTGATCAGATTCAGGCCTTCCTGAAACAACAATTGCTGAATGCGCAGGCAGGACAGTACAACAATCCCTGGGGTGCGGGCAGCAGCATGAACGGTGATATGTACAATGTATTTTTTGCAGAAAAAATCATCGAAGAGTTCAAACCTGAATTGCTGGTCGTAAATATGCAAGGTGTGGATGTTTGCCATTCGAACTTTACCGAATACTGCAACAATTTAAGAAAAGCCGATTTTGCGGTTGCACATCTTTGGCAAACCATTCAAAATACCCCCGGAATGGCCAATGATACAATTCTGATTGTTGCTCCTGAACATGGCCGCAATTTGGAACCTAATACAATCATTGATCCTTACGGACAGGCAGCCATTGACCACACCAGTGATGCCACTTCGAGAGAAATTTTTTGTCTCGTGGTGGGCCCTCCGGGTAAAGTAGTTCAGGGACAGAACATTACTCAGGTAACCGGCGAAAGCATTGATATTGTGCCAACGATTGCTCATGTTCTGGGTTTTAGAGATTCCATTCCTCAGGGATTACTAGAAGGACGCATCCTTAATGAATCATTTATATGAAGCGCAGGTATTCAATTGTAGCGATCTTGTCAATTCTTCTATTCGCAATAGCCTGCGAAAAGGATGAAGTAGAGCCCGACAATCCTTTTGACAAGATCGATTACGGAACGGGCGTGACGGCCAACGACACACTCAATCCAACCAGCATTACGGGCTTGCACCGGAATGTATTTTTGCCCAAATGCGCTGTGCCGGGTTGCCACGATGGTCATTTTGAACCTGATTTCCGAAGTGTTCAGAGTTCGTATTCCACTCTTGTTTATGCACCTATTGTAAAAAATAACGATGCAGGAGATTTCACGTATCGCGTCGTTCCGGGAGATACTGCGCTTTCTGTATTGCATGAACGAGTAACTAACTGTTGTTTTGTAAATGCCGACGACCGGATGCCACAGGACAATATCGGTACCGGTTTACCGCAGACCGACATTAATAACATCAGCAGCTGGATATTAAACGGAGCTCAGGCGGCCAATGGTTCCAATCCGATGAGGCCTGATTTGCAGCCGGTTGTTGCCTTGTACATCACACTCAACACGACTTTCAATTATGAATACTCTCAATTGAGCAATCGGGTGGATAGCCTGATTTTCAATCCTTTTATGTTGCCCGATTCTGTGGACAGTTTTTATTTCGTGACATTTCCTGAAGATGACATAACGCCTTTGGCTGATTTGCAGGTGAATACATTGAAAGTAAGTGCCAATAAGGATGACTTTACAAATGCACAATCTTTCCAGGCGGTTTATTTCGACATTCCCGGCGAGCAGCCGGTTTGGCTTGTAACGGTGAATGCCAGTGCGTTTCAGGTGGGACAAACCTATTACATGAGGTATTATGTGAATGACGGGCAACACACGGAAGATGCTGAATTTCCTCAAAACACAAGTATTGACCCGTATAAAACCTATTGGAGTTTTGTAGTTACACCATGAGAAAATTCTTAAGCCTTTTTATTGCGTTTTCTATTTCGTCCCTGCTATTGCAGGGATGCAAAAAGGACGAGGACAACTATGGACCCAAGCCCGAAATTGAATTTGTTGCCATTAGCCCGGGAACGGTTGCTGCCTTTAGCGATTCTTTGGAAATTACGATTAGATATACAGACGGGGATGGAGATTTGGGAGAAAACGTAAGTGGGGTTGAAAATGCTTTTGTTACCGATACCCGAACCAGTTTGACGTATGGCTTACGAATTAGGCAATTGGCTCCTGATAATGCAAACATCATCATTCAAGGACAAGTTAAATTGATCATTCCCGCTTTAGGACATTCGGGCGGAGCTACAAGCGAAAGTGCTACCTTTCAGGTGTATGTGAAAGATAGAGCAGGAAATCAAAGCAATGTTGTAACAACCACGCCGGTAAATGTTACACCTTAAAACAGCGAAGTGCTGATTTTTGAATAATCAAAAACGTTATTTGTCGTTTACTCACAAAACTGTACTATGAAAAGTCTGCTTTTTCGTCCTGCATTGTTTCTCGGTGTAATGCTAACTTTATTGAATTCCTGTGCATCGTACCGGAATGCTGAAGCGCCAACCGTTTCGGGAATATCGGCCTTCAAGGCCGGAAAAATGCAGGAAGGCCGTTTGCCATTGAGCTTCAATACCACCATAAAAAATCCTGACCGGCTTTCATTCAAGATTAAGCGGGTAGATTTGGAATTGATAGTTGCCGGAACCCGGATAGCAGAAATCAAATCGAATAGAAATGTTCGTGTTCGCAGGAAACTGGAACATGAAATGCAATGGGAAGTAACGGCAGAACTAGCTCCGATGTTGAAGCAGCCCGGCAAATTATTGAAAAGTATATTTACAGGACGTCCTCAACTGGAGGTTTCGGGCACTATGACAGTTAGAAAACTGTTCTGGACCCGCACGGTACCCATCAAACTTAAAATACCGGTTGAGCTTCCTATTCCCTGATTTCAGGCGTCCTTGTTAGCGGGAATGGTTTTTATTTGAATTATATCAACGATGAATGAAAAAGCCATGGCGAAATAGATGTATCCTTTAGGAATTTCAAAATGAAGACCTTCGGCTACCAAAGAAACACCAATCATTAAAAGAAAACTTAATGCAAGAATATTAAATGAAGGGTGCTTTTTTATAAAATTACTAATGGGAGCTGCTGCCAACATCATGATGGCAACGGTTACGATTACGGCGGTATACATAATCCATAATTCATCAACCATACCCACAGCGGTAATTATTGAATCTACAGAAAACACAAGATCTAGCACCAATACTTCGGCAAGTAAACGCCCAAACGTAGCCTTTGCGGTAGGTGCGGTAATTTTATTTTTTGCAACTTCGGTTTTATGATAAATTTCTTTGGTGCTTTTGTAAATAAGAAACAAGCCTCCAAGCAACAGTATTAGTCCCTTTCCGGAAAATTCAACATCCATTATCACGAACAGCGTATAATCGAGTTTCAGAATCCAAGCAATGGCGGCAAGAAGTAAAAGGCGCATCACCATTGCCAGCGATAACCCAACCAGCCTGAGCTTACGTGCTTGCTTTTCAGGAAGCCTGTCGGCCAGAATGGAAATAAAAATAATATTGTCAATTCCTAAAACTACCTCGAGAGCAATAAGCGTAATTAAAGGGACGATAGCTTCTGTTAACATGGCTTTAAATATTAAGCAAATAAAACTTGTTTTTAATTGGTTATTCGCTTTCGACTAATTTTTATTTTTAAGTTCAATCCACCTACTCATGTATTTATAGGATTGCAAAGTTGAATGATTGAATAAACCTTGGTAAAAATGCTGCGAACGATATTTTTTCAGATGGTGGAGATAATCTTCTAATCTGGCATGGAAAGATTCCTGAATTTTTTGGGGATCGAATTTTTCCAGCAGCACATGTTGGGCCTGTTCTGAAGCATTTAGCCATATGTCTTTAGTTTGGTAAAGTTGAATCGCTGCATAAGCCAATTCTTTTGCTGTGTTTGCAACAAATCCCGGCCAAGCCGCGTCGCCATGCATGCCTTCGGCTCCAATTTGCGTAGTTACCGAGGGTGTTTTTGCCATCATGGCAATAAGAAGTTTACCTTTGAGTCCTGCGCCAAAGCGCAGAGGAGCTAAACAAACACGGGCATCAAGCATGACCTTCAAAGCATCTTCTGCCCTGCCCTTCATTAAAAATCCATTTTGAGGATCATGCCACTTAGATTGTTTATCGTTTTGGTAAGCTCCATAAACATGTAGCTGAGCATCAGGTATTTGCCTACGTATCTCAGGCCATATTTCCTGGCGAAGCCAAAGAACAGAATCCACATTTGGAGGATGTAGAAAATTGCCAATACTCACAAAGTGTTTTCGGAGTTCCCA
>Ga0169931_10011262_pt1 | contig 12622 bp, 10 predicted proteins | sample Kivu_15m_20L_FD_129675 | JGI IMG/M metagenome (GOLD analysis project Ga0169931, IMG submission 129675) | Freshwater microbial communities from Lake Kivu, Western Province, Rwanda to study Microbial Dark Matter (Phase II) - Kivu_15m_20L... | ecosystem: Environmental > Aquatic > Freshwater > Lake...
AGCGCATCGCGCGGCGGTCGGCATCGGGCACCGCCGGGTCGCGCAGGGTGCGGTCCAGGGCCCCGAGCGCTTCGGCACCCGCGCCGTCCGCGCGTGCGATCTCATCGGCGAGGGCATCGAGCTGCTTGCGCAGTCCGCGGCGAGACCAGCCCGACACCCACGGCCGAGCCTCGTCGACGGCCACGCGGGCCTCGCCCCATCGCCCGAGCCTGGTCAATGCCGCGGCTCGTCCGATGCGGGCCCATCCCTCGAGGGAATGTAAGTCACCGAGGTCGCGATCGACCGGTGGAAGCGAGAGCGAGGTCATGCGCAGCATGCGCTGCCGCTCGTGCTCGCCGTCGTCGCGCAGCATCGCGACGTATGCCAGGGCGGCATCGAGGTCGACTAGGGCCTCGTCCGCGCGACCCAGGGCGATGAGCGCCTGGGCGGCTCGGGCCTGCTGGAGCGCCACGGAGTAGGACAACCCCTGCGCACGAGCCGCTTCCTCGCGCGCGCGTGCGTCGGCGAGCATCGCCTCTGCCTGGTCGCGCATGGCCGACTCATCTGCCATCCGTCCACTATGGCGCACGTCACATTCGTGGGGGCGCAGGGGTGGGTGACGCGGGATTCCCAGCGGATTCCGTGGCCTACGTCACGTCACGGCCATGTCGACATCACCGTGGCGTCGACATCGCGGATGATGATGGTGTCGATCCCACCGGATCACACGCAAGGAAGAAGCCGCCCACAAGGCGGTGAAGGAGGAGAAGTGAAGAACCTGATGACGTGGCTGAAGCCCAAGCCCAACCGCCCGGAGAGCGTCCGCCGCATCTGGGACCGCGAGCGTTCGCGTGCGATGTCGCCCTCGCACCGTGACGAGATCGACGCGATTTTCTCGCGCTACCTGTAGTCAGATCCGACCGTGTCCTCGGTGGCCCCTGGCCCCGGGTGACCGGTGCCGCATCGCGCGCATTGTGCGGCTGAGGTCGAGTCACATCGATACTCAGCCGCACAATTCGCGTTTACGGCCTCGCATTCCCCCGCAGTGGCCGGCAAACCGGCGCAGTGTCAGGATCGTGTAAGAGGGTCCGCCGTGAGCAGGCCTGGGGGAACATCCACCCCCCGGAGGGCGTCACCATAGGAGTACGCCGCGTCCGGGCACCCCCTGGGCCGCCGACGAGGAGGAAGACGTGAACGACGACACCACGGGCCGCGACCCCTACTCAGACGCCTACGGGGCGCACGATCCCTATGCCGCACCGGCGCCGGGCGATGCTTCGCAGAGCGACACACGCGCCTACCCCCTGCCGCAGACCCCGACGACCGCGGACACCCGCGCGTACCCGACCGCCGATCCCTACGCGGCGCAGCCGGCGTACCCGACCGCCGATCCCTACGCGGCGCAGCCGGCGTACCCGACCGCCGATCCCTACGCGGCCTATCGAGCCCAGGGCTACGCCGATCCCTACGCCGCCTACGCGGCTACAGCCACAGCGGCTCCGTCGGTGGCGCCGCCCGCGCAGAACCGGCAGGAGAAGTCCGGCCGCGGCGGCATGATCGCGCTGGCATCCGCGGGGCTCGCGCTGACAGCGCTCGTCGCCGGGACCATCGGCGGAGCGGTCGGCTTCACCGTCGCCCGCGTCACGCAGCCCGAGACGGCGGCCGCCGTCGCCGTAGCCCCGATCGGTGCCACCGGCGACGCGATCAGCCCTCCGGCCGGAGGCAGCATCGCCGCGGTCGCTGCCGCGCTGCAGCCCTCGGTCGTGCAGATCAATGTCGCTGGCGGAGGCGGCGAGGGCACCGGCTCGGGATTCGTCATCCGCGAGGACGGCTACATCCTCACCAACAACCATGTCACGGCCAACGGCAACGACATCGCGGTCACCTTCAGCGATGGGCGCGTTGCCGACGCCACCCTGATCGGCGCGAACCCCGGATATGACCTCGCGGTCCTCAAGGTCGACGAGACCGACCTGCCGGTCGTGACCCTCGGGTCCTCCGGCGCTCTCGAGGTCGGGGACGCGGCGATCGCCATCGGCTCGCCCCTGGGCCTGCAGGGCACCGTCACCGCCGGCATCGTCAGCGCACTCAACCGCCCCGTCACCGCGGGCGGGGAGGGTGAGATGTCCTTCATCAACGCGATCCAGACCGATGCGGCCATCAATCCGGGCAACTCCGGCGGACCGCTCGTCGACGGCAATGGCGCGGTGGTCGGCGTCAACTCCGCGATCGCGGCTCTCGGCAGCGGGCTCGGCGGACAGGCCGGCAACATCGGCCTCGGCTTCGCTATCCCGATCGACACGGCCGCCCGCATCGCCACGGAGATTATCTCCTCCGGGCGGTCATCCACCCCGATCATCGGCGTACAGCTCGACATGCAGTACGCCGGTCCGGGAGCGCGCGTCGCCGGCATCACCGACAACGGCCCCGCGGCCGCGGCCGGCCTGCGTGAGGGTGATGTCATCACCGCCGTCAACGGCACTCCCGTCGCCGATGCCACCGACCTCATCGTCGATGTCCGCTCGCTGGCTCCCGGTGACCAGGTGACGCTCACGGTCGATAGCGACGGCACAGAGCGCGAGGTCAAGCTCGTCCTCGGAGCCCAGAAGAGCTAGGCAACTCGCGAGTGTGCAGTTGCGTACGCCGAGACACGGCGTGTCGCATACGCAACTGCACACTCGGCGCCTGACGTAGGGCTAGACGACCGCGACCGCACCACCGCGGCGTGGATCTGCGACGGCGGTGACGCGCCCGTCAGGCGCGCGGCGCACGGCATGCACCCCCCCGAAGTAGAGATCGCGCGATGGCCACTCCCGCACCGGGGAGTGGCCATCGCGTATCCGGGCGGTGATGCTCGGTGCCCATCCGGGCTCCAGGTCGATGAGCGCCTCTCCCGCATGCAGGCGCGGGGCACCGATCGCCTCCGCCAGATCCTGGTCCTCGTCAAGGGTGCGCAGCAGCACCTGGGTGAGCGCGGACCTGATCCGTTCGCTGCCGCCCGTGCCCAGCGCCGTGACGGTGCCGTCGTCACCGATGACGATTGTCGGCGCCATCATGGAGCGCAGTCGCTCACCCGCCGGCAGGTACGGCGCCCCGCCGGGGTGCAGGTCGGCCTCTCCGAGCATGTTGTTGAGTGCGACTCCCGCGGCCACCGTCCCTGAGCAGGAGCCATTGGATATCGACAGAGCCGCGGCGCATCCCTCGCTGTCGACCACGGAGAGGTGCGTCGTGCCCCGCGCCACCTGCCCGGGCTGCGCGCCGTCTCGGTGTCGACGGGTGGCGCGTCGCAGGGCGTCGGGCAGAGCGCCCCAGGGATCCCCGGACGGCATGAGGGCGAGGGCCTCCAGGACGATCGCGCCGCCGAAGGCGGGCGGGGGATTCGTCCAGATCCAGGCCTGACCGCGTCGCACCCGGATCGGCACGCGCGGCACTGCGGCGTAGGTCAGCAGGTCCGCGTGCGTGACCAGCCCGGCGTGGTCGCTGATCGCCGCAGCCACGGGTGCTGAGTACGCCGCCTCGGGTGACTCGCCGGAGGCGAGCCGGTCGAGCATGTCGGCGTAGGCCACATTGCGGAAGGCGCGACCCTCCAGCGGCGGCGCGAAGAGTGCGGCGCTCGCCGGGGTGAGTTGCAGGATCGGTCCGATGACGCGGATGAAGTCGACCTGCACCGCGTCGAGCATGACCCCCTCGCGCGCGGCAGCGATCGCGGGCGCGAGCACCTCGCTCAGGGGCAGTCGGCCACCGTGCGCGTGCAGTGCGAGGAGCCCGGTCAGCGCCCCGGGCACGGCCACACTCGACCACCCGACGTGGAAGTCCTGCCGCACACCCGACGTGAAGGTGACCGAGAGGTTCGTCATCGGCTCGGGACGTGCAGGGGCGGCGCCGCGACCGGGCATATCGACGAAGAAGTCGGTGACGACCGGCACCTCGCCGGGCACGCCGGTGATGCAGAAGCCTCCGCCACCGAGGCTGGCCAGGGTGGGCTCGCCCACGGTCGCCGCGAAGGCTCCGGCCACCACGGCGTCGTGGGCCGATCCGCCCAGGCGGAGCATGTGTGCGGCCGCGTCGCGGGTGAGACCCGAGCCGGCGGCCACCGCCCCCATGCCCGGAGCCCCCGAGGCGGTCACCGCAATCTGCTCGGACACGCCCCGCACGCTATCCGGCGGGCCTAGCCTGGCGCGGTGGTGGACTTCCACGCGTCGGCGGGCCCCAGCCTCGGTGTCGAGGTCGAGCTCGCGCTCGTCGACGTGGCCTCGGGTGAGCTGGTGTGCGTGGCACCCGAGTTGCTTGCGCGTGTGGGTGAGGGGCATCCCGACGCAGAGCACCCCAAGATCAAGAAGGAGCTCTACCAGTGCACGGTGGAGGTGATCACCGGGGTGTGCGCGACCGTGGCCGAGGCCCGTGCGGACCTCGCGGGGTCGATGCGTGAAGTCGAGATCGCGGCCGCGCAGTCCGATGCCGCGATCATCGGGGCCGGCCTGCACCCCTTCACCCCGTGGCACCAGTTGGCCATCTCAGAGGGCGAGCGCTACCAGCGTCTTGTCGACACCATCGCCTGGCCGGCGCGCCGACTCACGACCCACGGAGTCCACGTCCATGTCGGCGTGCGGTCCGGCGACAAGGCCATCGCGACCGTCAACTCCCTATCCGGGCATCTGCCCGTCTTCCTGGCGCTCTCGGCGGCGAGCCCCTACTGGAACGGCCAGGACACCGGTCTCGCATCGACGCGGACCAAGATCTTCGAGTCGATGCCGACGACGGGACTACCCCCGCACCTGCGCGACTGGGCGGAGTTCAACGTCTTCCTCGACACGCTCATCGAGGCCGGCGCCGTCGAGAGCGTTCGAGAGGTGTGGTGGGACATCCGACCCCACCCGGGATACGGCACCGTCGAACTGCGCATGTGCGACTCCATGCCGACGCTGTGGGAGATCGCGGCCCTGGCTGCGCTCGCGCAGTCACTGGTCACTGAGTTGGATCGGCTCGTCGACGGCGGCCGGATGCCGCAGGTGCCGCGCGAGTGGGTGCGCCGGGAAAACAAGTGGCGCGCGGCGCGGTGGGGGGTCGATGCCGACCTCGTCATCGACGATGCCGGCCACACTCGCCCGCTCCGGGAGGTGGTCGACGATCTCGTGGAGCGACTGCTGCCCATCGCGACCGAACTCGGCTGCGCGGACGAACTCGCTGACCTGCGCCGCATCGCTGCCGATGGCCCGAGCTATGTCCGTCAGCGTCAGGTCGTCGCCTCCGGCGGGGACCTACCCGGGGTCGTGCGGTCGCTGCGCGCCGAGCTTGCGACGTCGATCGCTGGTGAGGTCGACGCGACGTGACTGACGCGATCACCTCCCTCACGACCGCGAGGGAGCACGAGCTCGTCGCCTTCCGTCGGCGGCTGCACGCTCACCCGGAGCCGTCGTACGCCGAGCACGCCACGACGCAGGCGATCGCCGAGCGCCTCCAGGTGGCAGGGCTGCGCCCCCGGGTGCTGGAGATCGGCACGGGACTGATCTGCGACATAGTCGGCAACGCACCGGGCCCCCTGGTCGTGCTCCGAGCGGACATCGACGCGTTGGCCATGCCCGACGGCACCACCACGGAATACCGGTCGCGTCGCGAGGGCGTGGCCCACGCATGCGGTCACGACGCGCACACCGCGATCGTGCTCGGTGCGGGACTGGTGCTGAGTGCGCTGACCGAGATCGAGGCGGTGCCCGGCATCGTGCGGCTTGTCTTCGAGCCCGGCGAGGAATCCGTGCCCGGCGGCGCCGTCGAGATCGTCCGCGAGGGCTGGATCACAGGGGCGTCGTACGTCCTCGGACTGCACTGCGACCCCAAGATCGATCTCGGACAGATCGGCCTGCGCACCGGAGCCCTCACCGCGGCCTCCGATACTGCGGAGATCGTGGTGAGCGGCCCGGGCGGGCATACGGCGCGACCGCAACTCACCGTGGACCTCGTGCAGGTGATGTCGCGACTGGCGGCGGAACTGCCGCAGCAGGTGCGCAGGCGCCTCGGTGCTCCGGACGGGCCGACAGGCAACGGCGATGACGAGGTCGTGGTGGTCTTCGGCGCCATCCACGCGGGTGACGCTGCCAATGTGATCCCCGCACGCGGCACGCTGAGATGCTCCGTGCGTTGCGCGGACCGCGCCGCGTGGGACCGTGCCGAGGCTGTCGTGCGCGCGACCGTGGCCGAGATCCTCGACGGGTCGGGGGCCTCTCATGCGATCGACTATCACCGGGGCACCCCGCCGGTCATCAATGACGCCACGGCGGTGAGCGTGCTCGAGGCCGCGGCCCGCACCGTCGTCGGCGACGAGGGAATCCTGGAGACGCCCCGGTCGATGGGCGCCGATACCTTCGCCTGGTTCGGCGAGCATGCCCCCTCGGCCTACGCGCGCCTGGGCACCCACTCCGGCGACCGTGCCCGCCTGGACCTGCATGCCTCCACCTTCGACATCGACGAGCGGGCCATCGCGATCGGCACGCGCTTCCTCGCGGAGGCCGCGCTCGTCGGCCTACAACGCCCATCGGCCTGAGTCGCACCGCATGGATTCACCGGCCGACGCCCAGCCGGGATGCGCCGCAGGGCCAGCCGCGGGAGGCTGACGGGGTGAATCCCGTGGACGCCGCTGCCGAGCTCATCGCCGGGGGCTTCCGGCGCCTGGTCTCCGGCGACCCCGAGGGCCAGCCCGAGTGGGTGCGCGAGTTGGAGTACGGGTCCAACACCGGATACTTCGGGCCCGGGTCGGCGGCATGGGCTGTCCACGGATCCCTTCCCACTCTCGTGGGCGGCATTCGCGCACTCCTGGTGCAGGCTCTGCACCCCGCCGCGCTCGCGGGCGTGCAGGAGCACTCGCGCTACGAGGAAGACGCGCTGGGCCGGCTCGCGGGCACGACGCAGTGGCTCACCGTGGTGACCTTCGGGGACACGTCGCAGGCGGATCGCGAGTGTGCCCGCGTGCGGGGGCTGCATCGGCGCGTACGTGGGGTGTACGACGCGGACGGGGTCGAGCGCCCCTACTCGGCCAGCGATCCCGACCTGCTGCGCTGGGTGCACGTCGCCTTCACCGACTCCTTCCTCGCGACGCACCGCGTGTGGGGTGGGCCGATCCCCGGTGGCGAGGACGCCTACGTGCGCGAGTGGGCGAAGGCCGGCGAACTCGTCGGCGTCGATGATCCGCCTCGCTCGGTCGCCGAGTTGGACGAGCAGATGGCCGGATTCGCGCCGGTGCTGCGCCGATCCCCGGCCAGTGAGCGCACCGTGCACTTCATCCGGCAGGCACCGCTCCCGCTCCCGGCGCGTCCCCCCTACGCCGTCCTCTTTGCCGGCGCGGTGGCCACACTGCCCGCGGAGCAGCGCCGCCTCCTCGCGCTGCCGGCTGTGCCGCTGGCTCTGGCGCGTCCGGCGGTGGGGACGCTACTCGGGGCGATGGGCGCGATCCTCGGACGGCAATCACCCTCGCAGCGCAACGCGCGCCGCCGCGCGGCTCGCCTGGATGTCGTCTGAGTGCACGTCCCCCACACGCGCGATCCGCGCGAACTTTGGGCGGATACGGCCGTCTAGGGGCACTATCCGCCCAAAGTACGCGGCGCGCTACAGGGGACCGGGTTCAGGCTGTGGCATCGGGTACGTCGCGCGCCTTCTTCTGCGCCTGCGAGATGACGGTCGCGCCGCTCACCAGCGCCTTGCGCCACGGGGGCACGCCGTCGATCTCGATCTCCAGGGAGAAGGACAGGAAGGTCCGGATGAGGACGATGAGCCCCAGGACGATGACGTTATCGAGCGTGGGGGCCACCGCGACGGTGCGGATGAGATCGCCGGCGACAAGAATCTCCAGGCTGAGCAGCAGCACGCCACCGAAGGTCTGGCGCATCAACTTGTACGCCGCGGACCCACTGCGCGTGCGAGCCCACATGCGCAGGGAGACGAAGGCGGCGAAGAACAGCCCGATCATGAGCACGGCAGCCGCGATGACCTCGAAGACCTGAGCGACCACCAGCATCGCCGCGGTGTAGGTGTCCTCGTTCACTCGCGCTCCCCACTCAATGCCACGTAGGTCACGGCGACATTCCTACCAGCGCCTCGATCTCCGCGAGGGTCCCTTCGACGAGTTCCCGCGGATCCGGGACGAGTGCCGCGTCCGTGGCAAAGCCGACCGTCACCGAGCCTGCATAGGAGAAGACGGTGCAGGTCATGGGCTGATCACCGGATGATGGGGCGAAGCCGATCACTTGGCGCACTCCGACCCCCGCGAAGGTGAGTCGTGCGCGAGGTCCAGGGACATTGGTGAGTACGCCGACCGCCTTGTTGGCGAAGAAGTCCGTGAGCGCGGTGCTCACGGGGCGTGGGGCGGCGGAGATGCCCCGCTGGACACCGAAGGTGATGATCGGCTCCTCCGAGCGCTTAATGCGGTCCATGCGCGCCCGGGTGCGTTGCAGTCGCTCCACCGGATCCCCGGGATCGAGTGGGAGCACGGCCATCACGAGTGCAAAGAAGTTCCCGAGGTCCTCGGGGAGGTTCTCCGCGATGGGGACGAGGTTGACCGGCACCATCCACTCGATTTCATCGACGTCGTCCACACCGCGAGCGTGGAGATAGCGGCGCAGACCACCGGCGACGGCGGTGAGCAGCACATCATTGACGCTCGCGCCGTGTTCGTGCCCCACTCGCTTGACGTCGTCAAGGGAGATTCCCGGGGACCAGGCCACGGACTTGCGCAGTCCGGGAGTCCCGCTCCACACCGTGCGCACGGTGGACCCGCGCAGAGCGAGCTTGGCCACGGACGCGGTCGTGTTGGCGAAGCGGTTGTCGAGGCCGATTGCCTCGCAGGCGTCGACGAGGCGCCCCGGGCTGCGCACGACCTCGGACCAGATCTCCGCACCCGTCCCCAGAGCCCGCCACGTGTCGCGAGCCAGGGTCGTGGCTCCGCGTGCGACAGCTCGGGCGGCATCAACCACTGCTTCCCCGGTGGCGGAAGCGATGCCCGCCGCGATGCCTGCAGGGCCGCCGGATGGACCAGTCCGTGCCACCATGGCGGCGACGTGCGGATCGGTCGTGTCACACAGGCTCAGCATCACCTGGGTCAGACGCACTCCGTCAGCGATGGCGTGGTGGAAGCGGCACACCAGAGCGGACCCGTCTTGACCGTCCTTGAGCACGACGCGGTCGACGAGGGTGATGTCCCATAGCGGCCGGTCGCGATCCAGTGGCCGGGCGCGCTGCTCGGAGACGTACTGCTCGAGTGCGGCCATGCCAGCGGGCTCGGGCAGTTGCACCCTGCGCACATGGCGCTCCAGGGCGAAGCCGGGATCGGCCTCCCACACCCAGCCTCGATCACTGTGGAGCGCCCGTGAGCGGAAGACGGGGAATCGATCGATCACGCGCGCTTCGATGGCCTGGAGGAGAGCGTCCCAGTCAGGGCAGGCGTCAAAGAGCATCACCCCGTCGATCACCATGAGGTTGTTGGGCCGGTCCATGGTGAGCCACAGGGCATCCTGCGCACTCATTGGCCGGGCTTGGGCAGGAGCCTCAGTCACGGGTCACCTCCTGACTGTGGCTGGCTCCTCGTCCCGGCTGGCTCCTCGTCCCGCCTCGGGCACACGGTACGCCGACTTCCGCTTGGCGGCATGGCATGGTGGTGGGTGCCGGCAGACCATGTCCCACACGGCTGGCGGAATGCGTACCGCGAGGAGGTACGCAATCGAGTCACCAAAGCGTGGCGTCTATCGGTACTCGTTTCGCCATTGATCCGCCAGCGGGTCTCGTGGGCAGTGGGGCGGTCGGGCGCCGGCCGATCGGACCCGGTGACAGGATGCGGTCATGAGCGAGCCGGTGTTCGTGCCCGGGGAGGCGCCGACGCGCATGGCGGCGTTCGCCGCCAGGGCGGGAGAGCGAGTTGGACGCGACCTGACGGCGTACGACGACCTGCACGCCTGGTCGATCGCCGATCCCGACGCCTTCTGGTCACTCGTCTGGGATTTCTTCGGCGTCGTCGGCACGCGGGGGGAGGTGGCGGCAGATCCCGCTGTGCTCCCAGAGGCACGCTTCTTCCCGGGCGCGGGTCTGAACATCGTCGACACCTACCTGCGCCCCATGCCCGAGAGGGACGACGCCGACCTGCCGATTGTCGTGCAGACGGGGGAGATTGGAGAGGGGATCGGCGTCGTCGCATCACTCACGCGCGAGGAGCTGGTGGAGCGCGTCGCGGCTGCCGCGGCTGCGCTGCGGGCCCGCGGTGTCGCACCCGGGGATCGCATCGCGCTCGTGCTCCCCGTCGGGATCGACGCACTCGTGGTGACCCTCGCCGGCCTGGCGGTGGGCGCGGTGGTGTCGAGTGCCGCACCGGAGTTCGGCGTGCCCGCGATTGTTGACCGCCTCGGCCAGCTCGGTCCCGTCGTCCTCGTGGGCACCACCTCCTATCACTGGGCTGGGAAGCGCCACGAGCGCCGTGACCACCTCGTCGAGCTCGTGCGCGAACTGCCGAGCGTTCGAGCGTTGCTGGTCGTGCCGGGTGCCGATGACCTCACGAGCCCGGTCGATCCCGATGTCGTCGACGTGGCCGGCATTGCAGCGCGATGCGTCGCGGGAAGTGATCGCCTGCTCCAGGTGGACCTGCTCGCGGACGCGGAGCGCCGTCATCGGGGTGCGGCTCTCCAGGCTGAGACCCTGTTCTTCGACCATCCGGCCTATGTGCTCTTCTCCTCGGGCACGACAGGCAAGCCGAAGTGCCTCGTGCATCGTGCGGGCGGGGTGCTCGTCAAGCATCTGGTGGAGGCGGGCCTGCACGGCGACTTCGGCCCGGGTGACCGTGTCTGCTTCTACACCACCACGGGCTGGATGATGTGGAACTGGGCTGTCTCCGTCCTTGCCACGGGCGCGACGCTCGTGCTTCACGACGGTGCGCCGACCTACCCCGGGACCGATGCGCTCTTCGCCCTGGCTGACGTGGCCGAGCTCACCCACCTGGGACTCGGTGCCCGCTTGCTCGACGCGATGCGCTCCGAGGGCCGGGATCTGCGTGAAGGGCGCGATCTGGGGAGCCTGCGCATGGTGCTGGTGACCGGTTCTCCGCTGACCGAGGCGACCGCCAGGTGGCTTGTCGACGAATTGGGCGACGATGTGATGCCGCAGCCAATCTCGGGCGGCACCGATCTGGTCGGGTGCTTCGTCTCCGCCGCGCCCACGCTCCCGGTGTGGCCGGGTGAGATCACGCGCGCGACGCTGGGCATGGACGTGGTCGTCTACGACGAGGATGGGCGTCCGACCACCGATGGCACGCCGGGCGAGCTCGTGTGCCGCAATAGCTTCCCCACCGTGCCGCTCGGCATCTGGGGCGATGACGACGGCTCACGCCTGCACGACACGTATTTCGCGCGCTTCCCCGGCGTGTGGACACACGGTGACCTCACCTCGCGCACCGAGCACGGGGGCTTCATCATCCACGGGCGCTCGGACGCGACGCTCAACGTCGCGGGTGTGCGCATCGGCACCGGCGAGATCTACGCCGCGCTCGAGCACGTGCCGGAGGTCACCGACGCACTAGCGTTCGCGCAGGCCTGGGATGACGACACCCGGATGGTGCTCCTCGTCGTGCTGGCTCCCGGCGCGACACTCGACGACGACCTGCGCGGGCGCATCAGGTCGACACTGCGCGAGCGGGGGTCACCGCGCCATGTGCCCGCGATCGTCGCCGAGGTGACCGAGCTGCCGCGCACGCTTACGGGCAAGCTCGCGGAGATCCCGGTCGCCGACACCGTCAATGGCCGTCCGGTGCGCAATCGCGATGCTCTGGCCAATCCGGAGTCCCTGGACGCCATCGCGTCGCTGGAGGCTCTGCGGGCGTGAGCGTTCCGCTGCGCGGACTGGCCGGGTCGGCATTCCGGCGGTGGATCGGCAGGATGGGGTCATGGCTCCCGCGCAAGCACTCCTGCTCGATGTCGGTGTCGTGCTCTTCAAGTCCGCATGGGAGATCGCCGACGACTATGAGCGTCTGCGGGGCCTGCCCGCGGGCACCGTCGTCGGACGCGGTCCACTGGAGTGGACCGGCCCGGACCCGACCTGGGAGCGCTATCGCCGAGGTGAGATCACCGAGCGGGAGTACTGGCTCACCTTCGCCGACACCGCGGTGGCCAATGGAGCCCCCCTCGACGGCCACCCGCACCTGATGCGCGCGATGTTCCAGCAGCCCGGCGTGGAGCCGGTGAGACCCCAGGCACTCGCGCTCGTGGAGGAGTGCAAGAGGGCGGGCAAGCGGCTGGGCATCCTCACCAATGAGCTCATGGACTTCCAGGGCCGGGAGTGGGTCGAGTCGCAAGGCTGGTTCCCCGACTTCCCCGTGCTCGTCGACTCCTCCGAGCTGGGCATCCGCAAGCCCGATACCCGTCCGTACCTGCTCTCCGCAGAGCTCCTGGGGCTGCCACCTGAGCAGATCGTCTTCATCGACGACAACCCTGCCTACGTGGAGGGGGGCCTCGCGGTGGGGATGCGCAGCATCCTCCTCGACGTCCTCGACCCCGGTGCGGCCTTCGACGCGGCCCGCGCTGAACTCGGCCTCGGGCCGGTCTAGCCGCTCCGGCGGGGCGCTTCGGGTCCGACGTGTCGGACTCATGTGCCACGATGTGATCGCACCACCGCGGGGGCG
>Ga0169931_10011263_pt1 | contig 12622 bp, 9 predicted proteins | sample Kivu_15m_20L_FD_129675 | JGI IMG/M metagenome (GOLD analysis project Ga0169931, IMG submission 129675) | Freshwater microbial communities from Lake Kivu, Western Province, Rwanda to study Microbial Dark Matter (Phase II) - Kivu_15m_20L... | ecosystem: Environmental > Aquatic > Freshwater > Lake ...
ATAAAATTGATATCACCCGCATTAGATGCGAGTTTAATACGGCCGCCTTGTTGATTTCCGGTGGCTTCCAGCGTCGATGTATTGATGGCAGCTTGCTGGAGACCGGCAACGGAAATTGCTCCGCCACGACCCTCACCGCCATTGGTTTGAATATAAGAATTGATCACGCTGACCGTGCCGGACCATGAAGTAATGGAAACTTCGCCACCATCAGCCCCATTCGCGGATATCGTTGCCCCATTAATAGATACAATATTGTCCGCATGAATATTGATTTTACCTGCACGATTTTGTGATCCGGAGCGAATAGTGCCAGTGACATTGAGCGTACGCCCAATGAGATTAATCATGGGGAAAGACCCACTACCGGCAAAGTAGGCCCAAAGCGAGCCAGCAAACTCCCCGTGCTCTGAAATAACTTCAATATCTGCAGCATTGATTGAAGCTGTTTGACGGATTTCAGCGCGATGATCAGACAGAATTTTGACGGTCAATGGGCTCAATTGAGCACTTAAAATTTGTCCTTCCAATACAACATTGGCACTCACGTCTGGACTATTTTTGGCTTCTAAAACAAGGCTTGTCATCACTGGAGAAGTCTTATTAATCACTGCTGTTTGATCTGCAATCAAATGGCCTTTTGTTAAGCCAGATGCACTTATCACGCCACAACTGCCAGCAGCTTCACAGGCGGCGGAAGAAACCTTCAACGAAACATTATTTTGGTTCAAGGAATTGGATATCACAGCAGCATTTGCCTGATCGATTTTGAACCCACCAGAAACCAAATTCCAAGTACCTACAGTGCCAGTTGCACCTCGCACACCGGCCTTGATTTCTGCCGTGTTTGCGACTTGAACCACTGCATTTGAGGTGGTCTCAATTTTGCCACCATTACCAGCTGTTTTACCACCCTGAGCAAGTAAGCTGCCAGCGACCTGAACAGACTCTTCCCCGTGCAATGCAATTGATCCAGCATTACCCGCTTCTGTGGATGAAACACTCACTTTCGCGCCCTGTTCAACAATCACATTTTGCGTTGCAGTCGCATCTATGCGACCACCATCTTCATGACCTCTTGCCACTGTTTGGGAGCCAGATTCAAGTTTCACATTGTTGGCCGTCAACATGATTTTTCCACCCTGGCGAACAAGGCCAAGATTGTCAGATGAAGCACTCAATGTTCCAGAATTTTTAATCACACCTGTCGTGAGCGTATTCACAGCTCTAGCTGAGAGAATAATGAGCCCCCCCGGGGCAAGGACTGCGTTTTTATTTTCGATCAAAGACTGTACTGTCGAAGGAGTCGTCGAGATACTGGCGAGTCTTCTGCTCGCGTCAAAATTAAGCGTAATTCGCTCACCCGCCGCCATCACGACTGTCCCCATACGAGCTACAATCACCCCACTATTTCGCACTTCCGGAGCAAGCAAAGCCACATAACCTTCAAGCCCAGCTTTGATTTCGCCATCATTCACCACTTTGCCCGTAGAGCCAGAGCGGTCATAGACATGTTTACCTGCAAGGTAATCATCGTTGGCGATATTGTGGGTCGTCGCAACAAGACCACGAACATCCACTTGTGAACCTTGAGCGAAATACACGCCTGACTGATTCACCAGAATCACTTCACCCGGCGCATTAATTTTTCCGAGAATTTTACTTTCGCTACCGGTAGCGACTTTGTTCAAGGTGGAAGATTGAGTATTGGGTTGATTGAAGTTGACAGTGGCATTTTGCCCCACATCAAATTTTTGCCAATTCACAATCGCACGTTGGGAGGTCTGGTTGACGTTGAGCGTTGCATTGGGAGCGTCATGGTGAATGGTCACACTACCAGCTACCACTTCACCCCCTGTTGGAACCACATCAGGAGCGACATCATGGGCTAAGACTTTTATACCAAACAACAAAAATAGCATCGCGCTGGCGCTTGCCAGTACTTGATGTCTATTTTTAGTGGTATAAAAATTTATCATTAGAAAGCAATCGATCCATTTAACCAAAGGACGTGTAATCGACGACTGCCATCTGAGTCTGTCACTTCGTCCGAATCGCTAATATTCGGATTAGGGTTATCTCCAATTCTTGTCGCGTAAGTCGCCTTGAAGTTGCTGTTATAGGGACCTGACCAAGCAAGTGAAGCACCATAACCACGAAGATGATAACGGTTCCTCTCATCATCTCCCAACAGGCTAGAGCCAGAGCCAGCTCTTGTTTTCTTGAATTGACGAATTTCACCGTCATCTCTGAAAACCGATAGAGCAAAGTTATAGGGCAGATACTTTGTAAGCTCTAACCTAGAGAGGAAGCCCTCGCTACCACCTGCTTCACTCGTTGGGTAGGCGCGAACACCCGCAATACCCCCTAAGAATAATTTTTCAGAAGCATCCAGATTTTTATCCGCCCACTGTCCAGATAACGCCCATGTCAGTCCAATCGTATCTGTCAAAAATTGGGTTTTACTTAAGTTCCAGCGAATACGGTTGTAGTAGCCACGCGTTTGTTCGCCTTTACGATCGTTATCTTGTTGTCGATCATCAGCGCTTGGTGCACCGTCCATATCGACAACCCCTCTCGCTGCATCAAAAGAGAAATTGGTAATCCCGCCTGATAGGAAATTGTCATTAATGTTGCCTGAAAGTACTCCAGATAAAACACGAACTGAGTAGTAATCCACTACTTCAGGAGGCTCATCTTCATCGAATTTGCGTTTGTTGATCATGCGCTTGTTGTCATAATTGAGTGCAAAATCAAGATTCATTTTTTTAGAAATTAAAATGGGGTACATCAAGTCCAAGCCATTAACAACAGATCGGCCTTGTGGCTTGATTAGGTTGAATTCAGGTGTAATCACGAGATATTGTAAATAACTACCATTCACACCAAATTTCCATCCCCCGCTGCCAATAGGCAATGTGTAATCATAACGAGCGTAATGAACCCCATTCGCTCGCATGGCGGAGAGCGTGAAAAGATCACCAATTTTTAATGGACTATTGTAAGAAAGAGATAAAAACTGTTTGTCTCTACCGGTTGCTCGACCGCCTGTATTATCGGCTGAGAAGTATGCAGACACTGGGGACTTATCTTTGATATTCAGCAGTACGTCAGTCGTTGACTCTCGCTCCCCTGCTTGGAAATTTGCCTGAACTGCCACCCCAGGCAGACGTTGAATGAGGGTTAATGCGCGATCCAAACGGTTTTGGTCCACCACATTACCTTCAGGAATATGCGTGGAGATGATTTTTTCAGCAACCTCAGGCTTCAAGTTAGAAAAATCAACACCATACTGGCCGTCAATTTTAGTACCTCCAAATTTAGCTTCCACAATCACAATATTGACGATGCCATCGCTAATATCCTGCTCTGGCAATGAAGCTACCGCAAGAAAACCCTTTTGTTGGTAGTAAGCAGCAATAATATCTGGAGCGGATTTCAATGCTGTAAGCGTAATTTCTCTATTGAGCAAATTCTCAAGGGTGATTTCAAGTTCGTCACTCGCAAGCTTGGCATTACCAGTAAATGTAAATTTTTTGATAGTAACTAAAACATCACCAGGCTCTTGGTCATCAGCTTGATCTGGTTTGATCTCAGGTGGTTGAGGGGTAATACGATCTTTATTGCCCTCAATTTCCTGCAAGATTCGGCCTGCAGACGGGACAGGTAAAGAGGGTTCTGGCGGAGCCGCAGCAACGGCGGAGTCCGACAAAGAAAAGTACAACAAAACGGCTAATGAAAAATAACTGCTTCGCTGAAAAAATATTTTGAATTGGTTTTTACTCAAAAAAACGTCCACTTACCGCTATTTCAATGGCATCACGTTAAAAAAAGGTACTCGCGCGATTTTATGAGTTTAGAGCCAAAAAATCAAGTTATTTATCAAAAATAATAATAAAAATCAGTGTGGTATAAAAAAATATAACCGTTTAGAAAGCTAGTGATCATTAAAATATCGATTGAGGGCAGACTGAATTAGTAGCTCATGAAAATAATGGCGGATGTAGCCATTACTAGAAGCTCTCAAGAATTGAAGTTGATTAACCCAGGATTGAGCGTGCATTCGAAGATCTGTTGAATTGGACGAGTCACCAGCTATTCTCTCGAAATAAGCACTGGGACTGGTATAAAAATTTCGTGTTTTAGGATACCCTTTTCTTGAAAACTCATTGACCAACGATGTGATCATATCTTTACGATACAAAAACCAAAAAATGCTTTTGACAATCGCGTTTCGTAGGTCGTAAGCGAAATGAATCAATACGATATAGAACAATACATTTAACACAGATTGCCAATCAACCGTCGGGGACAATATACTGGCAATAATATAGGCCGAAGCCAAATCTACAACAAAGTAGGTCAGTAATAATGCGGCACGTTCACGAATGTAGCTGATATAAAACATATTCTCCCCTTATTTTGTTATTGCTACTAAAATTATCACTAAACAAGTCATGACGTAGTTTCCTCTAAATTCCAAAGCATGGTTCATTCGATATCGAGACAATCCATGGTTGGCTTGCATATTCAAATCCCTCGAAACTTTAAAATAATGTTTGATTGCCGATACTTTGGCTGCCCATTTGAGTTGAACGGCTTTGATACCCAAGATGATGGGATTTTCGATATACGTAATTCCCCTAATGAAGTGATTGAGAATCTTCATTAAAAGGGGTTGAATAAGAGATAAAAATCGTTTTAGTTGGAATAAAAATGACCCAAGATTTAACTTAAAATTAAATTTAAGTAATTCTCTCAATTTATTGTTTTTTAATGCTTTAATGGAGTTAAAAACCACATTAAATTTTATACCAAAGAATCTCTTGGTCTGCTGAAAAATTAGATGCAGTTGCTTCTTCAGCATGTTTATAAATTTAAGGTTAAATACTACGATAATATATTGCTTAAGTCTTGAGATACTTTGAGACTTGCTAGCAAAAAAAACTTTTGCTGAATGACTGAATTGATTGATTCGAGAATAAACCTTAGTTGTTTTAACAATGAATTTTGTAGGCTGATTTCGCACAAAATGGAAAGCTTTGATAAGCTGACTTCGAAGTAATTGTATCTTCTGGATTACCAATCGCTTTAGTTTCCCAAAAAAACCTAATATTTCGTAGCGCTGATTAGGTCTATATACAATTTGTTCGTAAGTTAAGTTAACCTCAGGGACTTTTTTAGGGGTACTTAGCGTGCTGAGCTCCAAAATGTCATCATCAGTATTTGATATTTCACCGAGTTCAGAATTAGATTGAGTGAGCGCTTGATTTGTCTCCAAAACGGCTTCGTCGAAAATATGATGGATTGAAGACTGTTGCTGGCTGAGCTCGCCATCAGTGTGGGGGTATAAAGGATTAACTGACTCATTCGCCTCTTTTTCTTTATAAGAGTCTGTTTTATAGTGATTTTCTTGAGGTTCTTCCTGGCCGATTGGTATAAATAAATCCTGGCTATTTTGAGCTGATAAAGCCTCTTTGATAGTAGCTTGATCCATATCCTGAATAATTTCATTGGAAGTTTGATTCACAGATATATCATCAGATGATAAGGTTTGGGATTTAGTATCTGTATCGTCAGGAGCTATAGGATAGCTTACAAATGCATTTTGTGCATTGGAGTTGCTTTTTTCTTCTGCATCCTTTTCTAGACTCTCAACTTTTGCACGTGCTAATTTTCTAGCTTCTTGTATCGATATTTTCGGATACACCCCGATTTGAACAAGTTTACGGACCCCAGCAACGGTCACTCTTAATTGAAAATACTTACTCCCATTGGGATGAACCAATAAAAATAGACCTCGCCCATCTCGAATCGTGTAGGTTTTTTCTCTTGAAGTTGCAGATCGAATAATCTGATCGGTGAGAAAATTATCACTATCGGCCATCTATACCTCCCAAACCAGCAGTTATTTATACCATTTATATTCTAAATTGCTTAACGATTGTCACCCAATATTATCTTAGTTGAGGATTTATTTTCAATCAAATTTTTTATGACAGTACTCCATTATGGTATAAATTCATTTATACCATATCGATTGATTTATATATTTAACACATTGATTTAAATGATTTTTATATGTTACTGCGAGACTATTTTTTCTGCAGCCAGGCATATTTTGACGAAGTCATCGCTTGATAGTGCGCATCTTCCCACTAATGCCCCATCCACATCAGGCATAGCCATTAACAAAGAGGCATTATTGGGATTTACACTTCCTCCGTAAATAATCCTGGTTGGATTTGAGCAATCACCCTCGTCTGCCTTAATCAATGCACGAATAAACTCGTGCATACTCTGAGCCTGCTCTGGTGTTGCGCTTAAGCCTGTGCCAATGGCCCATATAGGCTCATACGAGATGACGGCCCCTCGAAATACATGTGAACCGCGTGAGATAAGTAAATGGTTGAGTTGTTCAGCAATGACGCGTTCCATCACTCCGGATTCGCGCTCTTGCAACGTTTCCCCTACACACAGAATAGGCTTGATTTGATGCGTCTTCGCCATCATAAATTTGTCGGCAATATTTTCGCTACTCTCACAGTAGGCGGTGCTTCTCTCGGAGTGCCCTAGGATGACATATTCACTGCCAAAATCTCTTAGCATTGCCGCACTCACCTCTCCTGTATAAGCCCCCACAGGAAACTTAGCCAAGTTTTGTGCACCCCAATGAATATTGGAGGTTTGTAGAGTCGTTTGAGCTTGCGCTAGATAAGGATATGGGACACATACAACAACATCTGTATGCTGCAATGAGCTAAGATGACGTAGGTAGCCTTCAAGCAACGATTGATTCGTGCTTAAAGAGCCATGCATTTTCCAATTAGCCACGACAATTTTGCGGCGCATTTAGAATTCCATTCCGTGGATTCCATCAAGAGGCCGCATTCTACCTGTAGCGAGAGCCAGAATCAATTCAGCGATCGTCATGTAGCCAGTCCTAAGCACTAAGCTAGGCACCCATCACATGCAGTATCTGCAGTTGTATATTTTTTCTATCATTGAATCGATTGGTTTGAACCTGATACAGCAACTTCACTTGCTCTGGTAGAAGTTCTTGTTGAAAAAAATAGATCCCATCCAAAATTTGCTGGCCGTCAGACTGCAGTTGTAGGCTCAGTTTAAGGTGTTTTTCTCCAACAATTTTTTGTTGTTTTATAGCAAACTCATCACAGAAGATAGGAGCGGGGAAGCCCTGCCCCCAAACTTGTTGCTCCAATAATTCCGCCAATGGCCAATCCAGCTTTTCATCGGCAAGACTCCCATCCACCAACATCGTTTTTTGTAAGTCACTGGGGGTCACTAAACTGGAGACCACCTGCTCAAACAAAATACAAAAACGCTCAAATTTTTCTGGGCGTATGCTCAGGCCTGCCGCCATAGCATGTCCGCCAAATTTAATCATTACATCAGCATCCAACTTACTCACGGCATCTAAGGCATCACGCAAATGCAAATTGGGAATAGAGCGGCCTGAGCCGCGCAAAAGGTCCTGCTCATCAGGCGCAAATACAATGACGGGGCGATGAAATGCCTCTTTGATCCGCGAGGCGACAATCCCTATCACACCATGATGCCAGTCAGCATCAAACAGGCATATCGAACTTCGTTGCTGAATATCCTGCCCCTGCAGCAAAGTCTCGGCAGAAAATTTGATTTCTTGTTCTATGCTTTTGCGTTGTTGATTGATATCGTTCAGCCTTTGTGCCAACTGCAAAGCTTCTGGCATATGCTCAGCCAGCAAACACATAATGCCAAGGGATATGTCCTCTAGTCTACCTGCTGCGTTGATTCTAGGGCCGATACTGAAACCGAGATCTTGTGAATGGGCATAACGGATATCGCGAGCTGCTATTTGGAATAAGGCGCGTATGCCCGCACAGGCTTTGCCTGAGCGCATCCTCGCCAAACCATGTTCGACCAAGATGCGATTGTTTCTGTCTAATTTGACTAGGTCAGCAACCGTGCCCAAAGCGACTAAATCTAGCAAATCACTGAGATTGGGCTGAGTATCTTGCTGGTATAAACCACGATCGCGCAGCTCACCGCGCAACATCATCATCACATAAAAAATTACCCCGACCCCCGCCAGATTTTTACTGGGGAAGGTGCAACCATGCTGATTCGGATTCACAATGGCTGCCGCTTGAGGCAATGCTTGCGCCGGTAGGTGGTGATCGGTAATTAACACTTTTATACCTAATTCATTGGCCTTTTCTACACCGCTTATACTTGCAATGCCATTGTCTACCGTCACTACCCATTTCGGATGAAATTGTTGAGCAAATTCAACGATTTCCGGGCTTAATCCATAGCCATATTGAAAACGATTAGGGACTAAAAAATCTACTTGCGCACCCATGCGACGCAAAGCCTTGACGGCCACAGCCGTGGCGGTCGCGCCATCACAATCGTAGTCCCCAATAATTAATATTTTTTCTTGCGCGACAATAGCATCTGCCAGCATTTGGGCCATTTCTTGGATACCCAATAGTTGCTGAGGCGGAATTAATTGGTCTAGTCCACCGCCTAGCTCATCCTCATGACGTACATCTCTAGCCGCTAATATCCTTGCCAAAACAGGGTGCATGCCTTGTTTACACAAATACTCAAGGTCTTGTTGAGCGTACTCGCGCAGATTAACTTGCATGTTCAATCTCAACAAAGTACTCGCTCAAGGGCTTTACTCGGCGCCAGAATTTCCACACGTCGAGTGGTTTGAGTGATAAATGATAGGTATGTCCTGCGATAGAAAAGTAGAGGTTCAAATGTTTCACTGTGGCGCCTCTCAATGCTTCCAGCAGAGGCTCAAACCATAGACTTTCTAGTTCAGGATTGGCTTGCATCCAGATGACTAAATGATCGTGATATTCCAATTCGGCAAAACTAGCCACCAATTCCAGATGCTCGCAGGCACTCAATCGCGCCAAGCCTCTCACCATATCGTGATTGCTCATTAATGTGGTATTAGATTTCATTGCTCGACTTGGCAGGCGACCACCACCCTCTAGCCATAAACTATTGATGGTAAGTTGTTGCTGTTGCTCTCGTTCCAGATTGGCAGGATGGGCGTGCAGCAACATCTGCATTTCATTCATCATCATGCGCCAATGCAGAGCATCCTCACCCGCTGGCATATAGTGGCGTACATCTTTACCCTCGACGTCACTGAGGTTGTGCGTATGGATTAAAGGTAATTGGGGTGTGCTCATCAGCATCATGGAAGGATGGCTGGTAGGCGAGAAAAATAATTGCCTATCTTGGAAGTGCACATTCAAACAATCAATAATGTCATCGCTATGCTCAGGACTAATATCCGACAAGCCTTGTGCGGAGAAATAGTCTGTTCTTAAATCCAAATGCACCAGATTGGCCAATAAATAATAATCCTGATGATTTTCTAAGCCATGCGCTACTGCGATAAGCGCAGCAGCAGGCCAATCTGACTGAGCATCAACGGCAAAATCTTTTAATAGGCTTCCTTGCAATGGAACAGCTTGGCGTTGCCAATGTGCCGATGCCAACATGCGAGACAGCGCTGCAGGATTGGACTGCATAAGACATTGTGCAAAATTTTCTATATAAATATCTAAGTTCACGAGGGCCTAATGGGAGCTATGTCGATTTAGCATGGCTTTTTGCTAAGTTTTTAAGAAAAATTTCACAATCAGGGTTAGCCCTGAGAGTATGATAATAAGCGTATTTTACGCAAATGGAGATGTAGGTGGAATTGATTTTATGGCGTCACGCAGAGGCTGAAGATGGTTTTCCCGATGAGGAAAGAGCGTTGAGCGCAAAAGGTCATCAAGATGCAGAAAAGATAGCTATCTGGCTTTCATCAAGACTCCCCAGTGATACGCAAATTTTGGTCAGCCCCGCCAAGCGCGCGCAACAAACTGCCGCTTACTTAAATCTACCCTATACCACTCTAGAATCTATTGCTCCCGGAGCCTCTGGTTCGGATGTGCTCTCCGCCTGTGGCTGGGGCACCTCCAAAAAAACCATCTTAGTCGTTGGTCACCAACCTTCTCTTGGCATGGCAGCATCCATGGCCATGATACGTAAACCTTATTATTGGTGCGTCAAAAAAGGCTCGATATGGTGGCTAGAAAATCATATGCGTACCGAAGATCAAGAGACCATCATTAAAACCGTCATTGCTCCCAATATGATTTGAGCAGACTGCATTTTAATTGCAAAGACACTGCTCAATCGCCCAGTATGGTTGTAAAATATTGCATCCAAAAATGTTGCAATCTCCCATTTTTGTTTAGGCAATTTTCTCAATTTATCTACAAAGGTCACTCATGAAAAAGTCTGTTATTGCATTTGCCATCTTAACCACAGTTACCATCGTGCTGCTGGTGCTGAATATGTCCAAGAGCCAAACTATTGATAACCTCACCAAAGAAAAGGCGACGCTAGAGCAAAAAGTGGCTGATATACAGACTGAAGTGGATTCAATCAAATCTCAATTGGATGAGGCGAATGAAGCGCAGAAAAAACAAAAAGAAGAATTGAAAACCATGGCCAATGTGATTGCCCATAATGAACAATTGCGCGACGAAAATAACGCGCTGAAGCAAAAATTAGCGAAATTGCAAACGAGCAAACCAAGTTCAGCGCCTTCTGCAAAAAGTAAAACGCCAGTCGCGCCAAGTAAAACAAAAAAGTAAGTGAATGAAAAAGCCGGCTAAGCCGGCTTTTTTGTTGGCAATATCCAACTAGCTAGTAGCCAATTCTCGGCGCAAAAGCTCCATGCTCAGCGCAACCCCAAAACCATTGACGTCACTGCTCACAGCACCCAAGCCCCCTTTATGGTTATAACTCGACAAATCCACGTGCACCCATGCCACCTCTTGCTCGATAAATTTTGATAAGAATCTAGCGGCGTGGATATGGTCTGCGCCACCATCGAGAGTGCATTGTTTGATATCGGCAAGCTTGCTTTCAAGCTCTTCGTCATAGTCTTCGTCAAATGGGAAGGCGCATAATCGCTCGCCCACCGCTGCCCCAACGCTGACCGCTCGCGCCGCCAACTCTGGTCGATTGGATAAAACACCGCTATACCGTTCTGCTAGTGCGCTCACCATACTGCCTGTCAATGTAGCGAAATCGATCATCCAGTCAGGTTGGTTTCTTGATGCCAAAGTCAGCGTATCGGCCAACACCATGCGCCCTTCTGCATCAGTGTGCATGATTTCTATGGTGGTGCCATTTAACGCCGTCACCACATCATTTTGTTTGTATGCCAATGGGCTAATGTGATTTTGAGCAATTGCCAGCCAAACATCCAAGTTAATCGGCAACTGTGCTTGTGTGGCGGCCAGCAAAGTGCCCAAAGCCACCGCGGAACCATTCATGTCCTCGTGCATACCATGCATATATTTGGCTGGCTTAAGATTGTGCCCACCCGTATCAAAACATATTCCTTTACCGATTAGCGCGATGGTTTTTTGGGCTGAAGAGGGACGATAACGTACATGTACTATCGCCGCATCCTCAGGATCAGAGCCTTGTCCAACAGCCACAAATGCACCTGCTTTCATGGCGCGTAAGGCTTGCATATCAAATTCTTGCCACTCCCAACCATGCTGCTGTGCCATTTGCTTCACCCGCTGGCGATAGTGCTGTGGCGTTAACTCATTGGGGGGTAGCATCGTCAATTGACGACATAAGGTATTGCCCTCAATGACCGCCTGTGTCCATAGTACCGGCTTGGCTAGTGCTTGCTGCCAATCATTATCGGCTTGGGCAGTTGGGTAAAGGGTGATTTTTTCTAGTACTTTTTCTGCCTCAGCTTTTGATTTGCGACTGGGTAGCACAGCCGCATTCACCCCCGCCACATAAAACGCAGCAATGCTCATACATTCCACCACCGTTTGTTCCGCATTGATCACCAAGGCGATTTCTTGCGCTTGTTCATCAAGCAGTGGCTGTATGGCTTTTCTCAGTAGGCTATGGGTTTGAAATGTTGTGGTTTGAGGATCTATCACGACCCAAGAGATTAAACAGCCTGTCGCGGATTCAGTTTGAAGCGGGGATTTAAGTAGACTATCAAGAGGCTTAGCCAATCGCTGTAGCTTACGTTTAAGCGTATCGGCATAGCCAAGGTGATCGAGCGCATCTAAAGAGGATAAATCTATGCAGGATTTTTCTAGTAATACCAATACATGACGCTGTTGGCTGAGTGTAGCTGCATCAAACGGTGTTTTTGCGTAATCGATTTGTATCGCCATTTATTAATAAATCCTATAATAATCAGTATATTAAATATAATTTAACTGCATCTGAAGCAGGTTTTTCCTTGACCAAAGTACGCAAAAAAGCGAAGATATCGCCTTTATGAAGCATTACAGCAAAAACCCTTCTTATCACTATGGTTCGCTTGATGGCACACACGGCATAGTCCTAATCGCCACATATCAGCAAACCATCTGATTATACCGTCAGTAACCGATAAAGTTTCCCGGAGATAAATTCATGGCATTTACCCCTGACCACGACCCGCAAGAGACCCAAGAATGGCTTGAAGCCATCGAGGCCGTGCTTGAAACCGAGGGCACCGAGCGCGCGCACTTTTTGCTCGAAACCCTGATTGATAAGGCCCGTCGCTCCG
>Ga0169931_10011265_pt1 | contig 12621 bp, 10 predicted proteins | sample Kivu_15m_20L_FD_129675 | JGI IMG/M metagenome (GOLD analysis project Ga0169931, IMG submission 129675) | Freshwater microbial communities from Lake Kivu, Western Province, Rwanda to study Microbial Dark Matter (Phase II) - Kivu_15m_20L... | ecosystem: Environmental > Aquatic > Freshwater > Lake...
AGGAGCCCGATGATCCCGGGCCCGAAGGAGTCCCTTCTCCGAGAGCACCGCGATACTTCACTGGCTTCAACTCAACAAATTTGTCGCCCAAAAATCCATCTGGCCGAAGGTAAGCGCGAGTCTGTGGGAGAACATCCACGGGTGCGGTAATACAAATATCGAGACGCACGAAAGTCTCAGTCAACTCAAAGGACTGCAAATAACCAATGTCGATTCCCAAAGAGCGAATCGGACTCTTAGTCTTCAAGCCGGTCGCATCCTCGACATTGATGTGTACTAGCTCACATTTACGCCACCAATAGGGGCGATCATTCACAAACACAGTCACTGCTGCGACCAGAAGTAGACCAAAAACTGTAAAGATCCCCACTCGCAGACGCGTCGAGGTGCTCGCTTGACTTGGATTCATTGCGTCATCCTTTTTGTTTTCCTGAGATTTCTTTTTGCGCTGAGTCCACCCCGATTGTCGAGATCAGATTTTCAACATTGTTGTTCTATAAGGAAGGAGGGAGGTCAGAATGTAGTCGAACATCAGGACGACCAAAAGACTCACCACCACGGTAACCCGTGTCGCGCGGCCCACTGCTCCTGCTCCCCCCTGGGCGTAAAAGCCAAAAAAACAGGCGATCGAAGAAAGACAGAGGCCGAAAACTGAACTTTTCAGAAGAATGTGAACCATTTCCTCGGCATCCACCCACCGCGCGAACTGCTGCCAATAAATAGATCCATCTAACCCCATCACTCCACATGCGACACCCGCAGATGCAACCGACCCCACGCAGGCAAAAACCATCGCAAGCAGCGGCACCATCAGGAATCCAGCCATGATTCGAGGAGTCACCAAATACTCCATGGGGTCCACAGCCATCACTTCGAGCGCATCCACTTGCTCCGATACTCGCATCGTAGCGATCTCCGCCGCCATTGCAGCACCGGATCGACCAATCACCATGACTGCGGCAAAAACTGGGGCCATCTCACGAAAAAGCGCAACCCCGACGCTTCCGCCCACGAGCGCCTGAGCTCCAAACATCGCGAAGGACTCATACAGCTGATACCCCAGCACTCCGCCCATGAAAGCACCCGAGAGAACAATAATTCCAAGGGAGCTCACCCCGATCGACTCGCAGTGCTTGACGAAAAGCCCTCTCCGTTTCCATAGAGTCTTCACTTTACGAATTGCGATCCAATTGAAGATCGAAAAATCGCCGAGGGAAATCAGATAATCTTTGAACTTTTCGCGAAGCTTTTCTTGCAGGTTCTCTGATGGATTCACTCAGACACTCTAAAGAGGAGTATGCGGGACTGCAATCTCGGTTTTTCTAACCTCTCGAGGTTTGTTCGGATGTCTCGCTCTTTTGTGCTGACCAAACGATCCCTTGAGCATTCAACTTCAGGTCAAGATCAAGAGTAGCCCACTCCTTCTCTCCCCACTCCAGTCCCTCGCGCTCGCAACGCTCTCGGTAATAATCATCGAGCCTCAATCTGACTGCAGAAGCCGCATCCTCCGACGGCAGGCTACCCTGCCTTACGGCCAAAAGGAGCCGCTGATAGAACTGCAGATCGGCGACCAGCTGCTGCTCGGCGCCTTCGAGATCGGACACCTCTCCAAAGTGCGTCAAACAGGCACGATTACACCCAAGCTTCTTGGCCTCGGTCACGATGAGATGCACCGACTCGATTGCGGCAGCGGGATCAAAGTCCGTTGGAGACGAGGACGGCAATACAAATAGCTGGCGATTTTTTCCCTGCAGAGAGGGGTAAGCTAATCCAAAACTATCGCCTGTAAAGACGGCCTGAGCCGCAGGATCGAAGAGCACGAAATGATGATTGGCATGACCCCGAACATGGCGAAAAAACCACTCGCCCCCGCCAAACCGGACCGTCTCACCATCCTGAACGATCTGTACCCGAGCCGCGTCCACTGGCAGGATCTCACCATAAAGCTCGCGAAAAACCTCATCTCCATACACCCCACGAGCACTTGCTACCAAGCGAGAGGGATCAATCAGATGCCGAGCAGCTCTTGGATGGGCATAGAGCTTCGCATTCGTGAACTCCTTCATCGCAGTACCAACGCCTCCCGCATGATCCAAGTGAGCATGAGTCACCACAACAGCTCGAACCTGCTCGGGGGATACCCCCAACGACTGAAGGCGCTCCTTCACGAGCGGGAGAGCATGCGCAGTGTTCGTTTCAACCAAAGCGACCTCGGCCCGAGCAGGGTCTGGATCCGACAGCACAACAAAAACACCTGCAAACTCAGAAGCAATATAACGGCAATCGACAGCGGATACAAAATGAGACATTCTGCTCTCCTTCTCGGTAAGTAGACTAACGTTTTTGTCGAGCTTCCGTTGAAAAGTCTACAACACTCCCATTAACTTCTTAGGCAGACGATCACGAAGGATTCGGAGACCGCACCCTTGATATTTAAACCCGCTGCTTCACTTTGGCAAAAGCTCACTCAGTTCCTTGGACATATCCTGGTCCACCACGCAGTCCTCACCCTGTTATTAGGTGTGATCACAACGCTTTGGGGAAGCTACTACACGGTCAAGATCTACAAAAATCTGCGTTCCGATATTGCGGAACTTCTCCCCACTTCTTCAAGAAGCGTTCAAGATCTGGACGAAGTCACCGAGCGACTCAACTCGGTCGACAGCCTTGGAGTCATTGCTCTTTGTCCAGATGGAGAAGCCAGCCGTAAGTGGGTTGATGCCGTCGCCAAGGAGCTTTCACTCGCCCCCCCCGAATCAAACATCGCCGCTGTCGAGCATCGGATCAATCGAGAGATCGAATTCTTTAACAAAAGGAAATCTCTCTATATCGATGTCCAAGATCTCGAGCGAATTCGCGATTACATCCGGGATCGAATCACCTACGAAAAAAAGCTCTATAATCCTCTGACTATTTTTAGTGAGGTCGAAATCCCCGAACCACATTTGGACTTCGGGGCGCTGGAGTCCAAGTACACTGGCCGAGCCGGAGCTTACTCCCGGTTCAAAGATGGCTATTTTGCGAATGAAGATGGAACCCAACGAGCGATGCTCGTGTACCTCAATGGTCGCACTTCTGAGATTTCACGGATCCACTCCCTCAAAAAAACCGTTCAAGCCGCAATCGACAAGTTCCCCCCTCAGTCCTTTCATCCCCAACTCGAAGTTCGCTTTGCAGGCGGAGTCCAAAGTGCCATCGAAGAGCAAGAGTCCCTACTTGGAGACCTGGGATTTAGCTCCGTTCTCGTCGGTCTGATCGTCTCGGCTTCGATCTACTTCTATTTCAAATCGTTCCGATCGATGCTGGCATTGGTTCTCAGTTTATTCGCAGGAGTATTTTGGACATTCGGAATCTCCTACTTTGCAGTCGGCTACCTGAACGCCAACTCGGCTTTTCTCGGAAGCATTATCATCGGTAACGGAATTAATTTTGGGATCATCTTCTTGGCTCGCTACCTCGAGGAACGTCGGGCAGGCCAACTCCACGAGCCCGCCATCATTCGTACAATTCGCGGAACCGCTACTGCTACCCTCACCGCTGCACTAGCCGCAGGACTGTCCTATGGCTCCTTGATCCTGACCCAGTTTAGAGGCTTCAATCAGTTTGGACTCATCGGCTTTATGGGAATGGTCCTTTGTTGGCTGTCCGCCTACACGGTCCTTCCGGCCCTCCTCACTTTGTTTGAGCGCAAAAAACCGATCATTTACGGCCGCCGAGCGCTCCCACCAAGAGCCATATTTGCGACCTGGGTGGCAAACGGCATCTCCCGGTTTCCGCTCCTCATCTGGGTCATCTCATTTGGAGCGACCCTGGCGTCCATCGCCGTCTTGCCTCGCTACTCGTCCGAATTGATCGAAAGTGACCTTCGGAAGCTGCGCTCGAAGGTCAGTATGGAGCGAGGGGCTGGATTCAATGCCCAGTATCTCAATGACATCTTTGACCGCTACCTCTCTCCAGTGGTTCTCCTTCCGCGCTCTCGTGGATCAGCGGAGAAAATCGCCACTGAACTTCAAAAGATCCAAACTGAAGAAGGAAACCAAACACTACTCCGACGAGTGCAACGAATCGACGACTTCATCCCTCAAGACCAAGAAAAGAAAATCGCCATTCTCAAACAGATCAGGGACATTCTTCCTGCCAAGATCATCAAGCGCCTTTCACTCGAGGATCAGGCACGGGTGAAAGTCTTTTTGAGCCCAGAAGCCATGAAGCCCTTACATGAGCAAGATCTGCCTGAGATGATCCTTCGTAAATTCACCGAGAAATCCGGCGAGCGAGGGCGCCTTCTGGTGATTGAACCCCCGCTCAAGCAGGAGATTCTCAATCGAGCCAACCTCAAACGCTTTGTGGAGACCCTCCGCAATTCGGTGGATGAAGTAGAAAAAGGCGCTCCAGTCGCGGGCTCCCAACCGATCGTTCATGACCTCATCGAATCCATTGAGTCCGACGGCCCCAAAACCGCATTGGTGGCTTTCTTAGCGGTGGTTGCGCTGGTCGTTTTTCTGTTCCGAAATCCAGGCTCAGTAGCACTTTGTCTATTCTCGCTGACGCTTGGAGTTCTGTGGATGGTGGGAATTATTCTTGGCTTCGGCATGAAGATCAACTTCCTGAACTTCATTGCCTTACCAATCACCTTCGGGATCGGAATCGATTACGGGGTCAATATTTTCCAACGCTTTCGAGAGGAGGGGGGCTCCAGTATTCTTCGCGTCATTCGCGAAACGGGAGGAGCAGTGACCCTTTGTAGCTTCACGACCATGGTGGGCTACGGCTCACTGCTTTTGGCGGAAAACCAAGCCTTCGTGAGCTTCGGTCTCATCTCCGTGATCGGTGAGCTGACCTGTGTGTTTGCAGCCGTATTCTCACTTCCCGCATTCATGCTCCTGCGGGCCCGCAAAAAATCACCTTTGCTTTGAAGAGGCCTACAGGTCACTTACTTCAAGGAGGCTAACTGATCCCGAGCATCCTGGGCCGCGAGATCGGTATAACCACCGACGAGTTGCTCCCCATTAAAGATCTGCGGCATCGTTCGCATTCCGCTCAGACTATAAAGCTCATCCCACTTAGCATCATCATCGTCGGCAACGCGAATCTCCTGAAACTCGATTCCCCGCTTTTTCAATAATGATTTAGCCCGCTCGCAATAGGGACAGTAATCCATCGTATACACTTGAACCTTGGGTGCACTCATTTTGCCGAAGCCCTTTCTGAGATGGGAGGATGGTAGAGCATTTGAATGATCACACCATCTGGGTCCGAAAAATAGAACGATCTCGCGCCATCGCGATGGGTCTTGATCTCTCTTAGGATTTTGGCTCCCTGAGATTGAACCCATTCGTACCAACGGTCCACATCCCCCATCGTGGGAAGAATGTACCCAATGTGATCCAAGCGAGGAAGGACGCGAGGAGCATCTGGCTCCGAGAGGAAGGTCACTTTCTGAGAGTCCGAGTGAAGAGCCAGATTGTCCAATCCCTGGCTCGTCAAATAAACGTTGTCAGGATCAGGCTCCCATTCGAGCTGCATCTTCAAAACGCGGCAGTAAAACTCTTTGGAGACCTGCGGATCTTTTACATAGAGGGCTACATGTCTCAAACCCAGGGTCGGGAGCTCACTCATCGATTAAAACTCCAACTCCAAGCGAGCGTCTTCGAGGAGCACTTTTTTTAGGAAGCTCAAGACTTCGATCCCTTGCCCCTTATCATCCAACCACTGCTTTTTTTCGGGGTGATAATCGAAATGAAATGCAACGCCGCGGGACGCAATCGCCATCCAAAGCTGCTGAACAGAGGGCTGCGCACTCAAAATAACTTTGGTTCGATTCGGGAGAAGAATGGTGAGTGCGCCAAACTGAACTTCACACTCTGCTTGATCGGGATCGACCGCGTCGAAGGGTTTTTCAATGCGCTGAAACAATTGACTCAAAAGAGCTCGGAATTCGGTTTCTTGCATAAGCCCCCTTCTAGCTCAAAAGCACACCTTCTGACGAGAGTAGATTTGAGACTTGCCTTGATTCGGAGCTCAGGTTTACCCCTATCTCCTGATGAAAAACGTACAAGAACCCCCCTCCAGCGCCCCATCCCACCTCACCCACGCGACCTGCCCCTGTGGCTCTCAAAAAGCCTATGAGTCCTGCTGCGGAGAGTTCATCTCAGGCAAAAAGGCCCCCCCTACCGCAGAAGCCCTCCTCCGAAGCCGCTACACCGCGTTCGTGAAGGGCGAGATCGATTATATTCTCTCCACTCATGACGCCGAAACCCGCGACCAAGTGAAGCGCGATGAGATTGAATCTTGGGCAAAAGAGTCCTCCTGGCTCGGCCTGGAGATCCTCCAAATCCACCCGGAAGCGGCCGACGGCAACGAAGCCATGATCGACTTCATGGCCCGTTACGAGACCGACGGCAAAACCTACGACCACACCGAACGAAGTGCCTTCAAGAGAAAGAACGGAAAGTGGTTCTTTTATGATGCACAAGAACTTCAGATTGGCCCGTTCCGCCGAAGTGAGCCCAAAGTAGGCCGCAACGATCCTTGCCCTTGTGGTAGCGGAAAAAAATTCAAAAAGTGTCACGCAAACGCGTAAATTTGCGCGCTCGAGTGGGACTCAGTTTTGCAATTTAAGCGAGGATGAATCCGCCAACCGGAGCTGTCCTCGCTTTTTTTGTGGGCTTGAGTGCAAACCTCATCACTGCTGAAGTCTCATTGGCCTCTGCAGTCTCCCGCCCGCTTCAAGCTCCCCCCATCATCGACGCCTACTCAGACTCGGTCAGGGCCATTATTCAAAAAAGCTCCTGCAGTGTTTTTCGCATTACGACCGCCAAAATCGAAAGAGCCGAGAAAGTCCGTCTTCCCCCTCGATCGCCCCTCACCCGTCTGACTCTTCTTGGATCGCAAACAATACGACCAGCTCACCTCCTGGCATGGGAGGAGGTTTTGGAATCGGCTCCGGAGTCTTAATTCGAGGGGATCTGCTCGATTCTCAGCGACAGGACCCTGCGCCCCGCTACGTTCTGACTAATAGTCATGTCATCCAAGAGATGGATGAAGTTCAGGTCTGGATGGATGACCGAACCCCTCTCAACACCCGGGTTGTGGGCGCAGACCTCATCACTGATGTCGCCCTCCTCGAGCTCACTGGCCCAATTCCTCCTCCTCTTCGGAGTCAGTGTTCAGGGATTCCTTGGGGCAACTCAGAGGATGCCCAGGTGGGAGACTTTGTTCTCACACTTGGGAGCCCTTTCGGACTCAACCGCAGGGAGTTCTCATCACCGAACTCATTGAGGGTAGTCCCGCCTCACAGTCCCTGCAAGTCGGAGACGTCGTGGTGCGACTCAATCAAGAAGACGTTTCCACTCCACAGCAAATGCGGAAACTGGTGCAGAACGAAGCACCCGCCTCGCAGCTTCAGCTTCAAGTATACCGAGAGGGAAAACCCCTGTCACTCAAGGTCACTCTGCAAGAGTCACCGGATTCAAGGGTGCCTTCTGCTGCTGGAAAAGCCGGACAAGCTGCACCCCAAATCCAACAGGCTGCACCCATGAGTCCAGAGGAGTTTGGCTTTCAAGTTGCCGATCCTTCCGAGTCCCTCACCGCTACTGCGCCGTTCATCGCAACAATTCTACCCGGAAGCATCGCTCATCGCTCAGGCCTTATCCCTGGGGACGAGATTCTGAGTGTGAACCGCGTTCAAGTGAAGACCTTTGAGGATGTTCCTCGAGTAATGAGGGCGGAAATCAAGAAATCAAAGAAAAAGCCTCTGATTTTTGAGGTCAGACGAGCTGGGATACAAAAGCTGTTTATCGCGGTTCACGAGAGAGCTAAGCTGGGGGCATGACCCCCACCCGTGAGCCTTACTTTTCGTTCAAAAGAGTCCGAGGCGTGCTTTTCGATCACGATGGCACTCTCGCCGAAAGCGAACCCCTCCAAGCACAAGCCTGGAGGCAGCTTTTTTTGGAACTCGGAGTTCAGGCCTCCGCGAGCGAAATCCTCCAACGATCGATCGGAAAGCCCGCACCCTTGATCTTAGAAACGATTTTGAATCTCTATCGTCCCCACTGGCGAGAGGAAGGCCTCGATCCACTGACATTGGCTCACCGGAAGAATGACTTCTATCTCTCACTTGCTTCGACCGAACTCAGGCCGTACCCAGGAGTGATTGAGTTTTTGAGTTGGCTCAAAGATCAGGGTATCCCATGTGCTGTGGTTTCGAATGCCAAGCGTCGAGAACTGATTCGGGGACTCGAACTTTGCGGCATCCATCATTTTTTCGCGACCATTATTTCGAGGGACGACTGCCCCGAGGCCAAGCCCAATCCGTTGCCTTACCTCACGGGAGCCGCATGCTTGGATCTGGATCCTCACGAGTGTCTCGCTGTGGAGGACTCGCCAACCGGAATCGAATCCTCACTCACAGCAGGGGTTCCCTCTGCAGGCGTTCTCACTCACTTCGGTCGAGAAGCGCTTGAGACGCCTGTCCCCGGTCGGCCCGATCTCAAACCGGTCTGGATCGGAAACTCGATCGAGGAACTGTGGCGGGCTTTTCAAGCAGGTCGCTAACCCCATCTGATCCTGTTTTTCTATTGGAGAGCCTCGACACGCAGAAGCTCGGGTGAGCACGGAGCAAAGCCCTCCCCATAATTACAACGATCCATTTGGTCATCGCTCTCCAGAATAGCCCTGTATTGAAAATACCGAGCGTCACTCAGGGTAGAAAGCGCACTCGTGAGACAGCTGAAGCCTAACCGAGGCGATGTAGCCAGTACACTCAGGTCCGCACTGCAATTATTAATATCAAAGTTAAAGCGAGAGAGGTTGAGTTCCTCCGAAAGATAACTGAAGGGAGTATTTTTGCTCCCAACCCATGCTGGCGAATCCGAACAGTCTGAGGTCGTACAAGCTCGCACTTGAAATTGAATACCTGCACTTCCCCTACGGTACAGCTCGCGTACTTCATCTGCCGAAAGTGTCCGATCCCAGAGAATGAACTCATCCATTCTTCCCTGAAAGAACTCACTAGTTGCATTATAGCTTCCCAAGTAAACCGGGATATTCGACTGATTACTCGTTTGAGTCCCCAAGATATCGAGCTCGCCATTCACATAAAGTCCCACTCCGCTGACCCAAACAAGATGATTCCACTCAAAGAAGCGTACCGAGGACCCGCTCCCCACGCTCCCAACATGCCATCGGTTATTGCTGTTATTGATCATGACACCAAAGGCATCGAGGCTTCCACCTCGAGTGATCCGCTGCAAAGAACTTGTTTTTTTGGGGTAAACCCAAACCGAATACGAACGGTTCGATTCACTCAAGTTCCCCAAGAAAACCGAGTCGTTGGTTCCATCAAACTCAAGAGCCCCTCCGACACGACCGGCTCGTACAAAAGCCACACCGTTCCGAGCTGTTCCGTTGGGACCTGCCCCAGCTCCCGAATAGGACTGAGTGATGATTGCGTTATCCGTGGTGACTCCTGGAGTACCCTCAAAAGAGTGAACAATCGAAACTCCACTCATCAAAGAATTACCGCTCAGATCTCGATAATCAGAAGTGGCTTCCGAACTCAAGCTCACTGGCTTTCCAACGGGGTAAGTGGTCTTCCAAGACAATCCATTCCAAAAAGTCACTGCCCCTGCATCCATCACACGGGAGAGGAATTGCCCTGAGAAGGCTCGCGATTGCCGCTGGTAAATCAAAAAAGCCTCTCCTTCGGTTAAACCCGAACCTTTCCACACAGCAAACTCATCTACATTTCCGTTCAAGTGGAACGTCGAACTAAATGCACTTCTTCCCAAGCGAAAGATTGAAGCTTGATAATCGGTGGGATCTGCAACCCCGCTTCCGACTTCAACTCCATTCAAATACGCACGAGTGGTCCCTTGGATCCGAGAAACCACTACATGATGCCAAGCATCTAATCGCGCCTCACCGCCTGTGATGATGGAAGTCGAGCTTCGATAAATATCCAAAGCAGGATTCATGAGGCCCACGGTCAAATACGCCCCGTTCGTCGAGGCAGGGCGAGCATCAATGAGTGCAGCAGCTCCTCCCGAATTATAAGCGTCCACGTAGAACCAGCCACTCACAGCAAAATCCCCAGTCCCAAAACCCAAGTCCGCATGAGAGGCGATATTCAGGCCTGAGCTGGTTCCTCCCGTCAGGCTAACACTGCTAGGCCCCACTTTCTTGTTCGTGCGGGAGAGAGAGGCGGTTCCTGCAGTTGCAGTCACCGACTTTCCTCCCACTGAATCGACAAAACTCGTACTGCCTTCGTCACCGTCCAACTTCAGGTACACTTTGATATCGGAGTATTTGGGAGTCCAAGACGCATCCAAACTCGCGCAATTCGAATACTCTGTCTCACCCTCTTGAGTGTTCCCGTCGCAGTCAGTGTCGGCAGCAAGAATCAGAGCCTGGACATCACCACCATGGTCTCCAAGTTGTCGGAGATAAATTTCGAGCACCTCTGAAGCAGACAATCCCTGACCTTTCCAGATGGCAAACTCATCCAGAAGCCCATTGAGATCATTCCCTCCTGGAAAGGAGTTCTGTGCCAATCTTGGCGTAGATCCGAGGTAATTGACATTATCTGTGTAATTCGTCCCAACCTGTTTCCCATTCAGATACAGGCGAGTCACATTCGAGACCCGAGTAACAACCGCATGGTTCCATCGAGATAATCGGATCTCACCTCCCGACACACGGCTCGACCCCCCCTGATAATAACTCAGTCCTATGGTCCCATAGTTCATCGTCGGATAGGCGCCGTTCCTCTCCGCTGGACGCCCCTCATACAGCATCCCGGTAGTCCCCCTTGGATAGAACCAAACCGAGATTGCAAAATCCCCCGTGCCAAAGGTGAAATCGGTGTCACTTGAAGGAAATCCGACTCGATCATCCGTCCCATCAAACTCTGCGCTTGCCCCTCCGAGTTTTGAAGAAGTGATTTCGAGAGAGGCTTGATTCACAAACGTAAAGGTTTTGCCTTTGGCCGAATCTACGAGAGTGGTGGCCTCGTCCGCTCCATTGAACTTGAGGTAAGTGACAATCGAAGCGTACTTGGGAGTCCACGATGCGGCTAGTTCATCCCCGATCGGATTCACGCCAGAAGGAACGACGCCCGACTGCCACTTCACTCCGATACGAGTACCTCCACCAAAACCGCTGATCGAGGAGTCATGGTCAACCAAACCCCCACCTCCGGAACTGGTGCTCGATGAACCAGAAGTAGTTCCGGTCGAGGTTCCCCCTGAAGTTGAGCCCGTACTGGTGCTCGTTCCACCTCCTGAAGTTGAGCCAGAACTTCCAGAACTGCTGCTGCCGCCTCCCCCTAAGATCGCATCGACACTCCAGCTCACATCAATCGGAGACGCCACATTACCGGCAAAATCGATGGCTCGAAGTTCAAAACGGTAGGACTCACCTGCTTGAAGCACAAGCCCTACGGGCGTCACCTGAGAGACGGTTGGCCCGCCGAGGTCGGTCCAACCTCTCACAAGGGGGGAGCCGCTTTGACCTGTGATTTGATACTGAACTTTCTCAACCCCGCTTCCTGATCCTCCATCCGCTGCACTCATTGCGATCGAACTCCAGGAGACCATCGGTGATTGCGTGAGCGAGTTAGAAGTCGGCGAAGCAATTCCAAGGGTGACGCCCGAAAGGTCGGGCGCAGCATCATCCACGTGCACTTCCGTGAGCTCAGGTGCAGTGCTCTGGCCAATCGAGTCGACTCCACGAATGTAAACATAGACCACCTGTGAAGCCCCATCCGGAATCTCGACCGTGGCTTGGGTGGAGCTGCCTGTGGAGGTCCAGCCATCGCCGTCTGGGACACCACTTTGATTTCCGATTGCGTATTCGTAGGAGACAAGGGGGTTGCCAGCGCTATCCACACCCGGAGCCCAAACGAGGACTACGCTATTGCCACTGGACTGCACTCCATCTCGAGGCGGGACGCCTGACATCGCAGGCGGCGCCGATGTGATTTTAAAATAGCGTTCGGATTGAAACGCGACCTGCCGCCTTTCGTTTCGAAGAAAATGAATCAACTCGAAGCGGTAGTTACCATCTGAAAGTGAGCTGAGATTCAGGGTCAACGACCACGTTTCATCTTCGGAGCAAAGGGTCTCGGTCCGAAGCGATTCAGGTCTAACCAGTTCAATTCGCCCGCCCGGCTCGCTACACGACCCGGATAGCTCGAAAGCTTGCTGATTCTGAGCCGTCACAAAAAAACCACTGTCCCCAGATGATCCATCTGAGGTCTCCACCTGCGCGAATGGGGTCAGATCTACCCCCAACGCTTCGAGCGTAGCGGAAGGACGCGAAATGCATCCCGGGAGCAGCACAAAGAGTGCTCCGGCAGAAAGACAGAGTCTCGACTGGAAGAGCCACTGCACAATAACTCTCATAGTTATTTTCATTCTAATTCGAAAAATCCTGCCATCCAGTTGTGTCAAAATAGACCCATCAGTCCTGTATCATTTCTTACTGAGTCATTTCGTGAGGAACCAGTAGTTGAGCGATCCCCCAGACCCGGGGCCCACGGGGGACGGAGCACGAGCCGGGGGACGGAGCACGAGCCGGGGGACGGAGCACGAGCCGGGGGACGGAGCACGAGCCGGGGGA
>Ga0169931_10011266_pt1 | contig 12621 bp, 6 predicted proteins | sample Kivu_15m_20L_FD_129675 | JGI IMG/M metagenome (GOLD analysis project Ga0169931, IMG submission 129675) | Freshwater microbial communities from Lake Kivu, Western Province, Rwanda to study Microbial Dark Matter (Phase II) - Kivu_15m_20L... | ecosystem: Environmental > Aquatic > Freshwater > Lake ...
ACATCGTTGGTAAGTGTATCAGTAATGGTGTAATTGTCTGTACGGCTTCTTCTGTAAACACTGAATTTCTTGTCTAATCTTGACTTTCTGTCCTCGAAACTTAAAAAATATTCCAAGCCATTAAAATTAACGGGCAATCTAATGCCTACCTCCAACCTGTAATCCTCTAAAAGATCTGTAAAAGCTGTTTTGAGCATCAGACCCACCGTTGGAAATCTGTAATAACCCTGCAGGTAAAGATCCATGCCCCAAAACAGAGGAGTATTATCGACCTGGAAAGTCAATTCATCTACCTTAAATAAATTTTTGTATTTGATGATTTTAGCGGGATCGAAGAGTACTGTCTTGTTAATGTTTTTACTAACAGAAGGTTCGTTATTTTGAGCAACAGGTTTTAAATTTCCGTTCTCATCTTCAACCAATACGGTTGGATTAACGATACTGTCCTTATTCCCTTTTAGGGGTTCTTGAATTCCAGGTTGTTTGATAATTTCAAACTCAGTCTGAAAACTATAATTGTCAATATCTACTTTTGAAGTATCTGTATTGACTTTTGGTTTGATACTGTCTTTTTTATCCTGTTCAATTTCTTTTTGAACCCTTTGAAGTTCTTCTGAAATTTCTTGTTCGGTCTTATTTTCTTTTTGTTTTTTGGAATCTGTTTTCGTTTTATCCCTTGTCAGCTTGGTCAGATCCCTGAGATTTCGATATTGAGTAGGTTCGAAATCAGTACTTTCCTCGGTTTTAATATCTCTGACAAAAATCTGGTATTTTCCTTCCCGGAAGATCAGGTCTGCAACTTTATTTCGGATGTCATGTGCCTGTATACTTCTGCTGTAATTGGTTACAGGGTAATTGTTGCCTGTTTTTTCGAAAATGTATACAGATTGCAAACTGTCATAACTGTTTTCTGTACGGTTGTCTTTCAGGGTATCCATTTTAGCATCTTTGTAACCAATTAGGAGTGAATCACGAATGATAGAGTCTATTTGACCCACAAAACGATTTTTTATACCATTGGCAAGCGATAAAAAAGCAAATCTTTTGTCTGGAAGTACCTGAGGCATCGACTCGTCAGCGTTGGGGGTCTTAGTCAGGCGAATATAAGAAGGCAGGCCTTTTTGATAAAAATACAAATCTGTAAATCCTGTTTGAGAAATCTGAGGTTTGGACTGATAGCTTTGCGTGTCCCGATTTGAAATAAAAAGGATACCTCTTTTTCCATTCCATTCATAGGCGCAGGCATCAGTCTCATCCCAAAGATCTTTTGTGATTTGGGTGAGGTTTTTTTGATCGAAAAGATAAATATCAGATTGATTGTTTTGAATGGCTGTCATTACAAAGGCATCATCACCATAGGTTTGAACACTTGTCAAACGTTCGATGCCATTTATTTTTTTGGGAGCATTAAATTTTTTTTGCTGTCCAATGACAAGACTTTGGTGAAAAACCTTATCCTTGTTTTCAGTAAATAATACCAGTTCACTGCCCTTGTTTTTCCAGAGGAGAAAAGGATAATTATTGTCTACATCTTCTGTTAAATCTCTGTTACCCCCTTTAAAAACGAGTTTTCTCTCCTTGGTTTCCAGAGTAATTACATACACATAAAACTCACCTTGCTCATGTTCGCTGTAGCAAAGGTATTTACTGTCCGGACTCAATCGCACTTGACGGATGAGACTATTCCTCTTGTGTTTTAAATCAATGGATCCTGCATTCGGGAAAAGTCTGTTTTGGTTGTCCTCATTATATCTGTTTGAATAATAATTATACCAATTCGTGCCGGCAATACTGTAAAAACTATTCCCAAAAACATATAAAAATCCACTTTCTACACTGCGATTGATTCTACTGAGGTATAACAAATTTGAAACAGCCGCCTGGCCATGTGTTTTGGAAATGTAGTGGAATAAAGAACGTCCAGCTAAAATTGGTTTTTGTTGGGCCAATTCCAAAAAATTTGAGAATCTCTTAGACAATAAATCATCTCTTAATTCATTATCGTAAATGTCATTCCACTCTTCTGTCGCATGCGCGATTAACCCTTCTGTAAACCATTCCGGAAGATTCAGCAGTACAGAATTTTGAACAATTTCCTGTAAATTGGAGCCAAATAGCATCCGGTTCATGATGGTTCTTGCAATAGACTCTCTGATGAGCAATTCTAAGTTTTTGTGGTTTCCATCAAAGTAAATCAAAATTTTATTGTCCAGTAATTTAGTTTTGCCACCCGTATTGATAGTGGGAGAGACAAGACCTATATTGGATTGTAAATAATCACTAAAATCACTGTAAATGATAATTTCAACTCTTTGTCTTACCTGATATTCCAGAATAGATTTTAATTCTATGTAAGATTTCTCAGCTACGGGCACAATAAACTCCAGCAAAGATTTGTTTTCTTCTGTAAAGGAAAATGCAAAACTTGGAGACTCGTATCTTTGCCACTTATATTTTTCATATTGCAGGCGATTTTGCCCAAAGGGAGAACTAACCAATTGAGCCCAACTGAATTCCAGGTTCAGTAATAATGTTGCAACTATGATAAAATATCGGTAAATTTGTAACATATTAAAAAATCAGTTCTAGGCAATCTTGTAGATAATTAAAAAAGTAATCTGACTATAAATTAACGATTTTTTTATCACAAAGGCTTACTTATTTAACAATTTTAAGAAATAATATAAAGCTTAATTATAACCATGACAAAGGTTGAATGTTTCGTTTTTAACATGTTTTATGAAAATACTTTCGTGGTTTATAATCAGGAGAATGAATGTATTATTTTTGATCCGGGCTGTTATGACCAAAGGGAAAGGAAAAGGCTCAGTGATTTTGTGAAGGGAAAAGGTTTGAGTGTGAAGCATTTGCTCAATACACACTGCCATATTGATCATGTTTTTGGTAATCGATTTTGTTCTGAACAGTTTGATGTTGTACTAAGTATTCCTGAAGGTGAAACTGATATGCTAGCTGCTTTTCCTCAAGTGGCCCAAATGTATGGAATAGACGCGATACAACAATCTCCTGATCCTGCCATTCTATTGAAAGAGGGGGATGTAATTACTTTGGGCGAAAATAGATTTCATGTGATTTCTGCTCCCGGGCATTCTCCTGCAGGCATTTGTTTGTACAATGAAGACGAATCTTATCTGATAGCCGGAGATGTTTTATTTGAAGGTAGCATAGGCAGAACCGATCTACCTGGTGGAAATCATGCTTTATTATTGAAAAATATAAAGCAAAAATTACTTTGTTTGCCTGATGATGTCACTGTTTACAGTGGTCACGGACCTACAACAACGATAGGAAAAGAAAGAAAAACCAATCCTTTTTTACAAAATATATGAAGAGAACAGAACTAAAAGATGTAGGTGAGTTTGGTCTGATCGATCGATTAACTCAAAATTTTCATTTAAAGAATTCTTCTTCTTTGAAAGGGGTGGGAGATGATGCGGCCGTCTTGTGTTATGAAAAAGATTATCAAACGGTTGTTTCTACAGATTTATTGGTGGAGCATATTCATTTTGATTTGATTTACACACCCTTAAAGCATTTGGGATATAAAGCAGTGGCTGTAAATGTTTCAGATATCTATGCCATGAATGCCATACCGCAACAAATATTGGTATCAATTGCACTGTCTAATCGTTTTTCAGTTGAAGCTGTAGAAGAAATTTATGAAGGCATTCGGATGGCAGCACAGTATTATGGGGTAGACCTGGTAGGGGGAGATACAACTTCCTCAAATAAAGGGTTGATCATTAGCGTTACAGCAATTGGTTGTCAGTTGCCACATAAATTATCCAGCAGATCTGGAGCAAAGATCGGCGATTTGGTTTGTGTTACGGGTGATTTGGGTGCAGCCTACCTTGGATTGCAACTACTCGAGAGAGAGAAAGAGGTATTTTTGGCCAATCCTGAGATGCAGCCTGATTTTGATGGGCAGGATTATTTGATCGGGAGAATATTGAAACCCGAGGCGAGAAAAGATATATTTGAATTTTTTGAAAAGAATCAATTGGTACCCACTTCCATGATAGATGTATCAGATGGACTTTCTTCCGAAATCTTGCATATCTGTAAAAATTCAAATTGTGGTGCTTTGATTGAAGAGGCTATGGTTCCTGTTTCTGAGTTGACCTATCAAAAAGCATTGGATTTTAATTTGGATCCTATGGTTTGTGCCATGCACGGAGGGGAGGATTATGAGTTGCTATTTACCATTGATCCTAAAGATGCAGAAAAAATCAAATACAATTTAGATATCAGTATCATAGGTGAAATTTTGCCTCAGTCTGAAGGAATCAAGCTTCAAACTAAGGCAGGAAGGTTTCATGACTTAATCGCACAGGGCTGGCAACATCACTAAAATAATACCCCAATGCAAAATATCCAATCTTTTTATGATAGTCTGAATAGGCTGTCCTCCATTGAATTTGTCTCTGACGAAGTTAAATCTCAGGAGCTGTATGATTCAATTTTAAATCTGTTTCATCTCGCTACCGCGGAGAAAGAATTATTTTTCCCCACCTTAAATGCAAGAATACAATATGTTGCTCATCACAGCAGGATTAGCGGAAGTTTGTACTGGAATTTAATTCAGTTGTTAGCTCAGATAAAACAGCAAAAAAAAGTAAAAGAACAATTTCCATCAAACTTTATATCAGTTTCAATAACTGTTTTGGCACAGTGTGCCAAACAAATTTTTCAGGTTGAGATCCCCGCTTCTTTGAAGAAAAAATTTGTTCCCTTACAAGAGAAGAGTTTTGATTTGGATGGATTTCCGGTAAAGTCAAAACTATCATTTTTAAGGGTTTATGTAGTAGATATTGATGAAAGTCAATCGTATTTAATTTGTAAGAATGCAGATTTTGATGGTATTTTACTCAAAGTAAAATATAATGTAGAGGGTGTAAACCAACAATTTAATGGGTTGATTCAAGGAATAAAAGAGTGGTACTCAAAATCGGCACTTTTGTATTTGGAAGATATTTGGGTGAATGAACAGTCTGTTTTGGTTCCATCCATTATTGTTCTAGAGCCCGATTATCTGGTTGATGTTACCTCCATTGCAGAATGCTTTCAACCTGAATCAATACAATCTATGTTGCATGTATTGGGAAAATTTAAGGCAAGAAAAAATACCTTACCCATAGCCATAGGGAATACCTCCAATTATTATTTAGATGAATTGTTGAGTGATAGTCAGGTCTCATTTGAGGCATCTTTCAAAAAATTGTTTCAAACCAACCCCTTATCATTTTTAACCTTTTCTGATGATGAAATTCGATTTTTAAAAAGTTCTGTACAGATTCATTTTGAAAATCTAAGGCGGGTTTTAGAGCATGATTTTAAAAAAGAAAATATTCTGATTTCAAATTGTTATCTGGAACCTACTTTTTATTCCAATAAATATGGCATTCAAGGTAGGCTTGATGTTTGGCATCAACCTTTACATGAAATGTCTACCTCCATTGTTGAATTGAAAAGCGGGTCTCTGTATCGCCCCAATCTGTACGGTGTTAATGCAGCGCATTATGCACAGATTTGTTTGTATGATTTACTAATATCGTCTGTTTATCCTGAGTTTCGCGTAAACGCATATTTGCTTTACTCCAAAATTCAGGAAAATCAACTTAGGTACGTACGCATGGAATCCTTCATGAAAAAAGAGTTGATGAAAATAAGAAATGAGATAGTTTTGATAGAGAAGGCTCTAAGTCAGGTGGATAAAAGGCCTTTTTCCAAGACCTTACTTTCTAAGCTGAGTGCCAGTTTCTTTGAAAAGCAGTCTAAATTTACCAAAGAAGATGCCAGTGCCTTTGAAGCAATCATGCAAAATGCAACTCCTTTAGAACGTGCTTATTTTCAACATTTTACTGCATTTATAGCCAGAGAAGCAATGATTTCGAAATTAGGAATGGAGTCCAGGGTGAAATCAAACGGTATTTCTTCTCTTTGGCTGGATGATCTACAAACGAAAATAGATCAGTTCTCCATTCTGTCTGATTTAGTAATACTGGAAGATTTGAGTAATGAGGTACATGCTACCATTCGTTTGTCAAGAACTGAGAATACGCCGCAAATGTCAAATTTCAGGAAAGGTGATATTGCCATTCTGTACCCAATGGAAAATGAAGATGATAATGTCATGCACCATCAATTATTCAAGGGTACAATTGCTGAAATTAATGCGCATGAAGTTCTTTTCAAACTTCACGCCAGACAGTTTAACAGTACTATTTTTTCAACATATAAGCATTGGTTTTTAGAACCGGATGCCATGGAGAAATCATTCGCAGTACAATACCATTCATTATTTGCTTTTCTTCAGTCTAAGAAAGAAAAAAAAGATATCCTGCTCGGATTGAAGCAACCCATTGTTCAAAATGCAGAGATACAAATTGAGGCTACAGGATTATCTGAACACCAAAAGAAAACGATTCAAAATTGTTTGTCGGCCCAAGATTATTTTCTGTTAATGGGCCCTCCCGGTACAGGAAAAACAAAAATTATACTGTCGCAACTGGTAAAAATTTTGATGAATCAGCCTGAAGAGCAGATTTTATTGATGGCTTATACCAACAGAGCAGTGGATGAAATTTGTGATGCCATACACGAATATGCTCAGGGGCATTATTTGCGTTTGGGAACCAGATACAATTGTGATGAAAGGTTTGAATCTTCTTTGTTTTCAAAGAAGTCGGAAGAAATGTCGACACGCAAGGAAATGCTACAATTGATAAGAAATGCCAAAATTATTGTTTCTACCGTTTCCTCTTTAATTAACAGACCTCAGTGGTTGGAATTAAAGTCATTCACAACAGCCATTATTGATGAGGCATCTCAAATACCGGAAACCTTGCTGATTGGCTTAGTGCCTCAGGTAAAACGCTTCATCATGATTGGAGATCATAATCAATTGCCTGCAGTTGTTCTGCAATCCAAAGAGCAGGCTCAGGTATTTCATCCTGCTTTATTGGAGATTCAACTAAGCAATATGGGGAATTCTCTGTTTGAAAGGCTTTATAACAGATGTAAGCAACAAGGTTGGCATGAGGTTTTAGGCTTTTTAACGGAGCAAGGTAGAATGCACCAGGATATTTATCAATTTGTGAATGAACAATTTTATCAAAATAAACTTAGCATTGCTCAAGAGCAGCCTTGGCAAAAAGAAGCACTACCCTTTGTTGTTAAAAAAGAATACCCTGCTTTACTTCAAGCCCTGGCCACAAAAAGGTGTGTTTTTTTTGATACGGGCAATTATCAATCGGTTTATCATAAAACCAATGAAAAAGAGGCCAGGTATGTTGTGCAAATAATAAAAAATATGCAACAATTATACAGAGAGAATCATATGGAATTGCCCATGAAACATATTGGTGTAATTACTCCCTTTCGAGCACAGATGGCAAAAATCAGATCTGAGGTAGAACGAGAATTTGGAGTAGTACCTGATTTAATTATTGATACAGTAGAACGTTTTCAAGGGTCAACCAAAGAAATGGTGATTCTCTCCACCTGTATTCAGTATGATTCTCAATGGGATTCAATCATGTCCATGTCCGTAGATGGGCAGGTAGACAGAAAATTAAATGTAGCATTGTCACGCGCAAGAAAACATTTGTTTGTTGTTGGGAATAAATCTATTTTGCAAGGCAATCAATACTATGCTAAATTAACTCAATGGATGTATGCTTATGAAGGAGAGGTCATTTTATCTGAATGAAGTCAAAAGAATTGCCCGTGATGCTTCACAAATTATCATGGATATTTATTTGAATGAAAGCCAATGGAATGTTGTAGAAAAGGCTGATTTGTCTCCACTGACTATAGCCGACCAAAAATCAAATGACTTTATATGCAGGGAGCTCAATTTGTTAGATCCCAGCATTCCGATCATTTCAGAAGAAAACAAAGAAATTCCTTATGAGCAAAGAAAAGATTTCGATTTATTTTGGTTGGTTGATCCCCTGGATGGAACCAAAGAATTTATCAAAAGAAATGGTGAGTTTACGGTCAATATAGCTTTGATTCAAGGTGGATATCCTGTTCTAGGCGTTATTGTTGTTCCGGCTTCTGGTGTCCTGTATTTTGCTGAAGCGGGTAAAGGGGCCTATAAATTAGAAGGAGAAATGCTTTTGTCTATTTCTTGCAGGACATTTCATTTGGATGATAGTCATCTGAAAATTGTGGCATCAAGATCTCACTTGTCTGTAGAAACCAGCCAATATATCAATCGCTTTCATGAGGCAGAAATAGTTTCAAAAGGTTCTTCATTGAAATTTATGATGCTGGCAGAAGGTGCTGCAGATTTATATCCCCGATTATCACCCATAATGGAATGGGATTCAGCAGCCGCACAAATCATTGTGGAGGAAGCCGGGGGTTCTATTCGGATTTTTGAAACTGGTGAAAGAATGTATTACAACAAAATTTCTTTGGTTCAACCTTCATTCATCGCTGCTGCTAATTGCCTCCCCTAGGGAAATTAATGGGGGATTGTTAAACTGAAGAGGATCTTGATTGAAAGTCTGTACTAAGAATTCATAGATTTCAGGTAGTTCATCCTGTAAGCTTTGCGGCAAGGAAAAAAAATGTTCTGTACACATTTCAAAAATCTCATAGTCTTGGAGTGCCGTATATTGAAAAATATAGCCGGGATTAAAATTTCTGATTCTAAAAAGTGTTTCCAGTACGAATTCTTTTTCCAGAGGCAGGTCTTCGTCTTGAATTCCATTTTCTTTTTTAAAGAGTTTTGCCATGCCATAAAGTGTAGCATTATAATACTGTTTAGGACTTTTTAAACCCTTTACCAACATGTTCAAAGCCAATAACAAACAATCGTACTGATCAGTATTTACCTCCACGGCATGTAATTGATAACTCAACTCAGGGGTGATGAAAGTCTTAGGAAATAGAATAACAGCGCCCAGTCTGGGGAAAAATTCTTTCTTGTATGCCAAGCCAAAAGTCATCTGTATTGCTGTGGCAGATACAAGCAAATGTATATCCCCGGGAACCTTTTCCATGCCTCTCATCTGGAATTTTTTCTGATCTCTGAAGACACTCAACCTTTGTTCGAAGGAAAGTTTATGTTCATTGCCTAAATTTTTATAATAAGTAAAATGAGATGACAGAATATGAATTTCCTTGGCACTTAGTCCAACAGGATGTTTTGCAATCCACCATTCATGTATTGCTTTTCTTATGATAAAGGTTCCTGTTCCAATTACAAACGGTATTAAAATGATCCATTGAAATCCAATTAAATACCCATACAGGGAAAGTACCCCGAAAAGGGCAGTTAAAATGGCACAAGGGATGATAATGAGCGCTGGTATTAGCATATTAAAAATATGTTAGGTAAAAAACAGTTTTTAAATTATATTTGGTTCCATAAATTTACAAAATCAATTTGATAAACCCTTTCAAAAATTAACTATGGAAATTCGTAGGCTATTTGATATTCCCTATTATCAGCAAAAAAATTACCCTCTTCAACAATCACTTTCCGGAAATTTGGCAGATGGCAGAACCGTGCATTATAGTTCGGATGAAATGATTCAAAAAATCAATCAAATCAGTGCTGGTTTATTGGAAATGGGTTTACAGTCGGGAGATAAAATTGCCTTGATTTCATACAACAACAGACCTGAGTGGAATCTTATGGATTTGGGTATGATGCAAATCGGTGTTATCAATGTTCCTGTGTATCCAACCATCAGTCCTGATGAATATATCTATATTTTTAACGATGCTCAGGTGAAATATTGTATTGTAGGTCATGGAGATTTATTGGATAAAGTAAAGAAAGCACAGGCCTCAGTACCTTCACTACAAGCAATATTTACTTTTGATGCCGATGTAGCACAAGGGCAGAAAGATCATCATGGTAATGAGATAAACTTTTGGGAGACGATTTTTTCTACCCAACCCAGCATGGAGTTAATTCAAGAAAAGAAGGATCAGATTGCTCCGGAAGATATTGCTACCATCATTTATACCTCAGGCACAACAGGTTTTCCCAAAGGTGTTGTTTTATCACATAAAAATATTGTTTCCAATGTTAGGGATGTTTTACCATTTATCCCATTAAAACCTGCGGAAATAGCTCTAAGTTTCCTACCTCTTTGTCATATTTTTGAGAGAACAGTGACTTATGCTTATATGGGAAAAGGAGTTCATATTCATTATGCCAAGGATCTTGAAACTTTATCTGAAACCTTACAAGAGCTGAAACCGCATTTTTTCACCACCGTACCGAGACTTTTGGAAAAAGTGTATGAAAAAATGATAAACAATATCAAAAAAGAAAGCAAAATCAAGCAAAAATTGTTTTTCTGGGCCTTAGGTCTTACCGAGCAATATGATTTTGACTGGACTCCATCCGGACTTACAGCCTTGCAGTGGAAAATAGCCGATAAATTAATTTTTTCTAAAATCAGAGCCAGATTAGGGGGAAGAATGAAGGGTATTGTAACCGGTGCGGCGGCCTGCCCCAGACGCATGGCACAGTTTTTCTCTGCTATAGGAATTCCAATCAGAGAAGGATACGGACTTACAGAAACTTCTCCTGCTATTTCAATTAATATTTTTGCCCCTTACCAGGCCATGCTGGGCTCAGTTGGACCTATACTACCCAGTGTAGAGGTTAAAATTTGGGAAGACGCTGTTTATGGACCCGGGGAAGGTGAGATTTTAGTGAAAGGTCCTACCGTAATGCAAGGTTATTACAACAAACCCGATCAAACGGCTGAAGTATTTACTGAAGATGGATGGTTTATGACAGGTGATATTGGTAAACTAGTTGAAAATCAAAGGGGTGTTAAATTTTTGAAAATTACCGACAGAAAGAAAGAATTGTTAAAAACCTCCGGTGGAAAATATGTTGCACCAACACCTATCGAAAGTAAACTCAAAGAAGATTTATTAATAGAACAGGCTATGGTGGTAGGCGATAATAAAAAATTTGTCTCTGTGATCATTCAACCTACTTTTGAATCACTACAAAATTGGTGTCAGGATGAGCAAATTGATTTTTCAGTACCAACTGAAGCCTTGTTGAAGCATCCTAAGATTATTTCCTATTATCAGGATGTAATTGATAAGCTCAATCCAACATTCGGAAAAGTTGAGCAGATCAAGAAATTTATCTTAGTTACAGATGTTTGGGCAGTACCCACAGGCGAGTTAACGCCCACGATGAAATTGAAAAGGCGCGTCATTATGGATAAATATAAAAATGAGATCGACCAGCTTTATGTGTAGTTAGGTTTTACAGATTTGATTAAAACATTTATTGGTTTTATTGCTCAGAATCAGAGGAGCGAGGTTTTTTAATGCCGCTTAGCGAAGCCGATCAGGTCCCACAAAGACGAGAGAGCTCTACGCAGTGAAGATTTGATCTCAGCACGCTGTGGCTTTCTTTACGTTCTTGCTTAGTTGCTAAGAACTGGCTGTTCTGCTGGAGCTGAAATCGGTCCCGAGTTGAAACCCAGGCCTCCATAGGTAATGAAAAATCTGAGCTTAAAAGCCTAAGATTTTTGCGAAAGAAGGTTTCAACCTTCTGAAAGCACTGCAGCAAATGAGCCCTATGCTTTAGCTTAGGGCAACAAAACCGGGTTAACCAGATTAGTCCAGGGTTGAAATCTAGACTTTGTTAACCAATAATCTTAGGCTAAACCTAAAGATAATACGCCAACACATAGCTGGTACTTCTTCCGCCTGCATCTTGTTTCTTCAAAATTCCTTTTTCAATAAGATTATTAATGTCTCTTATTGCTGTGTCTTTTGAGCAATTACCTATTTTTGCCCATTTGATCGAAGTAAGATTGCCTTCAAATGTATCCAGTAATTTATTAATTACTTTTTTCTGTCTTTCATTGAAATTTGTATTGGCTAGTTGTTTCCAGAAATTCGCTTTTTTAAAAACCTTATCCAAAGTTATTTCTGAAGCTTTTAGTGCATTAATAAGGCATTTTAAAAACCACAGGATCCAATCACTAATATCAAGACCTCCTTTTTGTGTCTTTTCAAGCATATAATAATATGATTTTCGCTCTATTCTGATTTGAGCTGACATACTGTAAAATCTTTGCGTACTTTTATCAGATCTGGCAAGCAGCATATCTGTCAGTGCTCTTGTTATACGACCATTTCCATCTTGAAATGGGTGTAGGGTTACGAACCATAAGTGAGCAACTGCCGATTTAATGACAAGATCTATATCTTGGTTTTCATTAAACCAATCGATGAAAATTGACATTTCGCTATCGATAATTTCGGCATCAGGTGCCTGAAAATGAACCGTTTCTCTTCCTGCTGCCCCTGAAATCACTTGCATTTTGCCATTTTTGTCTTTTCTCCAATCGGCTACAGTTATTTTAAACATTCCACTTCTGCCAGTTGGGAAAAGTGCTGCATGCCAATCAAAAAGCCGTTCTTTTGTTATCGGCATAAAGCAATTGTTCGTGGCATCGATCATCATATCTACCATGCCATCAACATTACGTTCGTACATTGGAATGCCTGCAAATGCAATGCCCAGACGTTGCGCGATGGAAGAGCGTACCGAGTCAGGATTTAATATTTCACCTTCAATTTCGGAAGATTTTA
>Ga0169931_10011268_pt1 | contig 12619 bp, 5 predicted proteins | sample Kivu_15m_20L_FD_129675 | JGI IMG/M metagenome (GOLD analysis project Ga0169931, IMG submission 129675) | Freshwater microbial communities from Lake Kivu, Western Province, Rwanda to study Microbial Dark Matter (Phase II) - Kivu_15m_20L... | ecosystem: Environmental > Aquatic > Freshwater > Lake ...
ACACCACGAGCGTTTCGTCCAGCAGGCCGCGCTGCTTGAGGTCGGCGAGCAGCGCGGCAATCGGCCGATCGGCCTCGCGGCAATTCTGCTGGTGGTTTTCGCGGAGATTCGAATGGGCGTCCCAGCCGCCCCCCGAGCCGCCGCCATGGTACACCTGCACGAATCGCACGCCGCGTTCCACGAACCGCCGCGCAGCGAGCAACTGCCGTCCGTATCCCTCGCCGTAGGCCGCGGTCGTGGCGGCCGTCTCCCGGCTGAAATCGAAGGCCTCGGGAATCGACTGCTGCATGCGGAAGGCGAGTTCGTACGACTTGATCCGCGCGCGCAGCGCGTCGTCGGCGGGATACTCGACGGCGGCGAGGCGGTGGAGCCGGTCGATGAGTTCGACGTTTCGCCGCTGCTGGCCGGTCGAGACGCCCTCGGCCGGCGTGCCGAAGGCGAGCGGTTGCGAGTCGCTCAGCCACACGCCGTCGTATTCGGCCCCCAGGTAATTGGCCCGATGCACCTGCTTGCCGCCGCAGCACGAATCGATCGGATTGCCCATCACGACGAAGCGGGGAAGATTCGCGTTGCCGCCGGCCAGACCGTAGCTGACCCACGACCCGATCGTCGGAAAATATCCGTCGCTGATGTGCCTGCCGGTGTGGAACTGCAGTTGGGCTCCGTGGTCGTTGTCGGTGGTCCACATCGACCGGACCACCGCGATGTCGTCGATGCACTCTCCGACGCAGGGCCACCAGTCGCTCACCTCGATGCCGCTCTCTCCGCGGGGGCGAAAGCCCGTCTGCAACGGAAAGATTTCGGTGCGGAACGTGCTCTGGTTGCCGGCGACGAACGGCCGGAAGTTCTTTTTGACGAAGGGACTCTCGTAGGCGTCCTTGAGCGGCGTCTCGGACAGCGACTTGCCGGCGTAGCGGTTCAGCGCCGGCTTGGGATCGAAGCCCTCCATGTGGCTCACGCCCCCCGCCATGAACAGCCAGATCACGCTCTTGACGCGCGGCTGCCGCACAGGAAGCCGACCCGCGGCCGGCGACGCGCCGCGGCCCTCTTCCGCCAGGAGCGAACCCAGTGCGACCCCCGTCAGGCCCATGCCGAGGTCGGACAGGAACGCCCGCCGCGACGATTCGCGGAGGGCTCGGTGCGGTCGAGCGGCAAGCGGCATCGGCGCCTCTAGCGGAGAGAAAGGAAGTCGTGGTGGTTCATCAACGCCAGCACCAGGTTCTCCCGGGCCCGGTCCGCCTGCGTCGCCAAGCGGGAAGCGGCGGTCTCGGCCGTTTCGGCGGTAGTCGCGCCGGTCGGCGGGGCGGCGTCGTCGGCGGCCGCGCCCAAGAACTCCAGGCAGGCGGCGGTCTCCGCGTCCGTCGGCTCCCGGGCCAGCAGCGCGAGGAACGACTCTCGCACGAACGCATGGTCGAAGACCGCGCTGGATGCAGGATCGCCGACGGACCCCGCCAGTTCGGCGGCCAGCGCGGCGGCGAGCTTCCGCGCCGCCTGGGTCGTGAACTCGCTGTTCAGCAGGGCGAGCGCTTGCTGGGGCAGGATCGACTCCTCGCGACGGTAGCACTCGCGCGGATCGGCTCCGTCGAACAGCGCGAGCAGCGCCGGTTGCTCTTCGTAGGCGTGCTCGAAGTAAATGCTCCGGCGGCGCACCGCGTCGGCCGAGTCGTGCGGCAGGTCGGGGCCCCCCATCGTCAGTTCGAGCTGGCCGCTCACGAAGAGCACCGCGTCGCGGATCGGCTCGGCTTCCAGGCGCCGCGCCGGCATCCGCCAGAAGGTCTTGTTGTCGGGATCGTTGCCGCCGGCCGCCCCGCCGCCGACCGCCCCGCCGGCCGCCGCCTCCGCCGGCATGCCCGACGCGCGGCGATAGGCCTCCGACAGCACGATCCGGCGGTGCAGATGCTTCATGCTCCAACCGTGACGGACGAGATCGACCGCCAGGAAGTCGAGCAACTCCGCCAACTCGGGACGCGGAGAACGCAACCCGAAGTCGTCGACCGACGGGGCCAAGGGCTGCCCGAAATGCCGCAGCCAGATGTGGTTCGCGGCCACCCGAGCGGCCAGGGGATGGTCGGGACCGACGATCCACCGGGCGAAGGCCAGCCGGCGGCCCGAGGAGATCGCCGGGGAGATTTCGCCAAGCGGCTCGTACGGGCGCTGCTGGGGATCGCCCGGACTGCCCGCCACCGCGTCGCGCTGCTGCTTCGCTTCCTGCACTTTCTGCTCCGCCTCGCGGCGGGCCTCGGCGGCCGCGGCCTGGTCGGCGTCGGGCGGGACGGTCAGCGAGGCCAGCGCGTGCTCGGCGCGGCAGACCGCCGCTTCCGCGTCGAGGTCCTTCGTTCGCCATTCGTGCAGCCGCGCGACCGCGAAGCGGTGCGTCAGCAGCAGGGCATGCTGCTCGAGCGTCAGCGGCAACTCGAGGTGCAGCCGTGCGCGTTCCGCCGCGACGCGGGCGTCGAAGGCGGCCAGCCGGGCCTCCGCCGCGTCGATCTCGGCCTGGGCGGCCTGGCCCGCCGACCCCGTCGCCGCTTCCGCCGATAGCTCCGACTGCCCGCTGCGCGCTTCGGCCAGCGTCTTCCGGAGGCGTCGACGTTCGAACTGGACGGCCTGCGGACGGAGGGCCGGGTAGTACGCGGCGAGCGGCAGCGACACGGGACGCGGCGCGAAGTCGCCGCCGAGAATCCGCGGAACCCCCGGCGGAACGGGCGCCGAGCGGTCGGCGGCGTTGGGATTGCCGCGCTCGAACAGCCAGGTTTCAGCCGCGGGTTGCGCGTCGTGGACGCAGGAGAGCTCCTGGGGCTGGTCGGCTTCCAGGCTGTCGGGCAGGGCCTCCGCCCGCACGTCGTAGGGCTCGAATACGGCGCGCAGTCGGTAGTACTCGCGCTGCCCGATCGGATCGTACTTGTGGTCGTGGCAGCGGGCGCACTTCATGGTAACGCCGAGAAACGCCCGGCACGTGTGGTCGACCACGTCGTCGAGCCAGGCATGGCGATCGTAGCGGTACCAGTTGCGGGCGAGAAAACCGGTCGCCCGCAGCACCTGCGGATCGCTCGGCGCCAGTTCGTCGCCGGCCAGCATCTCGACCACCATCTGGTCGTAGCCTCTGTCGGCGTTGAGCGAATCGACGATGTAATCGCGCCACCGCCAGATGTGCCGCTGGCTGTAGCGCACCTCTTCTCCGAAGCCCGACCAGTCGCTGTACCGCCAGACGTCCATCCAATGCCGCGCCCAGCGTTCCCCGTAGCGGGGGCTGGCCAACAGCGCGTCGACGTGCCTCGCGTACGCCGCGGGCGACGGATCATGGAGAAAATCGAGCAGTTGCCAGCGCGTGGGGGGCAGTCCCGTGAGGTCGAGATAGACTCGCCGCAGCAACGTGCCGGGGGGCGCTGCCGCCGCCGGGGCGACCTGCAGGGCGGCGTGGCGCCGGGCGAGGAGCACGTCGATGGGATTCGATCCGGCCGCCTCCGTGGAGGCCAAGCCCTCGGGAAGCTGCGGCGGGCGATAGGCCCAGTGCTCGGTCGCCGCGGGGGGGATCGGCTCCTCGGGCGCGAGGGCGCCCTCGTCGATCCAGGTTCGCAGGAGGTCGGCCTGTTCCGGGGTGAGCCGCGCGCCCTCCTCGGCCGGAGGCATCCGCTGCGCGTCGTCGGCGCCCACCCGCGCGACCAGCAGGCTGGCGTCGCTCTCGCCGGGCACGACGGCCGGACCGCTGTCGCCCCCGCGGGCGATCAACGTCGAGGCGTCGAGGCGCAGGCCGCCTTCCTGCTTGAGGGCCCCGTGGCAGGCGTAGCACTTGGCGGCCAGCAGCGGCTTGACCTCCGCCAGATAGCGGTGTGCCGCGGGACGCGTCGCCGACGGAGCCGCAGAACCGTTGGCCGACGCCTCCGCGGACGCAGCGGGAGGCGCCGCGGCCGCGCCGGCCGCGAGCAGCAGTCCCAAGAGTGGCGGAGCAACGCGGCACATGGTCAGGCCCCAATGCGGAGACGCCGCCCCGCTTCAGCACCAGGGAGAACATCCGGCACAAGTGCAACGAACCTGCCCCGCCCCCTCCCTTATAATCGAGGGCGGTCGCCGCGTCCACGACGCCGACGGCGGTCGCCGCTCGGGGCTGGCGGAACGCTCTCGGCCGAACGCCGCGGTCACTGCGGCGCTGCGAGGCCGATCCCCAGCAGGTCGTAGGCGTAGCTGCGCGAGGCCGCCGTCTGCGATGCGTCGAAATCGTCCCAGTGCGCCACGCCGGCCTCGTTCCAGCCTCGCGGAAGGAAATCGGCCGGGAGCGTGCTGGCGCTTTCGGCAACCGGCGCTTCGTTTTCCGTGCAGTGCACCGCGCACCGCAACCGGCGTTCCGCCGCGTCCCAGACGAAGCGTGCCCGATAGGCAACGCCCGTCCTCAGCGGCTGAACGAGCCGCAGCGGCACGACGGGCAACGGACTGCCGTCGACCGCCGCGACGAGGCGGGCCTCGTCGGGGGCGTCGATCCGCAGCGCCAGCGCGTGCCGCGCCACCGGCTCGTCGCGGCGGAACAGGCCCAGCACCAGCGGATTGTCGGCGTCCGCCCCGAACGCCGCGATGCGGAAATCGACGTGCAGGTCCCACGACGCGTCGGCGGCCAGCGCGCGGAGGGGGCGGGCGAAGCGGCGCCGCTGGCCGTCGAGCCCCGCCGGGGGCGGGCCGGCCGCCGAGGCCGGCCACGCCCCTTCCACGCGGACGCACCGCTCGGCCGCCAGCCAGCGGTAAGGGACCGTTGCGGTCGACATCGCCGGCAGGAAGCCGGTCTCCAGATCGCGGCCGATGCGGAGCATGTCGAAGTCGAAATACCAGCCGCGGCCCAGGGGATCCTCGCGAAAGTCGTCCGTGAAGGCGGCGACTTCCTCGCGGCCGGTGTTGAACGTCTGGTTGGCCAGCGAAGCCAGGAACGGGTTGAGCGCTCCGCGCGTCGCCGGATAGTGCGTCTGCTGCGACCAAACCCAGGCGTAGCGATCGCTGTAGGCGAGGGCGTAGGGCAGATTCGACCACGGAAGCTCCGTGCGGTAGCCGCTGGGCTGCCCGGGATAGAGGTTGTACGGATCGCTCTCCACCCAGGCGGCCAGGCCGACTTCGACCAGCCGGTCGTACTTCGACGGATCCGCGCTGTGCGCGCGCCACGCACGGCGGATGTCGTAGCGGGGCCGGGCGAAGGCCGAGCGATCCCCCGGATAGACGTGGCGGCGGCCGTCAGGCATGTTGCGCACGCCTCCGAACCAGAAGGTCGATTCCCACGCGTGGATCAGCCGCGCGGGCGCCTCGGCGCCGGCGAGGATGCCGTTCATGAAGTGCTTCAGGTTCTCGTAGCCGGCCCAGCCCCCCGGCTCGTGTTCGGGGCCCCAGGAAAAAAAGAACAGCACCTGGATGGCGGGAAACTCGCTTTGGACGGCGCGGATCCAGGCCTCTCCGCGAGCCCGCCACGTTTCGGGCGTGCCTTTGCCGAAGGGATAGAGCTCGCCGCCGGCGTATTGGGTGTACATCTCGGTGTCGAACATCAGGCCTCGCAGCCCCGCTTCGCGGCAGAGCCGCGCACACGCCGCCGCGTTGCGGGCGACGATCTCCCAGTCGGCCGCGCTGTCCGGAGCGACAGGGCACGGGCGGTCGCCGTCGCCCCCGCTCGTTCCGTCGCTCACGCCGTACCACAGGAAGTTGTCGGTGACGTGCCCCCAGGCGACCCGCTGCAGGGAGTCGAGGGCCGGCTGCAGGTCGGCCGGCCCGATCGGCAGGGCGGTCAGCGCGAGGCGGTGCAACTCGTAGGTCGACTTGGACGCCAGGCCCCGCGCCGCGCACCAGTCGGCCTCCATCCGCACGGGGACGGCCACGCCGTCGAACGGGTGGTTGGCGAGGTATTCCGGATGGGCGGCCAGGAAGCTCGGCAGCGGGGCGTCTTCGCGTTCCATGCCGACGGCCGTGTACTGTCCCGCGCCGAGAATCCGCTTGTGCTCCAGCTCCGCGGGACTCGCCCAGCGTTCCGCACGCCGTCGTACCGCGACCTCCCGCACGCTCCACCGCGCCGATCGGGCGGGAGCTTCGGCGGCCTGCGGGACCGCGCAGCCGGCAGCGCTCCACCGCCGCGGCGGAGCCGGTTCGAGCAGCGTCGCCGAAAATTCGCCGAGCGGACGATGCGCGTCGGCGGCGGCCACGCGGGCCCGGAAGGTCTTCCGCGGGCCGTCGTACGCGAGCGTCAGCCGATACGGGGCGTCAGGCTGCAGCGGCTCGTCCCAGCGAATGACCGCCGCTTCCGGCCCGACGGCGTCGAGGCCGCGGACGACCGCGGACTGCGGGCCTTCCACGGCGACCGTCAGCGGCGGCCCGGCAAGCGGCGCGCCGTCGTCGAACACGCCGAGCACCAGCGCCGCGTCGGGCGCGGCGTCGCCCTCCTCGAGCGCGAAGACGAACTCGGCCTCGAACGTCGCTTCCTGCTCCAGCGGCGGAAGCGCGCGCAGAAACCTTCGTTGGCCGTCCGGGAAGACCTCGGCCGCCGCAGCAGCAGGGCCCGCCGGACCGGGGGAGGTCACGGCGAGCCGCCCGTGGCGGGCGTCCCACTCCGGCCACGCGGCGGTCGACGGCGCGACGTCCGAAGAGGCGGCCGCGCCGGGGGCCGAAGCTGCGCTCGCGGCCGGCGCCGAGGGCCCCGACGCAACTGCCCAGCCACGCGCGGCGGGAGGCTCGGCGAACGACTCGCTCCACAGGACCGTCGGCGCCGCGGAGCCCTCGGCCGCCACGCTCCACGCGAGCAGCGCCGCCGCGCACGCGCCCGCGCGTCGCCGCAACGGGCGCGGCGCACCGGCCGCCGGGGGGCGCGCGTCGCTGCCGTCGAGGCCTTGGCGGTCGACGGCAGCACGATTATGGTAAGCCGCACGATCGGTTTCTCTTCGCGTCGCGCCCCCCCGTCTCTGGCAGCGGCAGGGGCGGAGCAGGGCGGCCCCTGCGCAGCGTCCTCTGCGGGGCGGTTTCGAGCGTCGAGACGGCGCGGCGGAAAGGCGGATGACGATGGCGGGCGCTCCGGAAAAGACGGCATCCCCGGCGCACGACGCGCCTGTCGGCGGATCGCCGACCGACGCCAGCCCCCCCCGCGCCTGGGACGCGGGCGAGCTTGCCGAACCGCCCCGCATCGACCTGCGCAGCTGGCTCGTGCTGCTGGGGCCCGGCGTGCTGCTGGCCGGCACCGCGGTGGGAACCGGCGAATGGCTGCTGGGACCTGCCGTGACCGCCCAATACGGTGCGACGATTTTGTGGCTGGCGACGCTAAGCATTGTGTGTCAGGTGTTTTTCAATGTCGAAGTGATCCGGTACGCGATGTTTTGCGGCGAGCCGATCCACGTCGGGTTCATGCGCACCTCGCCGGGGCCCCGGTTCTGGGTCCCATTCTACCTGATTCTCGATCTGGCGGCGGTCTGGCCGCTGAATTCGGTCGCCGCGGCCACGCCCATCGCCGCGGCGCTGTTGGGACGGTTGCCGGGCGACGGCGACGTGGAGATCCTCGGCTGGGCGATGACCGAAGCCGACTTCGTCCGGCGGCTCTCGGTACTGGTGTTTCTGGCGGCGCTGATCCCGCTGGTCTTCGGGGGAGCCGTCTATCGCATTCTCGAGCGGATCATGGCGTTCAAGCTCGTGGTGGTGCTGGGATTTTTCATTTTCGTGTCGTTGCTGATGGTTGCTCCGCGCAATCGCGTCGCTGCGTTCACGGGGCTGTGGCGGTTCGGCGAAGTGCCGCTGCGTCCCGAGGCCCTGGTCGCCGGACGCCATTTCTGGATGGCCGACCTGCAGGACGGCGTCCGCTGCCGGGTGCGGGGGAGCTTTCGCGACGGCACGCCGGAAGTGGTCGGTTTTTCGGTCGACGAAGCGGGGCGGACCCGCGACTACACCGATCTGGCCAGCGTTCCCCCCGCCCTCCGCGAGCGGCGCGAGCAGCTGGCCGCCGAGGCGGCGCGATTGGCCGTGCCCGCGGGCTTCTACGTCCGTTCGACCCATGGCCCGGAGCGGATTACGCTCCGCGGCAAGGCGGCCGCCGACGGAGCGTGGGAACTCGGGCAAGCCGAGACGACGGCCCCCGACGGGACGGCGAAGACGTACGCCTCCCTCGCGGAGATGCCCCCTCCGCTGGCCGCGCGGTGTCGCAACATGCTGGAGCATCACGGCAACGAGGACGTCAACCTGCTGGGCTACCTCTGGCGGCAGGGGCGGTTTCCGGAACTGGAGTGGACGGTGCTCGCGGCATTTGCGGCGTATGCGGGCGCAGGCGGCATGGCCAATACGCTGTTTTCCAATTTCGCCCGCGACAAAGGCTGGGGCATGGGCTCGAAGGTGGGCGCCATTCCCAGCATGGTCGGCGGACAGGCGGTGACCCTGTCGCACGTCGGGATGGCCTTCCGTCCCGACGGCCGGTCGCTCCCTCGGTGGCGCGGCTGGATGCGGTGGGCTCTTCGCGATCAGGCGTGCGTATGGATGCTCTGCTCCCTGGCGGGGATGGCGTTTCCGTGCATGCTGTCGCTGGAATTCGTCCGCCACGCTCCGGTCGCCGGCCACCGCGTCAGCGCGATGATGGCCGACGGCATGGCCTTTCGCTTCCCGGATTACGAGCGGCTGTGGTGGTACGTCACGCTGCTGATTGGCTTTCTCGTGGTGTTTCCGGGGCAGGTGGCCGCCGGCGACTCGATCGCTCGACGGTGGACCGACATTGGCTGGAGCACCAGCCGCCGTTTGCAACGCATGCCCAAAGACCGCGTGCGGTACGTTTACTACGCGATCTTGGCGGCGTACGCGGCCTGGGGACTGTTCGTGCTGCTGCGGTTCCAGCCGCTGCTGATCATCACGATCTCCGGAGTGATCGGCAACGCGGCGTTGGGGATCGCGGCGGTGCACACGCTGTGGGCGAATCGGCGGCTGCTGCCCCGGGAGATCGGCCCCGGGCTGGCGGCGCAGGCCGGATTGCTGGCGTGCGCCGCGTTCTTCCTGACGATCAGCGGGATCGTCGTCTGGCACACCCGCTTGTTTTCCTGACGTCTTTGCCGGCGAAGCGCCGGAGGGCGCGTCGCGGGGCGTCAGACGGGAGCCGAGGGTTGCGGCGTGCTCTCGCAACAGCCGAGCACCGACTGGTCGAAATCGATCGAAGCGCCCGACATCAGGCCGCTCTCCTCCGACGCCACGAACGCGCACAGCCGGGCCGCCTCCTCGGGCTCGACGAGGCGGCCGTAGGGTTGCCGCCGGGCGGCTTCGGCGAGCCAGCCGTCTTGGGCTCCGTGGAACTTTCGCATCACGGCGTCTTCGCCGGGCGTGTTCATCCAGCCGAGATTGAGGCCGTTCACGCGAATGCGATCGAGCATCAGGCTGAACGCGGCGTTCTTGGTGAGCGTGACCAGGGCTCCCTTGGAGACGCTGTAGGCGGCCAGGAAGGGCTGGCCGCCGTGAGCCGAGACCGACTGGATATTCACGATGGAACCGGCGATTTTCTCGCGCCGCATCACCTTGGCCGCCTCCTGAATCAGGAAGAACGGCGTGCGGAGGTTGATCGCCATCATCCGGTCGAACAGTTCCACCGGCGTGTCGACGATCGTGCCGCGGTCGGTGCAGGCCGCCGCGTTGACCAGCACGTCGACGCGGCCGAACGCCCGGTCGGCTTCGCCGACGATCCGCGCCGCCGACTGGGGATCGGCCAGGTCGGCCGCGACGAACACGGCGCGGGCGGAGCCCGACGCGAGGCTCTGCCGCACCGCCTCGCCGCGCTCCGCATTCCGGCCCGTCACCACGATCCCCGCCGCGCCTTCGCAGGCGAAGCGGCGGGCGATCGCTTCGCCCAGCCCTTGCGTGCTGCCCGTCACGATCGCCACCTTGCCGGCCAGCCGGCGAGCAGAGGGCGGACCCGCGTATGCATCCGTCATGGGGCGATTTCAGTCCAAAAAAGCGCGCCGGCGTCAGCGGTTGGCGGGCGGACGCAAGCGCTGGTGGAAAAACTCAGCCGCCAGCGGACGCAAATCGCGCTGGTCGGGCTGCAGATCGAAGGAGTGTCCCGCGCCCTGGACGATCTCCAGGCGATGCTCGACGCCATGCGCCGCCAACCGCGCCGCCAGCGCCTCGGATTGGGAGACCGGGGTCACGCCGTCAAGGTCTCCCTGAATCATCAGAATCGGCGGATCGTCGGAGCTGACGTAGGTCAGCACCGAAAACGCCTTGTACAACTCGGGGGCCTCGCTCCGCGTCGCGCACAGCGCCTGCACGTCGCGCCAGTTCTCGAGATCCGCCGGACCGTACATGTCGATTGCGCCCTGGATGCGGCACGAGAGATCGCCGAACGGCGCGGCGGGGTCGAGGCCGCATTCCGGTCCGGTCACCGCGAGCATCGCCGCCAGGTGCCCGCCCGCCGAGCCTCCGATCGCCCCGATGCGGTCCGGATCGAGGCGGTATTGGCGGGCGTGACGGCGGAGCCAGCGCACCGCCGTTTTGCAGTCGTGAAGATTCTGCGGCCAGCAGACCCGCGTTCCCTCCTCGTTCCCCAGCAGGTAGTCGATGCTCAAGCTCGCGATGCCCCGCTCGGCAAGCGCGCGGGCGATGTTTTCCTCGCGATTCGAGTCGCGGGCTTCGCTGATCCATCCCCCGCCGTGAATCACCACCACGGCCGGACGCAACGCGGTCCCCGCGTCGACCGGCAGATAAAGGTCCGCTTTCTCCGCTCGATCGGCGGGCAGGTAGGCCAACCCGCGAAGCACCTCCGCCTCGCCGATCGGCGGGCTCGCCGTCGCGAGACCCGCCAACGTCGCCGCCGCGCAAACGGCAAACCATGCGGGAATTGCCCGTCGGCTCATGGCAGCGGACCTTCCGTCGCCCCGGGGGCCGGGGGCTGCCAGGAGAGCACCTCGACGTGCGACGCGTCCCAGCCGTCGCGGTACGCGGCGGCCGTCCACAGCGAACCGTCCGGTCGCTGGACGGTATTTCCCGGCAGCGGAGGCGTGTCGGACGACGACGGGCCGCTCGCCGAGAGGGGGCCGACTTCCAGTTGCCACCGCTCGCCGCGACCGGCGACGGCCGCTTGTTCGTCGCCGGCGATCCGCACGACCTGCCGCCAGCCGTCGTCCCCGGCGACCGCGACAGTCGCCAGCACGCGGCCGTCGCCGAGGGGCAGCACGCTCGCCAGCCGTTCGCCGGGCGGGGGAGCGAAGGCGTCGGCGACGCGCCAGGAGACGCCCTCGTCGGCCGATTCCCAGGCGCGCGGCGGAGCGTCGGCACGTTGATCGGCAATCGCCGCCAGGCGTCCGTCGCGCGTCGCGATCAACAGGGTTTCGGCGAACTGCGGACCGTCCGCGTTCGCCGGCCGCGTCTCCCAGGTGGCGCCGTCGTCGCCCGAATGCCAGAGGGCCTGGGGACCTGCGGCGGGAGCCACCCCGAGCCACAGCCCCCCCTGGGCGTCGACGGCGATGTTTCGCGTGGTGAAGCCCGGCAGCGGCGTGGCCTGCCAGGTGGCGCCGCGGTCGGTCGACCGGTGCAGCGTCGGGCCGCCGCCGGACGGTGCGGCGGCCAGCAGGAGCAGGGTTCCGCGGGGCGTGGCGGCCAGCGCGGGGGAGGTTCCGGCGAACGGCAGGCGGCGGCGGCCATGCCACCGCCCATCGCCGGGGCCGCGGTCATGCAGCAGCAGCGCGTCGCCGTCGGCGTAGGCGTGGCGGACGACCAGCGCGCCGGAGCCGTCTTCGAACAGGGCCAGCGCCGGTTGTTCGTCGTCAGTCAGGCCGCCCGGCACGCGGCGGACCTCGACCGCTTCCGGCCGACCGTCGGCACGTTCGGCCTCCAGTTGATCGGGGCGTTGGCGCTCGCCTGCCACCAGCGGGGCGTATTCCGGGGGCCAGAACCAGTCGGCCTCGCAGTAACGCTGCAGATCATCGCGGTTGCCAAGGACCGAGAGGGCGCACTTCTGGATCGCCGCCCCGCCCATGCCGTAGCCGTAGTAGGCCTGCCACTGGTGGGGCATGCGGGCCAGATGGAGATGGAAGTACCAGTTGAACATGCTCACGCCGTCGGCCCCTTCGTCGTACAACCGGAGCCCCAACTGGCAAAAGCCCTGCTTGTAGTCGCGGAGCTTGTCGACGTCGTCGGGATCGATCGGCCCGCGCGGGGGCTCGGTGCCGAAGTCGGCGAGCCAGGCCGGCCGAGGGAACAGGGTCGGATAGACGCCCACGTTGCGCCCTTCAGCCAGCTCGACGAATTCCCGGGTGCGGGGGAGACCCGGCCAATCGGGCCAGAACAGGCAGGGGCTGAGGTAATCGACCAGTTCCTCGCGGACCCAGGTCGGCACGTCGAGGCCGAGTTCACGGCAGGAGGGTTCGAGTTGTCGGGAAGCCTCGCGAGCCCCTGCGTAGGCGGCTTCGCTCTCCGGAGTGGCGAGCGACGGTCCGACGCGGGCTCCGAGAATCAACCGCCCGCGGCCCTTGCGAACGGCGGCCTCGTCGAGCAGTGCCCGCGTCTCGCGGACCATCCGCGTCAGTACGGGATGGTTCTCGAGCGGGTCGGAGATCATGTGGTTCCAACGGCGGAAGTCGAACTCCAAGCCGTCGATGTCGTAGTTTTCGACGACCTCGCGAAAAATCGCCATGCGGTGCTGGAAGACGACGGG
>Ga0169931_10011269_pt1 | contig 12618 bp, 8 predicted proteins | sample Kivu_15m_20L_FD_129675 | JGI IMG/M metagenome (GOLD analysis project Ga0169931, IMG submission 129675) | Freshwater microbial communities from Lake Kivu, Western Province, Rwanda to study Microbial Dark Matter (Phase II) - Kivu_15m_20L... | ecosystem: Environmental > Aquatic > Freshwater > Lake ...
GCCGTATTCGTGCAACTCCCTAAGCAAATCCAAATCAATGTCCACAATCAAGGTCATCTCTGTGTTCGGCGTGGCTTCTCCCTTCACTGCATTGGAGGGAAAGGCAAAGTCAGATGGTGTGAGAACGGCTGATTGGGCGTACTGAATGTCCATGTTGTGGACCTGGGGCAAATTGCCCACACAGCCGGCCATGACGACATAGCACTCGTTTTCAATGGCCCGCGCCTGTGCGCAGTACCGCACCCGCATGTAGCCGTTCTGCGTGTCCGTAAGAAAGGGTACGAAAAGTATCTGCATCCCCTTAGCAGCCAATATGCGGCACATCTCCGGAAACTCCACGTCGTAGCATACCGCCACGCCAATCCGTCCCGAATCCGTATCAAAAACCTCCATCCTGCTCCCTCCAGCCATACCCCAGGAATCGACCTCTGCTGGCGTAATATGAATTTTTTCGTAACGCTCAAACGTTCCGTCTCGGCGGCAGAGGTAACCCACGTTCAACAACTTTCCCTCTTCCACCAGGGGCATGCTGCCCGTCAGGATATTCACATTGTAAGAAACCGCGTACTCCAGAAATTTATCCCGCAAGGGTAGGGTGAATGCGGAAAGTTCCCGAATGGCCTCCGGCTCGCTCAAATGGTTGAACTCCGCCATTAGAGGGGCATTGAATAACTCCGGAAACAACATGAAGTCGCAAGTGTAGCTGGCGACTGAATCGACAAAGTACTCTATCTGCTCGCACAAGGCATCCATGGAGGGAAAAAGGCGCATCTGCCACTGTATAAGACCCACCCGGACTACCGGCGTCCGATAACTAATCTCGCGGGTCCGCTGCTGATAGAAAATATTATTCCACTCCAGAATAATGGAGCTCCGCGCCTGCCTTCGGTCGCCGGGGAAAAAATCGGGAAATATGGTCCGAATATGAAAATCATTGGCCAAATGGAATCCTAAAACCGGATCCTGAATTTCCTTGTATTTTACTTTCCGGATGTATTCCTTCGGGGGAATGGCACGCTCCTTGTCCAGCAGCGGCATGCGGGAATAGGTAACCACCGAGCGCAAATTGCGCTCCTCACACCACTCCTTGCGGACATCCGACAGGCGGCGCCCCAGTCGAAGACCTCGGAATCCGGGCAACACAAAGGTGTCAATGCCAAACAGCAAATCTCCCTCGTATTGGTGGGTGCTGAAGCTGTAGTTTCCAGTGATTTCCCGGAAATGCCGGTATTTATCTACCTGCTCCCCACGGAGAATGAGCGACAGGGAGTATCCCGCCACCTGGCCATTTACCAATACCACAATCTGCCCTTCCGGAAATGCGGCCAGCAAGCGTGTAAGCTGTCCTTCAGTCCAGGGTACCTCCAACCGTTCACCGGGGAGCTCCGATAAAGATTGCAACAAGGCGGTGAAATCGCCCAGCTGGAGGTTGCGCACTTCAACTCTGTCAATCTGTACCATCCAGCGCGGGGGCGGGGCTCAATCCCCAGCCAAAGATAAATCAATTTTCACCGTATCCCCTACCTGGAACTTGCTCCCTGCCGGAGCCGGACATGTGTAGGTCTTTCCCTCCCGCTCCAGTCGAAGAGTGCCGCTTCCCGCCGCATCCCGGTCCACCCCCATAACCCTGGCTTCGATTCGGAATTTCCGGATTTCCGATTCATCTTCCTGACAGAGCTTGCCATCTGCTATCCGAAAGTGGCGCTGCACGCCGCTAATCTCCGCTGCCAAATGGTGGACAAGCAGTATCGTGGGTGCGTATTTCTTGTGGTAACTCTGGAGATAGACCTGAACCTGTTTCCGCAATTCCTGGTCCAGGGCGGAGAAGGGTTCGTCGAGCAACAATAGGCGGGGCTTCTGCACAAGAGCCCGGGCGATGGCAACGCGCTGCTTCTGACCGCCGGAAAGCTGCTGCGGGTATTTTTCTGCCAATGGTGCCAGACCGAAATGGTCCATCAGCTCCTCCTTCAGCATGGCATCTCCCGCATGCTGTTCAGCAAATGCGAGATTGCCCCGTACGCTCAAATGGGGGAATAGGGCCAAATCCTGAAAAACCATCCCTACCTGTCTGTACCGAGGCTCCAGGAACATGCCTTTTTCCGTATCGCACCAGCATGCTGAATCCCAGTAAATACGTCCCTCCCGAGGGCGGGCCAGCCCTGCTAAAAGGCGCAACAGCGTGGTTTTCCCGCTTCCTGATACACCCCCCAAGCTTACCAATTCGCCGGCATGGAGGGTAAAAGTCGCAGTAAGGCCATCCACTGCCTGCCGGCGGTCAAAGGGATGTGCCAGGGAGACGCGAAGGGCCATGACTCATGATTCAGCACTTGGGCCCATTCGCCAGGGTCCCAGTGCCAGTAGGAAAATAGTGATGCCAATCAGCGTGAGCGCATAAGCGTTGGCCTGATCATACCTGAGTGCCTCCACAGCATCGTAAATGGCCATGGAAGCCATGCGAGTCTCTCCCGGGATGTTGCCCCCAATCATCAGTACAATACCGAATTCCCCCAAGGTGTGCGTAAAGGTCAGTATCCCAGCAGTGCGGATGGCCGGGAGGCTATTTGGCAATAAGACCTGTACCAGGAGCTGCCATTCCGTGCGCCCCATCAGCCGGGCTGCCTCCGACAGATGCTCCGGCAATTTGTCCAATCCTGTCTTTATGGGTTGGACCATAAAAGGCAGACTGTATACCATGGATCCCAGGAGCAATCCGGGAAAGCTGAAAACAAGTCTTAGGTCAAACCAACGAAGAAAGATACTACCCAAAAAGCCCTCCGGCCCAAGTAAAAGCAGTAGGTAAAATCCGATGACCGTTGGGGGCAAGACCAAGGGGAGTGTCACGCCCATTTCCAACAGCCGCGCAAACCAGCCCTTGCTCCGCGACAAATACCAGGCCAGTGGAACACTGCATCCAAAAAGGAGGAGGGTGGTGGTAGCCGCTAGGCGCAGGGTAAGCCATAAGGTGATCAGGAATGCATCTTCCATCTGGAAAAAAATCAGGGTAAATCGTATCCGTGCCTGCGCAATATGGTCGCTGCGGTGTCAGATGCCATAAACCGCAGAAATGCCTCCGTAAGTTTTGGCTGATCTGCTTTCCCCCATCTGGTGGCTACCAAGGCCTGCCGAATGGGGCTGTAAAGCTCAGCGGGTACTTCCTCCCACCGCACTTTCCCCCGCAGAGCCGGTGCCATGACCACTGACCGGGAGGTAAATCCCAGCAAGCAGTTGCCCGATTGTACATATTGGGTTGCCTGGGCCACACTCTCCCCGATAACCAGCCTGGGTGCTACTTTCTCCCAAAGCCCTGCATTCTCCAGGGCTCTGCGTGCCTGATATCCGTAGGGTGCCGTGGCCGGATTCGGAATAGCTATTTTGCCTGAGGTTTCCTCAGCCAGCAGCCCGAAAAGGGTTTCCCCACGCTTTTCCTCGCCACGGGCCCAGAGTACCAGTCTCCCTTGCGCATAAACTGTTGGAGGACCTGCCGCCACGCCAGCTGCCACGAGGCGCTCCGGATACAGGGTATCTGCGGAAAGGAATAGATGAAACGGGGCGCCTTGAATGAGCTGATGGGTAAGCTTTCCCGAGGATCCTGGGACGATGCTAATCTCCGGCGAGGCCTGATCCCGAAAGGTGGCCACCAACTCCTCGGCAGCAAACTGCATATTGGCCGCTACCGCTATGCGTATCCCCCCTTTAACAGAAGGTTCCCCGGTGCCCGAACAACCCAGGGAAAGGAAAAAAAAGAGGATTATAGGCATGCGCACGGGAAAGAGCAGGGGAATTATTGTTGTAAAATTAATCCTTTCTGTTACCTTCAACTGTCCAAATTCTGCCGCTTGGCTGAGCAACTATTTCCCCATACCGATACCATGGTCTCCCGGAACGAACGCCAGCTTCGCTTTGGTCAGCGCAGCAAAGTCGTCTGGCTTACCGGCTTGTCGGGTTCCGGTAAGAGTACTCTCGGGCTGGCACTTGAGCGCCGCCTCTTCGGGGAAAATTTTTTTCCCCTCTTGCTCGACGGCGATAGCATCCGCACAGGAATCAATAGGGATCTTGGTTTTAGCGAGCAAGATCGCAAGGAGAATATTCGTCGGATTGCCGAGATCGCCCGCTTGTTCCTGCAAACCGGTGTTATACCCATCGTAAGTTTTATATCCCCTTCCCGCGAATCCAGACAACAGGCCAGGGAAATTGTAGGTCCAACAGATTTCCTCGAGGTGTACGTGAAAGCTTCCCTTTCGGTTTGCGAGTCGCGCGATGTAAAAGGTTTGTACAAAATGGCCCGGAAAGGAGAGATTCCAGGGTTCACAGGTGTGAGCCAACCCTATGAGGAACCCGAGAACCCAGACCTCATGCTGGCTACCGACCAGCAATCCCCAGAGGAATCCTTGGCTCTCCTCCATGCTTTTGTATTACATCATGTGCGTTTGTCCACCTGAATAACCTGGCCATGGAAACACCAGCCCAACGCATTGGGTACCTGCGGGAATTGGAATCAGAATCCCTTTTTGTCATTCGGGAAGTGGCTGCCCAGTTTGAGCATCCGGTTATTCTCTTCTCCGGAGGGAAAGATTCCATCGTGGTCACTCACCTGGCCCGCAAGGCATTCTTCCCGGCCCGCATTCCCTTCCCCCTTTTGCATGTAGACACGGGGCATAATTTTCCAGAAACGCTTTCCTATCGCGACGATATGGTCAACCGCCTGGGCTTGCGCTTGAAGGTGGGCTACGTGCAAGACCTCATCGACTCCGGGGAAGTTGTTGAAGAGAAGGGCTATCATGCCACGCGGAATTACCTGCAAACCCCGGTGCTTCTCCGGGCAATCGAGGAGGGGAAACACGATGCAGCCCTCGGAGGAGCCCGTCGCGACGAAGAAAAAGCCAGGGCCAAGGAACGCTTCTTTTCCCATCGGGATGAATTTGGACAATGGGATCCAAAGAACCAGCGCCCCGAACTGTGGAACCTTTTTAATGGGAAGAAAAGGGAAGGGGAGCATTTCCGTATCTTTCCCATTTCCAACTGGACGGAGCTCGATGTGTGGATGTACATCCGTATGGAGAACATTCCCCTGCCTTCCCTTTACTTCAGTCACCGCCGCCTCGTTTTCGAAAGAGACGGCATGCTGCTTGCTGCCCACCCGGCCATTCCCCGCCGGGATAGCGAGCTGCCTTTTGAGGAAACCATTCGCTTCCGTACCATAGGCGATATCACCTGTACAGGTGCCGTGCGCTCCCCTGCTGCATCGCTAGATGATATCATCAACGAAGTGGCAGCCTCCCGAACTACGGAAAGAGGGGGACGTGCCGATGATAAACGAGCGGAAACCGCTATGGAAGACCGCAAGAAGCAAGGTTATTTCTGAAGGGCGCTATCCATGGACTACCAACCAGCTGAACTCTTGCGCTTCACCACGGCCGGAAGCGTGGATGACGGGAAAAGTACCCTCATAGGCCGCTTGCTCTTCGATGCTAAGGCCATCTTTGAGGACCAACTCGAGGCTATTCGCCTGAGCAGTGAGCGCAGAGGCTCCAATGAAATTGATCTTTCGCTGCTTACAGACGGCCTTCGAGCAGAACGCGAACAAGGGATCACCATCGACGTGGCCTACCGCTATTTTTCCACCCCCAGGCGGAAATTTATCATTGCCGATACGCCGGGCCATATTCAGTATACCCGGAATATGGTCACCGGTGCTTCGACTGCCAATGTGGCGCTCATCCTGGTTGATGCCCGCCACGGCATCATCGAACAAACTCGACGGCACGCTTTTATCGCTGCCCTGCTCCAGATTCCCCATCTGGTGGTCTGCATCAACAAGATGGACCTGGTGGACTATCAGGAAGAGGTGTTCCAGCGGATTAAATCGGATTTTGAAGGATTCTGCTTCCGCCTCGATGTGAAGGATGTGCATTTTATCCCGATTTCCGCCCTCCGCGGGGATAATGTAGTGGATAAATCCAGCCACATGCCCTGGTTTGGCGGCACCACGCTGCTCTACTACCTAGAGCATGTGCACATCGGCAGTGACCATAATTTCATTGATACCCGATTCCCTGTTCAATACGTAATTCGTCCCAATACCGACGCCTATCACGATTACCGGGGCTATGCCGGGCGAGTAGCCGGTGGGGTACTCCGAAAGGGAGACGCCGTTACGCTCCTTCCCTCCGGATTCCGATCGCGGATTGCCCGCATCGATACGATGGACGGCGAATTGGCGGAAGCCTTCCCGCCGCTCTCAGTAACCCTTTTGCTGGAAGACGATTTGGATCTGAGCCGCGGCGATATGGTCGTGCGCGAAAATAATCAGCCCCAGGTTAGCCAGGATATCGAAATCATGGTCTGTTGGTTCGATGCCCAACCATTGCAGCCAGGCGGAAAATACACGATCCTGCATACGACGCGGGAGGCTCGCTGCGCGGTGCGGGAGATTCGGTATAAACTGGATATCAACACCCTTCATCGCAATGAGGAGGACCTCGTGCTGGGGATGAACGACATTGGCCGCATTGCAGTGCGGACCACCAAGCCCCTGTTTTTCGACAGCTACAGGAAAAATCGGATTACAGGCAGTGTGCTATTGGTTGACGAACGCACGCAGGCTACCGTGGGGGCGGGGATGATTCTCTGATGGATACCTTGAAGGCACCAAAAAGTGGTTTATGGCCATTCCTCTTGTCTATTTCTTTCCTCAGTTTTCTTCATGGCCAAACACCCGGGAAAAAACCAAACTTGATTTTCCTGGTCACCGACGACCACCGCTGGGATGCGTTGGGATTTGCCGGTAACGCCCTCATCAGAACACCCGAAATGGATAGGCTTGCCGCTGAAGGGGTTTACTTTAGAAATGCTTTCTCCTCTTCCCCCATTTGCGCAGCCAGCAGGGCCTCTATCCTAACCGGACAATACGAACGATCTCACGGCTACACCTTCAGGCAACCACCGCTTTCGGATGCTTTGGCTCGAACAATGTATCCCGCCATATTAAAGGAAAATGGCTACCGGGTTGGATTTTTTGGGAAATTAGGCGTAGAAATGGCAAATCCGGGCCAGTATTTCCATGAATTTGATTCCTATGACCGGGGAAATTATCCAGACCGCAGGGGTTATTTCTACAAAAAGATAGGGCAGGATACCGTCCACCTTACCCATTTTTCAGGTTATCAGGCAAGGCAATTCCTTAGGGAGACTGGGGAAAATCAGCCTTTTTGCCTCTCTGTTTTCTTTAGCGCCCCCCATGGCCACGACCCTTCAACCCAACAGTATTTTTGGGAAAAAGCGTCTGACCCGTTTTACAGGGACCTGCGATTTCCCGAACCCCTTTTGGGTGATTCTATGTATTTCCATCGCTTGCCCGAGGCCGTTAAGACAGGTTTCAATAGAACCCGATGGTATTGGCGTTTTGATACGCCTGAAAAATACCAGGAAATGTTGCGTGGCTACTACAGGATGATTACAGACATCGACCGGGAAATTGGTCAACTTAGAAAAACCCTGGAGGAAACAGGCTTAGCGGAAAATACGATAATCATCCTCATGGGTGACAATGGCTACTTGACCGGGGACAGGCAACTGGCTGATAAATGGCTGATGTATGAACCGGCTATTCGGATTCCTCTGATTTTTTTTGATCCCAGATCCAGGGGTGGATTCCAAGTGGAGGACATGGTCTTGAATCTGGACATACCAGGAACTATACTTGATTTGGCTGGCCTCCAAATTCCCGCAAACTATCAGGGAAAATCCCTGAAGCCCTTGGTAAATAATCGCCGGAGACACCTGAAAAGAAAGGAAATCCTAATAGAACATCTGTGGCGTTTCGATGAAATTCCAGCAAGTGAAGGTATAAGGACAAAACACTGGAAATATTTCCGATACCGGCATATTCAGGCCCCTGAAGAGCTGTACCATCTTGCCGTGGATCCCCTGGAAACGAGCAACCTTGCCCTTGTGGCGCGATACGGCAAAAAATTAATGAGGCTAAGAACCCGTTTTGATAGGCTGGCCAGGAACCAAAGGTAAAAGGTTTCAAAAGGGATGGAAAATCCAGCCCTTTTGAATAAACCTTTGATGATTACAAGCTCTTCACTCTTATCTTCCGGAAATGAACCACCGAGCCATGTCCGAGAAAGCCGATGTAGCCGGCTTTTCGTGCCAGTCCGGGGTGCTCCTGCTTGTCGATGGTTCCCTGCCGGGTAAGTTCCTTTAAATCTTCATCGACAATCACCGTACCATTTAGGGTAACCCGTATGCGATCGCCTTCCAGCCTAATCTCCTCTTCATTCCACTGACCTACAGGTCGCAGAAATTCGCGCTTTGCCGGCGCAATGCCATAGACCGATCCGTGGTATTGGTAGGGTTGCAAATTGGCGTAAATGGGTGAGGTGTTGTCCAGTACCTGAATCTCCATACCCTCGTAGGCGGCATCGCCCTCCAGGGGTGCGCGCACGCCGATGCCATTATTGGCTCCCGGTGTAAGTTGGAACTCGAAGCGGAAAATAAAATCGCCGTATTCTTTTTCGGTAAACAGATTGCCTTTGCCACCCCCCGCCGGATCAATCACGATCATGCCGTCAACGGCCTTGTAGTCGGTCTTGTTCCCCATCCAGCCCGAAAGATCCTTGCCATTAAACAGGGAAACGAAACCTCCATTTTCCTCCTCGGGAGTCAGCCCGATTTGATTCGCCGAGAGGTCCCTCACGTAAATATCCCGGAAAGCCAAATCGGTGCCGTGCGCCTGCAGTTCAATCGGACCAGAAGGAAAGATGGGCAGTTTCCTGTCCCAGTAATTTTCCAGGGTTACCCCGTCGACGACCTTTTCCCCGTTGAGATACACTGTGACCTTCTCGCCAACCATGCGGATGAAGAACGTATTCCAGTCCCCAATGGCATTATCCATGAGCTTAATCGGTTTCGAAGGGTGGACCTGATTGTTGTACAGTCCGCCGGAACCCACCTGGGCACCTGCATCGGTACGGGCGGTATCCCAGATTTGCACCTGGGGGGAACCGCGTAGGTAAATGCCGCTGTCCCCGTCCCGGGTTATCCGCCAGTCCACCCACAACTCGAAATCGCCAAAATCCCTGACCGTACAGAGGTTTTCATACCCAGTTCCCGTAAATTGGATTTCCCCGTCTGCGACAGTCCAGTTGGACGGGAGACGCTTGTCTGCTTCCAGTTGCCGGGCTGCTCTTACCGCCGGGGCCATAGCGGCCCTGGCAATGGGATTTTCCACAAGGCCTTGCCACCCACTCAGATCCTTGCCGTTGAATAGGGAAGTAAAGCCAGCTTGTTCGGGCATTTGCCGCAGCCAGGTGCGGATATTTTCCCGGGTATAATCACTTTCCGATCCGGTCAGCAAGTCCATGCATTTTTCCAATGCGGACCGTACCACCGTGCCATGCAAACCGGCATATCCCCCGGGATCGGGAAGGGCAATGTCGGTGCAACTCTGGGCTGCTACCTGCTTTACTTCGGGATCATCGAGAAAGCTTGCCGCAGCCAGAAAAGCAGGGAAAAGGCGCAGATTAGCCAGCTGCTGGAGGATAAGCCTCTTCAGCCCGGCATCGCCAAAGGTGAAAGGGCTTAATTTGCGCAGGGCTTGCACTTTCCGCTCCGGACTCAGGCTGGAGGTGCTTACCTGGCGGACAAAAGCGCGGAAGGCAGTCTTTGAGGTCTCCGCGTCATTAGCGGTAATTAATGGGAATAGATAAGGTCCCGCATCCTCATGTTTCCATTGGGTAAGGGCCTGAAAAGCTGCCCGCTTCCATTCGGGTCGGCTGTCCCGGAAAGCGGAGGCCACCAGGGGTAGCAGACTTTTATCCGAAATGCCGGCAAAGGTACCCAGCAAGGCAGGCTGTCGTGCCGGCATCACCGGCCATGCCTCCCGAAGCAGGGCCACATTGCGAGCAGAAGCAATGGAAACTATAGCCGACTGCAGGGCAGAGAGCGTAGCCTCATCGCGGGTTTCTCCCAATTTCTCCAGCAAAAGGGGTAGGGCGGATTCCGGAGCCGTGCCGTTAAGCGCGCGGTGGGCTGCCAGAGCTATAACAGGATTGTCAGACCGAATGAGCCCGAGAACGTCCTGATAAGCCGAGGTCGCTTTGCGCTCGGCCAGGACTCCCAACAGCACTACTTTTCCGGAACCAATGGCTTGGCGAAGCGCTGCGCTTACGGCTGGCACCTCCCTATGGCTAATCCAGGAGAGCAGAATGGGGGTAAGGGTCCCGATTTCTTCCTCCTGGACGCGGGTGGTGTAGTCGAGAAGCATGGGAATCCCTGCTTTGCCCCGAATGGCCATCAAGGCGCGCAGGGCAGTCTGCCTATTTCCGGCATCCCAGGCCTTCAGTTGGCTCTCCAGAAAGGGGATGGCCAGCGGGTGGTGCATTTTCCTAAGGTATTCGGATACCTGCTGTTGGGCAGGCGCTGGCAGGGAGGGAGCCTTAGCCAGGATTTTACGCAATCCTGCCACGTCGCCATTTTCAGCTGCCAGATTAAGGGCAGCACCTCGATAGGCGGCATCGGGGTGGGACAGGGCTGTGACTACGGCATCCATGCCGTCCATGCCGCCGTAGGTAATCAATAAGCGCATGGCCGCCAGCGCATAAGTTCGGGCAGGTGTATCGGCATTTTCCTTAATGATAGCCCGGGCGTTTCGTTCGGCCAAGGTCCAATGGCTGCCTCGGGCAAGATTTTCCAGATAGGTTATCCACGATCGCATGGTTTCACTAGGTTCATAGCGATTCCCAGCGATAGCCGCTGCGGCTTTCATGATTTTTTCTGAGGAGGGATGCCCGACCCGGGCAATACCGGCCAAAGCCATTTTACGGATGTCCGGATTAGTCTCGCCTTCCAGCGCTGCGTGAAGGATTCCCAGGGAACCCTCGTCGGCATAGGCTGCGATTCCTCTAAGCACAGGCAGCTTCCGGTTTCCGGTGCTGCGAGCATAGGCCTGCACCAACATGGTTTTTGCTTCCGGTGAATGCAAAGCCACCAGGGTTTGGACACTGGCATCTACCAGAGATTCCGAACTAAGGAGGGGTTCCAGTGCCTTTACCGTGGCGGAACGGCCGATGTAGGCCAATTGCTGCAGGAAAAAAGAAGATACGGCCGTTCCACTGCTTCTGGAGAGGGCAGCCAATAAGGCCTTTTCTACCAAAAGCCGGGCATCTTCCTGCCCTTCCTGGCCGACATACCATACTAGGCCGTTCAAGGCAGCACGGACACGCACATCATTGCCGGTGCCGGGTTCGATGACTCCGGCGGTGAGCAATTCAAGCCCCGATGCGCCCATATCCAGCATTTCCTTCGCCAGCCGGTTGCGGTGACTTGGGTCGCGAGCAGGGATTTCGTTGAGGATGTCAGCCACCCGAGTGGCCATTGGGAGTTGACCCGCAAGACCTAAGGGTGCGGCGAAAAGCAAGGACAGAATGAAAATATAACTGCGCTGCATGTTTTTTCGTTTATCGGTTTGGTAAATCTTACAGGCTCCAAGGTCCCCGCATGGGTTGCCAAACCAGCCGGTTGGCCTCTTCATCGTTCAGAAAGGACTGAGAAACCGGATCAAAATGCAGGGTCCGCCCCAGCCGCACTGCCAGTAAGCCCATATTGACCAGGGTAGCGGAGCGGTGACCATTTTCTTCATTCAGGGCAAATGCCTGACGGCTTCGCACGCTATCGGAAAAGAGCGTTACCTGCGGTTCAGGATCAGGCAGGGTGTCCACCAAACCGCGCAGGTTGGGGATATCCGACCGAAATCCCTTGTAAATGCGTCCGTTAGGTCCTTCGATGTACGCAGCGTCCACGTCGCGGTTTTCCCCGTCCAGTATAATCTGGCAACCATCAGCATAGGTGTAAGTGACCCGCCTCCAGGAACCCACCGCGTCGGCATCCTGTTGGGGCGCGTCCACATCAACCCGAATGGGAGAGGTATGGTCTTTGTCGAGAAGATATTGTACTGGATCGAGATAGTGCTGGCCCATGTCCCCAAGGCCTCCGCCGTCGTAATCCCAGTAGCCGCGAAAAACAGCATGCACCCGTTCAGGATTATATGGCTTATAAGGGGCTGGGCCCAGCCAGAAATCGTAGTCCAAGGCCTCAGGCACTGGCATGGGCTTTAGATTGGTTTTTCCACTCCAGAAAAACTTCCAATTGTAGCCTGTCACGCCACTTACGGTCACCTTGAGCGGCCAGCCCAGCACCCCGCTTTGGATTACCTTCTTCAGGGGCTTTACCTCCGTCCCCAGTCCGTAGAAGTTGTCCTTGAAACGAAACCAGGTATTTAGTCGGAACATGCGTCCGTGGCGTTTGACGGCCTCCACCACACGGATTCCCTCCCCAATAGTGCGGGTCATGGGTTTTTCACTCCAAATATCCTTGCCCGCTTCAGCTGCGGCAATGGACATCAAACCATGCCAATGCGGCGGTGTAGCAATATGCACAATGTCAATATCCGGTCTGGCCAACAATTCCCTAAAATCGTGGTAGGTTCCCACATCGGGGCCAGCCAGATCGGCGGCCCGTTGCAGGTGATTTCGGTCCACATCGCAAATGGCGAGCAATTTCGTCCCCTCGTAACCAAAATGGCCAAGACCCATTCCCCCCACACCAATGATTCCC
>Ga0169931_10011270_pt1 | contig 12617 bp, 10 predicted proteins | sample Kivu_15m_20L_FD_129675 | JGI IMG/M metagenome (GOLD analysis project Ga0169931, IMG submission 129675) | Freshwater microbial communities from Lake Kivu, Western Province, Rwanda to study Microbial Dark Matter (Phase II) - Kivu_15m_20L... | ecosystem: Environmental > Aquatic > Freshwater > Lake...
GATGAGCGTGCCTCCATGCCCCGTCGCCCCCGCAGCCTCCGAGGCAAAACCCTTCACCCGCACCGTGCCCGACATCATGTTCTCGGCCACACCCCAGCCCACGTTGCCGTGCACCGTGATGTTGGCGTGCTTGTTCATGCCGCCGAGGTAGTAGCCGCCGTGGCCGCGCACCTGGATGTCCACCGGGTGGTTGACACCCACCGCGATCGAGTGCCGTCCGCCAGGATTGGCCACCTCGACGGTATGCACGCCCGCGGTCGCGAGTTCGTGGTGCAGGAACTGGTTGAGCGCGCGCACCGGCTCCCGATCGAGATCGAACGCGCGCACCGCCGAGGCGGGAGAGATCACACTTTCCATACGTAGAGCTCCTCGGGCATCGGTTCGAACAGGCGCGCGTTGGCCACGCCCGGCAGCCGCGCCAGCGCGCGGAACTCCGAGGCGATGGCGACGTAGTCATCGGTTTCGGCGACCACGGCGGGTTTGCATGCGAACGCGTCGCGCACCAGGGCGAGCTTGTCCGAGGTGCCGATGAGGAAGGTGTAGAAGCCGTCCAGTTCCTCGAAGCCGCGGGTGAGCGCCGTCTCCAGGTCATCACCCTCGCGCATGCGCCACTCCAGATAGCGGCAGGCCGCCTCGGTATCGTTGTCGGTGTCGAACACGATGCCGCGGTGCTCCAGCTTGCGCCGGATCATGAAGGGGTTGGAGATGGTGCCGTTGTGCACCAGGCAGAAGTCCTCGCCCGCGGTGAAGGGGTGGGCGCGGTCGGGCGTGACCGCGGACTCGGTCGCCATGCGGGTGTGTCCGACCAGGTGGGTGCCCGAGAAGCGCTCGAACCCGTAGCGTTCGGCCACCGAGGACGGGTGCCCGATGTCCTTGTAGATGTCCATGCGCCGGCCGGCAGCGAGCAGGTGGAGCGCGGGGAAGTGCTCACGCACCCAGGGCTTGACCTGGGCCACCGGCTCGTCGCAGGTGAGGATGGCGTGGTTGCCGCGCGCCTCGAGTTGCGCCTCCGGCCCGAAGCGCTTCACGAACTCGCCCTCGAATGCGCCCCAGTCGTACGTCCAGTCCGGTGCGTGCAGGCTGTACTTGCGCTGGTCCTCGGGCAGAGCATCGGTGAACACCGCCATGCCGGCGGACTCCGGTCCGCGCGCCGCCATCTCGCCGAGCATGGGCACCATCCACTCGCCCAGTTGCCCGCGCAGGGCCGGGTTCTTCACCAGCAGACCCACGATTCCGCACATCGTCGCTTCCTCCAGTGGCACCCCGTCGACGCGACGCGCCGGCAGGGTGGCCGGGAGCCTGACGCGATCACGTCGCGCCCGAGCCTCCCGCGTTCAGAAAAACTCCAGGTACCGCTCCACTTCCCAGGAAGAGACGTGGCGCTGGTACTCGACCCACTCCATGCGCTTGAGCCTGAGGAACTCGTTGCCGAGGTCGCGACCCAGCGCATCCATCAGCACATCGTCCGTCTCCAGGGCATCCAGCGCCTCGTTGAGGTTCTGCGGCAGGATGCCGATGCCGGCCGACCTGAGCTGCTCCGCGCTCCACTCGTAGAGGTTGGTGTTGTTCGGCTCGCCCGGATCGAGGTCGTGCTCGACCCCGTCCATGCCGGCGGCGAGGATGGCGATGGTCGCGAGATAGGGGTTGGCCGCGCCGTCGGGCAGGCGCATCTCGAGCCGGCCGTAGGGCACGCGCACCATGCAGGTCCGGTTGTTGTTGCCGTAGGTGATGTAGGCCGGCGCCCAGGTCGCACCCGACAGCGAACGCCCGACCACCAGGCGCTTGTAGGAATTCACCGTCGGCGCGCACAGCGCCGTCAGTCCGCGCGCGTGCTTCAGCAGCCCGGCGAGGAACTGATAGCCCATGCGCGACAGACCCAGGCCCCGTGGATCGGCGTCGTCGTGGAACAGGTTGCCGCGCGCGGCGTTGCCGATGGACAGGTGGAAGTGGGCGCCGGTACCGGTGCGGTTCGAGAACGGCTTGGGCATGAAGGTCGCCACCAGGCCCATGCTGTTCGCGATCTCCGAGGCCGCCATCTTCAGAAACACCAGGCGGTCAGCCGAGGCCATGGCATCCCCGTAGGTGTAGTTCACCTCGAACTGGCCGTTCGCGTCCTCATGGTCGATCTGATAGACATCGATGCCCACCGCGCGGGTGCTGGTCACCAGCCGGTCGAGGAATTCCGATTGCCGGGCCAGCCCCTTGTAGTCGTAGCAGGGCTTGTCCAGCGTGTCTGTGTCGTCGCCCGGCACGATGCGTCCATCCGGCCCGCGCTTGAGCAGCATGAACTCGGGCTCGATGCCGGTGTAGAGGGTCATGCCCTGGGCCGCGAGCTTTTCCAGCTGGATCCGCAACGCGGTGCGGGAATCGTAGGCGTAGGGCTTGCCGTTGACGTGGCCCCAGGTGCACATGCGTGCATAGCCTGGCATCCACGGAATCGGCTGCAGGGTGTCGAGGTCACCGACCGCCATGTAGTCCGGACCCTGCGGCCCCATGCCGAAGCCCCACAGGGCGAAGCCGGCGAAGCCGGCGCCGTCCGTCAGCACCATCTTCAGGTGCTCCACCGGCACGGCCTTGGCCTTGGCGGCGCCGTGGATGTCGACGAACTGCGCCAGGATGTACTTGATGCCGTGTTCCTTGAAAAACTCCTGCGCCTGCTCAGGTGTCATCGCGCCCTCCTCCCGTTTTTGTGCCGCACCCTCAACCCGCCTGCAGGGCGGGCCACGCGGCGGTGATGCCCGCGGGTCCCCCCCCCAATTCCTCGGCGATACCCACCAGCGTCTCCCACAGGTAGGTGCCCGCGGTGTAATCGCACCAGACCCGCCACGCCGGAGCCCCGGACAGCGAATGGCGCAGCACCGTGACCGACACGCCGACCATCTGGGTCAGCGTCACCACCGGCTCGCCGACCGGCTGCGCCGCGAAATCGACATTGCAGGTCTGGACCAGCAGTTCAGGGATGCAACTGCCGATGAGCATGAGCGCGCAGTCCTGGCGCCATACCGGGTAGACGCCATCCAGTCCCGCACGCAGCTCCGCGCGCACCGCCGGAACCGAGATACCTCCCGGGCCGCCCTCGATCAGGAATTCGCTTCGTGCCAGCCGGGCCACCAGTTCGTCGCGTTCGGTCGCGCACCACTGGTTCGGCTGCGCGGGCACGGGCACGCCGCGTTCGGCAAGCCACTCCGCCGCGCGCGGCCCCTTCAGGCCGACGCGTTCGAGACACGAGACGTCGATCACCCCCGCCGTGGCCGCGCGCGCCTGGTCGGCGTTGCTCACCTGCACGGCGACCGGCATGCCGAGCAGCGTGGCGAAGCGGGCCTGGCGTGCGGTCAACACGGCGTGCAGAGGGCTGCTGCGAAGCGGGCTCATGGGGATCGGCTCAGTCGGTGGACTTCTGCCGCGTGCCGGCGGCGTCATAAAACGGCAGCGCGACGACCCGGGCAGCGACCATGACGCCACCCTCGGCACGCACGCTGAGTGCCGTGCCCTCGGCCACCATGTCGGGAGCCACGAAGGCCAGACCCACGGTGCGGCCCAGAGCCTCGCTGCGCACGATGCTGGTCACGCGGCCGGCGATGCCGCCGCCGCGGATCACCAGATGGCACTCCCTGGGTACCGCCGCGGCGCCGGCGTCGAGCTCGAAGCCGACCAGCATCTGGCGCGGCCCGCGCCGCCGGACGATGTCCAGACTGCGCTTGCCGACGAAGAAGGGCTTCTCCATCTTCACCGCCCAGGCCAGCCCGACCTCGTCCGGCGTGCTGAGCCCGTCGGTGTCCTGACCGATGATGATGTGCCCCTTCTCCAGGCGCAGCACCCGTTGCGCCTCCACCCCGAAAGGCCGGATGCCGTGTCCGAGGCCCGCCGCCATCAGTGCGTCCCAGAGAGCAGGCGCGTATTCGGCGGCGACGTGGATCTCGTAGCCGAGCTCCCCCACGAAGCCGACGCGCATCAGGCGCACGTCGATGCCAGCCACACGGGCCTGCCGCAGCCCCAGGTAGGGAAAGGCTTCGTTGGACAGGTCGAGCTCGGTCAGGCTGCTCAACACCTTGCGCGACAGCGGCCCTGCGAGATTCATCGCCCCGTAGGCACCGGTGGCGTTGACGATGCCGATGCGCAGGTTCCACTGCGCGTTCCAGCGCTGCAGCTCGCGATACACCGTCGCCGCGCCGGTGGTCGTGGTGGTGAAGTACCAGTGCTCCTCGGCCAGCCGGCCCACCACGCCGTCGTCGATCACCACACCGGACTCATCGGTCATCACTGCGTAGCGCGTCATGCCGACCTTGAGGTTGGCGAAACGACCGGTGTAGACACGCTCGAGGAACTCGCCCGCGTCGGGCCCGAAAAGCTCGATCTTGCCCAGTGTGCCGACGTCGATCAGACCGACCCCGCCACGCACGGCACGGACCTCGGAGCGGACGCATTCGTCCTTGTCGGTGCCACCAGCCGCGTAGTACTCCGGCCGCAGCCACAGGCCTGCCTGCATCCAGCGCGCCCCCAGCGCCTCGTGGCGCGCGTGCATGGGCGTCTCGCGGTGCGGGTTGAAACCGCGGCCCGCCAGGTGCGACAGAGGCACCGGGTGGAAGAACGGCCGCGCGGTCGTGGTACCGACCTCGCCGGGGGAACGCCCGACGATCCGCGCGAGGATGCGGATGGCGTTCATGTTCGAGTGCTTGCCCTGCGAAGGGCCCATGCCCACCGTGGTGTAGCGCTTCAGCAACTCGATGTTGTCGAAGCCCTCCTGGGCGGCATTGAAGAAGTCCTCGAGCTGCAGGTCCTCGTCGAAATCGACGAAGTTCTTGCCCGCGGGATGCTCGATCACGGGCCATGGGTGGGACGCACCCGGCGTGCGCGCCACGGCCTCGGCCGCCGGCGCGTCGAAGCCCAGCCAGGCCGCGGCCTCGCACCCGGCCCTCGTGCCGTCGGCAAGCCGCGCTTCGAGGGCGTGCACACCGTTCACCCGCCCGGCGGCGAACATGCCCTCCGCCAGCTGGGCGGGCACGAACTGCCCCGCCGACTCGTCGTAGACCATGCGGCAGCCCGACTGGTAGAGCAGTGCCGCCGCGGGCGCCCAGCCCACACTCATCAGCAGCCCGTCGCAGGCAATGGACTGGCGTCGCGAGGCGTCGGGGCGGCCAGAGGCGTCCACCGGACACAACACCACCGAGGACAGCCGGTCACCCGACCCGACCGCTTCGAGCACACCATGACCGGCCAGGATGTTGATGCCCGCCTGCGTCACGCGCCCGGCGAGATCACCGCCCTGCCCCTGCGGCCGCAGGTCTGCCAATGCCGCCACCCGCACACCCTGCGCGGCGAGGTCGAGCGCAGCCCGGTAACCGTCGGCGTTGGCCGCGAGCACCACGGCCGTGTCCATCGGCCGGACGGCATAGCGATACATGAGGCGCTGCGCGGCAGAGGCGAGCATCACACCGGGCAGATCGTTGTTGCGGAACACTGCGGGCTGCTCGAAGGCACCCTGGGACACGATCACCGCGCGGGCGCGCAGCTTGGTCATGCGGGTCGCGTCCACCAGGGGCACCCAGTGGTCGGCGTACCAGCCTGCGGCGAGCGTTCCCGGCCGCAGGCTGACGTTGGGCAGGGCTGCCAGCCGGGCCTCGAGGTCCCGCAGCCGCGCAAGCGACTCCGCGTCGCCACCACGCTGGTAGCCGAGGCTGCCGCCGAGGCGGGCGTTCTCGTCCACGACCACCACCCGGGCACCCGCCTGCCCCGCCGCCAGCGCCGCGCTCAGGCCGGAGGCGCCCCCGCCCACCACCAGGACGTCGGTGAAGTCGTAGCGCTTCGGCGTGCGGATGTGGGGCGTGGAGAAATCGAGCCGGCCCAGGCCGGTGACCTTGCGGAACACCCGCTCCCAGCCACCGGCGTGGCGCGCCGGCTTGTGGAAGGCCTTGTAGTAGAAACCCACCGGCAGGAAGGCGGACAGGCGGTCGAAGATCCGCAAGCGGTCGCGCGCCACCCCACCCGAGGTGTTGACCGCCTCCAGCGCCATCCCGGGCTCCAGCGGCTCGACGTCGGCCCGCAGATTGAGACGCTGGCCCGCCTGCATCAGCGTGTTGACGTCGTGCTGCGCCAGGGACAACACGCCGCGCGGCCGGTGGTACTTGAAGCTGCGTCCGAGCACCCGGACCCCGGCCGCCCAGAGCGCACTCGCGGGGACATCCCCGGCGAAGCCGCGGAAGCCCTGGCCTTCGAAACTGAAGTCCAGCTCGCGGCCGCGATCGATCCACTCGCCCTCGATCCGGGGCAGACGGCGGCTCATCGCGCCCCTCCCTGCACGGCGTCCTCGCCCGGTAGCCAGGTGCGCAGCACCCGGTCGGCCACGACGTCGCGCTCCGCCAGGAACCAGGTACCGCTGGCGATGTGGTACCACCACTCGATCTTCACGCCCGGAATGCCGCTGCGGTTGAACACGTAGTCCGCCCACTCGGCGTCGGTACAGGACGGCTCGGGCATCGGGCGCACCTCGCCCCCGTACACGAACTCCGAGACCGGCCGCGGTCCGTTGACGGGACAAGGCATGATCTTCATGCGGCCCTCCCGGAAACGAGAGCGACCAACCGAGGCACCGTGCACCTGGCCGCGCAAACGCCCGCCCTGGGCGCCAGCCCCCCCTCAGTGACCCACACTGGCGGCCCCCTTCTCTCCGGTGAGTTCGTAGCGCTCGAAGCGGGACAGGCCGAAGCCCCTGATCAGCGGATGGTCCTCATCGTTCGCCACCGTGTGGGACATCGTCTTGCCGCACACCGGCGTGGCCTTGAAACCCCAGGTGCCCCAGCCGGAATCGATGTAGAAGCCCTCGACCGGCGTCTTGCCCATGATCGGCGCGAAGTCGGGCGTCATGTCCGCCATCCCGGCCCACTGCCGGTTGACCCGCGCGTGCGACAGGAAGGGGAACATGTCGAGCATGTGGGCCGACAGCCCCTCCACGAAGTCCAGCGTCGAGCGCGTCGACTGCACCTCGTAGGGGTCGAGCGACGCGCCCATCACCAGCTCGCCGCGCGCGGACTGGCTCACGTAGATGTGCAGGCTGCCCGACACCAGGATCGGGTCGAGCCATGCCTTCATGGGCTCGGTCACCATGGCCTGCAGCGGGTGCACGTAGATCGGCGTGCGCAACCCCACCATGTGCGTGACCCTGGGGGTGAAACCCGCCACGGCGCTGAGCACCTTGGGCGTGGAGATGTAGCCGCGGGAGGTGTGCACCCCGCGCACCCGCCCGCCCTGCACGTCGATGCCCGTGACCTCGGTCTTCTGGTGGATCTCCACCCCGCGCTGGTCGGCACCGCGGCCATAGCCCCATGCCACGGCGTCGTGCCGGGCGATGGCGCCGGGTGCGTGGTACAGCGCCCCGAGGATGGGGGCGTGGCCGCCGCAGGACAGGTCGATCTGCGGACAGGCCTCCTTCACTGCCTCGGGACCGACGAGCTCGCTGTTCACGCCAAGGTGCTTGTTGACCTCCGCGCGCCAGCGCATCGTGCGCACGGCGGAATCGGTGTGCGCCAGGGTGAAGTGACCCCGGTTGGCGTAGAACAGGTTCAGGTCGAAATCGACCGCCAGGTCCTGCCACAGGCGCACTGACTCGTCGTAGAACGCGACGCCCTCGGGCGTGAGGTAGTTCGAGCGGATGATGGTGGTGTTGCGGCCGGTGTTGCCACCACCGATGTAGCCGCGCTCCAGTACCGCGATGTTGCGGATGCCGTGGTCCCGCGCCAGGTAGTAGGCACTGGCCAGCCCGTGGCCGCCAGCGCCGATGATCACGACGTCGTAGCTGTCCTTCAGGCGGTCGTGCTGCCGGAACATTCGTGGTTCCGGATGCCTGGACGAAAGGGCGAATCGAAGCAGCTGGTAGGCCATGGCAACCTTCAGGACCGGGCTCGAGAAGCTGCCGGGACGACGCCCGATGACACCGGGAACAGGGAAAGAGACATCGGCTATGGGTGCAAACGGAGACCGTGACTGGCCTGGAGATTTTTCTCTACAGGCAACTTTTTTTCTTAATATGCCGCCCCGCCTTCAGCGGGTCAACCCTCTTCGTGCGTTTTTTTCACTGCGGGGGGCCTGAGCATCGACCACGTGCGCACCTCTGTCGGACGGCCGGCCGAAGAGGCGGCGGAGTACCATTGCCGGAGGGGTCAGGCGGCCGGACTGCGGCGCGTCACCCGTGAGCGAGGAGGACGAACCATGACCGACCTGACCCGACGCCGCTTCGTGCTCGGCGCCACCAGCCTGCCTCTGGTCGCCGGGGCGGGGGGCGCGCGCGGCGCGAACAAGGCGGAGTTCGTCTACAAGTATGGCAACGACGTTCCGCCCACGCATCCGGTCACGCTCCGGGCGCAGGAGGCCGCGTCGCGCATCCTCGAGGAGTCGGGCGGGCGGCTGGAAATCCGCGTCTTCCCGAACAACCAGCTCGGCGGCAGCACCGACCTGATGTCTCAGCTGCGCTCGGGCGCCCTGGAAATGTTCACCCTGTCGGGCAGCATTCTGGCCACGCTGGCCAAGCCCACCTCCATCAACGCGGTCGGCTACGCCTTCCCCGATCGCGCGCGGGTGTGGGACGCGCTCGATGGCGAACTCGGGCGCTTCCAGCGGGGCGTGATCTCGAAGCTCGGTCTGCACGCCCTCGAGCGCGTGTGGGAAAACGGGTTCCGCCAGATCACCACCAGCACACACCCGATCCACACGCCAGAGGATCTGCGCGGCTTCAAGATCCGCGTGCCGGTGAGCCCACAGGCGGTGTCGCTGTTCAAGGCTCTGGGCGCTGCGCCCACGGCGGTCAACCTGACCGAGGTCTATTCGGCACTGCAGACACGGGTGGTGGACGGCCAGGAAAACTCCCTGCAGCTCATCGAGCTGTCGCGCTTCCAGGAAGTGCAGAAATACGTGTCCATCACCAACCACTCGTGGGACGGATTCTTCTTCACCTTCAATGCCCGGGCATGGTCCCGCCTGCCCTCCAGCCTGCAGGCCATCGTGGCGAAGCACATGAACGCCGCCGCCCTGGCGCAGCGCGACGACATGGTGCGGCTCAACGCCGCGTCCGAGGAGAAACTGCGCAAGGCGGGGCTGGTGTTCAACGCCACCGACCCGGCACGCTTCCGTGCCACCCTGTCGGCGGCCGGCTACTACAGGGACTGGAAGAGCATCTACGGCGCGGAGGCCTGGTCGGTGCTGGAGCGTTACGCCGGGCCGCTGGCCTGAACCGGTCTCCAAGGTAGCTGATGGGGCCGCCCCCCGTTGCGCGGGCGCCGGGGGCCTGGCAATGAAAGTCCGCTCGTCCTGCCGGATGCGTGCGCCCGGTCGTATCCCTCGGCGGATCACTCCGGCGATCGGCGACGCGTTCAGATCTGGTCGGTTTCGGTCGCGTCGAAATCCAGCTCCACCTTGGCCCCGCTCGGATCGTGAAAGAACAGCTGCCACACGCCGCTGCCCGGCAGGTGTCGCAGGTCGTAGGGCAACCCGCGCGACTTGAGGCGTTGGAGCACGTCGGGCAGATCCTTACCGGTGAACGCCATGTGGTCGATCACCCCGGTACGTGGCTCCGGCATGGGCCGGCCCGCAATCACGTGCAGGATCGCCTCGCCACCGGATTCGGCATACATCCACGCACCCGGGAAACTGAAGGGTGGCCTGGGGCCGGCACGGAGTCCCAGCAGGTCGGCATAGAAGTCGACCGTGGCGTCGAGGTCATCCGTCAGGATGGTGAAGTGGTTCATGGCTACAGCGGGCATCGCGTTGTCTCCGATATGCGGCCGCGAGGCGGCATGCCTGTCCCCCGGACCAAGGGGGCCGCCTGCAAGGGCTGGCGTCCCACCGGGGACGAGGCGAGTGCCTGCACCCCGCAGGACCGACGAGATGCGGATAGTAGACCGCTTCGGAGAAAGACCGATGCCGTGCCCCTCCACAGCCGAGTCTTTCACGCCGATCACCGTCTCCCGGGGCCATCCTCCAGTGCCAGGGGGGCAAAAGGCAAGACCTGACCCCGGGGTTATGACCCCGGGGTTAGTAGAGATGGCACTCCACGAGGTGCGCGCGGCCGGCGGTGCCGACCTGCACCGGTTTCGGGGCTTCGTTCCGGCAGCGCTGCGTCGCTTGCGGGCAGCGGGGGTGGAAGCGGCAGCCCGAGGGGGGGTTCTCGGGGCTGGGCAGGTCCCCCTGCACCACGGCGTGATCGCGCACGCGCCCCGGGTCCGGCTCGGGTACCGCCGCGATCAGCGCACGGGTGTAGGGGTGGCGCGCGTTGGCGTAGATTTCTTCGGCCGGGCCCATCTCCACCACACGCCCCAGGTACATCACCGCCAGCCGGTCGCTGACGTACTTCACCACCGCGAGGTTGTGGGAGATGAACAGATACGACAGGCCGCGCCGGCGCTGCAGGTCCATCATGAGGTTGAGGATCTGCGACTGGATCGAGACGTCCAGCGCGGACACCGGCTCGTCGGCCACGATGAACTCGGGCGACAGGGCGAGAGCCCGTGCGATGCACACGCGCTGTCGCTGCCCGCCCGAGAACTCGTGCGGATGCCGTGCCGCCGCTTCCGCCGGCAGACCGCAGGTCTCGAGCAATTCGGCCACCGCCTTGTTCCGTTCGGCCCGCGTGCCCAGGCCATGGATGACCAGAGGCTGCGCGATGAGGTCGCCGATGCGCATGCGCGGATCGAGCGACGCGTAGGGATCCTGGAAGATCATCTGCATGTGCCGTCGCATCGGACGCATGGCCGGCTCCGACAGCAGCGTGAGCTCGGTGCCGCGGAAACGCACACTGCCGCCGCTGGGACGGATCAACTGCAGGATCAGCCGTCCTAGGGTGGACTTGCCGCACCCCGACTCGCCGACGATGCCGATGGTCTCCCCGGGCGCCTGATCGAAGGTCACACCGTTCACGGCGTGTATCTGCCCTCCCCCCTTCAGCGGGAAGGCCTTGGTGAGTTCACCCACCTGCAGCAACGGGGTCATGGCACGGGGTTCCAGCAGGCCACGGCGTGACCCGCCGTGGCAGTCAGTGCAGGGGCCTCGGCGCGGCACCGGTCCATCGCGCGGGGACAGCGCTCGGCGAATGCACAACCGGCCGGGCGTCGGCCCGGGGACGGCACCATGCCCTCGATCGTCGCCAGCGGCTGGTTGCGCGGCGTCTCGAGCCGCGGTATCGAGTCCATCAGCCCCCGGGTATAGGGGTGCCACGGCGCCCGGAACAGGTCGGCCACGGGCGCGGACTCGACGACCCGGCCGGCGTACATCACCGCCACGCGATCGCAGAACTCGGCCACGACGCCCAGATCGTGGGTGATCATCAGGATGCCCATGCCCAGTTCGTCGCGCAGGCTGCGCAAAAGGTCGAGGATCTGGGCCTGCAGAGTCACGTCGAGCGCTGTCGTCGGCTCATCGGCGATCAGCAGTTCGGGGCGGCACATCAGGGCCATGGCAATCATGACCCGCTGCCGCAGGCCACCGGACAGTTCGTGCGGATACTGGGCGAGCCGGCGCTCGGGCGCGTTGATGCCGACCCGGACAAGCATGTCCATGACCCGCTCGCGTGTCTGCGCCCTGCTCATCGGGCGGTGCAGACGGAGCGCCTCCTCCAGCTGGAAGCCGACGGTGAAGGTCGGGTTCAGGCTGGTCATGGGGTTCTGGAACACCACGCCGATGCGGTTGCCCCACAGTTCGCGCAGTTGACCCGCCGAGGCCGTGGAAAGCTCGATGCCGTCGAAGCGCACCGAGCCACCGGTCAGATGGGCCGGCGGCGAGGGCAGCAGCCGCACAGCGGACATCACGGTGACGGTCTTGCCGCAACCGGACTCGCCCACCAGGCCCAGCGTCTCGCCCCGCTCGAGCGAGAAGCTGACGGCGTCGACCACGGGGACGCGCGCGGACGCTGGCCCAAAACCGACCGACAGCGCGTCGACGGCCAGCAGCGTCACTCGAGCACGACCCTGGGGAAGTACACCGAGACCAGCCAGTTGGGCATGTCGACGATCTCCGAGATGCGCAGATCGGCGCACACGCTGCACAGCATGTAGGCCTCGACCGGCGACATACCGTGCCTGCGACTGAGCAGATCCACCATGGCGCGCAGGGCGGCGCGCGCCCCTTCCATCAGGTCGGGACCGACGCCGGTCGTGACCTCATAACCCTTGGCATCGAGATGCCGCGTGACCGGGCCGGGCGTGGTGAACCGCGGGAACACCAGCGTTTCGTTCCTGATCAGATCGAAACGCAGGGCGACGTTCATGGGGCTCTCGATCGCCGTGCCGCAGACCTCGCCGTCACCCTGGGCGGCATGCGTGTCGCCGACGGAGAACAGCGCCCCCGCCACCTCGATCGGCAGGTACAGTTCGCAAGCCGCGGCGATGTCGCGCACGTCCATGTTGCCGCCGACGCGGCGCGGCGGAACGATGCTGTGCTGCCCGGGCTCCGCCGGCGCGACACCGATGGTGCCGGTGAAGGGCTTGAGCGGCACCCGCCCCCATTTGCCGAAGAAGGCCGGCCCCATGCCGACGGGGTCGTAGTTCCAGACGTGCAGTGCCGGCTCCCTGAAGTCATCGGCCAGCAGGCCGAAGCCGGGGATGTTGGCCGTCCAGCCCCAGCCGGACGGACGGAAA
>Ga0169931_10011271_pt1 | contig 12617 bp, 11 predicted proteins | sample Kivu_15m_20L_FD_129675 | JGI IMG/M metagenome (GOLD analysis project Ga0169931, IMG submission 129675) | Freshwater microbial communities from Lake Kivu, Western Province, Rwanda to study Microbial Dark Matter (Phase II) - Kivu_15m_20L... | ecosystem: Environmental > Aquatic > Freshwater > Lake...
AGCGGCGGCGCAACTGGGCCTGATGCTCGCGCACCTGGCTCTCGATGGGGGCGATGACCGCGCGCAGCCAGCTCTCGAGCTCCCGGTCGGCCTGCTCGTAGACGTCGCGGATCCGCGCCGCGACCGACTCGAAGAAACGCTTGGTCAGCGCCCATTTCTCGGTCGTGACCAGGCTCAGCGCGCCGAAATGACGCTGGTGCAGCGCCTCGATGCGGTCGAGCTCGGCGAGACTGCGCCGCAGCGTGAACGGCAACGGCACGCCGAGCGTCAGCCCATGCTCGCGGTTGAAGGCCGCATACATGGCGGCCATCAGCGCCTGGACCTCCTCGATCATCGTCGACAGCCGTGCGAAGTCGTCGCGCGCGGCGCCAAGCAGGCCCACCATGCCTTCACTCAGGCCCACCGACAGCCGGCTCGCGCGCATGGTCTGGCGCGCCGCGCGCAGGTGCGCCTTCAGGCAATCGGCGCCGACGGTCCTGCGGATCGCCTGCTGCTGGCGGCCGAACACTGCCCGCAGTGCCTGCAGCTTGCGCAGGCTGGCATCGAACTCGGCGCGCTCGACGCGGATGCGGCGCGCCATCTGCTCGACCGCGGTCTTGTTCTTGCCGCGCAGCCCGTTGAGCTCGAACACCTGCTCGACCAGGTTGCGACGGCGCGCCCCCAGCACGCCGTGCGTGACCGCATAGGCCTCGTCGAATTCACGCCGGACCTGCTCGCTCACGATCGACTGCTGCTCGGGCACCAGCTCGCGCGAGAGCGCCCGCTCCAGCTCGGGCAGGCGGCTGCGCGACAGCAGCAGCGCGTCGTGGTTGATCTTGCCCACCAGCCCCTTGTGCGCCGACACCGGAAAGATCCGCTGCTCGGGCAGCTGCAGCGTACGGGCCACCGACGCCACCTGCGCCTCGATCTCGCGGTCGACCTCGCCGGGCGAGCGCAGCTCGTCCCAGAGGCCGTCGATCTTGTTGAGCACCACCAGCCGGCCCGAACGGTGCGAGGAGCTGATGTGCTCGCGCCAGACCTCGATGTCGGAGCGGGTCACCCCGGTGTCGGCGGCCAGCACGAACAGCACCGCGTGGGCGTTCGGGATCAGGTTCAGCGTGAGCTCGGGCTCGGCGCCGAGCGCGTTCAGCCCCGGGGTGTCGATCACGACCAGGCCCGTCTCGAGCAGCGGGTGCGGCCAGTTCACCAGCGCGTGCCGCCAGCGCGACACCTCGATCGTGTCGTCGGCATCGGGGCGCAGCGGTGAGTCGGGGTCGGTCTGGTCGAACAGACCCATCAGGATCGCCTCCTCGACGGGCACCCGCCTGGTCTCGCGCACACGCTCGAAGGCGAGCTTCAGGCTCTGGACGTCGCCCGGGTCGAAGCCCACCGAGCGCCACTCCTCGCGGACGTGACGCAGATCGGCCACCGAGACGTCGCGCAGCCGCGTCTCGATCGGCAGCAGCCGGATTCCAGGCGGCTGCGTGCCATCCCACATCAGCTCGGTGGGGCACATGGTGGTGCGCCCGGCGCCCGACGGCACCACCCGCTGCCCGTAGTCGGAGAAGAACAACGCGTTGATGAGCTCGGACTTGCCGCGCGAGAGTTCGGCCACGAAGGCAACCGACATCCGATCATCGCGCAGACGGCTGAGCATCCGCTCGAGGCGGGCCTGGAGCGGAGGTTCCGTCAGCCCGCTGTCGGCCAGCCACCGGGAGTAGCGACCGATCGAGGCCGAGAGCCCGGCGCGCCACGCGCCGTAGGCACGGATCCGATCGTTGAAGCCGCTCATCGGCGTGGGGGGGCTCGCAGGCAGTGGGCGGCGGCCGGAGACGGACACCGAACCTCCAGTCGAGGTTAGCACAGGGCCCCGCGCGGCTGGCCTGCGCCCGGCCCGTGCGTGGCCGGCCCGACGAACCACTCGACGGACCTCGCGCCGCCGACCGGTTCAGGTCTGGCAGCGGGCGCACCAGTAGGTGGCCCGCTGCTGCTGCCGGCGCATCCGCACCGGCGACCCGCAGCGCCGGCAGGGCTGGCCCGCGCGGTCGTAGACGAAGCATTCGAGCTGAAAATAGCCGCTCGCGCCATCGCTCGAGACGAAGTCGCGCAGGGTGCTGCCGCCGGCTGCGATCGCGGCGGCGAGCGTCTCCCGGATCGCCTGCGCGAGCCGGTCGCAGCGGGGCCGCGACAGGCGATACGCCGGAGTCGACGGGCGGATCCCCGCCCGGAACAGGCTCTCGGACGCATAGATGTTGCCCACCCCGACCACCGCGCTGCCGGCCAGCAGCAGTTGCTTGACCGCCAACCGCCGACCGCGGGTGGCCGCATGCAGCAGCGCACCGTCGAAGGCCTCGGAGAAAGGCTCGACGCCCAGCGACGCGAGCAGCGGATGCGACAGCGGCGAGCCGTGGGCCCCGTCGTGCCAGAGCACCGCGCCGAAGCGCCGCGGGTCGTTCAGGCGCAGCAGGCCGTCGCCGAACGCCAGGTCGAGGTGATCGTGCACCCGCGCAGGCGTGTCGGGGCGGGTCCAGGCGATGGAACCCGACATGCCCAGATGCACGATCAGGCAGCCGTGGTCGAACGAAAGCAGCAGGTACTTCCCGCGCCGGTCCACCGAGCGGAGCACCCGCCCGACCAGATGCCCGGCGAGGTCGTCCGGCACCGGCCAGCGCAGCTTTGGCGCGCGCCGCACGACCGCGGTCAGCGTGCGTCCCGCGGCGGTGGCGGACAGGCCGCGGCGGACCACTTCGACCTCGGGCAGTTCGGGCATCGCGACGGCGTGACGGGGATTCTGCCGGCCGCGGCCGCTCGGCCGGGCTTGGTTGCCCGGCAGTGTAAACGAGGCTAGCATCGATCCATGAAAGCTGTTTTCGCGCTGGCCGCCGCCCTGGTGGCGGTCACGGCCGCCGGTTGCGCCAACCCGGGGCCGGCTGTCTCCTCCCACGAACCGGCCGCCCCGGCCACGGCACCCTCGGCGCCGCCGGGTGCTGCGGCGCCCGGCAACCCCGAACCCGCCCCGCCGCTGGTCGATCTGTCCCCCCAGCTGCTCTTCCAGCTGCTCGCGGCCGACATCGCTGCACAGCGCGGCGACGCCGGCTCGGCGTGGTCGACCTACATGGCCATCGCCCGCCAGACCCGCGATCCCCGCGTGGCCCGGCGCGCCGCCGAGACCGCCATCGGCGCCCGCGCGATCGAGCAGGCGATCCAGTCGGCCCAGCTGTGGGCCGAGCTCGCGCCCGGCTCGCGGGGCGCCGCGCAGATGCTCGAAACCCTGTGGCTGGGGTCGGGTCGCCTCGACCAGATCGAGCCGATCATGGTCGAACGGCTCGCGAAGGCGCGCACCGAGGGCTCGCTGCCGGCCGCCTACGTGCAGCTGCAGCGCGCGCTGCAGCGTGCCCAGGACCGGGAGGCGGCCTGGCAGCTGGTGCAGCGCCTCAGCGGGCCCGACCTGAACCTGTCGGCCGCGCGGCTGGTGCGCGCCGCGTTCGCCTCGGCCGCCGACGACCACCTGGCAGCGGCCGAAGAGGCGAACGCCGCGGTCCGGCTGGCGCCCGACGACGAGAGCGCGGTGGTCGCCGCGGCGCGCGCCACGCACCGCCTTCCCGGCCGCCAGCAGGAGGGCCTGGCGCTCCTCGAGCGCCACCTCCAGCGCCAGCCCATGGCACTGGAGGCCCGCTATGCCTACGCCCGGCTGCTGCTCGCCGACGGCCGCACCGACGCCGCGCGCGAGCAGCTCGAGCGGGCCCTGGCGCAGCAGCCCGACAGTCCGGCGGTGCTGTTCTCGCTGGCCCAGATCGCCTACCACCAGGGCAAGCAGCCCGACGACGCCCGCCGGCACCTGATGCGGTTCGTGGAGCTGCCGCGGTCGGTGCCGCGGGACGACACGCCGGCGCTGCTGTTCCTGGCGCAGATCGCCGAGGAGGCCCAGCGGCTCGAGGAGGCCATCGCCTGGCTCGAGCGGGTGCCGCGCGGCGAGCAGTGGGCGGTCGCCGTCGTCCGGCGCGCGCTGCTGATCGCCCGGAGCGGCAAGGTCGAGGCGGCCCGCGAGCTGCTGCAGAACGCGCCGGTCACGCAGACCCGCGAGCGTGTCCAGATGCTCTCGGCCGAAGCCCAGGTGCTGCGGGAAGCCCGCCGCTATCAGGAGGCGTTCGACGTGCTGGCCCGGGGGCTCGAGCGGATGCCCGACAACCCAGAATTGCTGTACGACCACGCGATGGCGGCCGAGAAGCTCGACCGGATCGACGTGCTCGAGGCCTCGCTGCGGCGCCTGATCGCGCTGCGCCCCGACCACGCACACGCCTACAACGCGCTCGGCTACACCCTGGCCGATCGCAACATCCGCCTCGACGAGGCCCGCACGCTGATCGAGCGGGCGCTCGCGCTCGCCCCCGACGACCCCCACATCATCGACAGCATGGGCTGGGTGCTGTTCCGCCAGAAGGATTACCCGAAAGCGCTCGAGTACCTGCGCAAGGCCTACGGCGTCCTCCCCGAGGTGGAGATCGCGGCGCACCTGGGCGAAGTGCTCTGGGCGATGGGCCGCACCGAGGAGGCCCGTGCGCTGTGGCGCGAGGCCCGGGGCCGCGAGCCCGACAACGCCACGCTGCGCGAGACGCTGGCCCGGCTGAATGTGGCCCTCTAGGCGCCGGACGGCCCTCGCCCCCGCAGTGGCGCTGACGCTGGCGCTGGCGGGTTGCGCGAGCGCGCCGCCGGTGCCGTCCGCCACCGCGGCGTCCCTCGACGCGCCCCGCGAGTGGAACGGGCGCTTCTCGGTCCGGCTCGAGTCAGACGGGCCGGAAGGCCGACAGGAAGCAGCCACCGGGCGGTTCAGCCTGCTGTCGCGCCCGACCCCAGCCGGGCGGGCGCTCGAGGTCGACCTGAGCTCGCCATTGGGGCAGATCCTCGCCCAGGGTCGTCGCCAGCCGGATGGCCGCTCCAGCCTGGAACTGTCCGACGGACGGCGATTCGAAGCGGGCAGCCTCAATGGCGTGCTCGAACAGGCGCTCGGCTGGCCCTTGCCGATCGAGCGCCTGCCCGACTGGCTCGACGACCGCTTCCAGGCGGTGCTCGAGCGCGACGCCGCGGGTCGCGCGGTACTCGCCCGCGACAGCGGCTGGCGGATCGAGCGCGAGCCGAGGCGCTGGACCCTGACCCGGCCGCACCCGCAGGGCCGCCTGCTGGTGGTGCTGCTGCTCGACCGCTGACGACACACGTCGATGCTGGCCGAGATCCGCCACGCACCCGCACCGGCGAAGCTGAACCTGTTCCTGCACGTGACCGGCCGGCGACCCGACGGCTACCACCTGCTCGAGACGGTGTTCCAGCTGATCGACCTCTGCGACCGGGTCCACGTGCGTCTGCGCACCGACGGCGTGATCCGTCGGATCGGCGGGCTGCCCGGGGTGCCGCCCGAGTCCGACCTGATCGTGCGGGCGGCCCACCTGCTGCAGCAGGCCAGCGGCAGCCCGCTCGGCGCCGACCTGGCGCTCGACAAGGTGATCCCCATGGGCGGCGGCCTGGGCGGTGGCAGTTCCGACGCCGCCACCGTCCTGCGCCTGCTCGACCGCCTGTGGGGGCTGGGCTGGCCCGACGAGCGCCTCGCCGAGCTCGGGCTCGCGCTCGGTGCCGACGTGCCGTTCTTTCTGTTCGGCCGGACGGCCTATGCCCGGGGCATCGGCGAGCGGCTCGAGCCGCTCGAGTTGCCACCGGGCTGGTATGTGCTGGTAGCCCCGCCGGTGGCGGTGCCCACCGACGCTGTGTTCCGCGCGCCCGAATTGACACGCGACACCGAACCCCTCAAACTCTCGGGTCTTTCGCGGGATGACCGGGTCTGGCTGGGCAGGAATGACCTTCAGCCGGTTGTCGTGCAGCGGTATGCCGAAGTCGCGAGTGCGCTGTCAATGCTCTCGCGGGCTGCCGCCGCGGCGGGTCTGGATCCGTCGCGTGTCCGGATGACCGGTTCGGGCGCGTGCGTGTTCTGTCCGGCCCCCACCGAAGCCCTCGCCGGGCTGGTGGCGGGGGATCCCCGTCTTCGCGAGGTCGGTACGGTCCGCATGTGTCGCGGTCTGAGCCGGCATCCCTTGGGGAGTCGCCAAGTTGGTTAAGGCACCGGATTTTGATTCCGGCATTCGAGGGTTCGAATCCTTCCTCCCCAGCCCTCACCCTCCGATCTCCGACGATGCAGCGCGTTGTCCGTAGCGGTCACACCGATGCCCTGAAGCCCGAGGGGCTGATGGTCTTCACCGGCAACGCCATCCCGCGGCTGGCATCGGCTGTGGCCGAGCACCTGGGCATCGGCCTGGGCAAGGCGACCGTGGGCCGGTTCTCCGACGGCGAGGTGATGGTCGAGATCCTCGAGAACGTCCGCGGCAAGGACGTCTTCGTGCTGCAGTCCACCTGCTCCCCCACCAACGACAACCTGATGGAGCTGATGGTCATGGTCGACGCGCTCAAGCGCGCGTCGGCGGGCCGCATCACCGCGGCCCTGCCCTACTTCGGCTATGCGCGCCAGGACCGGCGGGTGCGGTCGTCGCGGGTTGCCATCAGCGCCAAGGTGGTGGCCAACATGCTCGAAGTGGCAGGCGTGGACCGGGTCCTCACCATGGACCTGCATGCCGACCAGATCCAGGGCTTCTTCGACATCCCGGTCGACAACATCTACGCAGCGCCGGTTCTGCTGGCCGACGTCCACCAGCAGCGGCTGTCCGACTGCATCGTGGTGTCGCCCGACGTCGGGGGCGTGGTGCGGGCGCGGGCGCTGGCCAAGCGTCTCGACACCGACCTGGCCATCATCGACAAGCGGCGGCCCAAGGCCAACGTGTCGGAGGTGATGAACATCATCGGCGAGGTGCGCGGGCGCACCTGCCTGATCATGGACGACATGGTCGACACCGCCGGCACCCTGACCCGGGCGTCCGACGCCCTCAAGGATCAGGGTGCCCTGCGCGTGCTGGCGTACTGCACCCATGCGGTGCTGTCGGGCAATGCGGTCGAGCGGGTCGCGCAGTCGTCGCTCGACGAGCTGGTGGTCACCGACTCGATCCCGCTGTCGGAGGCGGGGCGGTCGTGCGCCAAGCTGCGCGTGATCAGCTGTGCGCAGCTGCTGGCCGAAACCATCCTGCGGATCAACCGGGCCGACTCGGTATCGTCGCTGTTCGTCGACGAATGAACCCCTTGTTTCGGTCGTCGCCCCGAGGCGGCGGCCGGTGCGTGCCCGTCGGCGGCGCACGTGCCACAGTGGACCGCCCTCGGGCGGAAGCGGTTCCCGCCTCGCGGCGGGGCTGATCAGTGCCCGGGTCTCTGGTCGCGGAGCCCGGGATGACATCGAAGGAGCTGCGATGAAAGTCATCGCCCAGACGCGTTCCGCGCAAGGATCGGGTGCGAGCCGCCGCCTGCGCCATACCGGCAAGGTGCCGGGGATCCTATACGGTGGAAAGGGCCAGCCTGCCCCGATCGAGATCGACCACAACCCGCTCTACCACTCGCTGCGGGTCGAGGCGTTCCACTCGTCCATCCTCGAGATGGAACTCGACGGCACGGTGGAGCAGGTGCTGCTGCGCGCGGTGCAGTGGCACGCCTACAAGCCGCAGGTCCTGCACATCGACTTCCAGCGGGTGGCGGCCGACCAGAAGATCCACATGAAGGTGCCGCTGCACTACGTGAACCAGGACATCTCGCCGGCGGTCAAGGCGGCCGGGGCGATCGTCAGCCACGTGCTGACCGAGATCGAGGTCAGCTGCCTGCCGGCGGCCCTGCCGAAGTTCATCACGGTGGACCTGGCCAACCTGAGCGCCGGACATCCGCTGCACCTCGCCGACGTGACCTTCCCCGAGGGCGTCACTCCCGCCCAGGGCAAGGAGAACCCGGTACTGGTGGTGGCCTCGGTCAAGGGTGGCGGTGGCGGCGAGGCGGAAGAGGCGACGGCGGCCACCGCGGCGGCGAAGGCACCGGCCAAGGCGGCCGGGAAGGCGCCGGCCGCCGCGAAGTCGCCGGCGGCAGGCAAGGCGCCGGCGGCAAAGGCCCCGGCCGCAGCGCCGGCGAAGGGCGGCGCGAAGAAGTAGGGCGCCCGCTCGCGCCCGACGCCCCCCCCGGCGGCGCGAGCCGTCCGGGGGCCGTGTGCTGCTGCACGGCCAGCCTCCCGCTGGCGTGCCGCAGCGCCTCCATGCTCCGCGGTCCTTCGCCGTCTCGCTGCTCGATCGCCTGACCCGCCACACCGCGCCACCGTGCGAGTCGCTCCCGCGACCGTGTAGTCCTCGCTGCCGACCGGGTCGCACGGGCTGGCCGGTAGGATCGGAGGCCCGGAACACGTCGTGCGCGGCGCCTCGCGCGGGTCGAGCGCGGACGCTGCAAGCACCCAGCCCGCACGCTTCGTCGTGGTACCGAATGCACTGGTGTGCCGCAGGTGCGCGTCCTGGTGACGGTCGAGCGCGTGAGTGAACGACAGCGTCCCGCCCGCGCAGACGCAGGGCCTCGGCGTGCCCGATGGCACCCCACTGCGTGCGGGCGTCGCGGATGGCCCGGCAGCCCGCGCAGGTGTCGTGGCCACCTCGACGGCCTGCGCGCCCAAGAAGGTCTCGCCCAGGCCAACCAGACCCTCGTCGGTGTGTAGGCGCACCCACATGAGGTTGGCGGATTCCTGCAGGCGCAGCGTCTCGAGGGCGGTGATCTTCAAGAGGCGCGGCTTCCCGAGCGGTCGGCGATGGCAACGGGCGTGCAGCGGCCGCCGCACGCCCGCTGGCGGGTCACTTGCGAATCGATGACAAGGTGTCGTTCATCCGCTTGACCGTTTCCTGGCCAATGGTGCCGGCGTGCTTCTCGTAGACCGAGCGGGCGCGCTCGCGCATGCGCGCCTGCTCGGCGGGGGCGATCTCGTTGACCTGCATGCCCCTGGCGCGCAGGTTGGCCAGCGACTTGTCGGACAACGCACGGGACACGCGGCGCTGCTCGTCGCGCCCCTGGATCGCGCACTCCGACAAGGCCGTCTGCTCGTCCTTCGACAGCCGGTCCCAGAGCGGCTTCGAGTAGAGCACCATGAACGGCGTGTAGGCGTGGCGGGTCACCGACAGGTACTTCTGCACCTCGAAGAACTTCGAGGTGTCGATGGTGACGAACGGATTCTCCTGACCATCGATAGCGCGGGTCTCGAGCGCGGTGAACACCTCGCCGAACGCCATCGGGACCGCGTTGGCACCCAGGGTGCGGAAGGTGTCGAGGAAGATGTTGTTCTGCATCACCCGGACCTTGACACCCTGGAAATCCTCCCACTTCGTGACCGGCTTGCGGGAGTTGGTGAGGTTGCGGAAGCCGTTCTCCCACCAGGCGAGGTTCACCAGGCCCACGCCGGGCAGCTTGTCGCTGATGTACCGGCCGAAATCGCCGTCGAGCACCAGGTCGGCCTCGCGCTCGTTGGCGAACAGGAACGGCAGATCGAACACGCCGAGGTCGGGCAGGATGCCCACCAGTGGCGACGACGAGGTCACCACCATCTCCTGGGTGCCCGAGCGCAGCGCCTGGGTGGCCTGCAGATCCCCGCCGAGGGCGCCGCCCCAGAAGGCCTGCAGCTTCATCCGGCCGCCCGACTTGGCGGCCAGGCACTGGGTCATCCGGGCGACCCCGTTGCCTACCGGGTGGTCCTGGTTGACTCCGTTGGACACCCGGATGGTCCGGTCGGCGAACTGGGCCGTTGCGCCCGGGGCGAACGCGAGGCCGGCCGTGAGCAGCGCGGCCGACAGCAGAGTGGCGGGCCAGGGGGTCTTGCGTGACATCATCGTCGTCTCCTCGGTTGTGGACATCAGCGACCCCGGAGCCAGGCCAGCGGAACCGTGACCAGTTCGGGGACGAACACCAGCAGCAGCAGCACCCCGGTCTGCGCGAGCAGGAAGGGCATCACGCCGCGGATCACCGCGCCCATGGGCACCCGTGCGACGCCGCACACGACGTTGAGCACGATGCCCACCGGCGGGGTGATCAGGCCGATCGCGTTGTTCATGATGAACAGCACGCCGAAATAGACCGGGTCGATGCCCACCTCGCGGACGATCGGCATCAGCACCGGAGTGAGGATCAGCACCGTGGGCGCGAAATCGAGCGCGGTGCCCACTACCAGCACCAGCACCATCATCGCCAGCAGCACCGCGGTCTTGTTGTCCTTGATGGGGTCGAGCAGAGCGCCCAGCTCGCCCGGGATGTTGGCCTGGGTGATCAGCCAGGCCGACACCAGCGCCGCGGCCACCAGGAACATCACCACCGCAGTGGTCTTGGCCGCCAGCAGGAACACCCGGTACAGGTGCGAGGGCCGCAGCTCGCGGTACACGAACATGCCCACCAGCAGGGCGTAGACCGCGGCCAGCACCGCGGCCTCGGTGGGCGTGACCACGCCGAAGCGGATCCCGCCCAGGATCATCGCCGGCATGGCCAGCGCGAACAGGCCGTCGAGGAACGCCCTGCCGCGCACCCGCCAGGGCGCGCGCGGATACGACTTGAGCTTCATGCCCCGCACCACCCAGGCCCAGGCGAGCACCAGCGACGCGGCCATCAGCAGCCCGGGCACGATCCCGGCCAGGAACAGCTGGGTGATCGACACGTTGGCGGCCACCCCGAAGACGATGAAGCCGATCGAGGGCGGGATCACCGGCGCGATGATCCCGCCGGAGGCGATCAGCCCGGCCGACCGGGGCATGTCGTAGCCGGCCTCGCGCATCATCGGGATCAGGATCGCGGCCAGCGCGGCGGTGTCGGCGGCCGCCGAGCCCGACAGCGAGGCCATGATCACCGCGCCGAAGATCGCCACGTAGCCGAGCCCGCCGTGGATGTGGCCCACCAGCGCCACAGCGAACGCGACGATCCGCTTCGAGAGACCGCCGGCGTTCATCAGCTCGCCCGCCAGCAGGAAGAACGGCACCGCCAGCAGCTGGAAGTTGTCGGCCCCGATGATCAGATTCTGCGCCAGGATCTGGCTGTCGAAGATGCCCTGGTACCACATCAGCGCGACGCCGCACACCAGCAGCGCGAAGGCCACCGGCGTGCCGATCGCCATCGCGCCGATCAGCGACACGAGGAACACCGCGACGGTCATTCGAAGCGTCCCTTCGGCGACTGCGCGGGATCGCCGGACCATTCGCCCGAGAAGGCCGCGAGCTCGCCTGGCCGCAGCCGCCCGGAGAGCAGCCGCGCGAGCCGCGCGATCGTGAGGGCGCCGATGCCCACGCTGGTGAAGAAACCGATACCGTAGACCCAGAGCATCGGCACGCCGGTGATGGTGGCCTTGTTCGACCAGTTGAGGGGAGCCTGCTTCCAGGTGCCCCAGAAGAACAGCACGCAACAGCCCAGCACCATCACGTCGGTCAGGCCCATGCAGACCTGGCGCCCCCCCGGCCCGAGCCGCGCGACCAGCGTCTCGACTCCCATGTGGCCATTCTCGCGGGCCACCACCACTGCACCCACGAAAGTGAGCCAGACGAACAGGAACCGCGACAGCTCCTCGGACACCACGATGCCCGAGTCGAATGCGTAGCGCAGCACCACGTTGCCGAACACCATGACGACCATTGCGGCCAGGCACAGCACCAGCAGCGCCTCGAGCACGCGGAAGAAGCCGTCGGTGATCCGGTCCCGGTCGATGCCTGCCCCCTTCCCCTGTGCTTCCTGTGCGCCCCGGCCTGTGGCCGGTGGTCCGTCCGGCGGATTGTAGTACGGCTTGCGGCCGTCGCCCGGACCCGTCCGGGTGATCCGCTACACTGGTAGCCGGACCAGAGAGCCGCCCCTCCCCGCCTGCGCATGACCGCGACCCGCCTGATCGTGGGGCTCGGCAACCCCGGCCCCGAGCACGAATCCGACCGCCACAACGCGGGCTTCTGGTTCGTCGAAGCCATCGCCCGTGCCCATGGGGCAGCCTGGCGCCGCGAGGCGCGGTTCCACGGCGAGGCGGCGCGCGCCGGCATCGGCGGCGCCGACGTCTGGCTCCTCAAGCCGCTCACCTACATGAACCGCGCCGGGCAGTCGGTGTCCGCGATCGCGCGCTTCTACCGGATCCCGCCGGCCGAGATCCTGGTGGCCCACGACGAACTCGACCTGCCGCCGGGCACGATCCGGCTCAAGCGCGGTGGCGGCAGCGGCGGCCACAACGGGCTGAAGGACATCTCGGCGGCGCTGGGCACGCCCGACTACGGCCGGCTGCGGATCGGCATCGGCCATCCGCGCGAGCTGTATCCCGGACGCGAGGTGGTCGACTTCGTCCTCCAGCGGCCCTCGCGGGCCGAGCAGCAGGCGATCGACGACCGGATGCCGGCCGCGGTGGACGTGGTGCCCCTGCTGGCGGCGGGCCACTGGGAGCGCGCCGGGCAGCGGCTGCACACGGTGCCCAAGGCGCCGTGACCGGGCCCGCCCTGCGCCTGCTCGCGGGCCCGCGCGCGCGGGCCCGCATCGCACGGGAGGGGTTGTCGGCCCGATCGGTCGCGGCGGTCGCGGGCGCGGCCGGCGGACCGAGAGGGCTCGTGTTCCTGCCGCTCGACGGCTGGCTGTTCGGCGAGTGGCTCGCGGCGGCGCCGCGCCCGCGGCTGCTGGCGGGCGCCTCGATCGGCGCCTGGCGGATGGCCGCTGCGGTGCACCCCGACGGGCCGGCGGCCACCCGGCGGCTGGGG
>Ga0169931_10011272_pt1 | contig 12617 bp, 7 predicted proteins | sample Kivu_15m_20L_FD_129675 | JGI IMG/M metagenome (GOLD analysis project Ga0169931, IMG submission 129675) | Freshwater microbial communities from Lake Kivu, Western Province, Rwanda to study Microbial Dark Matter (Phase II) - Kivu_15m_20L... | ecosystem: Environmental > Aquatic > Freshwater > Lake ...
GATTTCAAAACTAATTTTCTTACTTTCTGATTATATTGATCTGGGTACTTTCTAAGTTGGACGGCTGCATCAATATTAGCAGGGGAGTCACAATTCGGGTCATTTAACATAGAAATGACAGAAATTAAAATTTGTTCTACTCCTAGAACTGGTCTCCATCTTTCTTCTGCTTTTTCTTGTGGATTAAACTCATCCACTCCTGGTTTGTGGAGAATGGAAATGCACACTTTGCCATCCTTATATATATTCGGATGCCACATTTCTGTAATAAACTTCATTTCTGGAGGATTTTGGGGAAAATCAGTTGGGAAAATAAGGATAGCTTTGAAGAACCCGCCCTAATATAGTTTAAAAAATTTAACAAACAACTTTACTTCGTAAATGGTGTCTTCAGGGCCAGTGAAGCAAACTGACCACTTGAAAAAATCGTTGTCATCTACTAATCCTACACTGAATCCACTATCAGAATTCTTCGACAACTCTAATTTTAAGAATAAATATACCAATCAATTGTTTTTTCAATATTTCCTTTGCGAATGAGTTCATTTGAATTTTTTACTAAATTGTTTAATTTAAATTATAAAATTAATAAATTTAATATTAACTAAAATATGATTATTAACAAAGTGACTTATGAGTAAATTTGAAAACGATGAAAAACAATATTAATATTGTAACATGAACGGATTCAGTATACATATTATAATCATTAATAGAAAGAATCATTAAGTAAATTTTCTCAAATTATTCAAATAGTAAAATACTTAGAATATCTAAATAGTAAATCTCTTTCATAAAGAGGGCCACTATCGCCAACACTAGTAGGATTAACTGCACCCAATTTTTTTGCCAAGTCTTCAATACTCATAGAGAAGGCTTCCTTGAAGGGAATCCATTTCTTCATCTGATTCATCATCTCACATCGAGGTTTAATATCTCTATTAAGATCATAAAGATAAATAAGTGGGTATATATCAATTTCTTCAATATTCATATTCAACTCCTTATTGAAATAGAATACCTTATCAATGAATGAATTATAGCTTTTTAACAAAATGAATGGATAAGATTTAATTAAATGCTTGATGGTTGATTTGCTCATTTGTAGATCTCCAAAGAGAAGAAGCTTCTTTTTTAAAATGTTGTAACGATTAGCAAGCAATAAATCAGGGTATACCTTTACAAATTCAAAAGTTTCCTTCGCTTTGATGCCGATTTGTGAAAGAATACTGAAGACATTTTTAATTTGTGTATGTTTGAAAATGAAAATGTTTGGGTTTCTTTCAATCACCTCTCTCCATTCTTTTCTTTCAGTATTGAAGCTATCTATTAATCTGAAAATATTCAATGTATTATCGGGCTGTTAAATTTAGGAAAATTAAATTTACTGTGGCTGTTAATAAAAGGGGGAATTTCATGACTAGTTTGTAAAAATCTTCTTTGTTCATTTCTAGATAAAGATTGAAATAAAATTCTAATTTATGAATGTCTGATGATACATTACATATAAGGATAGGGTAATTAATCAAAACATTCTTCAATTCAGATGCATCTAACTTAAAATAATTCCTAATCACTTCTAAGTTCTCGGAAATTTTTTTAACTTCATATTCGACTGAATTAGGAATACAAGAAAGAACATCCAAAACTTCAGACTCTGAAAAATTCAAATTTGTAGAAGTCAGGAATTTTTTAATTTCTGAAATTTTGGCCAAGTTGATTTCTTCTAGCAAAAATTTAGGGCTATTGATTATGGTTGTTTTAATAAGAATATAATCTTACTATTTCTGCAAAATTATTTTAAGTTGGTTTTGATTGAATCCTAGTTTATACAATTCTTCAATTCTGGGCTGAATATTTTCCTGAAAATTTAAAGAATTAAATTGTTTCCTTATAGTATGATTAGCTTCGTATACTTTCAAATTAAATTTCGAAATTAAAATTTCAAAAGTTTTGGATTTGTCATAAACACCTCCCTGGATATCTGATATAGGAATTTCTATATTTGTCTTTATTCTCTCTGTTTCTAAGCTTTCTTTTTCTTCAGATTCCTGTTCCATAAACTTTTGTAAATTTTGTTTTTCCTCCTCTGTAAATGTGAGTTCACTATCAACTTTAGTAGAGAGATTTTGACTATCTTCTTCTTCGTCTCTTCTTTGAAGCTTGGATTTGTCGATTTTTTCTTCTTCCTTAAAAGTAAATTTTTCTTTTAATCTTTCAAAAAAAGATAATTCTTTTTTTTCTGATTTTCCATCTTTGTTGATTTGTGAAAAATTAAAATAGTTAAATCTCTGGACAGAAAATTTTGAGACATCAAAGTGATTTATAAGAAATTTCTTATTGATTTGATTTAAGGAAGAATTTGAAAGCTTTGTAAGGGTGGGAAGATACTTAAACATTTTATTTAAATTAAATGAAAAATAAATTAAATAAGAACAAATAAATTAATTTAAATTCATTAAAACATTTAAATTTCTCATAGTATTTCTTATAAATCTAATTTCTTTATATATCAATAACTAAAATAATATTAGACTATCTCAACTAAACTCAGAGTCATATCCTTCCGCACGCTTACTGGTTTATTAACTGCTGTCCTTAAAACTATGCGAGCTTTCGCTGTAACATTGGTGATCGATGTGCCATCTAAATTGATCAATAAAATATTCTTAATGTTGATATCTATTTAGTAAACTAAACATTCTTACTACTTCCAAGCATTTCCATCAAATTTTCTATAACTGTTTCTTCATTCTGCTCCATCATGAATCCATTACCTCTCATTGGCAAAGGAATCATATCAGATTTAAATTGATTGGATGAGACCAACAGATTTACATTTGTGGTGTAGAATTTATTCTGAAAATGTACAAAAAATTTGTTGGAATTTATTTTTGTGTTGAACATTTTAAAACTAAATTTGTTGTTGTAGAAGTGACTCGAAAAATTCTTAGAAAAGAATTTTTTGGAGTTTGAAAAATTCATTTAGAATATAATTATTTTCAAAAATATTTTATATATTGAATATTAATACTTATTTATTAATATAATTTAATCTGTTTATATTATTCTTTTCAGCTCATATAACAAAACTTTTGATTCCTTTTTGAAATTTTTTAGAGGATCGTACCCGTCACTGGGTTTTACCTCACTTGTCTTTGAGGTCTTTGTGGTTATTTTAAATTTGTATTCCAAAGCTAATTTCTCTATTACGTCTGGTTCGTTTATGTTTAGTATACTACCGAGATCTGAAAAGATTATAACGAACCTTGCTTCGGGATTATTCCTATTTAAGTGAACTTTTACGAAGTTGAAGCAGGATTTCAAAAATTTATGATTAGGATCGTAAATTCCGTTTTCCAAATCTGTTTGAGAGAATACAAAATTTGCATTAAGCCAAGGAGGGTTACAGACTATCAAGTCAAAATTATTGTCAACGTTTTTGTCTTTTAGTACCTGTGAATATTTTTCAATATCCGGTAATGAAGTTTTAGCCTTTGAAGTTTCTGATTTTGTATTTGGACTTTGTATTTTTATATTGTTTAATTTTTCTGAATTTTTCTCAGTGTAGTAATGCTCTGCTATATCGAATTTTACTGATTTTATATTATCAAAATATCCTAATGCTTGTGCATTTGACTTTGTAGCAGCCACTGCATTTTCGTTTATATCCATAGCAAATATCCTGGGTAATTCATATTGAGACATTATAAGACTCAAAATACCAGTACCACATCCGATATCTGCGCATCTACTCGTATTTAATTTAAGATCTCTTATATTATCTCTTAAATAACTATCAAATAGATGAAGATAATCTTGTCTTGTTGGGTTAAATACTCCATACGATGTATAAACTTTCCTGTCGCCTAATATTGGGATGCTTATTCCCTTTTGAATGTAGTTGTTTGCGCTTATGATTCCTTCAAACATTTCTGCAGATAGGAAATAATCATATCTATTGAACTTGTTCTCTTCGAAAGAATCAGCAGAGTTTCTAATCATAAGCTCATGATTCTTAATGAATTCCTTAGAAATATTTTGAATATTGATATTATTTTGTATTACTGAGCCTTCTTTATGGAGTATATTTACTTCACCGTTTCTCAGGAGAACAAAGCCGAATCTGGACAATTTCATTTTTATTTCAAACTTAATATTGCGGGAAAGATTGAAAATCTCAGCCGGGGTCTTACAGTTCCTAAACGGGTTCTCAGGGTGCTTCTCAGTTCCAAAATATCCTTCGTATAATCTTTTTCTAATAGCCTTAAGCAGCGTTATATTGTTGCCGAAGTGGCTTTCTGGTTTGAATAGGAAATAATCTGTTTTTCTTTTAAGTGCTGAGTAAGCAAAGGATGCGGATGTGTTGTCTGTTATATAAGTTACATCCCTTATAATATTTGTCGTTTGGTTTAAATATTTTTTCATCATCATATTGCGTAGAATTGCTAGTCTACCGTATTCAGTATTAAGTAAAAAGTTTCTTTGAGATAAATTCGTTCTATCTGATTTAAAATAATAAATGTTGTGGAAGTAATATTATAAATGATTTCTTACTAGCTAAATTGACTTTTGTTTGTTGAATAATTTTGCTGGTCATTTGTAAATGAATAAAATTACATTAAATTAAAATATATATAATAAATAATTTTAAATAAAATTTATTTTAAGAAAATGATTACTCCTCTATTCAAAGTAGACCAGGATGAAAAATTCATTTATCTTAAGATAAAACTCAAATATGTAAAATTTTCTGATGTTGATTTTTTCATTGAAGGAAATAATTTCAGACTTTATTTGAAACCTTACTATTTAAATCTACATTTTAGTGACGATTTGAAAAGCGATTCAGTAAATAATCATTCGAAATACGATGTAGACAAAGAATTACTAGAATGTAAAATAGAAAAGGAGCAGGAGGGTGTCGAATTTAAAAATTTGGAACTGATTTCTACTATGTTGAATGATACGAGTGTATCAATTATTAACACTAATTCCTCAAATACAAATACGAATATCACTAGCTCAATTTCTAAAAAAGTAGAAGAAATTTCAATCGATGCACAAGAAAACTACAACAAAATTCATAATAAATCGAATGAAATTTTAAATGAAGAAATTTTACAAAACGAAGATTTGTTCAACGAATATTTGATTAATACCCTAGTAGAAGATCTTTCTTATAAATTCCAAGAAATTTCCCTCTCGACAAATAAAGAAGACTTACAAAAATTCGGGTTTGGCTTTAACAACGAATTTTTCGATGTATTCAAAAATCGAGAGGAAGAAAGAATGGAGCTTGTAGACCTAAACCCATATTCTATTGAAATCAGACATAGATTCTTCGCCAAGATGGAAAAGGAAAACGAAGATTTTGTTCCCGAGAGGTATGTCTATGATGAGATATTATTAGAAAAAGAAGATGAAGGATTTGAAAAAATGTTGAATAAAAAATTAAAATTGAAGGAAACAAATCAGAACTTCTCAGATAATACTTTCTCTTTCTCAGAAAAAGAATTAAACATGTTGAAGGATATAAACAAAACAAAACTATCTTCTCTTGACTTGAATAGTGAAAGATTGAATTTCAATTTCTATCTACAGGCAATTGATATTCTAATGGCTGTATTATACGATTACAGAACCACAGATTTTGAATACAATTCTGAAAGTGGGTGGACGATTTGCAAATTATCTTCAGTTTTCTCTTGCTGTGTAGATTTCAATAAAATTTTCTTTTCCTTTTCATCTGAACCTCCTCTAAACTTTTTAGAAGAATCTGTTACGAATGTTCTTATATCATCATACAGAAGAATTTTGTGTTATCCTCTTTACAGAAATTTGAAGATTTGTCATAAAGCTAAAGAGGATCTAAGCGAAATCCTTTCAAAGGGGATATTCCACATCCTTAAATTTTTTTTAAGAGTAAAAGCAATTTTTGAAAGATCAGAGCCGAGACATATTCTTAACAAGATCTATGTCGACATGTTTATTAAATGGCTACAATTTTATTCTAATGAAAAAATTTGGATGCTATTAGGCAAAATTGTTAATAAAATACAAATCGAAAAGAGAGAATTGAAGATGAACCTTGAAGAGTACGAGAAAGAATTTGAACTACAGATTGAAATGTGAATCTTAAAAATTAAAAATTTAAGGAAATTTTTTATAAAGACAATTTAAGAAATTTATTTAAAATTATAAAATTTTTAAATTCACAATATGGCTGTATTTGTTTTCAAGGTTTTTACGATTGCTATAAAAACACTAGCTAGGCCATTGATCAACTGGGTCACCTATTACAATAGATTAAAGATGCAAGAATCGGATCATAAATTTGCAGTATTTACAAGAAATAAACTAATCAGCCTCGGACAGAGTTTCAATTATTATAACAGTCTTCTTAATAAGAAAATTTTCGGGTTGACAAAAGAGACAACTATAAAAACCTTAACCCCTGACAAAGCCTTGGAAAGGGGAGCAGAATTAATAAGTGAAATTGTGGTATATTCGATTTTATTATCTCTCCCTGTTTATGAGATGTTAAAGTCATATAAAACGAATAAGATCAAGAATGAAAAGAAGAAAGAGTATTTGTTAAATATACAAAGAGACTGTCAGGATATGGTCGAATTGAGAAGCAAAAAAATAAAAATTTTAAATGAAATAAAAACCAAACTGAAGAAGCTTGATGAGAAGATTTATTCTGTGTAAATGGTTTGGTTTACTTTAGTGATATTATATGATTTTAATTTTTATCTTATGTAAATTTTGTTAGTGAAATTCATTTTATTATACAAATCTGAATTTAAACTAGTCTATCTTATGCTAAACTAATTCTTTGTTATGCTTTATATTATCATAAATAACTATTAAACGTATTTAATTTTATTTAATAAAATTTTTAGTAAATTAAATGTTAGAGGAAGAAAACAAATTCAAACTCAAGTCTATCTTAATCTCTTTGAATAAAGAATTCTCGCTTGATGATTTTTGTGACCTATTGGAGAAAGAAACAAATGGAAGAATGACTTTTACTAATTTAAAAGAGATTCTTGAAAAAACTTACCCGAAAACAAATAGACAAGACAAATTATTTTTTTTAAAACAAGTCAATTATAATATTAAAACAGGGTTGATTCATATCTTCGATCTCTTTGAGTTTATCAGCATGAATTTAGACAACAAAATTGTCTCTCCAATTTACACCTTTTATCTGACAGCCAGATTAATCGAAAAATTTAAAAAAACTACCACGTTGGAATTCGTTTACAAATGCAGCCTAATTTTGCATTCTGAAATTAACATCAACGAGTTTTATAAAACAATTACAGCAAGTTTAGAACTCGACGATTTGTCGTCTGTAATTCTTTTCAAAAGTCTTGACTATAATAAAACAGGAAAAATAAGAGTGGAAGATTTTATATTCCTTATTGATTCTTACAGGGATGACTTTTCCTTTCAAGGGGATTCTGAGAAATCAAACGACATCTTACAAACTGAAATTAAGGAAGAACGTAATAAATTGAGGAATCTCCTTGCTGAAAATTATTTGACTGTGAATGAAATATTCAAGCGTCTTACTGTAAATAATTTGAATTATGTGGAATATAATCAGTTACAAAAATTCTTGAAGGTTGAATTAAATAAAGAAAATAATTTTGAAATTGATAGAACTATTGAGATATCTTTAGATTCTATCGTTAGAGATTATTCAAGTGTAAAGACCTCTATTTCACAAGCTAAGATTTTCAATGAAGATTTTGAAAAAATGATTTTTGATGCAGGAAGAGGAACAGGAGACGATGATAATGGTACGAATAAAGTCGCTAATGCAAATTCAGGAAATAACAACAACCTAGCTAAGATAAAATTAAACGATGTCCAGCTGTATTGGATCAATAAATATCTTGTTTTATTAGAAAGTATAAACCTAACAGATAAAATGGCCTTTGATGTGGCAAGGGAATCAAAAACAAATCTTTTGAATTTGGAGAACTTGAGAAGAAAGCTTAAATTAATGCTTCCAGTAGGAAAAATTTCTGCTCTTGATCTAAATTCAGTTATTGAAGCTCTTGATGTAAATAAGAAAAGATATCTCACACAGTCTGATTATGAGGAGATAGTGAACACTGTCAAAAACGGAAAGTTGGCTAGAAGTGAGAAAGAAACGAAAAAGTCTACATCAGTAAGTGCTAGTAATAATAAGTCTTTGCTTGGCGCAATGGTAAAAAATTCTAAATCTGTAAATTTCCATTTGCTTCCTATAAAAGGAAATCATAAGGTAATAGAGCAACTAAAGCTTGAAATAAGCAGGAACTACAATCCAACATTAACACTATATAAAGGCAATACTAGTAATAGCACGAAAGAAAAAACATCACAGAATATCAACCAATCAATAAATAAAAAAGATTCACATAGCAAATTAAATAAATTACCTACTCTAAATGAGGATCATCAATCATTCACAAAAGAAGAAAACTTACAGGCAACCAATCTTATAAATCAGGATGAGTACAATCTTAAGGAATATTCTGAAGCTACGAACGAAGAAAAGAATGAAATCATTCTCATCGAAACACTTGAGAATTTCACATTCCTAGACCATGATCAAGAAATTTTTCCAACCTACAATTTGTATGAATATGCCAAGACAAGATTACTCGATGGAGCAGTTTTCAATCAGAAAAGAATTTCTGAAATTATTCGAAAAATCGATAAGAATAAAGATGGTCTAATAACTTACTATGATATAATTGAATATCTTCTCTATGAGTACAAACATCGATCTACTAAGCTTTCATTTAAATCAATCGCTAATAAAATCTATCACGAGACTAAAATGAAAACAGATGAATTTTTCTTAATAAACGGAATCGATGCTAATAAAGAACTTACTGTTTTTAACTTATGCGAAACGTTATCGAAACTATTCAAGTTTGATGCCCCTATCAACAAAAAAATTTATGAAGAAATGAGAATTGTGTTTTCTCATAAGAAAAATAAATTAAAATACAATGATTTAATTGAACTAATAGACGAAGTGAAATTTGAAGATTTAATGAAGAACGAGATCAACTCAGCTAAAAATTTCAGCAATACCATGTCAAGTCTGGATTTAAAACAATTCGAAGAAGGAATAAGAACTTTTGTGAATAATTTAGTAGATTTAAAAAATTACAATAATTATATGAATATAAAAAGGAGTTCGAATCCCAAACAACTTTCATTAATTTTCAGAGAAAATCTAAAATGCGCTTGCAACATGGAATCTTCAAGTATAATGAATTTGCAACAGTTCAAAGAAAATTTTATAAGGCCTCTAAAACTGGATATTAATTTAGGGATCGCAGTATTTCAACTACTCAAAAATTTCTCTCACAAAAATGAACAGATAATAACAAGCGATGATTTGATTTTGTTTTTAGAATCTTATTTAGATCAGGAGAGTGAGAAAGTTTCTTTATTTAAGAAATCTAATTCTGATGAGACTCTTAGAGAGTTAGTAAGAAATTTAGAGAATTCTGGATCACCCTTAAGCTTCGTCTTTGATAACATACCATATATTCCCACAGGAATAGTAACTTGTACTGAGCTTGTTAAAATTATGCAAGAGTTTTATCCAAGTAGTTCTAAAAGTTTTTTAAAAAACTTTATCATCATTTCAGATCTCGACCAAAATAAATTAGGCTATATCGAATACAAACCTCTTCAACAATTTTTAATGAGAGTGAATGAATTAAATGGATTAGAATTTAATAACAAACCTTTTTCTTTAAATTTAGAATATAAAATAATGGCAAGCGCAATTGACATATTTCATTCAATAAGGATTAATAATTCAAAAGAGAATAGCAGCGATAAAAATCAAGAAAAACAAAGCACATCTAATAAGGATTTTATTACCGCTCTTGATTATTTTTCTAATCTTTCAACGCCTGTAAACAACCCGGATTCTGTGAAGAAACAAGAGCATTTAGTGATTACTCAGAATCTATGCTCTAATAAAGCAACGCAGGAAGGTTTGTTTGATTACCTCTGCAGCATCTCAGGAGATACAAGGGGGTATAATCTTATAAAACTTTGCGAGTTGATTGATTATCACAGGACTCAAGTTGATATTCTCGTAACTAAATACGATCAAAATCACCGAGATTATCATGCTGACCCTCTTTACATGGAGGAAATTTCTGATATAATAAACGACATCAAGACAGAACTTAATAAAAACAAAAAATCTATAATAGACAGTTACCTTGAAAATCTTAAACTCGACGAAGACGGATATATTCCTATTTCTAAACTCTTAGAAAATTTGAATAGTTCATTAATATTCCTCGACGCAGAAAAAATTCAAAAATTTGTTGAATCTATGGACATAGATAGACACGGAAAAATTAGTTACTTTGATTTCCATCAACGCATGAAAAATTATTTCGGTGTAAAATACCTGGGAAATCTTCCGCTCAATGCGAGATACATCTTCTCACATTATATCAAAACAGAATACGAGGGAAATATTGAGGATTTTTTGCTTTCTAAATTATCAGATGAAAATTTAAAGCAGATGGGAAATTTATCCAACACTTTTAACATATGTTTAACAAAGGAAAATTTTTCTAATTACTTTATCGAATATTTTATGAATGATTTGGATTTATTTAATCAATTTTATCTAATCAACCGCGAACGCGAGGGTAAAAATAAAGACTTCATTTCACTCCAGAAATTATGTAATTATCTAAAAGAAAATAACAGAGACAGAATAAAAACAGACGATGAAGAAATCGACTCCGAATTAAACGAAGAAATTTTTCATCTCTTCAACCAAATAGAGGAAGATCAAACTCCTTTGAAAAATATTTATGATTTCCTTACTTTAACTAAAATCGGAGAAGACGGGGAATACTCAAGTGAATTATTGAGTAAAATCTTTATGGATAAATTATCTGTAATAAAGGAAGATGTAAATAAAATTTTGCAGATGTTTAATAAAGACAAAAACACAAGAACTGGAAGTGAAGTTGATTTGGTTAAAATGGCTGAATATATCTTAAAAAATTGTGAAAAGTCTGAAACGAAAATTCAAGAAATTTCGGCTAAGATAAAAAATGCGATTAGGAGATACAACATTACACAATTCGAAACTTTTTTAAAAAGATTTTCGATGAAAGGAAATTTCCCGATTTCGATTAAAGAAATAGCAACAGGATTTCCTCCTATATTTAGAATTAGTATCTTCGAATGTTTTGTGATATTCTCGCATTGCAGAAATTTGTTAAAAATTGCAAAGAAAGAAAAAGTGACTATTGACTATATATTCGATAGCCTAAATTTGAAAGAAATCTTCTTAAATAATGAAAATTCAAACATCGCAAAAGAAAAATGTGGAAATGAAGCTATCGATTCCTCACTTAAACTTTGTTTGATGAGATTAAATGAGTATCTTGAAAAAGTCGAGGCTAAAGACAAAGTCGAAGTGTTTAGAAAATTCGACTCTGATAAGAATGGTGTATTGTCTACTGAAGAATTTCTGAATGCTCTAAACTCTTTTAGCAATTTGAAACTTAATGACAGCCAAAAAATTTCTTTGTTGAAAATTGCTGATAAAGACCTTGATGGAAGAATCAACTATACTGAATTTCTCAGATTTTTGAAATTCGTGAAGAACGAAATTTCTAACGACAAACCCAATGTCTACTTAAAACCATCGAATCAAAAAAATCTTAGCAGCAACAGAAAAGTTTCCTTCATTCCGAAAATTGAAATCGATTATAAAAAGTTTAAAATCAACTACGAAAATAATCTTAGACGTCTTGATCCCAAGTCTTCTGACAAATTTTCTAATCTTCTTTTTATTTTACAAGAAGATTTCTTTATCAATTTCAACAATTATGAAAATATCGAGAAGGATTTCAATGCAGTTGATCAGAATCAAGTCTATTTAGTTGATGAGAATGACTTTGTAATAGCCTTGAAGAAGAGATTGTTGAGGATAGATGCAGAAACAATTTCAAAATTTGTTGAATTTGCAAATAGTGGACTCAATCAAAGCCAGAAAAAGGTTGAAAGAAATTTAATAAATTACAAAAACTTTTTATTGAATCTTGCTAATTTTAAATATATCCCAAGCGACGAGAAGCAGGGGATACCTGAGAATGTGAAGAATGGGAAATCATCCCTATCGCAATCCAGGGTGGTTGTGCCTCCTCCGAATCCTCCGAAGAAAATCATTACTAACAATACAGCTGTTAAAATTAACAATATGAAATCAAGTAATGTTAAAATGACGAACATTCAACAATACGATGAATTTGGAGATGCAGAAGAAAATTTTTTGGAAACTCCAGGAAATGATCCTGAAATACAAGATGTGCTAGAAGAACCGCGAGTGAGTTTTAAAAATACAAAGAAATTGAAAAATGAGAATATTGCAAAAATGCCGGTTAATAATTTAGAAAATAATTCAAAAATTAAGTCAACTAATCAGAAAAGGGAAATTAAATCGGCGAATATTAAAAAAACAACTAATACCAAAAAAATTAGTATAAGACAAAACGAAGATGAAGAGGATTTCAATAATTATAATAACGAATACATAGAGAACAACAGAA
>Ga0169931_10011273_pt1 | contig 12617 bp, 10 predicted proteins | sample Kivu_15m_20L_FD_129675 | JGI IMG/M metagenome (GOLD analysis project Ga0169931, IMG submission 129675) | Freshwater microbial communities from Lake Kivu, Western Province, Rwanda to study Microbial Dark Matter (Phase II) - Kivu_15m_20L... | ecosystem: Environmental > Aquatic > Freshwater > Lake...
TATGTTGGATCAGTTTTTACAACTTATTTAAAAAAAAACAACTGTTACGTAAAAGGTATTGATACAAATTTCTATTACTTTACCGACCAGGAAAACCATAACAAAGATTTACCTCATGAACAATTATTTAAAGATATAAGACATATTAACAAAAAAGATATTGAGGGATATGAAAATGTTGTATTTCTGGCTGCGCTATCAAATGATCCACTTGGAAAACTTAATAAAGGTTTAACCATTAAAATAAATTATAAATCTGTAATTAATTTAGCAAAACTGTGCAAAAAAAATAAATGTAAAAAGTTTGTTTTTGCTTCATCATGTAGTGTTTACGGTTTTTTAAAGAATCAAAAAGATGTAATAACAGAAAATTATAGATGCAAGCCTCTAACAGAATACGCATACTCTAAATACCAATGTGAAAAACACCTTAATTTTATTTCTTCAAAAGAATTTAATGTTGTATGTTTGAGATTCGGCACAGCATGCGGTGTGAGTAGACTTATGCGTTTCGATTTAGTTCTCAACGAAATGGTTGCTAATGCTTTTTTTAAAAATAAGATTTTAATTTTATCTGATGGCAAGCCGTGGAGGCCAATAATTGATGTTGAGGATATGTCTAAGTTACTATTTTTTTTTTTAAAAAACAATATCAAAAAAAAGTTTAGTATATTCAATTCAGGTGGAAAAAATTGCAATTACACCGTTTTAAGTTTGGCTAGAGAAATTAAAAAAGTTTATCCAAAATGTTCTATAAAAATATTAAATCAAAATCTAAATGATAAAAGAAGCTATAAAGTAAGTGTAAAAAAAATAAATGATATTACTTATAAAAAACTAAAATTTAAACCCTTAAAAAAAACAATTATAGAAATTTTTAGTTGGTTAAAAACTCATAACGAAATTAAAAAACTTTCCGACACAAAAAATATGAAATACATAAGGCTAAGCAAGATTAATTATTTAAAAAATAATAAATTAATAAATGATAAACTTTTTTGGAATTAAAAAAAAAAATTTTTGGAAAAAATTTAAATATTTAAGGTTTTTACTTAAAAATATAAATATTGTTTTTATAAAAAAAAAAAATGAAAATCTTTATTTTTTTCCAACTTTCAATAATTTTGAAACAGCTGTTCAAACATTAAATTCTATAAAAAATGATATTAATAAAATTGATGTTTTGATAATTGACAATGGTAGTGCCGATTATAAAGAAATAAAAAAAAAATTTATAAATATTAATTTCATATCTCTAAATTTAAATGTAGGAAGTGCTGGCGCGCAGTGGATTGGTTTATACTATGCAATAAAATACAAATATAAGAAAATAATTATTTCAGATAATGACTCGTTAATGATTACTGAAAATGGATTGTCTAAAATGTATGAAATTTCTAACTCAAAAAATAATTTTGCTATCTCTGCAACAAATATTACTGACTTATTTAATGTTAAAAAAAAAAATTATTTTTCTTCAAATTTTCAAGTTTCACAATTTCTTTTGATTAATTTACAAAAGATAAATTTAAAAAATTCTTTTAATCCGCTTATGTACATCGGATGTGAAGATACCGCATTATCAAGCAAGATACTTAGTAAAGAAAGAATATATAAAATAACAGATGTTAAATATCAGCATCCTCCTCTAAAATTCTCTCATTTTAATTCTAAATCAACTTTTTTAAAACTCAGAGGATTAATAATGATTTTTTTTTTTGAAAAAAATATAAGTTTAAAAATTAATTTAAGAATTGTGGGAATGTTTTTATTTTCTTGTTTTGATCTAGTAGTCAATGCATTTAGATTTAATGACTATAATTCGATACTTTTAATACCAAAATCTTTTGTGAGTTCTTTTAATAGTTGGTGCTTGAATGAATTACTTAACGATTTAAATAATATAAGTAAATTTAAATATATTTTAAAAGTTTCTGAAACTAAAATAAAAGATGCTAAGGAATTAAATAATTTTAATAAATTTTTTATGCCCAAAAAATTTAAAGTTAAGAATAAACTATCCAATAATTTTATTTATTATGAACTTAAAAAAGTTTAATAAAAAATTTAATTTAAAATGAAAATTAAATTCTTTGATTTATATAAACAAGATAAAAAAGATCATCCTAAAATTATACAGGCTATTAAAAGAATTATAAAAAAAGGAGATTATATTCTTGGTAAGGAAATTGGTATATTCGAAAAAAATTTCTCAAAGTTTGTAGGCTGCAAATATGCAGTGGGATGTGCAAATGGAACGGATGCTTTAACAATTGCTCTAAAATGTCTGCAAATTAAAAAAAATTCAGAGGTAATTATTCCTGCAATGACATACTGTTCTACTGCATTCTCAATTTTAAGTGCAGGACTAAAACCAGTATTAGTAGATATTAAAAAAAACGAACCGGTAATAGATACTGATGAGATAATCAAAAAAATCACAAAAAATACTAGAGTTATAATGCCAGTACATTTATATGGCTCGGCTGCAAATATCGATGAAATAAAAAAAATTATAAAAAAATTTAAACAAAAAATATATATTATTGATGATTGTTCTCAAGCGCATGGGGCATCTGATGCAAATAATGTAAAAAAAAAAATTGGTAATATCTCTGATATTTCTTGTTTTAGTCTCTATCCAGGAAAAAATTTGGGTGCATATGGAGATGCAGGAATAATAACAACTAATAGCAAGAAATATTATAAATATTTAAGAAAAATAAGAAATTTAGGTTCGGAAAAAAAATTTTTTCATGAAATAGTTGGTTACAATAGTAGACTAGATACTTTACAGGCATCAATCTTGAATATTAAACTAAAAAAATTAGATAAACTTAACAAAAAAAGAAGAATAATTGCTGAGTTTTATAATAAAAATATTGTTAACAAAAAAATTCAAAAACTTAGTTATTCTCAAAATTCAGTTTATCATCAATATGTTATAATTGTTAAAAAAAGAAATGAACTAATAAAGCATTTAAATAAAAATAAAATTGAATTTGGTTTTCATTATCCTTTTTCAATAAATCAACTAAAAGTTTTTAAAAAAAAATTTAGATTAGACAAATTTAAAAATGCAGAGACACTTGCAAGACATGGAATAAGTATTCCAATTGACCCAAATTTAAATATAGCTCAATTACAATATATAGTTAATGTTTTAAATTCTTTTTAAATTGATAACTTATTTATTTTTTATAGCTAACTATGTCTAGTAATTTTTGAGTTTTTAAACTCACAATTTTATTTTTTTTAAAATCATAATCTTTATTTTTTAAAAAAATTAAAATCTCTTCTCTTAAGGGATTATTATTTTTTATTAAAAAACTTTTTTCATTTATTTTAATATTATCAACATTATAAATTTCTTTTTTATAAAAGTTTTTTGTAACTTTTTTTTCAGTAATTATACTTGTAATCTCATCATAATGTATTATTTTGTTTTTGAAAAATATTGTAATCTTTCTCTCTTTAATTGCATTAAACCAAGAAACATTAATATTGACTAAGGTTTTTTTATTGATTTTCATTAAAATATGAAAAATATCATCATTTTTTGAAAATTTAAAAATTTTTTTTTTCAAAACTTTTAATTGATTAATTTTTTTTATGTTAAATAAATAATTTAAAATACATAAATCGTGTGATGCTAAATCGTATAGTACATTAGTATCGTTTCTAACGGGTCCTAAATTTTTTCTTTCAAAACTAACAAGTAATGGCCTAGATCTTTCTTTCTTAATAATTTTTTTAATTTGTTTAATAAATTTATTGTATAAATAAACATATCCTGTAAATACACGTATTGAATTTAATAATTTTTTGTTCTTTATAATCTCCCCTTTATTCAGTAAGGGTTTTTCCACAAAAATTGGAACTTCTAGTTTTATTAACTTTTTTAAATAATAAAGATGATATTTTAAAGGTGCGGCTATAAAAATAAATTTAATATTTATTAAATTATCTAATTTTTGAATTCGAATTGTTTTTTCTCCAAATTGCTTTTTTTCAAATGGATCATATATATAAATATATTTTATTGTTTTTATTTTTTGCAAAACATTAATTATTTTTCTACCCCAATAACCCGCTCCAATAATTAAAATTTTCATTTATTCTTTAAAATTATATTTTTAATTATTAAGAATTTTATTATTAAACACGCAAATGGATGTATAAACGAGTATTTTTTTTTTTGTCTCATAAAATTCACCACAGAGTCCAAAAATGGAAAAATAATCGATATTGAGTAAAATAGAAAAATATATTTTTTCAATATTCTTGTTTTTGTTGTGAATTTATCTCTATTCTTATAATTATTAAAATTTAACGAAATTTTTATGCGCCTATCGAATTTATTATAAAAATCTAAAAACCCGCTTATTGAATAATGATAAATAGAAGTATTTTTAACATACGCTATTAAGTAACCACTGTTTATATAATTTATTATATCTTGAATATCATCATAAAGATTTTTTCTAATTAAATTACTTTTGACGACTGTACATTGCGCTAAGGCTATAAGTGGATAGTTTTGATTATTTTTAAAATCATAAATTTCGAAATCTCTATTTTGAAATAATAATTTGTAATATCTTTTAAATTTTTCAGGATGTGATGAATTACCATAAACAAATCTACTAAAAGGATCAGTGTCTTCATTTAAATAATTACTCCAAATATTGTCACTATTACTCAATGAAACTTTGGAGAATGAAATTTTTACCTTGTTATTATTCTCAAAAGGTTTTAATATTTTTTTTAACCAGGTTTTATCAAATATTATATTATCTGTTGCCATATAAACTGCATAATCTGTTTTGGTGCTTTTATATCCAAGGTACAAAGCAGGCTCAGCTAATATATATTTATTATAAATAATTCTACATCCATAACTTTTTGCAATATTAATGGTTTTATCTTTTGAACCACCATCAATTACATTTATCTTAATTTTTTTGTGATTATAATTTTGTTTTTTTATATGCTGAAGACATTTTTTAATTCGTTTTTCATCATTTAATGTTGCAATATTAAATGTGACAGAATATTTCATAGTTCTGTGAATATATTTTTAAAAATGCATTAAAGTTAATGTAATTAAACTAAAAATGAAAAATACACAAAGTATTTGTATAGCTGGAAAAAATAAAATTGCTATAAAAGCGCTTTATTTCTTAATTAAAAATTATAATAAAAATATTTTTTTTCTACCAAATGTAAGTGACACCGGCAAAGATACTTGGCAACCTTCATTTAAAAACTTTGCGGAGTCTGCTGGTGTAAGATTGATAAGTGAATCCGAGATTTACGAAAATGAAAATTTAATTTTTATATCTTTAGAATATGAGAAAATTATTAATGTAAATAAATTTAGGTCAAAACACTTATTTAATATTCATTTTTCATTACTTCCAAAATATAAAGGAATGTATACTAGTACCATTCCTATATTAAAAGGTGAGAAATACACTGGTGTTACTTTGCACAAAATAGATAGTGGTATTGATACTGGAAATATTATTTCCCAAATAAAATTTAAGATAAAAAAAAATTGGAATGCTCAAGATTTATATGAAAGATATTTATTTTATGGTTATCAAATTTTTAAAAAAAATATTAAAAATATAATAAAAAAAAAAATAAAATCATTACAACAACCAATTTGGAACTCATCATATTTTTCTAAATCATATATAGACTTCAAAAATATAAATATTGATTTTAATAAAACAGCATTTGAAATTCATAATCAATTTAGAGGTTTTACCTTCCGGCCTTTTCAAATGCCTTCCTTTGCTAAATGCAAAATATATAAATCTAAGATTTTAAGATCTAGAAGTAGATATAAGCCTGGCAAAATAGTTTATCAAAATAAAAAGTATTTTAGGGTTTCCTCGATTGACTATGATATTATACTATACAAAGATCACTATCCTAAATTTTGGAATTATTTAAAAAAAGGTAATTTAAAAAATTTAAAAAAAATATCTAAATATATAGAAAATTTAGATGAAAAAAACGAATATGGAAAGAAAGCATATGAGATAGCTAAAGATAATAATCAACTAAATTTATATAAGTCTTTAATTATTTTTAAAAAAAAATTTTTATTTTTGGATAAAAAAACTAAATAAGAATCTCATCTATTTTTTTTCTAAAAACTTTATCTGAAAATTTATTAGCAGTAATTAAACAATTTTTTTTTAATCTTTTTAAAAATCTAAAATCATATTTTATAATCTTATACTTAAGACTTTTTTTTATATTTCTTTTTGAAATAAAAATTGCATTGTACAGATTTTTTGCTGTTTCTCTGTAACCACCCTCATTTAAACAAAATGTAGCTTTACCGTAGGCCATAGCTTCTACTGCTGACATTCCGAAATCTTCCTGTTCAGAAATGTTAATTACAGATAAGCACGAACTTAAAAGAGAATTGTATTTTTTTTCATCAAGCAAACCTGTAAAAAAAATATTTTTTGAGTCTGATGCTTTTTTCATTAATTCTTTAGTTAGCGAACCTTTAGAAGTTATAATTATTTTTTTATCAGGAAGTTCTTTAAAAACATCAATGATTATATCAATATTTTTTTCTGATTCATGTCGATTGTTGCATAAATAAAAATTTGAAAAAAAAATTTTTTTTTTAGAAGGGATTAAAATTGGAGGGTAAATAACTCTTATTTTATTTTTATAAAGAAATAAAGATAATTTTTTTTTTGTAAAAGATGAATTTGCTATTACATAATCAAACTTATCTAAGCTCTTAATATATAATTTTTTAAAATTAAAAAAAACTAAATTAAAAAAAATTTTTTTTAATTTATTTCTTTTATAAAAAACATCAGATCCAAAAACTATTTTTGGCAATGAATGACAATAATATATTTTATTTTTAATTGAATTTAAATTCGAAAACAAAGAATAATTACCACTTACGATACAGTTTTGACTTTTAGGAACTTTGAATTTTTTAAAAGAATTGATCAAAAAAAATTTTTTTATTGCTACAGGCAATGGTAATTTATTTATAATAAATAAATTAAATTTTGGAAAAAATTTTTTTACTATAACACTAATTGCAAAAAAAGTTATGATTTTAAATTTTTTTTGCTCGGCTAATATTTTTACTAACTTTTCACCTCCACCAAAATTGTTTAGATAATCATGTACAATGATACCTTTATTCATTTATCTATTTTATTTTCAATAATATATTTTGGTCTATGGTTTGTATTATTGTGGATTTTAGAAACGTATAGTCCTACTAAACCAATGCTGCATAATGACAAACCTGTAAAAAATAGATTAATAATAATTATATTTATTTGCCATGTTATTACTTGAAAATTTGAAGAGTAATTAATAAATATATTTAATAAAAACACCATGCTTATTAAAGAAATAAGTAGACCCAGGTAACTAATAACTTTAATTGGAAATATTGAAAATGAAGAAAATGTACTTAAAGCTATTTTTGCTAGATTTAAAAAAGTATATTTTGATTTTCCCCGAAATCTTTTGTTAATTTTAATTGGAATAGATATTGATTTAAATCCCATCCAATTTATTAAAATTCTAAAAGTTTTATTTTTTTCGTGAATTTTGATGTAGACATCTCTTGCTTTTTTAGAAATAATCATAAAATCTGTTGTTTTGACTACAATATTTATATCGGAGAATTTGTTTAATAAATTGTAAAATAATTTTGAAAAAAATTCTCTTTGTAAACCTTCATTACTATCTATTCTATGAGTATTAAGAATTTCTAATTTTTTATTTTCATAAATTTCTATCATCTCAGGAATTTTTTCTATTGGATGCTGCATATCTGCATCTATAATAATATAATTATTGTAGCAAAAGGTCTCTAGACCGGCTTCTATTGCATTGTCTTTTCCGAAGTTTTTAGAGAGCAAAATAGCTTTGATATTTTTTTTTTTTTCACAAATCTTTCTTATAATTTTCCAAGAACTATCTATGCTTCCATCATCAACCAGACATATATCACAACCAAAATTATTTTTTTTCAATAATATTTCAATATTATTAATAAATTTTTCAATATTTTTTTCTTCGTTATAGCAAGGCGCTATAATTACATAATTACTAGGTTTCATTTTTTTTTAGTTTAGAGGCGTTGGTTAGATTGAATATGTGTTGTCGAACTCTTCTAATCGCACGAAAACTGTAGGTAATTAAAAATTGCCAGTCTCTTTTTTTAAAATTTAATAAAAATTTTATTTGTCTTAATATAAATTTAGGATGAAATGCTATTGAATACATTTCTTTAATTGCCCTATAATATTCCTCATGATTGATTGGTGTTTTTACAATTAATTTACTCATATCATGATCGTTATAGTCTTCAGTTAACATTAATTTTTTATCAATACATTCTTGATGATACGGAGTGTAATCTAAGGGAGTGCACAATGTGACTTGCAAAGTTCTAGCTAAACCACTGAACATTAAATATTTTACAAACGAAACTGTATCATTCAACATTTCTTTTGTTTCCCAATAATATCCAACCATAATTGTAAGATGCGGGTGTAAATTATATTTTGTAAGCAACCTCAAAGTTTCTTTTACTGTCTCTCGCGTATAACCCTTTTTAAGTTTTTCAAGCGTGATATCATTGCCGGACTCCAGTCCTATTAATACAAATCTAAAATTTGCCTCGCTTAATAATTTTATTGTTTCTTCATCCAAATATTCAAATCTTGTATTAAATCCAAAATAACAATTCTTTTTATGCAATCCTCTAGAAATTATTTCTTTTGCAAAGTTTCTTGCGTCACTACCTCTATACCAGACTCCTGAGTCGTCAAAAATTTCTTTAACATGATAATTATTTATTAGATTCTCATACTCATCTACACTTTTTTTAATTTGCATAATTGAGAATGAAATTTCAGGGCCATTATATCTGCAAAATGTACATTTACCGAATGTACAATCTCTTATAACACTAGTAGCATAGGTACCTGGAACTTGAAGAAAATTACCATTTTCATAAGCATAATTTTTCCATTCAACTAAATCTCTATCTATAATTGATGAATTGTTTATATTTTCTACTTTTTTAAATGATTTATTGTTAATTATTTCTTTATTCTTCTTTACATAAGCGACACCGTCAATTTCCAAATTTTCTAAATTATTATTTTTAAGGTCAAGTTCTAAAATTAATTTTTTCATTAAAAAATCCACATGATTACTTAATAAAACTACGTCAGTTTTAGAATTTTTCAAAGTTTCTTCTGGCATCTTCATAGAATGATAACCTGACATAATCATTATAGTTTCAGGTAATTTATTTTTTAATTGATCAACTGTATTCCATATAAATTTCATAACTGGCGTTGTACTTTCAAAAAGAATAACTTTGGGTTTAAATTCTACTAATTCATGAAACCATACATCATATGATTTTAATTTGGCATTCCCATCATCCCATAAAACATCGTGACCCATCTCTTTTAAAGATGTTGCTGCTTGAGCATGGATAATACCCAAAAGATAGGTTGGAACAGAAAAATATTGAACATTTCTATTTTGAGACACCATGGCCTTCTGCCCTAAACTATTTATAATTGGTGGAAAACTAATTGCTATTTTCATTAAAAAAAAAGTTCGGTAAAAATCTTATTTGATGTGATTTTATTTTTTTCTAAAAAATCATACATATCACTTACCATAGAACTATTACCACAAATAAAATATAAATATTCTTGTTTAATATATTTTTGTAAAAAATCAAAATTTTCTGTAATTCTTCCGTTGAAATGTTTATGGGTAATTTTTTTGCTAATATCTCTTTTATTTCTAGAAATAAAAACTGTGTAATTCTTAATTATTCTATCATGGTAAATATCTTCAAAGTTTCTAACACCGTGAAAAAGTTCATAGTCTAGGTTTTGATTTGATTTAATTATTGATATGAAAGGTGCAATACCTGTGCCACTAGCGATAAATATATATTTTTTTTTAAAATCCATTTTTTTCAAATAAAATTCGCCAAAAGGTCCCAAAATTTTTATTTCATCATTTTTTTTTAGCTTTCTAAGCTTGCTGCTTAAGGTTCCATCCTCTACTTCACGAATTAAAAAATCTAAATGAATATCGTTCAATGACGATGTTACAGAATATTCTCTATTAATTGGGATGCCCGGTATTCCCAAGCTAAAAAACTGCCCGGGGATGAAAGATAAGTTATTTCTTTCTACTCTTAGTATAAAATTTCCACCCCCATTACTAATTATATCTATAACTTTGTACATTTGTAGTTATTAACACTTTAAAATTATTTATTAATCTTTTTTTATGGCAAAATATATGCAGCTATAAAATATTATTTTATAATTTATAAATTATTTTTGACTTATTTTACTTTATAAATTAAAAAAATATGTAAATAAATTAGATAATTCTACAAAAAAAACTTTATTATACAAATTAGTTATTAGACTGTTATCATAATATCTACAATTAATTATAAACCAAACCCATCTTTATATTTTTTCAAATAAACTAAAAGCGAAGTCAAAACCGTATTTAATCATATTATTTTATAAATTTATTCGGTGTAACATAATAACTTATTCTTCACTTAATCTTTACATCATCGATAATAACCTTTTACCGACTTTAACGGTTGGATACTCAACTAATTCTAATAATAAAAAATGAAGTTTTTTTTTGTAACAAAATTAAAAATATTATCTTTATAAAATTTAATATTTTTATTACTTAAATTAAATTTGAAATCAAAAGTATCAACGCCAATATAACTCTTAAATTTGAAAGGTTTGTTATTTAATACTTTCAAAACGGGGGTACAACTAGGATTGCCGCAACCTAAATCTAAAACTTCCAATTTTTTTCTTTGATATTTTTTAATATAGTTCTTAAAGAATTAATATAGATGCTATATGCTGGGTTCATCTGCCTACTTTTGTTCTATAATTTTTAATTACTAAACTTAAAAAGAAACCTATTCCATAAATAAAGATATTTAACAAAATAAAAATTGGGCTCAAAAATAACGATAAAAATGAATTTTCCTTTAAATTTCTAAATTGCTCACCTAGCAAAATAATGAAAAATATAATTAAAATAAATAAAAAAGTTTTAACATTTAAAAGTAAAATGATAAGCATAAAAAAAAGAAAAAAAGTCGGAATTAAATAAATAATTTTCCTAGAATTTAAATCTCCGTGCAAGTAAAATTTTCCTCTAGTGAACGAGTATCTAAAAATTTGTTTAATGTGACTTCTTATATTAGCTCTTCTATAATGAAAAACAAAAATATTTGGATCATAATAAATTTTACCACCTTTCTTTAATAATGAATAACATAACTTACTATCTTCTCCTGGCCAAAAACTTTTATCAAACCCCTTCAAATTGAAAAAAATAGACTTTTTAATAAACATATTTACTGATGGCCAATCATCTAAATCTTTATCTGTTATTCTTTCAAAAACTTTTTCATATCTCATTCTTGCATTGCCGAAAAATCTGGTTCGAAATGAAAAATCAATAATTTTAGATAATAATCCTGATTCTAGCGGAAGGATACCAGGTCCTCCAAGAATAAATTTATCATTTTTTATTTTTTTTATTTTTTTACTTGCTAATAAAAGCCAATTTAAATCTGGATAAGCATCATCATCAATAAAAGATAAATATTTTCCTTTTGCAAGTTTCGAAGCATAGTTTCTTTTTTGTCCTGGGCTTACAATACTTTTGTGTAAAATTCTAAGGGAAAAATCATATTTCGTTTTGTTTAAGATAATTTTTCTTTCTGAAATTAAAATTACCTCAAATTCTTTAAATGTTTGCTTATTTAAACCTTTTAAACATTTTAAAAGAATGTTGTTACAATCTAAAACAGGTATAATTACGCTAAAAAGCATGAAGAATCATGAAGAATTTTGTATTAAAAATTATGCAAAATTTATAATTTTATTTGTAATAATAATTTTTAATTCTTTTATAAATAATTGTCTATCTAAAGAAAAAATTTTAATAATTGGAGACTCAAATATTAGTACTATTCCAGATATTTTATTACCCACCGAATTTATTAGATTACCAAACTATATATCTACTGGTGATATCAGTGAAATTAAAAATAATTTACCATTAATAAATAATTTTTTGAAAACGAATAATATTCGGCTAATTATTATTCACGCAGGCACTAATGATATTTTTTTTCATAACAGAGTGCAAGAAAATATCCTTGATGAACTTTTAATTATAATTAAAAATTTTAAAGTAGAAATAATAATAACTGAACTATTGCCAAGAAATGACGATACTACAAATAAAATTTTTTCATTTAATTTAAAACTAAATAGACTTTTAAAAAGTTTAAGAACCTCGTTAGTTAAATTATATGATATATTTTCAATAAATTCAAAAATTAATCAACAATTTTTTAGTGATGATTTGCATCTAAATTTAGAAGGACAAAAATTATTTATTGAATATATTTTAATGACGCTTAAAAATTCAAGATAGCAAATTAAATATCATGAAGTTTGGTATAACTTTTTTAATTTTAATCTAGTTAACATTGTTATTTGTATCTAAAA
>Ga0169931_10011274_pt1 | contig 12616 bp, 9 predicted proteins | sample Kivu_15m_20L_FD_129675 | JGI IMG/M metagenome (GOLD analysis project Ga0169931, IMG submission 129675) | Freshwater microbial communities from Lake Kivu, Western Province, Rwanda to study Microbial Dark Matter (Phase II) - Kivu_15m_20L... | ecosystem: Environmental > Aquatic > Freshwater > Lake ...
CGTGGGTAATGCCCGTGCCCAAGTAGAACGAGCTAGAGTGGAATATCAACAAGCTCAAGCCGACGCAAATCGCTTCACCCAATTGGCCAAAGATGGAGCCGTATCTTCTCAAACTGCGGAGACCGCAATCACTCGTGCGCGATCGGCGGAGCAATCTTTGCGATCAGCTGAGCAGCAAGTCAGCCTACAACAGCAAACTGTGGGAGCAAGTTCACAAAGGGTGTTAGCTCAAGAAGCCATCAGATTAAGAGAACAAGAGCGTCAATCTTACACTACGATTACTGCCCCGATCAGTGGTGTTGTGCTAGAGCGCGTAAGTGAAACGGGAAATCTTCTATTTGCAGGTAACGACGTTATAAAATTAGGTGATTTTAGTCAAGTTAAAGTAATTGTACTGATTTCAGAATTAGAGATTAGCAAAGTTCGTTTAAATCAATCCGTTGATGTGCGGTTTGACACATTCCCCAATCAAAAATTTACGGGAACAGTGAGACGAATTTCACCAGTAGCTGATCCCGTAGCGAGATTGATTCCTGTGGAAGTTGTCGTTCCCAATCGCGGTAATAAATTGGGGAGTGGTCAGCTAGCAAGGGTGCAGTTTTCAAGTAGTCAGGCTCGCCAAATTGTGATAGCGGAAACTGCTCTAGAAGCATCAGGAAGACCGACACAAGCACCAGCAAATACCCAAAACAATCAACAAGCAAAGCCGAAAATAGATACGAAATCTAATGCTAATTCCGCTGAAAAAGGAAAGCCGAAGACTGGCTCAGTTTTTGTGATTACGGGTGATCCGAAAGAGCCAAAAGTGGCAGCACAGAAGGTTACTCTTGGCGATCGCCGAGATGGCAAAGTTGTGATTCTCTCTGGGTTGCAAGAAGGCGATCGCATTGTGGTTAGGAGTGGCGGTAAGTTACAGGATGGTGATGCTGTCAAGCTCAGCGTGTTATCGGAATCTTCTAAATAATGATGAAAGACGCAGAGCGTCTTCCATCATTACTTTTCTAAATTATTTTTAAGAGGTAACTATGAGCAACCAAAACTCTCCCAGTCTCAAGCCGATAGGATTTAGCATCAGCGCCACAGCCATTCGCCGCCAAATTGGTACGCTGATGCTGACGATCGCTATTTTTGTGATGGGCGCATTTTATGTAACGCGATTACAAGTAGACTTACTTCCTTCAATTGTTTATCCTCGTATTGGAGTACAGATTGATGTTCCAGGCGTATCTCCAGAGGTAGCGATTACCGAAGTCACCAAACCTCTAGAAGAATCGCTAGCACTTACGGAAGGGGTGAATCAGCTTTTTTCGCGTACTCGCGAAGGGCAGGTGCGAGTTGATTTGTTCTTTGAGGCGGGAAGTGATGTTGATCAGGCTCTGAATGACGCAGTGGCTAGCTTTAATCGTGGGCGGAGCCGTTTACCTGATGTCGTTGAAAATGAAAGAATTTTTAAATTTGATCCATCTCAATTCCCTATCTATGAGTTTGCGCTCACATCTCCTTCTCTGTCATTGCCAGAATTGCGACTATTTGCGGATGAAGAGTTGGGACGTGAACTGGCGATCGTCCCTGGGGTTGCAGGTGTTGATGTCGTTGGTGGTGTCAGAGAAGAAGTACAGGTCAATCTCGATCTGCCACGATTACAATCAGCAGGCGTAGGCATTAATGAGGTTTTGAACGCATTGGGCGATCGCAATATTGATGTTTCGGGTGGGCGGTTACGGAATGGTACGGTGGAGCCACTGACTCGGGCGATCGGCAAATTTAAAAATGCTAAAGAACTAGAAAATTTATCTTTTGTGGTGGGCAATCCATCAGCTACAACTCCGCTTAGACAAGTCTATTTGCGAGACTTTGCGGAAATTGTCGATAGTACTGAAGAACAGAGGGTTTTCACGACTTTGAATGGACAGTCAGCAGTGCGGCTGCTAGTAACTAAGCAGCCTGATGCGAATACGATTGAGGTCGTCGATCAGGTCAAGGAAAAGATTGCCACACTTCAGGAAAATGGCTTGATTCCCAGCGATGCTGAGCTTACAGCCACCATTGACGAGTCAAGACTAATCAGGGCTTCGGTTGCCAACGTGGCTTGGTCGGGGATTATTGGAGCAGGCTTAGCAGCGATCGCAGTTTTTTTATTTCTAGGATCGTTACGTCAGACATTAATTATTTCCCTTGCGATTCCCCTCGCTACCCTTGCCGCAGTCATCTGTATGGGCATTTTTGGGTTCTCTATGAACCTGTTTAGTTTAGGTGGGCTAGCTCTCGGTGTCGGGATTGTGGTGGATAACTCGATTGTGATGTTAGAGAATATTACCATTGGTATTGCCAAAATCCGTAAGCGCAATGGTGGGGAAGTTGGCTTTAAAGACATTATTGACCAATCACAGGCTAGCAGTGCCGAAATTGAATCAGCGCTAATTGCTTCTACTAGTACCAACCTTGTCGTAATTTTCCCTTTTTTATTATTAGGTGGATTTCTATCGCTGCTATTCAATCAACTAATTCTGACTATTAGCTTTGCCGTAGCTGCTTCGATCGCGATCGCGGTAACTGTCGTACCAATGTTAGCTTCACGACTGTTAGCCATCCCTTGGTCGAGTCGTTTAAATGAATCTTGGTTTATGCGCGGATTTGAGAGCCGTTTTGCGGCGGCAACTCTAGGATATGCAGGATTTTTAGCAAGGATTGTCCATTATCGGCTTGTGGTTGTAATTGCTCTGTTTGCCATCCTTGGAGGCAGTGGATTTCTAATGGCGCGACAACTTCCTCAAGAAATCATTCCCCAAGTCAAAACGGGTGATGTTAGTGTCAATGTTCAATTTCCCGCAGGTACGACCCTTGCTCAAAACATTAAAGTGATGGAGTTAGTCGATCAGATTTTGCTCAAGCAACCTGAAACCGCCTACTCATTCGCCACTATTGGCGGCGGTTCCTTTGGCAATAATGTTACTGCTAATCCTTTGCGGAGTGGTAGTACAGTTACACTCAAGCCACAAGCTGACCTGACAGGATTTGTGAGTCGCGTGAATCGGGAAATTGCCAAGCTTAATTTAGCAGGAATCAGAGTGCGGGTTAATCCTGGGCAAGTACGCGGGATTATCGTTAACAATTCCCCTGTACCCAGAACCGATATTGATGTCGTTTTGCAAGCTAGTAATCCAGATGTGTTGACACAAGCAGGTTTAGAAGTCCTTAGTGCTTTGGAGAAGTCAGTCAAAGGCGCAACCTTCCGTCCCGATACCGATGCCCGTCAGCCTGAAGTCCAGATCATTCCTGATTGGGAACGTCTGCAAGCGCTAGGACTATCCACCCAAGCGATCGGCTCTACTCTCCAAACTGCGATTACGGGTTCTGTCCCTACGCAGTTACAACGTGGCGATCGCCTTGTCGATGTGCGGGTACAGCTCGATCCTGAGTTACGCAAAAACTCTTCGCAATTGCAGCAAGTCCCTCTATTTGTCAGCAATAATCGCCCAGTCCGCCTCGCTGATGTAGCGACTTTGAGAGAAGGTCGCGCCCCAGGGGAAATTCAACGAATTAATCAGCGTCAGGTTTATCTAATCCTCGGTAGCGTGGAGCGCGGCGCAAGTTTGAGTGATGCGCTCAAACAAACCCAACAGGCGATCGCCGAAGTTGCCCTGCCCGAAGGTGTCACTATATTACCGAGTTCTGCGAAATCTGCTAATGACAACCTTTCTAAAGCCTTTGGAACATTAGGTTTACTTGCCTCCTTCCTTGTATTTGTAGTAATGGCAGTGCAGTACAATTCATTGCTTGATCCTTTGGTGATCATGCTGACGATTCCCCTTGCTCTGGCTGGCGGCGTTGTGGGTTTATATATGACCAATAGCTCGATCAATGTGATGGTTGTAATTGGCGTAATTCTGCTAATTGGGATCGTTGTTAATAATGCGATCGTCCTGGTAGAGTTGGCGAACCAAATCCGTGAGGAGCAGAAATGTAGTCGAGTTCAAGCCATGTTGCAAGCAGCACCTACCCGTCTCCGCCCAATTTTGATGACTACGATTACGACGGTAGTTGGCGCATTTCCGCTAGCCCTAGGTGGCGGCGATGGCGGCGAGTTCTTGCAACCTTTAGGGATTGTGATTTTCTCTGGGCTAGCCCTTGCGACAGTCCTCACTCTATTCCTAATTCCTTGCTCCTATGTGCTTTTGCATGAGTTTAGCTGGACAAAAGTGAGGAAATTAGGGTCAATTAAAGCCTCATCTAGGAATTAAGCCCAAAGCACAAAATGGCTACGCCATTTTGTGCTTTGGTTTTATGAAGTTGCGACTGAAGGCGATCGCAGTTCTAATCCCAAGACTTGCGTATGCTCACCCCTTGCTTGAGTTACCCCAATCGTCCGTTCTGAAGCTTCGATCATCGGGCGGCGCAAGCTGACCACAATAAATTGGGCGAGGTTAGCTTGCTTCCGTACCATCTTCTATAGACGCTCCACATTCGAGCCATCGAGGAACATATCCACCTAATCAAAGGCATAGAAGGGCGATGGACGATAGCGTTGTAGAGCAAAGATAAAACTGAGAGCAGTGAGAGATTTTTCGCCCCCAGACATGGATGCTAAATGCTGAACTTGTTTGCCTTTAGGATGAGCAACTAGAGTTAGTCCACCACTCAGAGGCGCATTGGGATTTTCTAATTGCAGATAACCGTCGCCATCAGAGAGTTCGGCAAAGATCTCTTTAAAATGTCCATTGACCGCATCAAAGGCTTGCATGAAGGCGCGTTGACGTAAAGTTGTAAAGTTCTCAATTCTAATTAAAAGTTCAGTCCGTTCTTGGTTGAGGGTTTCCAGACGGTTGCTAAGTTCCTCAAGGCGTTGAGATGTCGCTTCATATTCAGTGATCGCCATCATATTCACTGGCTCCATAGACTGAATACGCTTGAGCAAACGGCGTTGCTCTAGTTGCAGTTGCTCAAGGGTCACGGTTTCAGGGACTTCAGGAACAATATCAGGAAGTTCAATTTGATCGAGTTGCTCTGTGAATTGGGCAATTTGCTGTTCGAGTTCGGTTTGGCGTTCACAGTTTTTTTGGAGTTGCCATTGCTGCTGTTGTTGTTGTTGCTGTTGAGCGCGAAGCGATCGCTCGCAAGCATCACGCTCTTGTTTTGCTGAGCCAATGGTTTGTTCGAGAACTTCTAATCGAGATTGATAGGAGGCGATCGCTACTTCCGTTTGTTTGATTTGATGCTGAATTTGTGATGTGCTATTAATTAGTTCAGTTTGGGTACTACGCAATTCTTGGAGACGAGTTTGACGTTGCGCCATTTTCTCCAAGGCTAGCTTATGCTGATTTTCTAATTCTCCTAACTGTTGCTTGGCAGTCCGCAATTCGATTTCGGCACTATTGAGTAGAGCTTCTTGACCTTGCAGGGCATCTTGAGCTTGTAGCCATCGAGTATGGGTTCCAGACTTTTCGAGTTCCGTAAGTTCAGCACGCTTGACTAAAAGTCTTGCTTCTAGTTCCGCAATGTTTCCATCTAGAGTATTTAATTGCGACTGTCCAATCTCAATGGCAGTACGGGTTTGTTGAATTTGATCTTGTAAGCGAGAGCGATCGCGGCTATTGCGTTCAATTTGTTCGTAGATGCGATCACGTTTGAGTTGGGCTTCGCGATGTGTGGTTCTTGCTGCTTGCAATTGCTCTTCATATTTAGCAATTCCCGTTAATGCACCACGCAAACGTTGATTCAGACGCGCTAACATCTGATCGATTTCCAACAGGCGATCGCGCAGTTGCTTTGTTTCCGAAGATTCCGCAGGTTTCGCATTGCCAAAATGGAGACTGGTATGTAGAGGAGCACTACCACCTGTCATCGCCCCTGATGTTTCCAGAATTTCCCCTTCTAATGTCACCATCCGATATTTGCCGATATGAAATCTTGCTTGATCAAGATGCTCGAATACCAGAGTATTCCCAAATACAAAGGAGAATACATCTTGATAGCGATCTTCGTAGGTGACCAGATTAAAGGCATAGTCAATCGCCCCGAGCTTTTGGGCTTCTGCACGTGAAGGAAACTTAGCCGACTGTAATTTGTTTAAAGGTAAGAAGGTGGCTCGACCTGCACGTTCGCGTTTCAGCAGGGCGATCGCTTCGGCAGCAACCGCATCATCTTCAACTACCAAATTTCCTAAGCGTCCACCTGCACAAATTTCTAGAGCCAATTGATAGCGAGGTTCCACTAGTCCCAATTGTGCAACTAATCCATATACCCCTGACAGATCTGCTTCGATCACCACCTGTGAGGCTTTGGTTCCCTGTACTTCGCGGCTTGCCTGTACTTGAGCTTCCAATTTATCAAGTTGACGAGTTTTGACACGCTGCTCTTGGGTAATGCGATCAATAGTCTCATTCTGAAGTTGCACTTCTAATTGAGCTTCAGCAAGATTTTTAGCAATGGTCTGAACTAAAGTCTCGGCTCCGCTTACTTCTGCTTCTTGCAGGCGTAAAGCATCTTCAAGGGACTGGTTAGACAACATGTCAACGGCATAGCGCCCCTCGCCAGCCATCACTTCTTGCAGTTCCCGCTCCTGTGCTTCTAATTGAATTGAACGTTGGTTAAGAACTTCCCGAAGTCGAGTTTGCTCCTGCTTTTGAGGATCGAGTTCTGCTTGGGCTTGATCTACATCCTGACGCAATTGTGTTTGTTGGCGCACCCATTCCGATGAAGCCGAGGCGATCGCTTGAACTTCCTTGCGATATTGCGAAACAATTGATGACTGTTGATCGCGAGCTTTTTCCGCAGTAATTACCGATTCTTCTTTAAATTGCTTTTGTGATTCTAGCTCTTCAGCTTCACGTAAGAGGTGATCGATTTCCTCTTGGGTGCTGACAATATGGTTTTGATTGTTTTGATAGGAACTAGTTAGAGATTGCTGTTGCCGTTGCAAACCGCGTAATTCAGCTTGTTGTGCTGATAAGTTACTAGAAACTGAGAGATATTCTTCTTCGCCCAAAGTATGGACGCGATCGCTGAGTTCATTAAGTTGGACAGTACCTGTCTCGATGATCTGCGATAGTTCGGTTAGAGACTTTTCTAAATTACTGCATTGTTCCTTATTATTGACTAGTTCAATATTGCGAAGTGATTGCTGACAGAGAATCTCACGCTGTTGAAGAACTGCCTCCGAAGCTTCCATTCGCTCATATTCTAGTCGTAGCGCTTTATATTTTTCCGCTTTGACGCGATCGCCTTTTAGCTTCTCCTTATTGGCAACTAGTTCTTGTTCAACTATCCGAAATCGCTCTTCCTGATTTTTGACATCATCCAACTTATCTTTTGCTGTACCAATTTTGCGATCAAATTCGCCTACTCCTGCCAATTCGTCAATAATTTCCCGCCTTTCTCTTGAATTCATGGAGATAATTCCCGTAACATCCCCCTGTAAAACAACGTTATAACCTTCAGGATAAATGCGGAATTTGGCTAATTGCTCATGTAACTCGCTTAAATTACAAGGAGTTCCATTAATGTAATATGTAGAAGTGTAAGTCCCCTGACTAGTAACGCGCAATTTTCGCATTACAGTCCATTCACCCACAGATTGCCCTTCTGCTGTAGGTATTTCTACGCCCTCAGCCTGTAGAGCTGTCATTTCAGCCTCTTCAAGAGCAAAGGTAACCGTAACGATCGCCTCGACCATCCGCCCCTTTTTACTATGGGCTTGGTTCACTAAGTCTGGCAAGCGATCGGCTCGCATCCCCTTTGAGCCTGCAAGTCCTAGCGCAAACAACAGTGCATCAAGAATATTTGACTTACCCGAACCATTGGGCCCTGAAACAACCGTAAATCCAGTCATTAATGGTATTGACACGGTTGAGCCAAAGGACTTAAATCTGGTGAGTTCTACATTTTTAATGTACATATGCAATATACGCGATAGCGATCGGGGGCAGGTAAGCTATTTTTGGGCAGCACGAAAGTGCCAATACGTTATCATAACTTGGCAAAAATGGCATAAATATTCTTAAAATTACCCAAGAATTAATGGTGTGGCTCTTCGCGCCGCACCATTAATTCTTGTTTGGGAAAAGGAGAAGCTTTTTACTTACAGCACTTTACGTTCAAACCCGATCCAAGAATAAATTTGAAAGCGTTGCTTCGCAGCGCTTTCAAATTTATTCTTGTGGTTCGTTACCCGTTAAGGATTCTGCAATTATTTTGATGGCTTAGTGAAGCCATGCCTCCAAAAACCGGTTTCTTATTTTACGGCTTAGCTTTAATTTAGTTCTATAGAAAAGCAAGTTTTGCTTAAAACCCAAATAGTATGGGGCGGCGCGAAGCGCCGCCCCATACTATTTGGGTTTTAAGCACGGCGACAGCTATAAATTAGGAAATATGATTATGTACCTTGCAATACTATTAAGCTTAATATAAAGACACACTACAAAACTTTATATACTCGTGAATTACTATTTTCCCTCTGATCCACCATATTTTTTGTTTGCGGTTTCCCTTGTTGCTGGACTTGCCTGTGGGCGATCATTTGAAGTAACTTTACGCAATTTGGTTAGTATCTGGTCGAGCAGTAAGTCTTCTCGTGTCATGCTGGAGCTAAAGAGTAGCAGCATCAAAGTCCCTTATATAGGCATGACTATCAGCATCGCCGTCTTTATGGCAACTGGACTAGAGGTGTTTGGATTCCCATCCTCATTTGGTTATATTGTTGCGATCCCCGTCACTGCTGGTATTGCACTACTAGTTTGGAGACAACTAGGGCAAATGTTGATTGAGCTAGAGAGGGGAGGCTCCGCAGCTTTAGATCTTGATTCGTTTGAAGGATAGTAATGGCGGTGCTAAGCGCCGCCATTAGTCTTTGGGCTTCTCGACAAAATCGAAAAATGGTAAGAATCGCTTAGCGATTCTTACCATTTTTCGCCATTTGCGGAGTGCGAAGCACGCCGCAAATAGTGATATCGAACTCGCGTTAATTTTTACGGACCTAACTTAGTAGAGCTTTTAAAAATTTGTTTGTACAATAATTAATAGACTTTTGCCAAGGCTAATCAATTAATGGATGCTAAAGAATTTTTGCAAATCTATCGATCGGGGCGAAAAGTATTTTCTAACGAGGTTTTAGTGGGAGTAGATTTACAAGCGATCGATCTTCATAAGATTGACCTTAGCAATGCTCTTATGAGCAAGGCTAACTTGGCTAACGCAAAACTTTGTCGGGCTAATCTCACTGGGGCAGACCTGAGTTATGCCAATTTGAATAGCGCTGATCTACATCGGGCAAATTTGCGCCATGCCAATCTTAAGGGTGCAGATCTACGCAAAGCAGATCTGCGGGGGGCTGATTTGCGGGGCGCAAACTTGAGTTGGGCAAATCTGCAAGAGACTCTTTTTGATGGCGCTCAAATGACAAATACTAATTTATACAATGCTAAAACCTAGATGTAGTAAGTAGGAGTTGCGCGAAGCGCCACTCCTACTTATCTATAGAAAGTGGGACAGATTGTGTGCAACTTTCCTAAGCTTCACCTGTGATTGATAGTCCTTCTACCCAAACCTGTGGTGCGACACCTGAAGGCGTAATTTTTACTTCTGGTTCGATGTAGACGATCGCCTTTAATAACTCCAAGATATCACCAGCCACCGTGGCCGAATCAATACTAGTGCGATCGCCTTTATTGATCAGCCAGCCATCAAATGGTAAAGAAAAAGAACCCTGAGAAGCCTGCACACCTGCGTGAAGTGCTTGTAGATCATCGATCAAAATTACATTCTCAGCCGTTGCCAAATCGTAGACTTCTGCATTAGATGCAATAGCCTCGCTACTGCGCTCAACATGGAAGAAATTAGGGCTGACTGAAACCTTTGAGCCAATACTACCATTGCCCGTAGGCTTAGCATCTAAGCGTTTTGCAGTAACAGAGCTATGTATGAAATTGGTTAAAACTCCATTCATGATTAATGGAGTGCGGCGTGTGGGAGTACCTTCTCCATCAAATGTTGATGCACCTACATTTCCTACATGCAGTTCATCATCACTAACATTTAATAGTGGTGATGCGATCTTTGTACCGATGGATTCGGGGCTAGAGAGACTATTTTTGTCGAGAATGCTTTGGGCATTGAAGAGGCTGGAAAAAGCACTGATTAAGCTCAAAAATGCTTCAGGGGAAAACACAACCAAATATTTACCAGATTTGATTTTGTCATAGTTTAAATGACTAATCGTTTTCTCGGCTGTTTCCTCAATGCAACCCTTGACATCTAAATCTGCAAAACTACGACTGACTCGATAAGCGCCAGCACTGCGGGGTTTTCTGTCTTCCTCTTCCGTTTTAGTATAGAGATAAATAGAGCTATAGGAACTACTCTCATTTCGCATTGCACCAGCGCTATTCAAATAGAATCGGCTGACATCACGTTGAGATAATCCATTATAGGGAACACCTGCGATCGCTTTATGTTTCGCTAATAATTCTTTTTCTGCACTCAGGAGGGTTGCAACTAGCTGCTCGATCGCCGTTTGTGGTGCAGTCTGTGATTCGCGAGAGGGAATATCAGCGATCGCTTCGGGACTGAAATCAGGAATATTTTCCTTAGCTCCAAAGAAACTTGCCTCATGGGCGCTTTGGAGTGCAAGTTCTAAACCAAGGCGATCGATATTAGTGGTAGAGGTAACGCCAAGAGTTCCTTGCTCATTCCAAACTCGCACGGTGATGCTAGCGCGGTTAGAGGCTGATACTTGTTTGGGTGCGCCACTATCGACTTCAGCACTAGTTTCATCGACGATTGCGCCATAAATATCGAATTTGTCGATTTTTAGTTTGCTTGCGGTCTCTTTAGCATCGGAGACTAATTTTTCCACACTGATCGCTGATGACATAAACCTTTTAATCTTTTTAGTTGTTTACTTCATTTTATAGCAATGAAAGAGATAGCTAGGGCAAATCAAAGCTCAAATAAACAAAAGCAACGCTTTGTGCCGCCTTTGATTCTATATCAGGTGCGACGGCTGAGGCTTTTGGTGATGGTTATACGGTTGCACAATTATCGGCAATGGTCGATCACTATGACGATTATTAAACAGGCGATCGCTTTAGTTTCCAGTGACTAAGATAAACTTAAAATATTCATAAATTATTGGCGCAAAATATGGAACCAGTTTCTTTGCTTGTGGGTTTGTTGGTAATTGTGGGAACTGGCTCGTTAACTAAGGTTGGCGAAAATATTACCGATGGAATGGTGAAACTGGCACAGTCACTTCTCAGTCGCAAAGCTCCAGATTCACAGACGGCTAAATTAATGGCGGCGGGAGAACAGATCGAATATCAGCAAGGGGTAATTGATGTGGAGGCGATCGCTGCTGATCCTGAAGTAGCAGAGTTATTGGATGAGGTGCGATCGCTTCTGGCAAGTAACAAGGAATTAGCGGCTCAGGTGGAAGCTGTGGCTGCAAAGGCTAAGATTGTACAAGTGATGGCTAGTGATATTGAGGGCGTAAACCTTCGCGCAACATCAATGAAGCAAACAGCGCCATCGGGCAGTAGATTAGTCGAGCAGACGATGCTCAAAAATGTCAAGGTAACGGGTGATATTGATTTGGGTGATTTAACTCAGGAGGCTTAGGCGATGGAAGAGTTATTAGAACTGAAAGGATTTTTGCTCAGTGGCAATATCTCCGATGCGTTGCTGTTGGTGGAGGAGATGACGGAAATGAGCAAGGATGACAAGTTAAATAAAATTTCTAGCTTTGCCAAGATTATCCTATTGCATTTGATCAAGCGTCAAGCAGAAGGACGCACTACGAGATCGTGGGATGCTTCGATTGAAAATGCTGTTTATGAAATTCAGAAAACGAATCGCCGCCGCAAAGCAGGGGGAAACTATTTAACTAAGGACGAATTATGGGAAGCAATCAACGATGCCTATCGTGTGGCACTATCGGGTGCGGCGGCTGAGGCTTTTGGGGGTTGCTATACGGTTAATCAATTAGCGGCAATGGTCGATCGCGAGGTGATTATTGAGCAGGCGATCGCTTTAATTTCTGGTAGTGATACATAGGATACAATCAAACCATTGGTCGTTAGTGCAAATATGGAAATCTCTCTGCTAATTGGTCTTTTGCGGATTATGGATTTGGGTAATGTAACTCAGGAGGCTTAGGCGATGGAAGAGTTATTAGAACTGAAAGGATTTTTGCTCAGTGGCAATATCTCCGATGCTTTGCTGTTGGTGGAGGAGATGACGGAAATGAGCAAGGATGACAAAATCAACAAGATTTCTAGCTACGCCAAGATTGTGATCATGCATTTGATTAAACGGGCTGCGGAAAAACGCACAACTAGGTCTTGGGATCTGTCAATCAAGCATGCGGTTAACGAAATTCAGAAAACAAATCGGCGGCGTAAGGCTGGCGGTAAATATATTGCTGATTCTGAATTGTTCGAGACATTGAATGAGGCATATCCTTTTGCTTTAGATTTGGCTGCTGTTGAGGCGTTTGGTGGACATTATGAATCGGCGGAGTTGGGTGCAATGGTCGATCGCGATCGCATAATTCAAGAGGCGATCGCTTTAATCTTGGGTGAGGCAACATGACCACAGATCCGAAAAATCAACAGTCGGCGTTACA